>Ga0210394_10007053_pt1 | contig 11943 bp, 8 predicted proteins | sample IncBWC12MmetaG_FD_160121 | JGI IMG/M metagenome (GOLD analysis project Ga0210394, IMG submission 160121) | Forest soil microbial communities from Barre Woods Harvard Forest LTER site, Petersham, Massachusetts, United States - Inc-BW-C-12-M | ecosystem: Environmental > Terrestrial > Soil >... | reverse complement strand
TAGCGCTGATTGGAGAAATCGCGACGCCATTCCAGGCGCACCACGAATCCGTCCGCTGCTTTGTACTCGGTGGTGAGCGTCGTTTCCTTCAAAGCCTGGTTCGCGCCGGTATACAGCCCTCCGCGATCGGAAAGATACTCGCTCCGTCCGGCCAGCGCGAATTTTGGCGTGAGCTGGTAGCGAGCATAGAACGCTCCGCCAGCCGTGTGGATGGGTGCCGAGTTGGTCTGATCCCTCTCGATCACATAGTCGCCTTCAAACGCAAGCGTCCACCGGTTGGCCGGCTGCCACGTCGCGTAGCTGTCGAAGATGTGCGTTTTGCCCTTGGGCGCGGGAATAATCGGCTGGAACGATTCGCCTTGCAGCGTCGGCAGACCGGGAGGATTGGTGTACGGATAATACACCACGTCAGGATGTTCTTGACCCAGATAGTAGTTCACGGTCCAGTTGAAATTCTTGCGCGGAGTCGCCGTGAAGCCGAAGAGTTCGTCTTTGAAATTGTTGAACGCCTCCGTCTGCTGCGTCCCGTTGTCGAGCCAGTAATTCACCGTCAACGCGTTGTTCACCTGGTAGGCGGCGCGCACGCCCATGTGATAAAAGGGGAGAAAATCGAACAGGTAGGAGCGCGAATAATTGATCTGGTCCTTCGTATAATTCCCCTCCAGGCCGATGGAGCTGGACCACTTTCCGAAATCCAAAGTAAGTTTGCCGTTGGGCGCGAAAGTGCCGTAGGCCTGGAAAATATTGCGGTAAATATCGGGTCTCGGTTCGTTCACGGCGCTGCCCTGCAACGTTTGCGTGGCCTGCCCGAACTGGAGGTCCAGGCGCGCGCCAAAGTGCTTGCCGTTGGCGGGGTCGACGGCGTTTTCCATCACGATATCGGCCTGATTCAAGCTGAAACTATTGCTCGATACGTCGTAAGCGCGCAGCAGATTCGTGCGCCCGATGGGCGAATTGAAGTTGAAACCGTAGTATCCGTCGAAGGCGACGTTGATGGTAGTGCTCTCCAGCAGGCCGGGCGCGGTTACGGGCGCGGGTGCGGCGGCGGCAACCACGGGTTCCTTCGTCTCAGGAGCCGGGCGGGACTTCTTTTCCAGATCGTCGATTCTGGTTTGCAGCTTTAGAACCAGATCGCGCAGCTCCGCGACCTGCTGGTTGAGATCCTGCGCGCGCAACCCCGTCGCGATCAGGCAGAGAAGAACAAACTTGGTCATGCGCTCAGGATAGCGGACCGCGCCGAGGACTCCGCCGTCATGTGGCGTAGGCACTCCTGCGTGCCGCGTCGAGACTCGTCTCGACGCCTCGGTGCGCGACCCAAATCAAGCGTCGACACAAGTGTCGACGCGGCACGCAGGAGTGCGTACGCCACGATGGACACCTGTAGACTGGATGTTATGAAATCCGCTCGCGCCGTCCTGGCGCTGCTGCTGAGCGTCGCTGCCCTTGCCGCTCCCAAGGCTCCGATCAAAACGAAAAAACCTCCGTTGACGCCGGACCAGCGCGCCGCCCAGTCCATCATGAAGTCGATGAGCCTGCGCGACCGCGTGGCGCAGCTGATTGTCGCGACCTGTTATGGCGAGGCGCCCGCCACGAAATCCCAGGAGTATCAGAAGTACCGGCACTGGGTGCGCGATCTGCGCATCGGCGGATTCATCGTCGCCAATCGAGTGGATCACGGAGCGGTGCGCAACGCCGAGCCGCACGCCATGGCTTTGTTCCTGAACCAGATGCAGAAGATGTCGAAAACGCCCTTGTTGATAGCCGCCGATTTCGAGCGCGGCGCATCGATGCGCGTCGCTGGAGGAGCGCAGTTTCCCTACAATATGGCCTACGGCGCGGGCCGCGATCTCGATGCCGTGAAGTACGAAGGGCTGGCCACCGCGCGCGAAGCCCGCGCCATCGGCGTGCATTGGATCTTCGCGCCCGTTGCCGATGTGAACAACAATCCCGAAAATCCGGTGATCAACACGCGCAGCTTCGGCGAGAGCGCAGAGGACGTGGCGCAGAACGTCGCGGCGTTTATCGACGGCGCGCATTCCGATCCGAAGAATCGAGTGCTGGTGACAGCGAAACATTTTCCAGGCCACGGCGATACCGATACCGACAGCCACATGGCGCTCGCCAAGGTGACCGCGAACAGGGAGCGGCTGGAGACGCTGGAGTTCACCCCGTTTCGCGCGGCGATCGCGCATGGAGTGGATTCCATCATGACGGCACACCTGGCGGTGCCGGCGCTGGAGCCGGAAGAAATACCAGCAACGGTCTCCTCAAAAGTGCTGACCGGCGTACTCCGCGACGAGCTGAAGTTCCGGAACATCATCGTGACCGATGCGATGGACATGCAGGGGTTGTCGAACATGTTCAACCAGGGGGAGGCTGCGGTGCGCGCGCTCCAGGCCGGCGCCGACGTGCTGTTGATGCCTCTGAATCCGGAAACGGTGATTCATGCCGTGGTGGCGGCCATCGAGGACGGACGGCTGAAGCGCGCGCGTGTCGAAGAGAGCGTGATGCGTGTGCTGGAAGCGAAGGTCCGCGTCGGCATCAACAGGAAGAAGCTGGTCGACCTCGACGAAATCAGCGATGCATTCGATTCGCAAGAGGATGTGGCGCGCGCGCAACTGGCGTCGGATCGCGCCGTGACGCTGGTGCGCAACGAACACGATGTATTGCCGCTGGCGTCGTCGGCACAGTCGTGTCTGGTGGTCGTCGTCGAGCGGCGAACGTCGACGACGGGAACGCGCATGATCGACTCTTTCCGGCGTTTCTCGCCGAAGTCGCAGATCATGACGGTTGACGCGTCGATGAGCGCGCCGGCGCTGGCGGCCATGGTAGGAGACACGTCAAAATGTTCCGCCATCGTGGTGGCGGCGTTCTCCACGGTCGCGGCGTATCGCGGTGGCGTCGGCCTCAGCGGCGAACTGACGCCGTTCATCGCGAAGTTGACCGAAGGGTCCGTGCCGGTGGCCATCGTCGCCATGGGAAATCCGTATTTACTGAGCGCTTTCCCGAAAACAGCGGCGTACCTGGCGACGTTCAGCAGCACTCCTCCGTCGGAAGTCTCGGCAGTGAAGGCCCTGTTCGGTGAGATCCCCATCGCCGGGCACATGCCGGTGACCATTCCCGGATTCGCGAAGTTGGGCGACGGGATTCAGTTGCCCGCGCGATCCCGGTAAGAGGTGGCGCGAGCTTTAGCTTGCGGCATCGGCTTCAGCCGATGTCCGGTAAAATCGAATCATGGTAGAGATTACATGGCTCGGTCACGGAACTTATCAGTTCCGCCTGGAAACCGGTGAAGTGATTCTGGTGGACCCCTGGATTGAAGGCAACCCCAAATATCCCGCGGCGCATAAAATCGATCGCGTGGATGTGATCCTGGTTTCGCACGGCCATTTCGATCATATTCACGACGTTCTACCGCTGGCCGCGAAATTTTCTCCGCAGATCGTGGCGATTTATGAGACCGCCCACTGGCTGGAATCGAAGGGCGCGAAAAACGTGGTGGGCATGAATAAAGGCGGCACGGCGAAGGCGGGGCCGATCTCGGCGACGATGACCACGGCCGTGCACAGCTGCGGCATTCTCGACGATGGAAAAATAATTTACGGAGGCGAGGCGGCCGGCTACGTCGTGCGCCTGCCCGATCGCCGCGTGATGTATTGCGCCGGCGACACCACTGTCTTTTCCGACATGCAACTGATCCAGCGCCTGTATCATCCGGAACTCGCGTTTCTGCCGATCGGCGATTTTTATACCATGGGGCCGCGCGAGGCCGCGCTGGCCTGCCGCATGCTGGACGTGAAGCGCGTCATCCCTCTGCACTTCGGAACGTTCCCGGCGCTTATCGGCAGGCCGGAGCAGTTGGCGGAGCTGATTCGCGATCTGCCGGGCACCGAAGTGTGGACGCTCGAACCGGGTGTTCCGCAGCAGTGGTAAAACAAACTCTCGCGATCATCGCGCTGGTGCTGGCCTTGCGTCTGCCGTTCGTCAAAGAAGCGATTCAGGGCGACGACCTTTATTATTTGTACGGCGCAGAGCACGCGCAGATCGAGCCACTGCATCCCGACCACGCGAAATATCTGTTCCAGGGCGATTTAGTGGAAATGCGCGGTAACTCGCATCCGCCGCTCAATTCCTGGATTCTGGGCGCGCTGCTGTGGGCCATGGGCGACGTGCGCGAGGTTCCATTTCACCTGGTCTATTCGATTTTCTCCATCGCCGCCGCGCTGGCAATGCTTTCGCTAGCGCGACGTTTTTGCGAGAAACCTTTCTTCGCGACGCTGCTGTTCATCGCCGTGCCCGCGTTCGTGGTCAATGGAAATTCGCTCGAAACGGATCTGCCGTTTCTGGCGCTGTGGATGCTCGTGGTCGCGTGGTTCGTGAAGGGCGTCGAGGAGAACTCGGCGCTGGCGCTCATCGGCTCGGCACTGGCGGCGGCGCTGGCGGCGTTGAACGCGTATCAGGCAGTCTTCCTCGTCCCGATTCTCGCGTTTTATCTGTGGCGGAAAAAGAATCGCAGCGCTTTTGCCTGGTGCGTGGTCTTCGCCGCACCGGTCGCGATCGGGGCGTGGCAGGTTTACGGCGGCGTCACCGGCGGCTCCATGCCGATGGCGGTTTTGTGGGGTTACATGCAAAAGTACGGCTGGCAGGTGGCCGCGCAAAAAGTGAAAAACGCCGCCGCGCTGATGGTGCACTCGGCGTGGATCGTTTCGCCGCTGCTGATTCGCGGGAGCCGCTGGAACTGGGCGCTCGGCGCAATTACAGCGGCGGGCGGCGCGCTTTACGATCCGAATCCGATGTTCTGGGCGTCGCTCGGATTGGGCGTGGTGGTGCTCTCGTCATGCGTCGGCCGCGATTTTCTCAACGCCTGGGTGCTGATTTTCTTCGCCGGGGCGCTGATCGTGTTTTTCGCCGGCTCAGCCCGATACCTGTTGCCGATCGCCGCCCCGGTGGCGATGCTCGCCGCGAATCGCTGCTCGACGCGCATGCTGTCTATAGGATTCGCCGCGCAGATGGCGCTGTCGGTCGGTTTGGCGATCGTCAATTTCGAAACCTGGGGCGCCTATAAAAACTTCGCGATCTTGCTGGCCCCGGAAGCCGCGCAAACTCGCGTCTGGGTCGAGAAGGATTGGGGATTGCGCTACTATCTGGAATCCGAAGGCGCGCTGGCGGTACCGCGAGATCAAACATTTGCGGTGGGCGATGTTGTGGTCACCAGCCTTGCTCCGCCCGACGGGCAGATGATCGCGTCGACGGAAATTCGCCCGTCGATTCCGCTGCGCTTGTTCTCCATCAATCAGAAATCCGCATACTCGGCCGCGTCCGCCGGCTTGTGGCCGTTCGAATTTTCCAGTGCTCCGGTCGATCGCGTCGCCGCCTATCTGATCAGCGAACGAAAGGCCGAGTTGTCCTGGGTGACTCCGGCCGATCAACAACAGATCCTGCGCGGACTCTCTCCCGATGGATGGACCGCTGGCGAAGTAACGGTGCTGGTCAAACGAAGCAGCGGCCCACTTCGCGCGGAATTTATCATCCATGAACAATCGCTGGCACGCAACGTCCGCTTGATGATCGATGGCGCGACTGCCGCCGCGCAAACGTTCTCGGGTCCCGGTGCTTATTCGCTCTCCGCCGATGTGCCCGGCGAGAAGGATGTCACCGTCACCCTCGCCGTCGATAAAACATTTTCCGTCCCCGGCGATGGACGGCAGCTCGGCATTCTCGTTCAAGGCATCGGCTTCAAACCATAACCCCCGGTCCGCGGCCGACACCCGCACAGCCGGACCAGGGGGTCCGGCGCAGACGAGGGCGTCCGCCCTACGCGGTGACGCGAGCATCCAGCATTCCCACCCGGTCGATGCGGCAAGCGACCCGGTCGCCCGGCTTGATTCGCGCGCCTTTGGGACAACCTGTCGAAATCAGGTCGCCTGGATAGAGCGTCATGAACTGACTGTGAAACCGCACCAGTTCATACGGCGAGTGGCGCATGTGATTCACGAAGTCGCGTGAACAGACGCCGCCGTTGTGCTCCGTAATCACTTCCAGCGACCCGATATCTCCCACCTCGTCGGCGGTTACGATCACTGGGCCGAAGGTGAAAAACGTGTCGATGCTCTTCGCACGCGTCAGGTATCGAGGATTTTTGGCCAGCACGTCCAGCGCGGTCAAATCGAGCGTCGTGGTGTATCCGAAAATCGCGCTGGGCGCGTCCTCGCGCGATAGAAAGCGGCATCTTCGGCCGATAATCACGCCCAATTCACCTTCCGCATCGACGTCGCTCGAAACCTCCGGCGGAGGCAGCACGATCTCGCCTCCGGGTTGGAACATGCAGGAGGCGGGCTTCATGAAGCTCGCCGGCTCCTCCGGCTGCACGGCGTTGATGTCCTCGGCGTGCGATTTGTAGTTGAGCCCGATGCACCAGATCTTGGGCGGAACGTCGTACGGCAGGTGCGGCGTGACGTCGGTTAGCGGTATCGCCTCGCAGTCCGGAGTTTTCGGCAGCGAGCCCGATTGAACGATCGTCAGCAAATCCCCTTCCAACGGAAAAACTTGCGCGTCGCGCACGATTCCCGTCCGCAGGTGCCCTTCATGAAAAAAACGCATCAGCTTCATAATGTTTTGGCGATATCCACCAGGTCGCTGAAGATCCCGTAGGCCGTTTGTTCGACTCCCGGACTCAATTCGACCGTCCCCACTTTTCCCATCAGGTCCGTCTCCAGCACCAGAATGTTCGAGGTGCCGCGCACGCTGGCCAGAATATCGGTGTCGTCCAGAACCTCGGCCCGCACGCGCAATTTAACGGCGTCGCCCACCAGCCGGGCGCGCGCGATCAGCCGCACTCGCTTGCCCTGCTTCTTCAGTTCGGCGACCTTTTCCGGCGTCAGCCTCGCAATTCCCTTTCGATCCACATCCAAAGGAGTCAACCTCGCATTCATGAGGACGTTGGCCAGCGCCGCCGCCTTCGCCGCCGCGTCCCAGCCTTCGATGTCGTAGCTCGCGTCCGCCTCCGCGACGCCGATGCGCTGCGCTTCCTCGATCCCCTCGGCCAACGTGCGCCCGTTTTCCAGCGCCTGGATCACCACGTTCGTGGTCGAGTTGAGAACGCCTGTGAATCCGCGAATCTTGCACCCCGGCAGATTGTTTCTCACCAGATTAAAAACCGGTGCGCCGTCCATTACGATCGATTCGAATCGAAACTCGACCACCGCCCGCCGCGCCTCCTCACTCAACGGGGCGTAGGCGTGCGCGATGGGGCCTTTGTTCGCCGTGATGACGTGCATCGACCTGGCAAACGCGGCGCGAATGTGCGAAATCGCCGGTTCGCCGGTAGCCGGATTCAGCGTGGTGATCTCGACGACGATGTTAGGCCGCGCGCGATCCAAGAATTCTTCAACCGTTCCGCAGCGCGGGCCGTACTCCGGTTCAATGGGCAGACCGCGCTGATCGAACGCGGTGCCGTGCCGCAGTGTGTGTATTCCCACAATGCGAAACGGGAAAACCTTGCGTTGTGCTTCCAGAAGGCGCGCGAACGCACGCCCTACATTTCCATAACCGATCAGAGCGAGTTTCAGAAGTCCATTTTCTCCATCAGGGTATTGAGTTCCGATTCTAGCGCAGTCTTCTTGCGTTTCAGGTTGCTCTGCTGATCGCGCAGCGCCGCCATTTTCGTTTCGTTGGCGGCCAACTGGCCGGCGTACTGCTGGACCACCGCCTCCTGATTTTTGACGTTGTTGAGGCTCTGAATATTGGCGCGGATGCGCGTCTGATCCTGCGTCAAATCGGCGATACTGCTGTCGGCCAGTTTCAACGCGGCGTCGTTATCGGCAATGTCGCGTTTCTTCTGCGCGATCTGCTCCAGTTGGCGCCGGCCCGCCGGACTGAGAACTTTATTCTCCAGCCAGACGCCAATCGTGTCCGGCGTCATGTTCGTGATCTGCATCGTCTGGTCGTACACGCGCTCCTCGCGCAGAGCGAAGGTCTCGTTTGCCGACGCGCCCAGCTTCACTTCGAAGCGATTCGCGTTCGCCGTCGTCTCCGATGCCTTGGCCGGTTCCAGTAATTTGTAACCAGGCCGCTGCGGATGTTCGATGATCAGCGTCTTGACCTTCGGATCGACATTTTTTATGGTGAAGGTCCTCACTTCCTCCATCGCGTATCGCGACGTCAGGTTGCCGTGATAGGCGTGAATCTCCCGCACAACATTTTTCGACGAATCGAATTTCGTGGTGATGCGCGTGCCCAGGTCGACTCCGTAACTGATCAGCCTCTTATCGCCCGCCTTCACGGTTTCGACAAGCGCCTCGCCCGCATACGTTCCGGCGTCATACACGGTGATTGGCCCGCCGTCGAGCGTCTTTCCGGTCGAATTGGTCAACTCGGCGGCATTCTGCGGATTGACGCCAAAATTTTCCTGGTAGATGAGCAGCTTTCGCGCGCCGAGCTTCTGTTGCAGGAACGGCAGCATCGCGGACTCGCCTTTTTTTACGGTGACGGGCGACGAGAAGCTGTATTCGAACAAGTCGCCGGCGTCGCGCCCTTCGGCGGTGGAGGCGATGCTGGAGTCCAGCCTCACAACCTGATCGCTGCCGGTGCCGATTCGATAGGTTCCGCCGCCGAATCCCCCTCCCGAACCTGGAGCCGCCTTCGCCATCGCCCTCGGCGGGGCAAGCCCGGCATTTGGACCCGCACTCAACGCTCCGATCGCCCCTTGAAACACCGTCGGCGCCGCCGCCTGATTATCCGCCAGCTCCGCGTTCGGCCGCGTCACATACTTCGGCGCGTACAACTGCGTGACGAACGAAATCGGCAGCCCCGACACCACCGACAACCGCACATTGTTCCAATCGTCGCCCGACGTGTTGTCGACAATCGCCCATCCTTCGAGCGTCGGCTGGCCCTCCTGCGGGAACAGTAACCTGTAACTCGACTTCCACACCGGCGACGGCGTCATGTAGCTCGCGATCAGATCCCGCGCCGCTGCGCCGATGGAATCGATGTACACGCTCCGGCGGTCCTTCGACCGGGCCCCGTTCAGTACCGAAAGATAATCCTTCAACAGGCTCTGTAGTTTTACGTCCGTGAATTTGATGGAGTTCGCCGGCAGATAGAAAGTTCGCAATTCGCCCGCGTCCGTTAGCAGCGTGACGGTCTCGATACTCGCGTCTTTCTCGCCCGATTTGACGACGCGTGCGCTCACGATCACGCCCTCCACCGCTTCCAAAGCGCCGGCTCTGTACTCCTTCAGCTCGATCCGCGCGCCCTTCATCTGGTCCAGAAATACGGCCAGCGTCGAATCCGCGCCCACGGCGAACGGAAAATTCTTCAGACGCTCCTCAAGAGGCTCGCTGGCGTCGTAGCGGACGCCGCTGATTTTTCCACCGCTGCGGTCGGTAATGGTAAGCGATTTCAAAACGTCGTTCATGTCGTCGGATTTGAAATCGATGCGGGCCGTGTCGCCCGCCTCCAGCTTGCCGGCGCGCTCGAAAAAACCGACCCCATGCTTGTAGAGAATCACTTCCCGAATCGGGAGATCGGCAGCGCCGACGACGGCCGGGATCGTCCATGTCATCATCGATGCCAGCACCGGGAAAACAACTGTTTTACGCATAAGTCAAACACCTCACCGCCGTGAACATGCCGCGAGCCGATAGGTCCTTTCACAGCTTGACACGAACAACCGCCACCCGTCAGACTCAAAAGTAGTCTTCCAACACAGGAATCGGAGAATCGAAGATTGAAAAAACGACTGATGGTGCTCGGGTGCTGGCTTGCGTCCACCGCGCTGGCTCAAACCGGCGGAGGCTATCTGGGACCCGGCGTGCTGTCCAGCGGCGCGACCGGCATCGGCAACCGCAGCGGGCAGCAAGTGGATCTCCGGTTCTACGGCGGCGTCGACGGTTTTTACGATTCCAGCGTTCAGCCGGTGGCGGTGGATTCGAAGGGCAATCTGGTCACCCTCAGCGGCCTCGAAGGAGTCGAGGCCAACTTCGGTGTTTATGGAAGCCATGTGTGGCGGTCCGCCCTGCTGGGCGTCGACTACCATGGCGTCGTCCGCGAGTACAACGGGAATTCGGGTTTGGACGGAATCGATCAGGCGCTGGTTCTCGGCTATACGCTGCAAGAGTCGCGCCGGGTCGCGTTTAATGGACAGGTGCTGGCCGGCATCCTTTCCAACGGACTGTCGGGAGTTGGAATTCTGGCGCCGGAGCCAACGGTGACGGGGAACGTGGTGGCGACACCCACCACGCTGCTGTTCGACAGCCGCTCCTATTACCTGCAAGGCGGGCTGGACGTGAACCTGATCGAATCCCCGCGCACCACGATCGTCCTTGGCGGCCAGGGCTTCGAAGTGTGGAGGCAATCCGCCTACCTGGTGGGTGTGGAGGGATATAACGCGCGCGGTACGGTGGAACACAAGGTCAACAAGACCACCTCGATAGGGTTCACCTACCAGCGTCAGCATTTCGATTTTCCGAGGGCCTTCGGCCAGGCGGACATCGACACGGGCGAGATGTTCCTGGGCACCACCCTGGGGGCGCGCTGGACCTTGACCGTCAGGGGCGGCGTGTTCCGCGCCGAAGTGAAAGGATTGCAGGCGGTGGCGCTGAATCCGGTAGTGGCCGCATTGCTGGGCCAGACGTCCGCGATTCAGGCCTTTTACCGTCAGGATATTTATCCCAGCGGACAAATATCGCTTACCAGAAAATTCAAGATGGCCAGCATGAACCTCTTCTATTCGCAGACGGCCAGCCCCGGTAACGGCGTCTATTTGACCTCGAAGGCGGAAAACGGCGGCGCCAGCTACAGCTATACCGGCATTCGCAAGGTGAGTCTTTCGCTTTCCGGCGGGTATAGCAGCCTCTCCAGCCTGGGCCAGGGAATTCAGCCGTACCGCGGCGCAACCGCCGGGGCCGGAATGACCTACACGTTGCCCTACTCGCTGCACCTGGTGGCTCGCTACGATTACCGTTATCAGGAAATCGAAAGCCTGATTTTTAAGCACACCGGCTACCGGGTGTCGCTCGGCATCACGTACAGCCCCGGCAAGGTGCCGCTGTCCCTCTGGTAAATGGGCGCCGCCCGCATACTGCTGGTGGACGACGAGGCTCCGCTGCTCGATCTGTTAAAACGGTATCTGGAGCGGCTGGGCTACGAAGTGGACGGCTGCCTGACGCCGGCCGACGCTTTGCAGTGTTTCGCGGCGGATCCCTCGCGCTACGCGCTGGTGCTGACGGATCTGACGCTGCCCGGCATGAGCGGGGACGAAATGATCGTGCAAATGCGCGCCCTCGCCCCGAAACTTCGCGTGATCGTCTCCAGCGGGTATCCGTATGAGCCGAAGGGCAAGCGCACGGGATTCCTGCAGAAGCCGTTTCTGCCGAAAATGCTGGCGGACTTGATCGAGCAAATGCTTAAAACGTAGCCGCTGTACATCCGCGTTCATCCGTGTTTATCAGCGGCCAATTTTGCTTTTTACCGTGTTGAGATCTCTCAATGCCTGGCTGACGGTAGCAGTAGGACGGACGCCAGGGGCGTGTCCAAGAAAAATATTCGCCGCCGATGAACGCGGATGAACGCCGATTCAAAACTAGTGTAGTGCGTCGCTCATTTCGAACAGTATGGATTCGGGACGGGGCAAAAGGGGTAAATTCGAGCCAGTCCCCCTTTTGCGCGTTAGAGCGTTACCGTTCAGGATTTGCGACGCAGACCACTAGCTCCGGCGGGACTCGCGCCGCAAGCCCTCATGCACGATCATCTTCAAAAGCGTCTGATATCCGATCCCTTTTCGCCCTGCGATCTTCCCCGCTTCCTCGATATCGGCCCGGTAAGCGGATGGCAATCTGGGGTGCTGCTCTTCTTATTCAACCGGGCGACCAGGGGCGAGCCCGCAAACTTTGTTCCGGCCGCCCGCGCCTCTTTTGCGTTCTTCTGAACGTAGGCTCGCCC
>Ga0210394_10007052_pt1 | contig 11943 bp, 7 predicted proteins | sample IncBWC12MmetaG_FD_160121 | JGI IMG/M metagenome (GOLD analysis project Ga0210394, IMG submission 160121) | Forest soil microbial communities from Barre Woods Harvard Forest LTER site, Petersham, Massachusetts, United States - Inc-BW-C-12-M | ecosystem: Environmental > Terrestrial > Soil >... | reverse complement strand
GCCCGGTTTGATTGCATAACGACGTTGGCTGGTCGCAGCGAGTAGATTGGTTGCGACAAACAAGACCAAGGCTCACTGAGAGGAGCCAACGTCATGCTGATTATAGGCTGTGATTTTCATCCGGGGTTTCAGCAGATCGCGATCTTTGACAACTTAACGGGCGAGCTAGAAGAAAAGCGGCTGCAGCACCGGGCGGAAGCGGAGGAGTTTTACCGGTCGCTGGCGGGCCAGGAGGTGTTGGTGGGGATGGAGGTTTGCGGGCACTATCCGTGGTTCGAGCGGTTGCTGGAGGAGTTGGGAATGGAGTTGTGGTTGGGAGATGCGGCGCGGGTGCGGGCTGCGGAGGTGCGCAAGCAGAAGACGGACCGGCGGGACGCGGAGCATCTGCTGCAGCTGTTGCGCGAGAATCGTTTTCCGCGGATCTGGGTGCCGAGTCTGGAAGTGCGCGATGTGCGGCAGTTGCTGGTGCATCGCCACAAGCAGGTACAAGCGCGGACGCGCACCAAGAACCAACTGCAGGCCATGGCGCTGAGTTGCGGCATTCAGAAAAAGCGAAAGCTGTGGACGAAGGCGGGGCGCGAGGAGCTGGAGCAGTTGCCTTTGCTGCCGTACGCGGCCCAGCGGCGAAAGCGGTTGCTGGAAGCGCTCGACTCGTTGGAAGTAGAGATCAGCGAACTAGACCGGCGAGTGGCGGAAGAAGCGCGGCAGAGGCCGGAGGCGGTGCGGCTGATGACGCATCCGGGAGTGGGGCCGGTGACGGCTCTAGCGATGGTGCTGACGCTGGGGCCGGCGGAGAGATTCGGATCGGGTAGGCAAGTGGGCAGTTATTTTGGCCTGATTCCGAGTGAAGAATCCAGCGGCGGAAAACAGCGGCTGGGCAAGATCAGCAAACAGGGTAGTTCGTTTCTGCGCTTTTTGCTGGTGGAAGCGGGACAGACGGCGGCGCGGCTGGATCCGCAACTGAAACGCTTCTATCGCCGTTTGGCGGCGCGGAAAAATCGCAGCGTCGCCAAAGTGGCGGTGGCTAGAAAACTGGCCACGCGGTTGTACCTGATGTTGCGCGAAGACTGGACGTACGCGCAGCTATGTCAGTCCGTCATGCAGGTGAGCCCGAGTCATTCCGTGGCCGGCGAATAATGAGCCGAGGCTTTGAGTGGGCAGCCTGCCTCCCTGAAAAGCAGGGAGATCGAAGTGAGTAATCGTGGGCGCAAGTCCCGAAGAGATGGATGGTGGGACCTGGCGTCCCGCTGCAGGATTCAACCGAATGACGAGCTTTGGTCTGGGAAGTCAAAGCATTCTACGAGAGCGAAATAGCGCTCCTTCCGGCGTCGGCGCCGAAGTGTCGCCAGAAAACGCTTGACAGGGTGCAGCGTCGTTAGAGACGGAATGACAGATTAATAAAAGATTCGGCAATCAGAAGGCACGAACGCAGAAACGAAACGCAGGAAAATCAGTCCAGGTGGAGAATATGACAAACGATTCGAGCATTCGCATCAGCTTCAACGAAGAACCTCTTAACGATGCCAAGATCAAGGTGATCGGCGTAGGCGGGGGTGGCGGCAATGCGGTTAACCGTATGATCGACGCCGGAGTGGAGGGCATCGAGTTCATCGTCGCCAATACCGACTTGCAGGCGCTGCGCATGTCGCGCGCTCCGGTAAAGCTGCAGCTTGGGGTGAAGCTGACGAATGGATTGGGCGCGGGCGCGAATCCGGAGGTCGGGCGCAAGGCCGCGCTCGAAGACTCCGACAAAATCATCGAGGCGCTCGAAGGCGCCGACATGGTTTTCGTGACCACCGGTCTCGGGGGGGGCACTGGTACGGGCGCGGCTCCGATCATTGCGTCGCTGGCCAGTGAGATGGGAGCGCTCACCGTGGCCGTTGTCACCAAGCCGTTTTCGTTTGAAGGTAAGCGGCGCATGACGCAGGCCGAGAAGGGAATTGCCGAGTTAATGGAGTCGGTGGACACGACCATCGTGATCCCGAATGAAAAGCTTCTGGCCGTCGCCCAGGATGCGGGATTCTTCGAATCGTTCCGCGTCGCCGACGACATTCTGCGGCAGGGCGTGCAGGGAATTTCGGACATCATTACGATTCCCGGCATCATCAACCGCGACTTTGCCGACGTGAAGACCATCATGGCCGGCATGGGTTATGCCGTGATGGGTACGGCCACGGCGAGCGGCGCGAATCGCACCAACGAAGCGGCCCAGCGCGCGATTGCATCGCCCCTGCTTGAGGCTGGTGCCATCGACGGAGCGCGCGGCATCCTCATCAATATCACCGGCTCGGCTTCGCTGAAACTGGCTGAGGTGCAGCAGGCTTGCACCATCATCCAGAGCGCGGCGCACGAGGATGCCAACATTATTTTCGGCGCCGTGCTGGATGAGAAGATGAAGGACGCGGTGAAGATTACCGTGATCGCTACCGGCTTTCGCGAAGTGAGCCGGGCGCACCAGCGTACGGCGGAATCGCATCATTCCTTTGCAGCCTCGCACGACAATGCCATGGGCTTCAGCAATGCGAGTTATAACAATATGGACTTTCCCGACCCGGTTGGACGGGAAGCTGCGCCCGAGCCTTTTCCGGAGTCAATAACGAACCCGGTCATGGAAGACAGTCCCGGGGAAAGCCGATCTACCATGGGGGAATCATCATCGGTCGCGGTTCATGCCATCTCTGAGGTGATTTCGCTCGACACGATGCGCAGCGCCATGGTGGCAAATTTCGAGCAGGACGACCTGGACGTTCCAGCATTTCTGCGTAAACGCGGCGAGGTTATGTAAAGGTCCGACGTGGACCTTGGGCTTGTGCTAGATTTCTCGAAAGATGCTCGAAACCGGCTTGAGGGCCTGAGGTCAAGGCCAAGAATTCGATCCAAAAGCTGCAAACTATTGCGCGAGCGTGCAGTATCTTTGCAGTAACGAGGTAACGGGTTACTGAGGCAGCAGGCCTGAAGTGCTTCCCGTTTAAGTAATTGTCCCATAAAGGGTTAAATTAGAAATTACAATTCCTTTAATGAAAACTTTGTTGTTGCCTGAAATACTTTAAGTCTCGTAGTATCAGCGCAGTTAGTCGAAGCTGTAGGTCAAGCCCGGCAGGCTGGCAGACTTCGTGCACGCGAATACAGGAGAGCCGGAGATCAGAGGTCGAATCTAAGTGTCCAATCTGGGAACTCGCTATTTTCGTCTGGCAATCATCGTGGGAGGACTGTTTCTGGTCCCCGCAATCTGGGCCGCGCACGTCAATACGCAACCACCGAAAAGCACCAAATCCAAGTCCCAGAAACTGAGCGAGAGCCAGCACACCAAGCGTCGCATGCGTCACCTGGCGAGCAGCCGGAGTACAACCGTCCACCATACGACGGTTGCTACAAGCCGCAGCGCCAGCATTACACGGGCGTCCGCGACGACCTCTCGGCATCACTATCACGAGCGCTTTTACATGAGCTCGTTCGCTGACGGAATTACCGGCGGCGACAACACCGAAGGCGAAGACCTGATCGTGCGCCAGGCGGCAATTGATGCGTTGGGCAACATGAATGGCACAGTCGTCGCGATTGAGCCGACCAGCGGACGCGTCCTGGCCATGGTCAACCAGAAGCTCGCGCTTTCGAGCGGAGCGCAACCCTGCTCGACCATTAAACTTTCCGTCGCTTTAGCTGCACTCAGCGAAGGCGTGGTTTCGAAAGAGACTGAGGTTTCGCTCGGGGGCCGCAGCCGTATGAACCTTACCGAAGCTCTGGCGCACTCGAACAACGCTTATTTTGAAGCACTCGGGCGCAAGCTGGGATTCGAGAAGGTTGCTTACTACGCCCACCATTTCGGGTTGGGCGAACTCGCCGGTTACGACATTCCGGGCGAGCAGTTAGGCACCTATCCCGACGAAGTGATTCCCGAGAAACTGGGCGGCGTAGGCAAGATGTGCTCATTCGGCGAAGGCGTTTCGATGACACCATTGCAGTTGGGTGCGATGGTCTCGGCTATCGCTAACGGCGGCACACTTTACTACCTGCAACACCCATCGACACCGGAAGAAGTCGTAAACTTCCAGCCGCGCATCAAGCGGCAACTTGATATCGCCCCGCTGATCCCAGAAATTTCCGATGGTATGGCGGGCGCGGTGCAATACGGAACGGCCCGTCGATTGGGTCTTAACTTTAACGAAGAAGAGATTCTCGGCAAGACCGGAACCTGTTCGCACGCCGGCACCCGCTTCGGATGGTTCGCTTCTTATGCGAATACCAGCAGAGGGCGCGTGGTGGTTGTGGTTTTCCTGCAGGGCGGACGGCCGACATTCGGTCCAAAGGCAGCCGAGATTGCCGGGGTTATGTACCGGAACCTTTACGATCACAACTTCTTCATTGCGGGCGCGACGAAGACTACATCCACGCTGCCCTAGATCGGCAGCATCCAGCACAATTCAATCCTCACGGGCCTCTCCGCGGAGAGGCCTTGTTGTTGTCAGGCTCTGAAAGTACGCTCTTCGGCCATTGTCATCCTGAGCGGAATTTGTCTTGTGCGAAGCGCGAGACAAATGCAGTCGAAGGATCCCTACCAGCTCTTAACTCCTGAGTGGGGGCTGTGGTGGGTAATGGGAAAGCAGGTTCAGGTTCCTCATCGTGCGTGCCGCCCGTTTCGCAATGACATTGCTTTTGCTTTTAGTTTTGGTTTTCCTAGTTGGGTTTTTCTGGCCTTGCGCTGAGAAGAAAATCAAGCCTAGGGAAACCAAAAGATTAGGGAACCATACGTCGGTCGTTAAGTTTTTCTAACACGGAAATTGACGATCACTGCCGATATGTACCGGTAGAGGCTTTGTCAAAGATGAATCCCATCGCGAAAATGAACGGCACCTATGATTACTGGCTGGTGTCGCTTTCGGTCGCTCTGGCGATGGCCGCCTCGTATGCCGCATTGGACCTCGCGGGGCGCGTGACCTCGGCGCATGGCCGGGGCCGGGCAATCTGGTTGGGTTTTGGTGCCATAGCCATGGGTGTGGGTATTTGGGCGATGCACTATATCGGTATGCTCGCCTTAACGATGCCAATGCGAATCGCGTACGATGTCCCGACCGTCGTGCTTTCTCTATTGGCAGCGATCTCTGCCTCAGGCGTTGCCCTTTTTGTGGTCAGCCGGCCCAAGATGAGTCTCCAGCAATTAATTGCAGGCAGCGCCGTTATGGGCAGCGGGATCGCGGCTATGCACTATGCCGGTATGGCCGCGATGCGCGTCCCTGCGTTGATTGTCTATAACAGAGGAATCGTTGCCTTCTCGATTGTGCTGGCCATCGCTATCTCCCTGGTGGCACTGCATCTTGCCTTCCGCCTGCGGGATGATCTACGGACAAGTTGGCGAAAACTGATCAGCGCCCTGATCATGGGCAGCGCGATTCCGCTGATGCACTATACGGGAATGTGGGCTGCGGCTTTCTACCATACCGACGTCGTGCCTGATCTCAGAGGAGCCATCGGTATTTCGACCATCGACGTTGCAGCCGTTGTTGCGGCAAGCTTTGTAGTCTCGGGTATTGCAATTGCGTCATCGGGTTTCGACAGATTTGTCGCTCTTCAGAAGGACGACCTAAGCACTGCGCGGGACCGGGAGCTGTATTTTCGAACCATGGCGGAGGCCGGTCCAGAGATTATCTGGACCGCCAGCCCAGACGGCATGAGTGACTACTTTAACCAGAGGTTCTTTGATTATACGGGGCTTAACTTTGAGCAAGGCCGGGGGACGGGGTGGACGGTGATCGTTCATCCCGACGACCTCGCGCCCTGTCTCGAGAAGTGGGAAGGCGCACGTAATAGCAGCGATGCATTCGATTTGGAATATCGCCTGCAAAAAAAAGACGGAACCTATATGTGGTTCTTGTGCCGCGCCAATCCTATTCGTAATCCTGAGGGAGAGATCATCAAATGGTTCGGCACCTGCACCGACATCGAAAGTCAGAAACAAAACCTGCAGACTCTCCAGGATGAGATCCTGGAGCGCACGTTGCAACTGGCTGACGCGAACGAACGATTGCAGAAGGAGATGCTGGAGAAAGATCTTGCGCGCAGCCGGCTCGATCAACAGACCGAGAGCATGATGAAGGAATTGCAGAAACGCTCGGAACGCGCGACCTTGCTGGCGAAGCTGGGCGAGCTTCTTCAGAGTTGCGTCAATCGGGAAGAGGTATTTGCCGCCGCTTTGGGATTCGCGCCCAGGATATTTCCTGCCTCCCGGGGAGCTGTAGCGCTGCTAAATCCTTCGCGCAACCTGACTGACGTGATCGGCTCGTGGACGGACTGTAGGGTTGGGACACTTGAGTTCGAGCCTGCCGCATGTTGGGCCCTGCGGACCGGGCATCCGCATCCGGTGCCGGCAGGCGATTCGACTGCGCCCTGTGCCCATGCCGCGGGCGTAAACGTGTCATATCTGTGCATCCCCATACTGGCGCAGGGTGAAACGCTCGGCATTATGCACTTCCAGGCCATCGAAGAAGGGCGGGAGCTCGAGGGCGCGGAACTCTCGTTCAAGACAACTTTTGCCGGGCAGGTCGGATTGTCACTGGCAAACATACGGTTGCGGGAAGCGCTGCGCATACAGTCCGTGCGCGATGTGCTGACTGGTCTTTATAACCGGCGCTACCTCGAAGAAACCTTGGAGCGCGAAGTGCGCCGTGCGGCCAGAGCCCAACAATCGCTCGGAATACTCATGATCGATCTGGATCACTTCAAGACTTTTAATGATTCCTACGGGCACGACGCGGGTGACGCGGTGTTGCGCGAGACGGGATTGTCCTTAACGAAAGGTGTTCGTGCCGAAGACTTCGTCTGCCGCTTTGGAGGCGAGGAATTTGTCGTCATGATGCCGACGGCGGACTTGAAATCCTCTTGTGCGCGTGCTGAGAGGCTCCGATTGAAAATCAAGGAACTGACCGTCCTTCATCAGGGTAAAGCTATGGGAATGGTCACGATCTCGGTTGGCGTCGCGGTCTTTCCCGAGCATGGTATGTCGCCGAAAGAACTCATGGCCGCCGCCGACGCCGCCCTCTACCAGGCCAAGCGTGCTGGGCGGGACCAAGTCGTAGTAGCAGCACCGAAAGTGGCTGAGGATTTGGCAGTCGCAGGCGCGCCCAAGGCATCAGCCAGTTGGGGAAGTTAGCTCTTGGAATAGCCGCGAGTCTTTGCCTCTCGGGGTCGGCGGTCAAGTCTAAGGACTGCGCGGACGACTTACTTTTTCTTTTCGTCTCGTTCAACAACGCCATCCTTGATATTCACGATGCGGTGTGCATATTCGGCAATGTCATGTTCGTGGGTGACCAGGACGATCGTGTTTCCCTCACCGTGCAGACGATCGAATAGAGCCATGATCTCGTTTCCGGTTGCCGAATCCAGGTTCCCGGTAGGTTCGTCCGCAAGAATGATAGAGGGCCGGTTCACCAAAGCGCGGGCCACGGCCACACGCTGCCGTTGACCTCCGGAGAGTTCATTGGGCTTGTGCGTCATCCGCGATTCCATGCCTACGGCAGTCAGCGCAGCCTTGGCACGTTCGGTGCGCTCGGCGGTGGGAACGCCGGCATAAATCAGGGGCAGTTCGACGTTGTGCAGAGCCGTGGCGCGAGCCAGCAAGTTGAAGGTCTGGAAGACGAAGCCGATTTCCTTGTTGCGGATGCGGGCCAGTTCATCGTCGTCGAGTTCGCTCACCAGTTGGCTGTTGAGCCAGTATTCGCCCTTGGTGGGTGTGTCCAGGCAGCCGATAAGATTCATCAGCGTGGACTTTCCCGAACCGGAGGGGCCCATGATGGCAACGTACTCTCCGCGCTCAATTCGCAGGTTGACGCCGCGCAGGGCATGCACCTGCTGCTCCGAGCCCATGTCGTAGGTCTTCCACAGATCGATGGCGGCGATCATGCAGGATTGTGGTGAAGCTGCGACTGCGTTTATAGGCATGCTGATTACTTCGGCGGTAGCCATGTTTTTCTCCTGCTCCGGTGCCACTAGGTTCTCCGAGGTTGAATTCGACTCCGTGGGCTCCGTCTTTTTTCAGGTCTCAGGTCTCAGGTGCTAGGTCTCTGGTCGTAGGTTGTGTGCGATTCGATCATAGTGATCGTTCCGAACCCCTGACCTGAGACCCAACACCTATGACCTGAGACCGACTTCTTCCTTGGACGCTTGAAGCTCCCGAAGGTTATGTTTCTTCTTCCTTCTTGGGAACAGAGTTGTCGATCTTCACGCTGCTGCCGGAACGAATCGTGCGCAAAATCTTGTAACTTCCGGTGATGATTTCGTCCCCTTCCTTCAACCCACTCACCACTTCAATGTCGCTGGTGCCGGTGATGCCTGTGGTGACAGGGACGAACTCGGCCTTCTTATTTCGGATGACAAAAACGCCCTGCACATCTTGCTGGGCGTCTTTATCTTTGGACGCCGTTTCCTTGGATGCAGGCGCGGCTGCATGTACAGAACCAGGGGCCGACTTTTCTAGGTCCAATTGGGCCTTAGTGCGAATGGAGAGCGCCTGAATTGGGATGGAGAGCACGCCGCTGCGCGCCGCCGTAGTGATCTTGGCGGTGGTGGAGAGTCCCGGACGAAGATCCTGAGGTGGATCGTTCACAGTAACGACGACTTTGAAGTCCTTGGCTTCTTCGCTGGCTGTGGCCTGCTGCGAAGTGGCCACGCCGGTAGACCGCACGATGGCATTGTCTCCGATTTCCGAGACCGTCCCGTGGAATATCTTCTTGGGAATCGCATCGATCATCACTTCGGCGGACTGACCGAGGTGCACGTTCACGATGTCGGTCTCATCCACTTTTACTTCTGCCGTAATCACCGACATGTCGGCCAGCGTCAGCAAAGTGCTGCCGAGCGCATTTTGAATTCCGATGACCACCGACTCACCCTCGCGCACCGGCAAGTTTGTAACTACGCCGTCGTAAGGTGCCGCATAAGTGGTCTTCTGCAAGACGTCCGCGACCCGGGTGAGATTTGCCCGCGCCTGGGCGACGTGCTTGTCCGCCGAATCGTTTTGAGCCTTCGCCTGGGAAACTCGTGCCTTGGCCTGCGTCAAGCCAGAGTCGGCTGTTGCCCACGCGTTTCTGCGGCTGTCGAAATCCGATTTCGCGATCAACCCATCCTTGTACAGGTTTTGCGCGCGATCCCAATCGAGTTTGTTGCGCTCGTAGTCGGCCTGCGCCCGCAGCAGATCTGCGTCGGAAGTTTTCAGCGCGGCATCGGCGGCAATGGCGTCGGTTTCGGCGGCTTGCACCGAAGCCTGATTAGCGCTCACATCGGCCGTGGACTGCACGTTTTCCAGTTGCGCCAGCAATTGACCCTTCTTTACGTGATCACCTTCCTTAATGTACAGGTGGGTGATCTTGCCGTATGCATTCGCGCCGATGTTAACGTAGGTCTTCGGCTTGATTTCGCCCGACGCACTCACCACCGAAGACAGATCCTCGCGCTGCACTTTCCCGGTCTGCACCGTGACTACGTTCTTGCCACTCTGGTAAACCGTAAGACCGACGAGGATGGCAAATACCACCACCGCGCCGGCGCCAATCGCGATTTTTTTCCAGGCTTTCATCGTTCACGCCACCGTCCGATTTGCTGATTCATTCCGCAGCAGGACCAGATCGCAGGCTCTACGCAAGAGACCTAGCCTTCCGTGGGGTGACGGATACATTCTGGGATACGAGCCTGCCGGCCGAAAAGTTCCAACGTGGAATGGAATAGCCAAAGACCTTGGGAATCCGGAAAGGAATCGCCGCCCCCGGCGTGCAAATTATAGCAGTCTGCAACGGTCTCCAGTAACGCGACCCGGGCCGCGTAGTCGACTCACAAGATAATTGACTGCAGGCCGGGCAACTCGAAACCTGTGCGGCCCCTTCTAACAAATGTCTCGGTTGAGGTCTTTAATCTACTCTTTTAATGTGACTTAACCTTGCTTTCGTCCTATCGACAGCCTAAAATGATAGGGCGCAAGTCGTCGACGGGAGTCTCTCATGGTCCGGGTTAGTTCACTTTATCTTCTGTCGCTCGCATTGGTCGCGGGAACCGCTGGCTTGGCCGGAGCCCAAAGCGCCAAACAGCCCGCTTCGAGCGATTCAAATTCCGGCGCAACCGTGACCCAGGGGCAGGGATCCGAAGAAGCAGATCCGCTGAAGCGTCCTCCTTCGGAAAAACAGAAGAAACAGCAAAAGAGAAATCTCAATGTCGAGTTGAGCAAGGTCTACAAGAAATGGCTCAACGAAGACGTGGTCTGGATCATTACCGACGAGGAGCGAGCGGCCTTCAAGCAGCTGTCGAACGACGAAGAGCGCGACAACTTTATCGAAGCTTTCTGGCAGCGCCGCGACCCCACTCCTGATACCGAAGAGAACGAGTACAAGGAAGAACATTACCGCCGCATCGCCTACGCCAACGAACATTACGCTGCGGGAATCCCTGGCTGGAAGACCGACCGTGGCCGGATTTACATCATGTACGGCCCGCCCGACGAGAATGATTCGCATCCCTCAGGCGGGACTTATGAGCGTCCGATTAATGAAGGCGGTGGTGAGACCTCGACCTTTCCCTTCGAGGACTGGCGCTACCGCTACATCGAAGGCATCGGCCAGGAAGTGATCATTGAATTCGTCGACACTTGCATGTGCGGCGATTATCACATGACGATCGACCGCTCGGAGAAAGACGCGCTGCTCTATACCCCGAACGCAGGTCTGACTCTCTACGAGAGCATGGGAATGGCCAGCAAGGCAAGCCGCTTCAGCGGCGGTGGCCTGGAGAGACTGGGAACGGGCCCGAACAGTCAGGACCTTTCCACCAAGGAATTTGATCGCCTCGAGCAGTATGCCAAGCTGCAAGCGCCGCCTCCCGTTAAGTTCAAAGATCTGGAAGAAATCGTTAATACCAAAATCATTACCAACCTGATGCCCTTTGATGTTCGCTCTGACTTTGTGAAAGTCACCGGAGACACGGTGCTGGTGCCGATCACCATCCAGGTGAAATATCGCGACATCACGTTTAACAACAAGGACGGAGTACAGCGCGGCACGATCAATATATTTGGCCGGGTCACCACTTTAACCGGGCGCGTGGTTCAGACTTTTGAAGACACTGCGCAGGTTGACGTACCCGCAGAGTTGCTGCCACGTACCGCTGAAAACTCGTCCGTGTATTGGAAGGCGCTCCCGCTGCGGCCGGGCCGTTACAAAGTCGAGATCGCTGTAAAAGATGTTAATGGCGATCGCAAAGGTCTGTGGAGCCGCGGCGTCGTGGTTCCGGAATATTCCGACGACAAACTCGCAACCTCATCCCTGATCATTGCCGACCAGATGGAAGCGGTGCCCACGAAGGACGTGAGCACCGGCAATTTCGTTATTGGTTTGAATAAGGTGCGACCACGCGTGGCTCCCGCGGATGGCAAGCCGGCCCTGTTTAAGAGGAACAAAGACCAGAAGGTAAACTTCTGGATGCAGGTCTACAATCTGGGCGTAGACGATAAGACGCACAAGCCTTCGGCAACGTTTGAATATGACATCGTCAACGTCGCCACCAATAAATCGGTGGTGCAGCAAGTCGAATCCACCGAGAAGATGGGCAACATCGGCGAGCAGGTGACACTGCAGAAGTCGATCGCTTCAGCGAACCTGCAGCCGGGCGTGTATAAGATCAACATCAAAGTGAACGACAACATCTCCAAGCAGACCGTTGATCCTTCAGCGACGTTTGCGGTAGAGTGACGGACTACTTGTTCCTTCGGGGGTTGGAGTGAAGCTACACCAGCTCGCATCTCGGGCCCAGATCGGTTGCTGGGCGATGATCGTCGCGCTGTCTCTCCCTGTGTACGCCACGGAACAGCCGGGAGCGATCTCGGGATACGTGCGCGACGCCTCGGGCATACCGCAGATGGGCGCAATCGTCGAGATTGCCGGCACTGCGGCGCGTTCGCTTACAGTATTT
>Ga0210394_10007051_pt1 | contig 11944 bp, 9 predicted proteins | sample IncBWC12MmetaG_FD_160121 | JGI IMG/M metagenome (GOLD analysis project Ga0210394, IMG submission 160121) | Forest soil microbial communities from Barre Woods Harvard Forest LTER site, Petersham, Massachusetts, United States - Inc-BW-C-12-M | ecosystem: Environmental > Terrestrial > Soil >... | reverse complement strand
GCCCGAAATCAGGTACCTGCCGACGTTCGCTCATTCCTGGTCCTTCCTAAGATCGAGATCTGCTGTTGGACAGCCTGTCGAGATTGACGATGGCGGGTTTCCAGTGCGCTCGAATTCTGGAACCGGCGCCACTGGCTGCTCTCAAGTGATTACGCCCTGTTCCTTCAGGGCGATAATCCGGTCCCAGTCCTCACCCAACTCGAGCAATACTTCTTCGGTGTGCTGCCCCGCCTCGGGGCATGGGTCATACCGGCCCGCGACTCCGGCAAAACGCATCGGTGAGGTCACCACGGGCACGTCGACACCGCTCCCTGAAGGCACGTCGACCACGTACCCGTTCGCAATGACCTGCGGATCCGCAAGGAGTTCAGCCATTGACTGCATCGCTGCCCAGGGGCCGTCGAACCCAGCGAGGCGGGTCCGCCAATTAGTTAGGGTATCGGACTGAATGATCTTTCTGATCTCCGCGACACAGGCCTCATAGTTTTCCGCCCGCCGGCCCGAGTCGGCGAATCGTACGTCGTCTGTCAATCCTGGTGCGCCGATCGCTTCGGTAAAGCGTGGCCACCAGCGATCTGATTGCATCAGGACGAAGCTGAGCCAGCGGTCGTCAGCAGTCTGGTAGTAACCTGTGAGCGGGTTAGCGCCTCGGGTAACCCGACTGTTCTCGATCCCGAATGCCTTCGAGTAGACGACGTCACTGGCGAGTTGCCAGATCGCGGAGCCCAGTAGCGATACCTCGACTACTGACGGCTCGCCCGTGCGTTCCCGCCGGAAGAGAGCGCTGGCGACCCCCGCTACCAGATTCATCGAAGCCATCCGGTCGCCCATGGCTGGGCGCATACGCACCGGATGTTCGCCCGGTTCGCTCAGCGCATAGCCCACACCGCCGCGGCACCAGTAGGCGTTCATGTCGTAACCGCCCTTGTTCGAATCAGGTCCTTCCGTGCCCAGGCCATGTCCGCTCGCATAAATTATTCGCGGATTGACATCACGAAGCGCAAGTGCGTTCATGCCGAGACGGTCCTGCGTTTCGGGGAGGAGACTCGTCAGAAAGACGTCTGCCTGAGCCGCGAGCCGGAGGACCAGCTCGCGGCCGTCTGGTTGCGTGACGTCGACGCCGACGCTGCGCTTGCCACCGCGGTTCGTATATTCCATCTGGAGCGCGACGCCGTTCCACTCCGGTGTCACACCACCGACCGCGAGACCTCGCTGGGAATCACCGCCGACTGGCCGCTCAATCTTGGTCACGTCGGCGCCCCACTCCGCCAGAATCGCTGCGGCTGCAGGCACGAGAGTCCACTCGGCAAGTTCCAGAACCTTGACGTTGTCAAATATGCTGGTCATTTCAGATCCACTTCATGTCGGCGGTAATGCCGAGGCAGGTCAGGCAGCGGTTCGTTGCTCGGAACTGCTCTGCAGAGTCTGCGTCTCGTTCCGCCCGAGCCCTCCCCACCACGCGATGGCTTGGTTCCAGCTGGCCCCGCTGCGACGACGGAAGCATCTCGCCAGCCGCGACATGCCTCGCGGCGCATATAGCGAGGATTGATCTGGGCGCCACCTTCGAGTTCCTTCCGTCGGTCATGCCTCGATGGACGCGAGGAGCAGGTGATCCCGCACCGGTGCGTCCTGCGGACAGTTCGTCGCGGCAGGCCAAGATGCTGGCGCCCGATCTTTCCGACTCGCGTGCCACTCTCACCTGGCGATCCCCTTGTCAAAGGAAACTAGTTAGCTCGGCTATTCAGCGACTGGGACTCACCCGACCAGTCGGTATACAGGCGAGGTTAGCCCCCGGGGAAATCGCTGTCAACGGTTGTCTTGAGAGATCGGGCTATGAGGTCAGGGTGGTAGCTCCTTGCACCGGCGGTCATCGGCCCGTGCAGCGATGACCATCCGTGGACGACATGAAATGCCGGCGATGGCGCTGCGACAATTTGTAGTCGGCGTGGACCGCAAGATGGCACTGGGCATAACAGATACCCTCGGATCCGCGCGCGAATCAGCGCACGGCGATGCCAGTCGTATCGCCGGCGATGGACTCCCCGCGGCTGGGACGCACCCCAGGGCTCACGGACGAGTTGCTACCGGAGCCACCGGTCAAACACGAGATCCTGATGCGCTCCGAGCAGTGGGGCCTCCGCGGCGCCGTTACCGGGGCGGCTGCCGTCATCCATCCACCGGATCGGGTCATAGATCTGAGGCAACAGTCCCGTAGGATTCTCCTCGGCCAGCTGACGATCATGAAAGTGGTGCAGCTGTGGTACCTCGGTGATATCCATGACCGGCGTGCCGATTACATCGAATTTAGCGAACAGCTCGGTCCATTCGTCTCGCGGTCTGGTTCGAAACAGCTGCTCCAGTTCGGCCCGGAGCTCGAAGTCCGGCTCGCTTGCCACGGACGCTCCACCACCCTGCCAGCGAGCCAGGAGATCGGGCCGCTCAATTGCTACGCAGAAGTTCGTCCAGAACTTCTTCTCGATCGAGGCAAACAGAAGCAGCTTTCCATCAGCGGTCTCGTAGAGGCTGTGCAACGGTCCCAGGTCGTTTACGTCAGTTTGATCGCCGTAGCCACCCAGCCAGTGCGCGACCCGCGTCGAGCGACAGTCAACCGCAGCGTCCCAGCAAGAGATGTCGATAGCGACACCGACGCCGGTTCGTTGAGCTCGATACAGCGCGGCACAGATGGCTGCAGCCGCATTCAGTGCCCCGACTTTGGGGCCCAGAGACCCCATCGCGCCGATGCCAGGTGATCCGTCATGATCCACGATGCTCATCGTGCCGCTGAGGGCGTCGATCGAGTTCCCATGCGCCGGCGCCTGGGCGAACGAGCCCGTCATCCCGAACCCGGTAATAGCGCAAATTATCAACTCAGGGCGACGTCGCCGCAGGTCCGCCAACAAGTCCCCCAGCCGCCTCAGGGAGCCCTTCTCCAGCTTCCCCGGTCGAAACGACTGCGTAATGACGTCAGCCTTCATGGCCAACTGCTCGAGCTGCTCCAAGCCCTCCGAAGAGGTGAGATCGAGCGTTATACTGAGCTTGCCCCGGTTGTGCACTCGATGTAGAAGGCTCACGCCATCCACGAGCGGTGGTATCAGGCGCATGTAGTCGCCCGAGCCAGGTTCTTCTACCTTCACTACCTCCGCGCCCATATCGGCCAGTTTCCGAGTAGCGATCGCTCCTGGATTGAGGCGGCAAAGGTCAAGGACGCGAACACCCTCGAGCGGCGCGTATCGCGCTGCCGATGGGCGGCTTGCTGTCTCTTCGGCCTCCGCCACTATCTGCTGGTCTCCCACAGACGTAAGTCCCCTCTTGCTCTACATATCTGAGTGGGCTCACCGCAACGCCGGCCAAAACGTCACTGGTTGGGTAGCCGCTTAGACAGAATGATTCCGACCGGTCAGTGTCCCTCGACCGTACGCGCGTCGGTTCCTCAACGTCAACCCTTATCTGGGGTTCTTGCGGTGCCGGCTCCAGGTATCGGCGGCCCCGATCCGGTCAGGTGATGTCGCTGTGGCGCACTCCGTGCAGGATGACGGCGACGGTCGCCGGCCCGTCGCTGACATTTAGCCAGCGGTGTCGGGTGCCGTTCTGTACCACCGCGTCCCCGGGCCCCAGATCGACGCGGGTGCCGTCGTCCAGCTCGAGCACGACCCGCCCTTCCAAGACAACCTCGAAGTCGATGGTGGGGGTTTTGTGGAAACCCGTGCCGTTCGGTTCGTGGTAAGTCATGAATCCGGGAAGGTCCCGGTCGACGGCACTGGCGAGCTCGTGGGGAGAGAGACGAGCTTCCTGCGCAGTGCGCTCGCCTGCCGGTGGCACAGTGAATACCGCGAAACGCAGACCACCTTCGGCGGGCATGAACGTCGGAAAGGCCGGGCGAGTGCCTTCATCGGGAAACTCCGGGGCCGTGTCGGAGCCCCAGAGCTGGAAGAACTTGTATCCCGGCAGGACGCTAGGTTCGGTGGCCGGTATTATTTCGTCGGAACGGACGACGGAGTTTCCTCGCTCGTCGTGTCCGGTGACGACGCATCTTATTTCGTTCATCGCATTGCTCCCAGTCTCCCAGCTACGTAAATGCCTCGCTGGGTCTATGAACGCCGTAACTGATTCCACGCGACATCGCCGTCGGTACGCGGCTCCCGTGGCAGCCCGAGCACCCGCTCACCCAGGATGTTGCGCATCACGTCGGACGTCCCGCCCTCAATCGTGTTGGCCAGCGACCGCAGGAATGCCTTGCGTACGTCGGCGGTGCCGCCGGATGAGCGGTCCGGACGTGCCAGCGTGTAGTCACTGACCAGCATTCCGTCGATCCCGCGCAGATCCACGCAGAGCTGGTATATCGCCTGGTTCAGCTCGGCGTATCGAAGCTTGGCGATCGAGCCCTGCGGCCCGGGGGCCGCACTGCCCTGCTGGACCGTAGCCCGCATGTTGGTCAGCCGAGCAGCCTCGGCCTCCGTCCATAGCCGCAGCAGTCGGTCCCGGTACTCACTTGTCGCCCGCCCAGCAGCGGCCGCGTCGGCGAACTCCCTGACGGCGATGCTGATCGATCCCTCGCCGCGCTGGGAGTTGCGCCTGCCGATGGCCGTCCGCTCGTTGGCGAGCGTGGTAATCGCAATCTGCCAGCCATCACCCAGCGAGCCGACCCGATCAGCCTCGGGCACCAGCACATCCGTGAGATACACCTCGTTGAACTCCGCCTGTCCGGTGAGCTGCCGCAACGGGCGGACCTCCACACCCGGCAGGTGCATATCCAACACGAAATAGCTCAGACCCTTGTGCTTAGGCACGTCCGGGTCAGTACGCGCAAGCAGCAGACCCCGGCGCGCGACATGCGCCAGCGACGTCCAGACCTTCTGCCCGTTCACGAGGTAGCCACCCTGCACCGGCGCCGCTCGGGTGGCCAGCGACGCCAGGTCCGAGCCGGCACCAGGCTCGGAGAAGAGCTGACACCAGATTTCCTCACCGGTAAACAGCGGTCGCAGGAAACGACTCTTCTGCTCAGCGGTGCCGGCCGCATAGATGGTCGGCGCCGCCAGACCCAAGCTGATCATGTTGCCCTGGGTCCAGTCCACGGCACCGGCCTCGATGAACATGCGTTCCACGAGACCCTGATAAGAGGGATCCAGGCCGAGCCCACCGAAGCCCTCGGCAAAACTGACGAACGCGAGTCCAGCGTCGAACCGGGCACCACGCAAATCAACATCCGGGGTAGTGGCCACCGGATAATCCGACAGGAAGTCCCTGACCAACCGCTGAACCTCGGCAAGCGTCGTCATGCCACAACCTCCGGGATATCCAGCAACGTCGCGAGCCGACGCCGGTGCTCGCTCGGCGAGCCGAGAAACAGCTCGGTGCTCTTAGCTCGCTTGAGATACAGATGGGCCGAGTGCTCCCAGGTGAACCCGATACCCCCGTGATTCTGGACATTGACCAGCGCAGCTCGGGTATAGGTGTCACCACACAGCGAACCGGCCACCGTCGCCGAGACGCCGAGCTCGGCCGGCTGGTGCACCGCCGTCCAGATCCCGTGATAGGCAGCCGAACGCGCAGACTCCACCGCGACCAGCATGTCCGCGCAGCGGTGCTTCATCGCCTGGAACGAACCGATCTTACGACCGAACTGCACCCGCGTCCTGGCATAGTCCACCGAGGTTTCCAGGACCTGACTCGCGCCACCGACCTGCTCGCAGGCCAGTAACAGGACAGCCTGATCAATCGCGGTCCGCAGGGCCCCGGTGAGTTGGCCGGGCGTGCCGATCGCACGCGCCCGGGTGCGGGCGCATTCCAGCCTGGACAGCTTGCGGGTCGAGTCCAGTCCGGTGAGCGGGGTACGGGTGAGGCTGTCGCCGACGAGCGCGAACAGGCCGAGGCCGTCGTCGGTACCGGCAACCGCGAGCACGAGGTCGGCGCCCACGGCGTCGACCACCACATCCGCGGTGCCTGAAAGCTGCCAGCTGGCCCCGTCCCGGACAGCAGTGAGGGTGCTGGTCATCGGGTCCGCGCCGCCCCAAGCCAACGTGGCGACCGTCTCCCCGGCTGCGATGCCCGGCAGGTACTCGGCCATCGCCCCAGCATCACCCACAGCCAGAAGCGCCGTTACCGCCAACCCGACGGTACCCAGGAATGGTGCACCGAAAAGCCCGCGCCCCATCTCCTCGAACACGACACCCAATTCGATCAGGGATGCTCCCGAGCCACCCCACCGCTCGGGGATGATCAAACCCTGCAGGCCGAGTTCATCGGCCGCCTGCTCCCACACAGCCCTGTCGAAACCGGCGTCGGTCTCCATCAGGCGCCGGACCTCGTCCTCAGCCGAACGCTTCTGCAGGAAGCCGCGAACGACAGCCCGCAGTTCCTCTGCCTCAGGCCCAGGGTTGAAGTTCACCTGGACCTCATCTCCGGTGCTCATCTATATGGCCCCTCTCATCGCGCAAGCGGCGGATCACCCGCGTCAAAGCAGTGACGGTCACCACGGCGCATCGTCCCGCCGTCCCCATGAGGTACAGACTTCGCAACCTACTGATCAGGATGGACGATACCGCGTGCCGGCGCACTCAATCAACAGCAACCTCAAATCAGCTCAAGGCTTGGGCGGAATGTTCAAAATTCTCGCGACCCTCATCATGCCGAGATCGATCACGGATTGAAATGTGCGCTGGTTCGATACCGGTCGTGGTATCGAGCGCGCCGACGTCGGCCTGCTATCCGGCAGTTTTGCGTATAGCCGGCTTACTGCCCACCTTCTTGTCCGGGCGGGCAGCGACCCCACCACCGGCTTCCAAGCCCCGAGTAACAAATGTGGCGAACTCAGCCGCAATTTCTTCCAGTGCGAGGCCCGCCGTCCCACCGGGCCGATACCACACGGTCATCCAGTTAAGCGTTCCCATACAAGCTTTCGCCATCAGGCCCGGATTCACCTCGCGGAACTCACCAGATTTGACGCCCTCCGCGATCACCGTCTCGAAATACGCCTCGTACTCATGACGCAGCGCGAACACATCAAGCAGGTCCTGCCGAGAGGTGCGCCCCTCCACTGTCAGCGACATCTCCACATGCTGGACCGCCAGCCGCATGTAGCTCGTCTCTTCCATCATCAAGCGCGCATGTGCGGCCGCCATGAGATAGAGCCGTTCACGCGCAGAACCGCCGCTCATGCTCACCGGCTGCACGGCCTCGATGGCCATATCGAGTGCGCGGCGGTGCACCCCCAGGAACAGGCCCCCCTTGGACTGGAAATAGTGGTACACCCGCCCCTTGGTGCAGCCCATCCGGTTCGCGACATCGTCGATCGAGGTCGCCGCATAGCCTCGTTCCATAAACGCTTCAGCCGCCGCATCGAGCACCTCGGCACGGCTAGCGCGTTGACGAACCTTCAGCGGAGCATCCTGATCGACCTCCACTGCCTCCGTTGCCTTCAACTCCACACCGCTCCTGTCCCGGCCGCGACTCCCTGCATTCCCGCGGCAGAGAACGGCCATTCGACTCGATACAAGGTATTCAAAGTTTAGCGAGACCGTGAACGAGATCGGCCGCCTGCTCGGGCGCTACGCACCACACACGCGCCCGCGACGTCACCCCGGCTCGGCCCCCTCCAACTGGGCGAGCAGGTCGCGCCGAACCAGCTTGCCCGTCGGGCCGTAGGGCAACTCGGGCAGCATCACCACGTCGTCCGGCGTGCGCGAGCTACGCAAGTGCGCGCGAACGAATTCGCGGACTTCGATGGCACTCAGCGACGCCCCGGAACGCGGCACGATCGCGGCGACTATGCGCTCGCCCCATTCGTCGTCCGGGCGTCCCACGACGGCTACGTCGGCAACACCGTCGAGGCGCGCGAGTACCTCCTCGATCTCGGCGGGAGCGATGTTCTCGCCGCCCCTGATGATCGTGTCGTCCAGCCGTCCCTCGATGAAGAGAAAGCCCTCCGCATCGATACGTGCCCGGTCCCGCGTCGGAAACCAGCCCCCCGCGTCGAGCACGGATCCCTTGCCCATGTACTCGCCGGAGATCTGCGGGCCTCGCAGCCACAGCTCGCCGCCAGCTCCCTCGGCAACGGCCTGTCCGGACTCGTCACGAACCTGCGCCTGGATACCTGGCACGAGCCGGCCGACCGAGCCGAGCCGTTCTCGCACGCTCGGATCGGCTGACGTGATCGCCGTCCGGTGCTCGTCGGGGCCGAGCACCGCGATCGTCGAACTCGTCTCGGTAAGGCCGTACGCGTTGACGAAGCCCACGCCCGGAAAGGCTTCGAGCGCTCGTTCCAGCACCGGTCCCGGCATGCGCGCCCCGCCGTAGGCAAGGTTGCGGAGGCTGGGCACGTCCGCGGTCGCGCCATCCAGCTGATCAACGATACGGGCCAGCATCGTCGGTACCAGCATGGCGTGGGTGATCGACTCCGCCTTGACCACGTCCAGCCAGCGCCGCTGGTCGAAGTTCGGCAGGTGCACCATCCGGCGGCCCGAGTACAGGTTCGTCAGGGCGCTGTTCACACCGGCGACGTGGTACGGCGGCATGCTCACCAGGATGCTGTCGCCGTCCTCGGCCGCACCGAAGTCCACGGTCTCGAGTACGTAGCTCACCAGGTTCTGGTGTCGCAGCAGCACCGCCTTGGGCGCGGACGTGGTTCCGCTGGTGAACAGCACAATCGCCGTCCGGTCGTCTTCGACGGGCGCAGGAGTGTGACCGGCCGGGCGGCGAGCCTCGGCAGCAAACGCCTCGGAGTCGAACTTGGCCACGGCGTCGCTGGTCACGCCGCTGTCGTAGGCGGAACCGGTGATGAGCACCGGCGAGTCAAGCGCGGCTACCAACGGCTCGAGCTGTTCGCCCGACATCCGGTAGTTGAGCGGGCAGAAGGGCAGGCCGGCCAGCGCGGCCGACCACAAGGCGACCGCGAACTGGGGACCGTTGACATCCAGGTAGGCGACACTGCGAGCCCCGGTGCCGACCAGAGTCTCCGCGCCGTTGCGGGCCGCGTCGTACAGTTCGCGGAACGTGAGGCCGCCGCTGGCCGCGCCCACCGCCACTCTGTCCGGCCACGCGTCCACCGCCATTTCGATCAGCATCGACAGAGGCATCAGATCTGGGTACCTTCCTCACCGCGGTGGCTGATCCGGCAAGCTCCCACGCGTCAGCGAGCCCGGAAACATGAACCTACTAAGCAGGATGTAACCATACACGCGACCGCTTTCATAGGCTTCACAGTCGATGCGTCGATTTCACCGGCGCCGGCACGCGCCGAATGCCGTCTGCCGCTCGGATCTCCCGATCCGGGCTCAGCAGGCAGGGGCCGTGGACGACTTCACTGCGCCCGCGATGATCAGACGTTGAATCTCGCTACTACCCTCATAGATCTGCAGGACTCGCTGATCGCGGTAGAGCCTCTCCGCGATACACGGTTTGCAGTAGCCGGCCCCGCCGTAAACCTGCACGGCGACGTCGGCAGCCAGGTGCGCGGCCTCGCTGGCAAAGAGCTTCGTCATCGCGCCGAGGACCGAGACGTCACGGCCCTCGTCATAGGCGCGGGCCGCCTGGAACGTCATCAGCCGCGCGGCGGTGAGCTGGGTGGCAACGTCGGCCAGCTGAAATCCGATGCCCTGATGGTCGATGATCACCTTGCCGAACGCGCTGCGCCCGGCCGCATGCCCGGCCGCCGCTTCGAGCGCGGCCAGGCCCAGCCCGACTGATTGCGCGGCCACGGTGACCCGGCCGACGACCAGCGTCTGCAGCGCGAGCCACAGGCCACCGCCGACCTCGCCGAGGATGTCGCCTTCCTCGACCACGGTGTCGAGCTTCAGGTTGCTGGTTGTCGTTCCCCGGATGCCCATCTTGTCTTCATAATGATCCACGACGACGCCGTCCGCGGCCGAACTCACCATGAACGCGGTGAGCTCACCGCGGCCACCGCGCCTGGTCTTCGTAAAGACCACATAGTGCTCGGCGACTCCCCCGTTGCCGATGTAGATCTTCTCGCCCCGGATCCGCCAGCAGCCGCGACCGGCAGGCTCGGCCGTAGTCGTCAGCGCCTTCACATCGCTGCCCGCGCCGCGCTCGGTCAGCGCGAAACTCACGGCCTTGCCCCGGACGATACCGGGCAGGTAACGCTGCTTCTGTTCCTTGGTGCCGGCAAGCATCAACGGGAACGCGCCCAGGGCATACGCCGCAAGGATCGCACCGGTCGACGCGCAGCCGGTCGATACCCGCTCGACCACCGCGCAGGTGGCGCTCAGCGACTGACCTGGGCCGCCGTACTCCGCTGGGATGAACGCGCCGAGAAGGTTCGCCTCGGCGAGCGCCGCAACATGATCCCAGGGATACTCACCGGTGCGGTCGACCTCCTCGGCCCGCGGACCGAACTGCTTGACCGTCAGCACCCCAGCCAGCTCGAGCGCGATCCGCTCGTCGTCGCTCAGGTCCGGAGTCCAGAGGTCAGGCAGCATAGGCAGATCATCTCCATAGGAGCCGCACGGGACACGGCTCTGGCGATAATACCGGCCGGCTCAGCCCGGCGTCTGTATCTCTGCTCGCGCCCACGGTCTGGTCTCAAGAGGAACCTACTGGTTAGGATGTAGACACTCGATGAATCGGAGTCAGCATGGCAAACGGCTCACCGCCGAGCACGATCGAAGAGGCCGTCCGGACAACCGTTTCCGCGGGCGACACGGTCTATCTCGGTAATTTCGGAGCCCAGCTCTACGTCGTCGGCCAGGAGCTCATCCGGCAGCGATATCACGACTTGCACGTGATTGCCGGCTCCGGCGGTCTGATGCTCGACCAGTTGATCGGCTCCGGAGTCGTCCACGCGGCGACCTTCGCGCATTGCTGGAATCCGATCGGCCCGGCGCCGGCCTACAACCTCCGCCGCGCGGCAGAGGCGGGCGACCCGCAAGTGGAGATCCGCGAACTGAGCCTCGGCGTGCTCAACGCCGCGATGCAGGCGGCGGCCTGGGGCGTCCCGTTCCTCCCGGTGGCGATGAGCCCCGAGACCGGCTACGTCACGGACGGCTGGTCCCGGGGCATGATCGCCATGGTCGACAGCGAGTTCGGCAGCACCCTTGCCGTCAAGGCCTTGCGCCCGGACGTGGCGTTCATCTACGCCGACCACGCTGACCGGTGGGGCAACGCCGTGCTCACCGCACCGTACGGAGAGCACCTGGCGGCGGCGACCGCCGCGGCGCGCACCGTCGTCGTGGCCGAGGAAGTCACCGATTCAGGCCAGCAACTCGCGCTGCCCGCAACGCTGGCCGGGGTGCACGTCGACACCGTGGTACGCCACGAGCGCGCGGTCTGGCCGGACGGCGCTGCCGGGCGCTACCCGCGTGACATCGACGAGTACCGGCGGTACGCCACCGCCTCGTCGAGCGCCGACGGCTTCGCAACCTGGCTCGATTCGCTGCGAGGTGTCTCATGAACGCCGATACCGGTCTGGGTACCAGACCCGATACCAGCACGGCGGAATTCCTGCTGCGAGCATCGGACGAGTTCGCCGGCGGCGGGTGGATCTTCACCGGCTTCAACTGGGCCGTGCTCGCCGCGCGGCTCGCGCGCCGCCGCGGGTACGGCGACTTCGTGCAGGTTCTGGAGGCGGGCGCCGCGCTGCACTCGGACACGAAGAGGCTCCTGACCAGCACCACCGACTACTACGAGACGGATCCGGTGACCTGCTTTCGGGGCAGCACCGCCGACGTCCTGCAGGCGATCGTGCCGAAGTGCACCCGCGTTCTGATGGACGCGGCGAACGTGGACCTGCGCGGCCGGGCGAACTCGACGGTCATAGGTTCCTGGGAGCACCCGACCGTGCGGCTGCCCGGGGGTGGTGGAGCACCCGACGCCGCCTACAACGCGCGGCACCTGGTGCTGCTGCACAGCGGCAGGAACGTGCGGCGCATCGTCGCCCAGGTACAAGCTGTCACCTCGGCGCCGAATCCCGACGCGACGGTCCGGCTCGTCA
>Ga0210394_10007049_pt1 | contig 11950 bp, 9 predicted proteins | sample IncBWC12MmetaG_FD_160121 | JGI IMG/M metagenome (GOLD analysis project Ga0210394, IMG submission 160121) | Forest soil microbial communities from Barre Woods Harvard Forest LTER site, Petersham, Massachusetts, United States - Inc-BW-C-12-M | ecosystem: Environmental > Terrestrial > Soil >... | reverse complement strand
TATCAAATTGCGACTCAAACCCCGCAGTACCGTGAAGACACATTGCAGGATTTAGAGAACATTCCGATCACCGGCACCGATCCGAACGCCCCTCCATCGCTCATGGCCAGTCTGGTCGCCGTGCAACGAGGAGCGGGAATGGCAGTCGTTTCTCATTACAACGTAGCCCCGGTGATCGACATCTTTGGCGCAGCCACAGGACGCGACCTGGGCGGCGTGTCCGGAGACATCAACAAGATCATTGCCGCCACTCGCACGCAATTACCGCGCGGTTCTCGCGTCGTTGTCCGTGGGCAGGTGCAGACGATGCGAGCTTCATACATCGGCCTGCTGAGTGGATTGCTGTTCTCGATCGTACTTGTATATCTACTGATCGTAGTCAATTTCCAATCCTGGCTTGATCCTTTCATCATGATTTCCGCGCTGCCCGCCGCGCTGGCAGGAATCGCCTGGTTCTTGTTCATCACCCACACGACGCTCAGCGTGCCGGCGCTTATGGGAGCGATCATGTGCATGGGCGTAGCAACCTCAAACAGCATCCTGGTCGTAAGCTTTGCTACAGAAAAAATGACAGAAGGAATGGATTCGGTTGCCGCCGCACTGGAGGCCGGATTCACCCGTTTTCGTCCCGTGCTTATGACCGCTCTGGCGATGATCATCGGCATGGTGCCTATGGCTCTCGGACTCGGCGATGGCGGCGAACAAAATGCTCCTCTCGGCCGTGCGGTCATCGGCGGACTAATTTTTGCGACGGTTTCCACCCTGCTTTTTGTCCCCGCATTCTTCAGCATTCTGCAAGGTTCGCGCCAGCATGCATCCCCCGCGAGACAGGAGCAATAGAGACGATATGGAGCTACTCATGATGCCTCACACTGAAGATGCGAGAAATACCGGAGATCAAAGACTTCCAGCAACTGATGTGGCAGGCGGGAAGCGTTCGCCTAAACATTGGGTGGCCTTGTCGATTGCGCTGATCGCTGTAGTTGCGCTCCTGGTATCGGGCATCTGGTCCCGGGTCAAGGCGCGAACGGCGCTTAATAAGGTCACGGAGCAATCGGCGGTCACAGCCGTCTCCGTTGTTTCGCCCAAAGCAACCACGCCCACTGACGAAATTATTCTTCCCGGCAATGTGCAGCCTTTCATCACTTCGCCTATTTACGCCCGCACAAACGGTTACCTGAAGAAGTGGTATTACGATATTGGCGCGCACGTTAAGCAGGGACAACTGCTCGCAATCATCGAAACGCCGGAAGTCGATCAGCAACTCCAGCAAGCCCGCAGCAACCTGCTCACCGCGCAGGCAAACCTCGAGCTTGCTTCCATCACCAAAACTCGGTATCAGGGGCTTCTCAAGAGCAACGCCGTATCCCAACAGGACGTCGACAACGCAGTCGGCAACTACAACGCAAATAAGTCAATCGTCGAAGCGGACCAGGCAGCCGTGCAACAGTATTCGGCATTGGTCTCGTTTGAAAAGGTCTATGCCCCATTCGATGGCGTAATTACGGCTCGCAACACCGATATCGGCGATCTGATTAATTCCGGCAGCACGAGCAATGTTAAGACCGATCTCTTCCACATCTCCCAACCCGGAAAGTTGCGCGTTTACGTAAATGTCCCGGAAGAATATTCGCAGGGAGTCAAAGTCGGCATGACCGCAGATCTCAGTCTCGCTGAGTTTCCGGGGCGCAAATTTCAAGGAAAACTGGTTCGCACCGCCGATGACATCAATGTAGCAACCCGCACATTGCTCATCGAAATCGATGTGGACAATCCTACGGGTACGCTGCTTACCGGCTCCTACGCAGAGGTTCACTTAGCGATCCCAACGCAAACTTCAACCTTCCTCCTTCCGGTCAACACTCTACTGTTTCGCACTGAAGGTTTACGCGTTGGCGTTGTGAAGGATGGAAAAGTTGTGCTCACTTCCGTAACTCCCGGACACGACTTCGGAAATGAGATAGAGATCGTGGCGGGCCTCAGAGCAAATGATCAGGTCATTATCAATCCACCCGACTCCATTGTTTCCGGGCAGGAAGTCCAAATCGTTCAGGCAACATTGCCGGGAGATACCAAGTGAAGCTAGCTCGAAAATTCATTTTCGGAAGCTCACGGAATGCGGCCATCCTGCTGGCCATTGCAGCCTTGCAGCTGACCGGATGCGTGGTTGGGCCAAAATACCACCCGCCCGCGGTCCAAGCTCCGCCCGCATATAAAGAAATAGGAGACTGGAAGCCAGCGCAGCCGAATGACCAGAATCTTGGCGGCTCGTGGTGGACGATATTTCAAGATCCTCAGCTTGACGCGCTGGAACTGCAGGTCAACGTGTCGAATCAAAACTTAAAGGCCGCGCAGGCGCAGTTCCAGCAATCACGAGCAACCCTGCGCTATTACCGCGCTGACTACTATCCAACCGTGACGGCGGGTCCATCCGCTACTCGAACGCGCGTCTCCGCCAACGCTCCTACCAACACGATCTTACGTGGCACCACGTACAACGATTTTGTGTTGCCGTTCGACGTTTCCTATCAAGCCGACGTCTGGGGACGGGTGCGAAAAAACGTGGAGTCCTATCGAGAGCAAGCGCAGGCGAGTGCGGCGGACCTGGCGACAGTTAACCTCAGCATGCACGCGGATCTGGCCGTGGATTATTTTCAGGCCCGCAGTCTGGATGCCGAGGAGCAACTCCTCGACTCTACGGTTAAGGAGTACCAGCAAGCATTGGACTTAACTGAGAGTCGATTCCAGGGGGGGATTGCTTCGGAGGTGGAAGTCGAGCAGGCGATGACTCAACTGCAAACAGTCCAGGCAGAAGCGATTGATGTCGGCGTTCTGCGAGCGCAGTACGAACACGCAGTAGCGATTCTCATTGGCAAGCCTCCCGCAGACTTCAGCCTTCCCCCGCTGCCTCTCACCGCACCGCCTCCACACATACCGATCGGCCTGCCCTCAGATCTCCTGGAAAGACGCCCGGACATCGCAGCTTCCGAAAGACTTATGGCATCCGCTAACGCGCAGATTGGAGTTGCAAAGTCGGCTTATTACCCGCTGATCAACCTCGGCGCCGCGGGAGGATTCGAAAGTTCTGCTATCACGACGCTCATCAACGGTCCGAGCGGCTTGTGGTCTATTGGACTGTCGGCGGTAGGCACCGTTTTCGATGTCGGAAGGCGACGTGCCCTTAACGATCAGGCGCGTGCCGCTTATGACTATCAAGTCGCCGAGTATCGACAGAATGTGCTGACTGGATTTCAGCAGGTCGAAGACAATCTCGCCGCCGTTAGAATTTTGGAGAACGAGGCGAAAGTCCAGGATGAAGCCGTGACGGCTGCGCAACGTTCGCTCGATCTTTCGGTCACGCGCTACAAGGGCGGCGTTACGAGTTATCTTGAGGTGATCACTGCACAAAGTGCCGCGCTCGCCGATGAGGTAACCGCAGTGAATATTTTGGGACGTCGCATGGCAAACACGGTACTGCTGATTCAAGCCCTCGGCGGCGGATGGGATCGATCAAGTTTGCCGGAGCGACCCGAATGCTGCGGTAAGCTACCCACTGGCACGGGTGCAGAGTGAGTCCAGAGCGTCAGACTGTCCGCATATGGCCAGGTGTTCCAGACGCAATCAGCGAGCTCTTTTCAAAAGGTCGCGTCGACAGGCCGCGAGGCCTCCGAAACCATGCGCCAAGAAAGCTTAATAACCTGGAGTAAGAACCCCTTGTCCCCGTCAAGAACAGGGCGTAGCGCAGTGCAAACCGGGGAAGAGCATTCAAGCCGAACTCATTACCCAATAGCACTTGACTCCGATGGCGCCCAAGTGTTTCTCCGCGACAAATTTCCTCCGCGTGTTCACGCGTAGGAATCCCGCTAGCAACGATGCTCGGCGCTGCCAAAAGTTCTCGCAGGGACGCTTCGCAGGTGTATGCGACCACGAAACGCTCAGCGGCTCCGTCAGCATAACGGGATTCGATTGCCGCATAGAGCGTGCGAGAGCCGCTGATCAATGTCTGCATACTTCACCCACTTCTCGAAAATCCAGCGTCAAGCGATTGCTGAATCAGCATTCCTCTTGCAAGCTGCGTACCAAAGTCAGTGGGTTATCCGCCTCTGCACGCAAAATGCGTTCAGGCATCGCTGATTGGACACATGGGGCTGACGCGGGAAAGGTTGGGCCAGCATCCATCAACGGTGCCGCATCTCTCTTAGCTCGTTCGGCCATCAAGCGCCCTCAACCATGCTGTCAGCGCTGAGGAGCTTTTCGCAAGAAGTCGCAGGCTCCTTCGTACTGTAAACCAGCGTGCTACGCACTAACACTAGCGTAAATACGCATTTCTAGTAAATTCTTGCGATGTTGCGACAGGTCATGACGCCGCCCGGTAAAAAAAAGTGTGCTAGAGGCCGATGATAGGCATCCAGTTAGGTTAGGACGCGCTCCTCAAGCAACCTGCTGACCAAGATACAAATCCCGGCGGGACGCCCAAGTTCTCACGCGCGCATAAGGATGACATTATGAAAATAGGATTTATCGGTCTGGGAAACATGGGATCGGCCATGGCCCGCAACTTGATCAATGCAGGCCACGACCTGATCGTTTACAACCGTACGAAAAGCCGCGCCGAAGAACTGCAACGTCTTGGCGCTAAGCTTGCCGATACTCCCGCAGCCGCAACTGCCGGAGTGGAAGCGCTAATCACCATGCTGGCAGATGACCGCGCCGTTGAAGCTGTGACTTTCGAACCTGGTCTTACGATCGAGTCGCTGCCAGCGGGAGCGGCGCACATTTCGATGAGTACCATCAGCGTCGCTTTATCCCGCAGACTGCAGAAGGCTCATGCGGAGAAACATCAAACCTATGTTGCCGCACCTGTTTTTGGCCGTCCCGACGCCGCGGCCGGAGCGAAACTATTTATCGTGGCAGCCGGCCCAACTCAGCAAATCGAAAAGTGTCGCAGCCTCTTTTCCGCTATGGGGCAAAAACTTTTCGTGGTCAACGAAGACGCGCCCGCAGCCAACTTGATCAAACTCAGCGGAAATTTTCTTATCACCACGGTTATCGAAAGTCTCGCAGAGGCCTGTGCGCTGATGCGCAAGTCCGGAGTTGATCCGCAGAAGTTCCTGGAAGTGATGACGGAGTCTCTGTTCGCAGCACCAGTCTACAAAAACTACGGTGCCATGATCGCGGCAGACAAGTTCGAACCCGTAGGTTTCAAGATGCCGCTTGGATTCAAAGACAATCGACTGGTTCTTGCGGCTGCCGAAGAGGCTGCGGTCCCCATGCCGATGGCCAGCGTTGTGCATGACCGGTTCGTAGCCGCACTGGCGCAAGGTATGGAGAATGCGGATTGGTCAGCGATCGCGCATATCGCCTACACGAGCGCGGGATTGTCAGACGGACGCAAAAGCTGAGATTTCGAAGAAATCCGCGCTTGGTCCTGGTGATGGAGGCGACAATGCTTTCAGCAACGGCAGTTCGCACTGCGAAACTTCCATCGGCAGAAGCTGCCCCGCCGGATTAAAATAAAATTAAGGTGCCCGCCTCCAAAAGCATATCTCGAAAGGCATTGAGATGAGTTTAGAAACTGTCGTCCCAATTCCCGTTGGATGGAAGTGCAGTACGTGCGGCCAGCTAATCACCAGAACTGAAGACGGCTGGGTCGAATGGCGAGCTTTCGAAGATCGGCGAGGAACTCACGTGACGGGTGTCAGACTGGTTCATCGGTTGCCCACCCGCCGGGGAAAACGTGGGCCACAATCCTGCCGCTACGATGCTCGTCGTTACTTCCGCAGAGATCGCAGTATCGTAGAGGGCCTGTCGCTTGAAAGTTTCTTGGGCCCGGACGGACTTATGCTTTTGCTGTCATTTGTCGCGGCCGGCGAAATGCCAGTAGGAGACATTCTCGAACTGGCAAAGCGTGTCCAGATTCCCGGATATGAACTGATACGGGATTTACCGCGGCAGGTCACTCACAAATTTACTGTTCCGTCGATTGGCGACGGCTATTATCTTCAATCCGAAATACGAGCGGTGCTCTCTTCGTTTGATCAAAGGCGCGCGAGCTGAAATCCTTGGCTAGCCCGGATTTTTCTTTTAACTCAGCATCTGGTTCCTGAGTTCTCTGTAGGACTTTGGTTTTAGAGCCGCCTCCAACTTGCGATGGAGAGTCCACTACGCATTCTTTCGCAATTGCCTTTCATCCTCGCGAGCAATTGTCCCCGCGTAGATCAATCATTAACAATTTTGAGCTTGGATGTGAAACCGCGCGAGGGACGCTGGGCTTCGGCGCATGCGAGTGCAGTGCTTGAAATTGAAGGGGTGACTTTCAGTCTTAGAGGAGATTTGCACTATGGCAAAAACTATCGGAATTGATCTTGGCACCACGAACTCGGTTGTGGCCGTCATGGAAGCTGGCGAGCCCAAAGTTATCCCCAACGAGGAAGGCAGCCGCACTACTCCGTCGGTCGTTGGGTTCACCAAAACAGGTGAAATTCTGGTCGGACAGGTGGCCAAACGCCAGGCGATCACCAACCCGGAGAACACCATCTTTTCGATCAAACGGTTCATGGGTCGCCGCTATGAAGAAGTGAAAGAGGAATTGAAGATGGTCCCTTTCAAGGTCGAGCCTGAAGGGGATCACGTGGTAATTGTGGCGCAAGGCAAGAAATACACGCCGCAACAGATCTCCGCCACGATTCTGCAAAAGCTGAAGAAGGCCGCCGAAGATTATCTCGGGCAAAAAGTCACCGACGCGGTGATTACCGTTCCCGCATACTTCAATGATGCGCAGCGGCAGGCGACCAAGGACGCGGGAAGTATTGCCGGGATGAATGTGCAGCGGATCATCAATGAACCCACAGCCGCCGCCCTTGCTTATGGCCTCGACAAGAAGATTAACGAAACCATCGCTGTATACGATTTCGGCGGAGGCACTTTCGATATTTCTATTCTCCAGGTCGGCGACGGCTTAATTGAAGTGGAAGCAACTAACGGCGACACGCATCTTGGTGGCGACAACATCGACCAGAGAATCGTGGACTGGTTGATCGACGAGTTCAGAAAAGACGAAGGTTTGGATCTGCGTGCCAAAGGCAATGAAATGGCGCTGCAGCGTCTGCGTGATGCCGCCGAGCGCGCCAAGATCGAGCTTTCCAGCGTCATGGAAACGGAGATCAACCTGCCGTTCGTCACCGCCGACGCCAACGGTCCCAAGCACCTGGTGAAGAAGTTGACGCGGGCCAAGCTGGAGTCGATGGTCGAGGACTTGATTCAGCGCTCGGAGCCGCCTTGCAAACAGTGCATGAAAGACGCAAGCGTAGATGCCGGCAAAATTAACGAGGTCGTGCTGGTCGGCGGCCAGACGCGAATGCCGCGCATTCAGCGACTGGTCAAGGAACTGTTCGGTAAAGAGGGCAACAAAAGCGTTAACCCGGATGAAGTGGTCGCTGTTGGTGCAGCCATTCAGGGCGGCGTGCTACAGGGCGAAGTCAAAGACATACTCTTGCTTGATGTGACTCCGCTCACGCTGGCAATTGAGACGCAGGGCGGTGTGTCTACGCCGATGATCCCGCGCAATACTACGATTCCGACCCGCAAGACGGAAACATTTTCTACTGCCGCAGACAATCAAACTTCGGTTGAAGTGCATGTGCTGCAGGGCGAACGTCCCATGGCAAACCAGAACCGGACTCTTGGCAAATTTCAACTCACGGGAATTCCGCTGGCGCCGCGCGGCGTGCCGCAGATCGAGGTTACATTCGACATCGATGCCAACGGCATCCTCAACGCGACCGCGAAAGACATGGCAACTGGCAAAGACCAGAAGATCACAATTACGTCTTCTTCTGGATTGAGTAAAGAAGAAGTGGCTCGCATGGCGCAGGAAGCAGAAGCGCACGCCGAGGAAGACAAAGAGCGTCGCGAAGAGATAGAAGCCAAGAACCAGCTCGACGCAACGATCTACAACGTCGAAAAGTTATTGCGCGAGCAAGGCGACAAGATCTCCGGCTCGGAACGCGGAGAGGTTGAAAATGCGCTGGCCGATGCCAAGAGTGCACTCAACTCGAATAATAAAGATCAGATGAATCGTGCCGGTGAAAAGTTGACTCAAGTCTCGCATAAGCTCGCGGAAGAGATGTATCGCGCAGCTCAACCAAAAGCCGCAGCCAGCGCCGGACCCGCCCCAGGCGCCGACGGCCAAAGCAAGCCTGACGACGGTGTACTGGATGCGGAATACATGGACGTAGACGAGCGCAAGAGTGCCTAGGGAGGATGTTGTCGAGATAGCCTTTGGGCGTTGTAGGTCTTGAAGGGGATCGGCTTCCACAAGCTGCGGAAAAACCTGAAGGCGGCTGAAAGCCGCGCCCCTTCAAAACCTCAACGCCCATTTTTTAGTCTTTCCCCGCAGCCAGTTCACCCATTTCCGTCGAGCGACAGAAAGCAGCCCGGCGCTTTTATCTCTCGCCGAATCTGGAGCCCGATTCCGCCACGCCCGCACCATAAGATTCCGCCAACGCGTGTCTCTCATCTTCCGTCAACTGCGTGGCGATGCTGCGCATGCGCATATTGATGTCGTTCGCGCGTCCGCCGTTCGCAAAGGCATCGAGTTGCTCCAGAAGGTAAGTGGCATTCTGCGTCGCAAGCGACGGCGCTCCCACTACGAATCCAATGGGACCGTGGCACGCCTGGCATGGCGGCAAACCACGACTTCCGTCCCCGCTGCCAATAAGCCGCCCCGCCACCGCTGCATGACTCGGATCAGACAGAGGCTGAGGAAAGGCGCGATCATCCTGCGGATCCGGCTTGATGGGTATCATCCAGTAGTAAGCCGCTACGTCTGCAGAATCCTGCGGCGTCAACGAATTTGCGATTGGTTGCATGACGCGAGAGCTTCGCTTGCCCGATCGAAAGTCATCCAACTGTTTCCAGATCACCAGCCGGTCCATGCTCGCGAGATTTGGAACTGCCGCGCTAGAACTGAACCCCTCGCGGCCGTGGCAACGATCGCACCGCCGCCCGATGAGCGACCCGCGAAAAGCATTGCCGGAGGAAGCCCTCGCAATTGTTTCCGCGGTCCACGCGACGTTTGAAGGAACTCGCGCCGCAGGTTCAGCCGCGTCCGATCCCATAACGACGGCGGTTCCCCATAGCATGGCAATAATTGCCAACGCCAGAATAGCGCCAGCCATCCGCCCATTCACTTCACCACGGTTTTCGGTCCGCCACTTATCGGGAAGCACAACTCACTCTCTCATCACGACTCAATTTTCGAAACTGCTCCAGTGAAACCGCAATCAACCGGCTCCTCATCGTGTAATGTCCCGGCCCGCAGAACTCATGGCACGGCATCTGGTGCTCGCCAATCCGGTCAAACTGCACCCTGGTTTCGACGATATAACCCGGCACCACTTTGACCTCGTCTCCGGTTCCGCTGATGGTGAGCATGTGGACCACGTCCGCGCTGGTCATTCGAACCCGGACGGGAACGCCGGTCGGCACCACTACACAGTGCGGCACAAAAAGATATTGCTCCGCAATCATCCGCACGACCACGCCGTCCTTCTCCTCAGCGGGTCCCAGGTTGCTTTCGACGAATTCACCGCGGAGATGCAGAGTCTGTGGGTTTACCTGATTGGGTCCGTTCAGCAGATGTTCCAGGCCAGACTCGGCCTGGTATGGAAATCGCACTGTCAGCCACACGCAGATCAACGCAATGCTAATCAATAAGGCTCGAATCCGCTTCTTCGTACTCGATCCTGCTGGAGTAGGTGAATCCTCGCGGGACGCGCTGCCTGCAATCGGAAATTTCGAGTTTGAATTGAGCACTCTGTCGCTCGATTCTCGCTACCCTAAATCAACCCGGCGCATTTCTGAGATGGCACTTCGATCCAACTTATCAGTCTACTCAAACCACGGACTGCTAGACTAACGAAGCCATCAGCAAGTGTAAGGGATTACCGCCCGCGCAAGCCGCGGACAGTGCCTAAGCAGCAAGACCGGTATCGAAGGCCGCATCAGTCATGTTTACCCTCGAGCAAATCGACGACCTCCACGGCCGGCTAGGTCGCGCGGATACGTTCCCCGAGTATGTGCGCGCGATCAAGGCGATCGGCGTCCAACGGGCCGATTCCTACCTGGCTGACGGCCATTCAGAATACATCGGACAGGGCGGCCACAGGGTCGTCTCCCCACCAGTTCATGAGATGCTTCCCGTCGCCGAAACCGGTCAACGCGAGACATTCCTCGAGCACCTCAGCCGGCACGAGCGGCGCGAGACGACTTACTTAGAGATGTCCAGGGGCCTGGCGCAGAGCGGAATAGAGAAGTGGACTATAGACACCGCTAGGATGACTATGACGTTCTACGATAAGGCTGGCAAAGAGATGCTTGTCGAGCAGATCAGCTAATTCAATGTCGCACGCAAAACAAAACCGCCGGTTCCTGACAGGTTTCAGGAAACCGACGGCTGTCTTACTGCTAACTTGAAACTATGTTTGAATGATCCGCGGAGTGATGAAGAAAATCAACTCCTGATTCGAAGTGCTGACGGTCGTGTGTTTGAACAGGTTGCCCAGCCAGGGAATGCTGCCCAGCAACGGAACCTGCGCCACGTTGATCGAGTTGTTGGTTTGAATCACGCCGCCGATAACCACCGTACCGCCGTCGGTGACCAGCACCTGCGTGGTCGCCTGTTGCGTGATAAGTGTGGGGTTGCCGTTAACCGTGCGGCCGAAGTCAGGCGTGGTGTTCTCGACATCCACATTAAGAAAGATCGTGCCTTCGGAAGTAATCTGCGGAATCACAGTCAGCCGCAGGAAAGCATCGACATAGGTTACAGTCGGCGGACCACCCAACTGCGCCTGGGTCACGATCGGTACGCGTACGCCCTGGCGAACCAGAGCCTGAATGTTGTTCTGCGTAACTACACGCGGACGAGAAAGTATTTTCAGCAGTCCGCGTGATTCGTCCATAGTGAGAACGGCATCGATTCGAACCGAAGAGCTGGCATTGATAAACGAGAAGCCGCTGGTCGGGCCGGTTGCAGGCAAGTTAGAGAACAGCGGGATCTGCACGCCAGTCGTCGGTGTCGCCGGAGTAGTTCCAATAATCGGATACTTCGGGTTTATACCGAACGTCGAGAGCGGCGAGGTGCCCGCAGCCGACGCGCCACCAACGGCAGTGGCTGCATTGCCAAAGCCAAATCCCAGCTGAGTACCGATCTCGCGCGCGAAGCTGCGGGTTGCAGCCACCACGCGAGCTTCGATTTCCACTTCCTGTGTCTTGCGATCGAGTTGCGTAAGCAACCGGTCAATGTTTGGCATCACCGCTGGAATGTCAGAGATAATTACCGCATTGGTGCGCTCATCGGCAACCACGTCACCGCGTTGCGATAAGAATTTCTTGACCGTCATAATGACGTCTTTGGAGTGGGCATAGCTCAGGAATCGCGTGACCGTCTGCTTATCAACCGCCAGCGCTTCGGCTTCCTGCTCCGCGCGCCGCGATTCAGCTTCGTGGCGCAAAGTTTCAACAGTAGCGATGCGCAGGACGTTGCCATCAAGCTGCCGGGCCAGATCGTTGTTCTTGAGCACGATGTCGAGCGCCTGATCCCACGGCACATCGTCGAGCACAACCGTCAGCGTGCCTTTAACATTGGGATCGAGCACCACATTCAGTCCGCTGATTTCGTGAATCAGGCGGAAGAAATCTTTCAGATCCACATCTTTCAGGTTTACGGAGATTGGTTCGCCAGTGTACTTGGCCGCGCTGATCGGGGTGACTAAGTGGCTCTCCCCTTTTTGTTCCGCCGCGAGGTTGACTGCGGGTTGAATCGGTTGAGTAGCCGGAGCCTGAGCCGCCTGGGGCTGCATGGCAGCGCTGGGCGTTGGGAGCAAATCGCCTTCCGGTTTCTCTACGAATTTTGCGGCCGCGCCGTCGGCGCGCGTTGCAGGAGTGGTTA
>Ga0210394_10007047_pt1 | contig 11956 bp, 12 predicted proteins | sample IncBWC12MmetaG_FD_160121 | JGI IMG/M metagenome (GOLD analysis project Ga0210394, IMG submission 160121) | Forest soil microbial communities from Barre Woods Harvard Forest LTER site, Petersham, Massachusetts, United States - Inc-BW-C-12-M | ecosystem: Environmental > Terrestrial > Soil >... | reverse complement strand
CGCGGCCCGGGGGTTCATCGATGCAGGTGCTGCGCGCCTGCACGTGGTGAATCTCGATGCAGCTCGAGGATTGGCGGCGCCGGACAGCGTTGCCGCGATCGCGCGCATGGTCGCGGTTTCGGTCGCGGCCGGCTGCGCGGTGCAGGTCGGAGGCGGCATTCGTGACATCGACGCAGCCGCGCGCTGGCTAGACGCCGGCGCTTCGCTGGTCATCGTGGGCAGCGTGGCCGCGAGAAACCCGGACCTTGCGATCGCGATCTGCGTTGCCGCGCACGGCCACGTCCTCCTCGGCCTCGACGTTCGCGCCGGTGTCGCGCGGGTGGAGGGATGGACCGAGGATGGAGCCACGGCGGCGGAATTGCTTCGCGAATGGCGAACCTGGCCGGCCGCGGGTCTCGTGTACACCGATACGACGCGAGACGGGTTGCTCGCGGGTCCCGACCTCGACGGGCTGCGCAGCTGTCTCGAGCTGTACGGCGGGCCGGTGATCGCCTCGGGGGGTATCGGAAGCCTCGACGACATCACCGCCTGCGCCGCCGCCGGAGCGGCCGGGGTCATCGTCGGCAAGGCCCTCTACGAAGGTCGCGTCGACCTCGCGCTCGCGATGCGGGCGGTCGAGAGCGCCGCCTCATGACCCTCGCCAAGCGGGTCATCCCATGCCTCGACGTCGTTGCGGGCCGGGTGATGAAGGGCGTCGCATTCGTCGACCTGCGCGATGCGGGTGACCCGGCCGAGCTCGCGGCCCGGTACGACGAGGACCGGGCGGACGAGCTCGTGTTCCTCGACATCACCGCGTCGAGTGACGGGCGCGCGATCCTGCTCGACGCCGTGCAACGAACCGCCGACCGGGTGTTCATCCCGCTGACCGTCGGCGGCGGCATACGCAGCATCGCGGATATCGACGTCCTGCTCCGCGCCGGTGCCGACAAGGTGTCCATCAACACGGCGGCGCTCGAGGACCCGGCGCTCATCGAGACGGCCGCGAACCGGTTCGGGTGCCAGTGCATCGTGATCGCGATCGATGCGAGGCGAAGGGGGGGTGGTCACGAGGTGCACTCGCACGGCGGTCGTCGCGCCACCGGGCGGATGGCGGTGGACTGGGCGCGAGAAGCCGCCGAACGCGGTGCCGGCGAGATCCTGCTGACGTCGATGGACCAGGACGGGACCGGGAACGGGTACGACCTCGACCTGACCGCAGCGGTGGCGGCGGCCGTTGACGTGCCCGTGATCGCCAGTGGTGGCGCCGGCAACCCCGAGCACCTGCGCGGCGTGCTGGCCGGTGCGGGTGCCGCCGCTGCGCTCGCCGCATCCATCTTTCACTTCGACGCCTATCCCGTCCCCGAGACCAAGCGCTACCTGCACGATCATGGGGTGGAGGTCCGCTTGTGACCGACCCCGCCGGACCGCGGTTCGGCGACGACGGGCTGGTCACTGCGGTCGTGCAGGATGCGACGACGTCGGAGGTGCTGATGGTCGCGCACATGAATCGCGACGCGTGGGAAGCGACGCTGCGCACCGGTCGCGCGACGTTCTTCAGCCGCTCGCGACAGCGCTTGTGGGAGAAGGGTGAGACGAGCGGGAACGTCATGCACGTGCGAGCGGTTCGCATCGACTGTGACGGTGATGCGGTGCTGCTCAACGTTCATCCCGATGGTCCCGCGTGCCACACGGGCGAGCGCACATGCTTCTTCACCGAGGTCGATCTCGTCACCGACGGCGCGACCGTGAATACGAAAGTTGACTAGACGAGTGGGGATTCCGTAGGATGTGCAACCAGATGAACGGCGCGGATCTCCCTACACTCACCCGGCGGTTCTGGCTCGACTGGGGACGTATCCGTTCGGGCATCGCCCACTGTAGCGGTTAGTACTCGCGCTGAGGCACCTCCGGTGCCTCGCCGACACATCGCGGCCGGCGTGCCGCACCAGAACAGTGCAAACCCATTCGCGCGCGACAGCCGCGCGTGCGACCACAGGTCACAACACAACGCAAATGCCCGGAACACCAAGCCCTTTCCGACCGCATGCAGACCGGGAGTCGGTCTGATCATGTGCGATGCGTGCGGCTGCACCACCGAGCTCGAGCGCATGTCGGGCGCCGAGCAGGTCAAGGCGCGGAGCAACCGTCTTCGCGGCAGCCTCGGCGAGGAGTTGCTCGAGGACACGGCGGTCTTCAGCGACGACGCGGAAGTCATCCTCAAGTTCCACGGCGTGTATCAGCAGGACGATCGTGACCTACGCAAGGAGGCGCGAAAGCTCGGCCTCGACAAGCACCACATGATGATGATCCGCACGCGAATCCCGGGCGGCATCGTCAGCCCCGACGCCTATCTCGCGCACGACGACATCGCCGGCGCGTGGGGAAACGGCACGCTGCGGATCACCACTCGTCAGGACCTGCAGCTACACGGGGTGCTCAAGGGCGACCTCAAGCGCGCGATCCGCGCCATCAACGAGTCGCTGCTCACCACGCTGGGCGGATGCGGCGACCAGGAGCGCAACATCATGTCCTGCCCGGCGCCGTGGAGCGACCGTCTGCACAGCGAGATCAACCGCACGCTGGCGGCACTCGTGACCGGACTCACCCCGACCACGCGTGCGTACTGTGAGATCTGGCTCGACGGAGAGCTCGCCGCCTCGAATCAACCGGATCCACCGGACACGCTCTACGGCGAGCGGTACCTGCCGCGCAAGTTCAAGACCGCGATCGCCATCGAGGGCGACAACTGCGTCGACATCTACGCGAACGACCTCGGGTTGGTTGCTCACGCAGACGATGACGGCGAGCTCACCGGATTCGATCTGCTCGCAGGCGGCGGCCTCGGCCGCACCGCGAACAAGCCGAACACGTGGCCGGCGGTGGCACGGCCGCTCGCGTACGTGCGACCGGAGCATGTTGTCGAAGCGGCTCGTGCGGTGGTCGCGGTGCAGCGAGACTATGGTGATCGCACCGATCGGCGTCATGCGCGACTCAAGTACCTGATCGCGGATCGCGGCATCGACTGGTTTCGCGCCGAGGTGGAGTCCAGGCTCACGTTCGCGCTCGACCCGTCGCGCCCGTTGCACTGGAGGACGGCCGACGATCACCTCGGATGGCACGAGCAGGAGGACGGCACGCACTGCTACGGACTCTTCGTCGAGAACGGACGCATCCACGACGGGCTGCGATCCGCGTTGCGCGAGGTCGTCGAGACGCTGCGGCCCGAGCTACGCTTGACGCCACAGCAGAACATCCTGATCACCAATCTCACCGATACAGGTCGCAGCGTGTTCACGGCCATCCTCGATCGTTGGGAGGTGGCGCGCTCGGAGTCGCTGCCGAGCGCGATCCGGCATTCGATGGCGTGCCCGGCATACCCGACCTGCGGGCTTGCGGTCGCCGAGTCGGAGCGTGCGATGCCGAGCCTGATCCGGGAGATCGCGCTGGTCCAGCGCGAGGCAGGCGTCGAGGATCAACGCATCAGCTACCGCATGACCGGCTGCCCCAACGGCTGCACGAGGCCGTATCTCGGCGACGTGGGGTTCGTCGGGACCACGCTCGGGAAATACGACATGTTCCTCGGCGGTGACGTCGAGGGCACGCGCCTCAACGAGCTCTACATGCGCAACGTCAAGCTCGAGGAGATCCCACACCTGCTGCGCGGTCCGCTGTTCGAGTACGCGCGCACCCAGCTCCCCGGCGAGGGGTTCGGCGACTGGTGCAGGCGCCAGGGCGTCGCCCAGCTTGCCGAACGTCACGCGTTGGTGGAGGTGCCGGCGTGAACGCAACCGACCTGCAGAACGCGACCGCCGAGGACATCCTCGCCTGGACGTACCGGAGATTCGGTCGCGTCGCGCTGGTCGCCAGCTTCCAGGCCGAGTCGATGGTCCTGATCGATCTCGCCTGCAAGATCGTCCCCGCGCCCGAGGTGCTCACCCTGGACACGGGGCGCCTGCACGAAGAGACGCACGACTACATCGAGTATGTGCGCGAGCAGTTCCCGATACGCCTGCGCATCCTTGCCCCGGAATCAAACGAGCTGGAGGCGATGACTTCGGAGCACGGCGACATGCCGTTCCGCAAGTCGGTGGCGTTGCGCAACCAGTGCTGCGCGGTCCGCAAGGTGAACCCGCTGGCGCGGGCGCTGCAGGACTACGACGCGTGGATCACCGGACTCCGTCGAGATCAGACCCCGACGCGCGCGGCGACCCCGGTGGTCGCCAGCGATCCCGGGCACGAGGGCATGACCAAGGTGGTGCCGCTCGCGTCCTGGAGTCGAGAGCAGGTATGGGACTATCTCCGCGACCACGGCATTCCTCATCACCCGCTGTACGACCGCGGCTACATGTCGATCGGCTGCGCTCCGTGCACCCGGGCGACCCAACCCGGGGAGCAGGAACGCGCCGGCCGCTGGTGGTGGGAGAGCGATGCGCACAAGGAGTGCCTGCTGCATCCGCCGATCGAGGTTGCGGGGGGTCCAGAGCCGGCGGAGGTGCCCGCACGGCAAGGTGCCGTGTGATGACGGCGGCCGCCTACTACCCGGTCGTCCTGGATCTCCACGAGCGGCGCTGCGTCGTGCTCGGCAACACCGCGCTCGCCGAGGAGAAAGCCGCAGGCCTTCGCGCCAGCGGCGCAAGCGTCGTCCACCTCCGGCGCGGGTTTCAGCCCGGTGACCTCGTGGGTGCGTACCTCGCGATCGACGCGAGCGACGATCCGGACGGCCAGCGCGGCGCACGAGCCGAGGCGGACCGCGAGCGCGTGCTCCTCAACGTCGTCGACGTCACCCCGCAGTGCGACTGGATCGCTCCCGCGCTCGTGAGGCGCGGTCCGCTCCAGATTGCGATCTCCACCTCCGGCGAGAGCCCGTTTCTTGCGCGCGCATTGCGCGAGCGCATCGAGACGATGATCGGCGCCGAGTGGGGGCCCTTCACGACATTGACGGGGCGGATGCGACGCCGGCTGCGCCGGGCCGGGGTTTCGGGCGATGCCCAGCAGCACGCCTACCGGCGACTGCTCCGCTCCCGGGCGCTCGGAATGCTTCGTGAGGGCAGCGAGGCCGCCGCCGCCGCCCTGGCACTGACGATCGAGCAGAGCGCGCACGCCACCGACCGTGGGGTCCCGACGGGCGAGGTCGTCCTCGCCGGAGCGGGACCAGGGGATCCGGACCTGCTGACCATGGGTACCCGGGCTGTGCTCGCCGACGCCGACGTCGTCTTTCACGACGCGCTGGTCGGTCCCGAGGTCCTGCGACTCTGCGGCCGGCGCACGCGGCTCGTCGACGCCGGCAAGCGCTCGGGCCGCCGGTCGGCGGCGCAGGCGGGCATCAACGACGCGATGATCGCCGCTGCGCGCGCCGGGGAACTGGTGGTGCGCCTGAAAGGCGGCGACCCCTACCTCTTCGGCCGGGGTGGCGAGGAGGTCCTGGCGTTGCAACGTGCCGGAGTCCCGGTTCGGGTGATTCCCGGTGTGAGCGCGGCCCTTGCGGCTCCGGCGGCAGCCGGGATACCGGTGACCCATCGGGGCGTCGCGGCGTCGGTCGCCTTCGTGACCGGTCACCGCGCGGGTGGCGATCTGGCTGCGTTCGACGACCTTGCGAAGAGCGTCGACACCCTGGTCGTTCTGATGCCGGCCGAGCTCGACGCCATCGCCGGACGCCTCTCGGCGGTGCTCGGTCCCGACCGGCCCGCGGCGATCGTGTCCCAGGCGACCACAGCGGAGCAGCAGGTGGTGCGCGCTCCGATCGGGAGCATCGCTGCGGCGGCGCGAGCGGCTCGCCTCGAGCCACCCTCGACGCTCGTGGTGGGCGACGTCGTCAACGTGCTCTCCGACGGCGGCATGTCGCGCGCCGACCGTCAGACGCTTGCGGGAGCTCTCGCCGCGCCCGGGTGACCACAGGTCGCGTGCGCGAGCCTCGAGGTTAGGATGGTCATCGCTTGTCCACCCAGGTCACCAAGGTATCGCCCGCATCGCTCGCGACCGCCGCTGCCGGCGGCCCCGGGTACATCGAGCGCATCCTCGACTCGCTCCCGTGGTGGGCACTTCCGGCGACGGTCGTCACCGTCCTCGGCCTCTTCGGCCTCTACTCGATCTGGACCGCGTTCCTGACCGGCGGGATCAACCAGAGCGGTCCGTATCTCTCGCCGTTCTACTCGCCGACCCTCTGGAGTACCGGACCGGTCAGCCCGGCGCTGTGGGTGCTCGGCTCCCCGCTCCTGTTTCGCGCCACCTGCTACTACTACCGCAAGGCGTACTACCGCTCGTTCTTCTGGGATCCGCCTTCCTGCGCGGTCGGTGAGCTCCGCCACCGCAAGTACCGCGGTGAGACGGCATTCCCGCTGTTCCTCAACAACCTGCACCGTTTCCTCTTCTACCTGGTACTGATCGTAACGGGCTTCCTCTGGTATGACGTGTACCTCGCCTTCTGGGCGCCGAACGGCCATGTCCAGCTTGGACTCGGTACCGGCATCATGCTCGTCAACGTCATCCTGCTCAGCGGCTATACGTTCGGCTGCCACTCGTGGCGCCACCTGGTCGGCGGCGGGCTCGACTGCTACTCGAAATCGACGCTGGGCCAGGCGCGCTACCGCGCATGGCAGTGGGTGACCGTACTCAACCAGCGACACCCGCTCTGGGCATGGTGCAGCATGTTCAGCGTCGTCATCACCGACGTGTACATCCACCTGCTCCGCGCCGGGATCCTCATCGACCCGCACGTCGTCTTCTGAGATGGCAGTGTCTCCCGAGCCATACGACACCATCGAATGTGACGTGCTCGTCGTCGGAGCCGGCGGCGCGGGCATGCGCGCGGCGATCGCCGCGGCGGAGGCCGGCTGCAGCGTCACCGTGGTCACAAAGTCGCTGCTCGGCAAAGCCCACACCGTGATGGCCGAGGGAGGCATCGCCGCCGGCATCGGCAACCTCGACCCGGAGGACAGCTGGGAGGTGCACTTCGCGGACACCATGCTCGGCGGCCAGCTGGTCAACAACTGGCGCATGGTCGAGCTCTACGCACACGAGGTCATCGATCGTGTCCTCGAGCTGGAACGTTGGGGTGGCATCTTCGATCGCACCGAGGACGGTCTCATCATGCAGCGCGCCTTCGGAGCGCATTCATGGAGACGGCTCGCGCACGTCGGCGATCGCACCGGTCTCGAGCTCATCCGCACGTGCCAGGACAAGATGGTGCATACGGAGGGAGTCGACGTGTGCATGGAGTACACGCTGACCTCGCTGCTCAAGTCGGGGGACCGGGTGTGCGGCGCCTTCGGCTACAACCGCAACACCGGAGCGTTCGTGGCGTTCAAGGCCGGCGCGGTCGTCCTCGCCAGTGGGGGATGGGGCCGGATGTATCGCTACACCTCCAACTCCTGGGAGTGTTCCGGCGACGGTGCCGCGATGGCGTACCAGGCGGGCGCCGACCTGCTCGACATGGAGTTCATGCAATTCCATCCCACGGGCATGATCTGGCCACCCGGGGCGCGTGGCATCCTCGTGACCGAGGCGGTGCGCGGCGAGGGCGGCCTCCTCTTCAACGCCGAGGGGAGCCGCTTCATGCTCGACTACGACCCGGTCAAGAAGGAGCTGTCGTCACGCGATGTCGTGGCGCGCTCGATCTACAAGGAGGTGCAGGCCGGTCGCGGCACGCCCCACGGCGGCGCCTACCTGGACGTCCGCCATCTCGGCGCCGACTACGTCAAGCGCAAGCTGCCGTCGATGTACGAGCAGTTCCACGCGCTTGCATCCATCGACATCACGAGCCAGCCGATGGAGGTGGGTCCGACGATCCACTACACGATGGGCGGGGTGCGCGTGGATCCCGAGACCGCGGCGACGACGGTGCCCGGACTGTACGCCGCCGGCGAGGCGGCCGGCGGTCTGCATGGCGCCAACCGCCTCGGCGGGAATTCGCTCGGCGACATTCTGGTCTTCGGTCGGCGCGCCGGCGATGCCGCCGCCGAGTACGCCCGAACCACCGGAGCGACCCGAGCCATCGACGAGGCGCAGATCGCGACCGAGCAGACGGACCTGCTCCGCCCGCTGGGCGGCGATGCCAACGGCTCGGCGCCTGCGGAGAACCCCTACAAGCTGCACGAGGATCTGCAGCTGGCGATGCAGGACGATGCGGGCATCGGGCGCAGCGAGGAATCGCTGCAGCGTGCGCTCGCCGCGATCCTCTCGCTCCGTGAGCGAAGCGCCCGCATCCGCGTCTCCGGTGGGCGCGCGCTCAACCCCGGCTGGCACACGTGTCGCGATGTCACCAACATGCTGGTGATCTCCGAGGCGATCGTCCGTGGCGCGATCGAACGGCGCGAGAGCCGCGGCTCGCAGTGGCGCTTCGACCACCTTGAGCAGGAGGTGGCGTTCGGCAAGGTCAACTTCGTGACCCGACGCGGCGGCGACGCGATGCAGGTCATCAGCGTACCGCTCACCCCGCTGCCTGATCGCCTCCGTCCGCTCCTCGAGCGCAGCCGCTTCTACGATCCGGCCAAGCTCCCCAAGGGGTATCTGACCGAGCCGGCGCCCGCCGGCCGCACCGCCAGGAAGAAGAAGTAATGGCAGTCGTGGATCAACCCGCCGCGAGCGTCGAGCTGCCGGTCGAGAACGTGCTGACCGCCAGTGGGCTCACCGGCGAGACGCTGACGCTCAAGGTGTTCAAGGGCGTGCCGGGCGGCGAGCAGGCCGAGGTCGCATACCAGGTCCCGGTGGTTGCCGGCATGGTGATTCTCGACGCGGTGCACTACGTGCAGCACAACCTCGACACCGATCTCGCGTGCCGGTGGAACTGCAAGGCCGCCAAGTGCGGCTCGTGCAGCGCGGAGGTCAACGGTCACCCGGTGCTGATGTGCAAGACCCGCCTGGACGACCTCCCCGCGGGGCCGGTCACGGTGCATCCGCTGAAGTCATTCCCGCTGATCAAGGACCTGGTCACCGACGTCTCCCGAAACTACGAGGTGAATCGTGAGATTCCCCCGTTCACCGCCGCGCCCGACGACGGCACGCCATGGCGGATCCCACAGCAGGACATCGACCGTCTCTACGAGTTTCGCAAGTGCATCGAGTGCTTCCTGTGCCAGGACGTCTGCCACATCCTCCGCAGCCACGACTACGCCGATCGGTTCTACGGACCACGATTCTTCGTTCGCGTCGCCTCGCTGGAGATGCACCCGAAGGACGTCCTCGATCGCCGCGAGCAGACCCGCGAGCAGGGCGGGCTCGGGTACTGCAACATCACCAAGTGCTGCACCGAGGTGTGTCCGGAGCACATCCACATCACCGACAACGCGATCATCCCTCTCAAGGAGCGGGTTGCGGATGTGCACTGGGACCCGGTGCGCTTTGTCGGGCGCAAGCTCTTCGGTCGCCGCGGCGATTGATCGGCATCCTCGTTCTGAGCGCGGTCATCGTGGTGATGATCGTGGTCTTCGCCTGGTTCTACTTCTACTCGCGGACGCCGGCGTGGGGGCAGTCGGACACGCGCAAGGCGTTGCTCAACATGATGGTCGTCGTCGGGCCGATCTTCGGGCAGCACTACCGGCGAGAGCCGCCGGAGATTCCCAGCATCTCGGCGCCGGGCGCTGACGATGAGGATGAGCCCCCGGCACGGATCAGTCCGTCCGGACCGAGGGAGTAGCATCGCCACTCATGGGGAGGACGATCTCCGCCTGCGTCTTCGACATGGACGGAGTCCTGATCGACACCGAGCCGGTGTGGCGTGAGACCGAGCACGACGTGTTTGCCCGCGTCGGCGTCGAGCTGACCGACGCGCAACTGCGCGAGACCTGGGGCATGCGCATCGAGGAGGTCGTCGACTACCGCTACCGGGTCCGGCCGTGGAACGGCATCCGGCCGCGCGCCGTCGAGCGCGAGATCATCCGCGAGATGGTCGAACATGTGCGCGCGCACGGCGTCCCGATGCCCGGTGCGGTCGAGGCTATCCACACCGCGCGCGACGCCGGGCTCCGCGTTGCGATCGCCTCCTCGTCGAGTCGCGAGTTGATCAATGCGGTGGTCGACCGGCTGGGCATCGGCGAGCTCGTCGACGCGGTGTGCAGCGCAGATGACGAGGAGCGCGGCAAACCCGATCCCGGCGTGTACATCAGCGCCGCGCGAGCGCTCGACGTGATGCCGTCGTCGTGCGTCGCGATCGAGGATTCACCGGTCGGTGTCACCGCCGCCATCGCGGCGGGCATGCGCTGCATCGGGCTCCGGTCGGAGGGCGCGCTTGCCGGTGACATCAGTCACGCCCACGTGGTGATCGACTCGCTGGTCGACCTCACCCCGGAGCTGCTGCTCAGCCGATCCTGATCCCAGTGGTCAGTGAGCCGAGATTCGGATCGATCTCCGCGCGTCGCGAGCTCATCACCTCGACGACCTGGTGCACCGCCTCGGCGCTGCGGTGGAGCGCGGCTCGCTCCTCGTCGGTGAGCGCGACATCGATCACCTCGATGAGGCCACCCTCGCCGAGCCGGCAGGGGACGCCCGTGAACAGCCCGTTGATGCCGTACTCGCCCTCGAGATGCACCGTGCAGGGCAGTACCTGGCGCGTGTCGAGCACGATCGCGTCGATCATCTGCGCCACCGCGGCGCTCGGCGCATAGAAGGCGCTGCCCGTCTTCAGCAGGTTCACCATCTCCGCGCCACCGTCGCGAGCACGCTGCACGATGCTCGCGAGGCGTTCGGCGGGGATGAGGTCCGCGGCGGGAATACCGGCGACCGTCGTCATCCGCGTGAGCGGGACCATGGTGTCGCCGTGGCCGCCGAGCACGTACGCCTGCACGTCGTGCACGGAGGCATCGAGCTCCTGGGCGATGAAGGTGCGATAGCGAGCGGTGTCGAGGACGCCGGCCATGCCGATCACGCGCGAGCGCGGGAAGCCCGAGACCGCCATGGAAAGCTGGGTCATGGCGTCGACCGGGTTGGCGACCACGATGAGAATGCAGTCCGGGGAGCGCTCGACGATCTGCCGGACGACGCCCGACACGATCTTGGCGTTGGTCATGACCAGGTCGTCGCGCGACATCCCCGGTTTGCGTGGGATGCCACTGGTGATCACGACGATCTTCGACCCGGCGGTCTCGTCGTATCCGTTGGTCCCGGTGACCAGCGAGTCGTACCCGACGATCGGGCCCGACTGGAGCATGTCCAGGGCCTTGCCCTGAGGGAGACCTTCGACGATATCGACGAGCACGACATCGGCGTAGTCGCGTTCCGCCACGCGCTGGGCCAGTGTCGCGCCCACATTGCCGGCGCCTACGACGGTGATCTTGCTTCGCACGGCGCTCGATTCTACGGCTTCGGGCCTGGCGGCTCTTGATGGCCCTATGCTCAGTCGGGGGTCCTGTCGTTGTGGGGCCCCTCGCCGCCTCCGGGTCGGGTCTCCTCGAGTGAGTCGGCTTTGCTGGTGGGCGACGCATCCTCGGAGCCCGACCCTCCGGCGGCGCTGCCCCCCACAACGCCACCCGCTGCGGTAGTGTGCCCCGGCCTGGCCGCCGCTGCGTAGGATGCGGCGTGCTATGCAGTCTCACCATCGGCCCCTGCTGAATTGGGAGCGGACGCCGTCCTATGGCAGTGACGGGAATGCGATTTCGGTCGGGGTCAGAGGTCCTCGCAATATGGTGCTGCGGTTGGGCTGGGTGGGATGGTGAGTCCGGTGAAGGGCGCGCGCGCTAAAGGGAAGCCGAAGGCGCCCACCAAGGCGAAGGTGCGGAAGCGGCGGTTGCCGGCGGGGGCTCGGGAGCGCGCGCCAATCGTGGTGACGCGGCTGGCGCTCGAGTATGGGGATGCGCATACGGAACTCGACTTCGGGGATCCCTGGCAGTTGCTGGTTTCGGTGATCCTCAGTGCGCAGACGACCGACGTCAATGTCAACTCGGTCACACCAACCCTGTTTGCGCGCTACCCGAGCGTTGGGGACCTCGCGGCAGCCGAGCAGGCGGACGTCGAAGCGATCATTCACAAGACGGGCTTCTTCCGCTCC
>Ga0210394_10007046_pt1 | contig 11957 bp, 7 predicted proteins | sample IncBWC12MmetaG_FD_160121 | JGI IMG/M metagenome (GOLD analysis project Ga0210394, IMG submission 160121) | Forest soil microbial communities from Barre Woods Harvard Forest LTER site, Petersham, Massachusetts, United States - Inc-BW-C-12-M | ecosystem: Environmental > Terrestrial > Soil >... | reverse complement strand
ACATCCGGCGATTTCACTACGACTCCATTACTTTCTATCCGGAAACGCTGGGATTTTTGATGAGCCTCGTGGGTGCCGACCGCGTGGTGATTGGCACCGACAACGCTTTCGGCGCGAATCAGGCCATCGAATACCCGAATTCGCTGGTCGAACAGCTGAATTTGCCGGCAGGGGACCGCGACCTCATCTTGCGCGGCAATGCCGCAAGATTATTTCACCTCTAGAGAGGCTCGGACCTGCAAGATCTCAGCTTCCCTAGCCACTGAATGGTACCGAGACGCACCCTCTTAGATCGCAAGGTGCGGACGGCTTCATTACTCGTTTTCGAATGAGCATGTGTCCTCGCTGCACGAGCAGCAACATCGGCGGCTAACTGATATCATTTGAGTTTGGGTTCCTATCCTCCAGACTAGGCTGCCCGCCAGATTCGATATACATGATTCAACTCTCCTCGGCAGGAAAGCATTTCGGTTCCAAGACCCTCTTTCAAGAACTCAACTGGGTTATCGGCGAGAAAGAGCGCGTGGGGCTCGTCGGCGGGAATGGAACGGGCAAATCGACTTTGCTGAAAGTGCTGGCGGGAATGGAGACGCTGGACGAAGGATCCCGTTCCGCGTCCAAGGAGACGACCACCGGATACCTTCCTCAGGATGGCCTATCTCTTTCCGGACGTTCGGTGCTGGAAGAGTGCCTTTCCGTTTTTGGACACCTGCTCGACATCGAGAAGGAGATGGAAGCGCTCACGCACAAGATGGCGGAGCTTGATCCAAGCAGTAACGAATATGCGAAAGTTGCCGACCGCTACCATAGGATTGAGACGGAATTCCAGCGAAGCGATGGTTATTCGCTGGAAGCGCAAGTGGGTGCCGTTCTCAATGGTCTGGGATTTTCACGCGATGACGCCAGGCGTTCGGTTGAGGAATTCTCCGGCGGCTGGCAAATGCGCGTGGGCCTGGCCAAACTTCTTTTGAGAAAGCCTAATCTGCTTCTACTCGACGAGCCGACCAATCACCTTGATCTTGAAGCTCGCAATTGGCTCGAGGAATACTTGAACAATTATCCTTTCGCGTACGTCCTCGTCTCCCACGATCGGTATTTTCTCGATGTTACAGTGGAAAGGATCCTGGAAATCTGGAACCGCCACACGTATTTCTACACCGGAAATTACGACCGCTATCTGGAACAAAAAGCCGAACGCCGAGCTCAGCTCGAGGCAAGCCAGAAAAACCAGCAGGAGCAGATTCATCATCTCGAAACCTTCATCAATCGCTTCCGCTATCAAGCCACCAAGGCCAGGCAGGTACAGAGCCGGATCAAGGAACTGGAGAAGATAGACAAAATTGAGCTGCCGGACGAGGAGAGGGTAATTCATTTCTCGTTTCCGCAGCCGCGGCCAAGCGGGCGCATGGTGGCGGAATTGCGAAATGTCGCTAAGAGTTACGGCGAGAAGAGCGTGTTCGAGAACGTGAGCTTTGTGCTGAATCGGGGGGACCGCGTCGCGCTGGTCGGCGTTAACGGCGCCGGTAAATCCACACTGATCAAATTGCTCTCCGGCGCAGAGCCGGTGACGAAAGGCGAATTGCGCCTGGGGCACAACGTCGAACTCGATTACTTCGCACAAGACCAGTACAAAGTGCTCAATCCGGAGGCGCGCCTGCTCGATGATCTTACGAGTTTTGCGCCTACAGCCGTGAGCAATCAGACGCAACTGCGCACGTTGCTGGGATCGTTCCTTTTCTCCGCTGATGACGTCTTCAAGCGCATCGGTGTGCTTTCCGGTGGTGAACGGAATCGCTATGCCCTGGCGCGGATGCTTTTGCGCCCGGCGAATTTTCTGCTCCTTGATGAGCCGACCAATCACCTCGATCTGCAAGCCAAGGACGTCTTGCTCGAAGCGTTGCGGAAATTCACAGGAACAATCGTATTTGTCTCGCATGACCGCTACTTCATCGACAAATTGGCAACGCGCATTTTCGAGATAGAAGGCGGCAAGCTCGAGGATTATCCGGGTAATTACGAAGATTATCTCTGGCAAAAGCAGCGAACCGGAACCGAGGCGGCCGATTCAGCCGCTAAGCGGAGAAGTCCTGAACCGGGCGCGTCTGGAAGGCCGGGTGAGCCGCAAAAGCGAGCGAAAAAGACGAATCCGTCTTCCATTCGCAAGATGGAAAAGGACCGAGATGAGCTCGAAGAGCGGATTTCGCGTTGCGAAGCGGAAATCACGAGTCTGGAATTGGAACTGGGGCAGTTCAAAAGCGCGGAGGAGTCGATTCGCATTGCTGGGGCGATCGAGACGCTTCGAGCTCGCCTGAAGGAAACGACGAAGCTGTGGGAAGAGCTTGTTGTCAAACTTGAAGGCGAGTTTCCTTCGGACGAATCACAAATCCCATCCGGAAAGGCAGACTAAGAAGCTCGCGGCCGATTCATTCGGCTGCGACACCATACTCTTATGAATTCTACAAAAACCAGCACAATAGAAGACGCCAATCAGGTCCGGTGGGATCTCAGTATCCTTTATGCGGATATCGACGACCCGCGATTGGATTCCGACTTAACCAAACTCGCGGCGATGGCGAAGCATTTCTTCGTCACTTACAAAGGCAAACTGGCCGAGCTTTTGGGAGCTGCGATCAAAGAGTACGCAGAGATCGAAATGCTCCACGGCAAGATAGCTTCGTATATATCGCTGCGCGAGAGCACGGATCTTTCGAATGCAGCCATTAAAGCGAAGCATGCGGAAATAGAGCGGGAACTGAGTGCTTTGGCAGGCGAGCACCTCACGTTCTTTGAGCTGGAATTGGTCCAACTCAGCAGTGAAGTGCTCGAGGCATGGTATGCGAAGGATCCATTTGTGGCCAAGCATCGCCCCTGGATCGAGCACACGCGGCTTTTCAAGCCGCATTTTTTGTCCGAGCCAGTTGAATCCGCTCTAACCAAGCGTTCGCCATTCTCCTCGGGTGCGTGGAGCGAATTCTTTGATGAGGTCGAGGCGGACCTGGAATTCGATTTTCGCGGGAGTACGAAAAACCTCACCGAATTATTGCACCTGCTCTCGAAATCGAAAGATGCAGAGGAAAGAGCGGAAGCGCTGAAGTCCGTCAATAAGGGCTTGAGCGGTCCGTTTGCGAAATATGCGGCGCAGACGCTGTATATGGTCGCGGGGTCCAAAGCCGTGGAAGACAAAGAGCGCGGCTACGCGCACCCGATGGATGTGCGCAATAAGAGCAACCGCATTCCGGATTCCGTCGTCGACGTTCTTCACAATACGGTTACCGCGTTTGGCGGTCCGCTGGCCCGGCGATATTACAAACTCAAGGCGCGTCATTTGGGACTGCCGGTGCTTCGTTGGAGCGATCGCGACGCGCCGATGCCATTTGCCGATACCACGGTAATCCCCTTCCCCGAAGCGCAGGAGATCGTTACCGCGTCTTTTCAAAGCTTCAGCCCGGCTCTGGCGACCATCGTGAAGAGCTTCTTTGCCGATCGCCGTATCGACGCGCCAGTGGTAAAGGAAAAGCGTCACGGAGCATTCAATTCCTCTCACGTTCTGCCTGGCGGGAAGCCGGTGTCCTACACGCTCTTGAATTACCTGGGAAGCAATTCAGACGTCATGACGCTCGCACACGAACTCGGACACGGCGTGCATGGCATTCTTGCAGGCGAAGCCCAAGGGCCGCTGATGTTCCACGCTCCAATTGCTTACTGCGAGACAGCTTCTGTCTTCGCTGAGATGACGACATTTACATTTCTCAAGGATCGGCTCATTCGTTCGGGAAACAAGAAAACTCTTTTGGGACTTATCATGTCCAAGATCGATAAGGTGATTAACACTGTGGTGCGCCAGATTGGATTTTCGAATTTCGAACGGCGCCTTCACGGCATGGACGATTCCTACACAACATGGACAACGCCCAGCAAGCGATCGGTAGAAGAGTTAAGCGCCCTCTGGTCGAATACCGCGCGGCAGCTCTACGGCGAGGAAGGCGAGATCTTCGTGTACGACAACTTCGATCATTTGTGGGCGTATATCCCACACTTTCACAGTCCGTTCTATGTCTATGGGTATGCGTTCGGGGAATTGCTGACGCAAAGCCTTTTCGCGCAGCGCCAGCGTCTGGGATCAAGATTCGAGACTCTCTACCTCGATCTTTTGCGTTCCGGTTCAACAAAGAATGTGGTGGAGCTGCTCGCTCCGTTTGATCTCGACCCAAGGAGCGAAGCGTTCTGGAGAGAAGGCATCAAAGGGAGCCTCGGAGCCTTGATTGAGGAAGCGGAGGAGATGTCTCGCGATCTCGGCGTGGTAAGTTCTCTTCAATGAGTCCGACGCCACGCGATTAGAGTCAGATGCCCGCGTAAATACCCGAACGGCATCTCCTACAGAATCTCACGGATTGTTGCTCAGGATGATTACCTACATATTGCGCCTGACAATTTTCAGTTCGGCTTCGTCCGTGGAGAGTGTTCATGTGCCCAGCACGAATACTTGTCGCAGATGATCATGAAATCGTTCGGCACGGACTCCGCGCACTCATCCAGGAGCACCCACAGTGGGAACTCGTCGCAGAAGCCACGGATGGCAGGGATGCCGTTGACAAGACTAGTGAGTTGAAACCAGATATAGCCATAGTCGACATCACTATGCCCTCGTTGAATGGTCTCGAAGCCGCGAAGCAAATGCTGAAGCTCAATCCGCCCACAAAAATCCTGATTTTTACCATGCACGATTCCGAACTGGCGATGCGGAAGGCTGTGAACGCTGGAGCACGAGGATATGTCCTGAAGGCGGACGCGGGGCGTGATATCGTGCGCGCGGTGCAAGCCCTGCTGAACGGCCAGACATTTTTCACGCAGAAGGCTGCCCAAATCATTCTTGACGAGTTCACAGGAAAACGTCCGTCAACACCAGAAGGCTATCCTCAGGCGTTAACCGCAAAAGAGAGAGAAATCCTTCAACTGTTAGTTGAAGGCAAGACCATTAAACAAGTCGTTGCTCTACTTGGCATGGCTACCAAGGCCGTTGAAACGTATCGCACAGACCTCATGCGTAAGTTCAGTTGCAATAGCGCAAGCGAGCTGGTCCGATATGCTGTCCGTAACCGCCTAGTTCAGGCATAGTCTTTAGCTCGGCTCCCCAGGGGAGGAAAATGCTTGTACCTGACCGATGAGGAGTTGATTGAGGAAGGCAAGGCGGCAAGGAAACTTGTGCTCAGCAATGGCAAACTTCGGTAAACCGCCACGAAAGATTTTTGTAATGCAGCTTGAGGAGGTGAAAGCCGAATGGAGGCGGCGTCATCCTAAGACCGACGGAATTTCAAGTTGACGCAGCCCGACGGACTTTTGGCGGTTCGGGTTGGTTCCCATCAGACGTTTCGCTAAGACGATTGAGCACAGGGATCAATTCGGCGTCGGCCTTGTGTTTGGATACGAAAGCATCTGACAGCCTTTCGGTAGCACTTCGAAATGCCGGCACGTCGTGAATTGTTAAGAAGATGATCCTTGTTTCGGGTGAGATCAGTCGTATCTCGTGCGCGGCTCTAATTCCGTCCATCACCGGCATATTTGTATCGAGAAGGATGATCTCCGGCTTTAACTCGACAACCTTTTCGATAGCTTCTTTTCCGTCTCTCGCCTCACCGCATATCCGAAACGGGTGCCCATCAAGGAGCCTACGAATCGAGGTGCGAGCGATTAAGTGGTCATCAACAATGAGGATTCGGTTTCGCAATTCGCCTCCCAGCCGTTGCGAAGGGGAGGGAGCTTCGAATCGGAACCGGCAGCATATCCTCTTTTTGGACGTTTGTCTTCAATACGGGAGATTGGGTCACGCTCAGGAGGCATTCACGGACTCGGAACAGGCGGCAATTTCTGGGCTGCTGCCAACTCGATGAGGCAGGCTTCCAGACGTTTCTTATCGTTTGCGTCAATCTCCGTAAACTCAATTCCGAGACCACGACCGCGTTGGCCGCCGACACAATTCACAACGCGACCCATTGCGGAAATCTGAGTTCCAGAATGTGCGATCTTGAGCGCGACTCTGGCGGTCGTCTTGACGGGCATCTCCGTCTTCACCAGACACCCATATAGGCTCAGTGCGCGAACCAAGGCTACTTTCATTCGTCCAGAGTCAAGATCGGTCAGTTCGACGACGCCACCAAGATAGTATCGAGGTGCCCGACGTTTGCCGAGGGTTTGAGTTTCCGGCATCGTCAGCGTTCGCGTCTAAGCATGGTCTCAACATTTTAGGTTGAGGTTTGTTTCGCGCCGATGAAAAGTCATTGCCGCGTCCGAAATCACTAATATGGGATGCAGCACAGCTTTTTTGCCCGCGGAGCAGGGTACTACGGTAAATCACTTATTGTGCAGACAGCTACGCTGGCGTATCAGTAACATGGCATTGTTGGGGCCTCCATCCCACTTTCCGGCCACGCCTTGCCCCGAGGCGCTGTGCCAAGACCGGCCAAAATCCTCGTAGTGGATGACCAGCAGTTGGTACGCGACACGCTACTTTCATTGCTGCGCCAGCAGCCGCATTGGACGGTCTACGAAGCCGAAAATGGCAAGGAGGCTCTAGATCGCGCACGCCAGATCAAACCGGACGTGGTTGTTATGGACATCGTGATGCCTGAGATGAGCGGTATAGAGGCAACCTACGAAATTCGCCGACAGGCACCCGAAACCAAGGTAATACTGATAAGCAGTTATTACACTTCACAAGAAGCCGCTCACCTCGCCCGTCTGTTCGGGGATGGTAATTTCATTGAGAAATCGGAAACGGGCAAACGGCTAATCCCAACCATCAGCCGCATGTTGCCATTGGAGTGCCAGGCGGAGTGATTTACTCCCGGAGTTCAGGATGCCGAGTTTGCTTAATCATCTTCGGATATTGATCGCAGACGATCACGCCGTAACGCGAGCCGGTTTAAGAAACCTGCTGTCAAGCAGACCGGGTTGGCATGTCTGTGCCGAGGCAGCTACAGGTCGAGAAGCTGTGGCGCTGACCGAACAGTATCGGCCCAATATTGTGGTGATGGACATCGTTATGCCTGAATTGAGCGGCTTGGAGGCCACACGAAGGATTCGCAGACTACTTCCGACGACCGAGATTGTCGTCTTATCGCTCCATTATTCCGATGACCTTGTCCGCGAAATTGTGAACGCCGGCGCCAGTGCTTATGTTTTGAAGTCCGATGCGAGCAAGGACCTATTAAGGGCCATCAGAGCTGTCGCCAATCATCAACCATACTTTACGTCGCCGGCTACTGAGGTTTTAACCAAGGGTGTTCGCGACCAAAATCCAGAAGCAGCGTCTTCGGTCTCGATCTACCAGAGTCTTACCGGGCGCGAGAGGGAAATTGTTCAACTTCTGGCAGAGGGTCAGAGCTGTAAAGAAATATCGGTCGGGCTCGGGATCAGTATCAAGACGGCGGAAACGCACCGCACCAATGTTATGCGCAAGCTGAGAATGCATTCGGTGAGCGAACTGGTACGATTTGCCGTGAAACACCACATGATCGAGCCGTGATGGTCGCGCTTTCGAATTGCGTAAGATCAGTGAAATTTGGAGCGCTTCGTTGCGATTGCGCGAGATTTACGTGTAATACCTTTAGGTGTAAAAACGTCTTTGTTTGGACACGAAAATGCGCGATCTAGGACCGCCTCGCCAGCTTAGTTAATCTTATTTATCTTTCTCATAATGTTTGGATTGGAAGTGGGCCGATCTATGGAACAGTAGATGCGTGTGTTCAGGAATCATGGGAATCAAGGAACGCTCGTTACTTGGCATGACAACTCAGCGTGCCGATATCTTCGAAGCTCAAATTCAACCGAGTAAATTGGGAGGCGTTACGATGACCCACTATCATATTCGCTGGTCGGGACAAGCACTGTTGGATTGGCAATGCTTCAGCACGCCCGAGGAAGCTAAGGCAAGCGCAAGACAACTGGTACGTCAGGGTGAGACCTACATTATTGAGGAACATGACGAAGCGTGTGCGCGATGCCAAGCCGCGATGAACGTAAAATTGATGCCTAGTTCTTTCCACGCGGCCAACGTGTAGAGATTGGCTGGGCTCCAGATTCCAGCGACTCCTGAGTTATATGCGCCGCGATCAAGACCTTGAACCACCAGACACTGTTGAGTTTTTTCTTTGGATCGTCAGCGGCTCATAGTGGCGGAGCAAGGCGGTCTCTTGATTTTCCCAAGATTTCAACGACTATCGGAAGCCATTAGATTGTCTACGCTGCGCTACCAACGCCACATTTTCAAAATGAAACTGAAATAAGGTCCGGCTCTCCAAATATCACGGCAGTTTGGGCTAGTTCTTTGCCTGATGAACGTGTCTACTTTCGGACAGTATTCGATCTCATCCCCGGTTAAAGTAACGGTGCTTTTTCAAAACGCAGCCGCAGTTCGAAATTACAGCCCCTTCCAACTTGTTCTTACAGTTTCAACAGGCCCGTCCGGAGACGACGCACAAGAGGGTGAGCTGAGTGATTTTTCGAAAAGCGCCGGCGCTGACGATCTTAGTTTCGTTCTTCTGGTTTTGTATAGTTCCGGTCCAAGCTCAGCAAAGCGCCGCCACCCAGGCGCCAACAGCCGCGGGTTACGTTGGCGCGGAGGCCTGCAAGGACTGCCACGCAAGCGAATACGAAAGCTGGTCGAAGTCACGCCACTGGGCGACCTCGAATAACACGCGCGGAGGTCCTGCAAAGCAAGGCTGTGAAGCCTGTCACGGACCAGGGGCCGAGCACGTGGCAAATCCAGGCGATACCTCAAAGCTCTTCCTTTTCACAAAGGCCACTCCGAAAGCAGTCAACGCCCAATGCCTGGCTTGCCATGCGAGTGGGACGCAACAGCGGCACGTCATTAATTCGCTGCATTCCAGGAACGATATTTCCTGCACGTCATGCCATTCAGCGCACCACTCGGAAGCGCGTCAATTCCTGTTGGTGAAGACTCAGCCAGAGCTTTGTTACACATGCCACCAGCAGCAGCGGCCCCAATTTTCGATGCCTTTTCGGCATCGCGTGAACGAAGGGCTAATCCAGTGCTCCGATTGCCATAATCCGCACGGCACCGAAAGATCGCATCAATTGCGCACGTCCGTCACTGAGGACCAGGTCTGCTTTAACTGCCACGTCGATAAGCGCGGGCCATTCGTATATGAACATGAGCCCGTGAGAACAGAGGGCTGCGAGTCATGCCATATGCCTCATGGCTCTCCCAATGTCCATTTGCTCAAGATGAGCAATGTGAATTTGCTCTGCCTGTCGTGCCACACGACTTCATTCGCAAACGCGCCAGGCGCCCCTTCTTTTCATAATCAGGCTGCTCAATACCAGGCTTGCACGCTCTGCCACACGCAGATTCACGGCTCGAATTCGAGCTTTGTGTTTTTCAAATGACGAGGATGCCCATGGTCTTCTCTCGATCGTCACCAACTGCGAAAGGCGTGCAGCGGCATTTCGGCGTCATGGAACCGTCTTGCGGAAACTGCCCGTGGCTACACCGCGCAAGCCTCGCGTTCGTGTTCGTACTGGCCCTTGTTTTAGCGACGGCCGCGAAGGCTCAAAATCCCCAGCTGCCCGATCAGGGGCCAATGCAGCAGACGAGTGAAACACCGGGAAAAACCGGCGGAAATTACACGACACAGCAGAATATCGAATTTGGGTACCGGGACAGCTTGATTCACGGCAATCTGAGCAACTATGACACGTTCCTCAATTATGGCAGCGGCTGGCGGCTTTTTGACTACGACCTCGATATGCATTCGGCCAATCATCGCGGCCTGCTCTTCGATGATTTGAGCTTTCATAATTTCGGCTATGGCGGTGACCCCAATAGTGTCTCGCGCCTGCGCGTTGACAAGAACAAGTGGTATGACTTCAGAGCGACGTACCGGCGCGACGAATACTTCTTTAACTACAACTTGCTTGCCAATCCCCTGAACACGACGAGTTTCCCCACGCCTGTGGCGATCGCGAATTCTCCGCATGCGCTCAATTATGACCGGCACATGCAGGATTACGATCTCCTGCTCTTACCCGAGTCACGCCTGCGTTTTCGCTTGGGTTATTCGCGAGTAACCACCGGCGGCCCAGGGGGAGCAGGATACGAGCCGACTAATGCGGCGCCGGGAAGTAACGTGCAGGCGATCACGAACGAGTACCGACTAGGCCTGGATTATCGCGGATTGCCTCGAACGACGCTTTCCTTCGACGAACTGCTCAGCTACACAAGGGTGAACACCTTCGTGGCGGATCAGAATTTTCCTTTCCAGCTTGCCAATGCCACGCCGGTGGACTTAGGAGTTGTTTTTCAGGGCACCACGCCCTGTGCAGCGCCTGTTATCAATCCAGCCACCGTACGGCCCACCGTTACGCCGAATTGCAGCGGAATCCTGTCCTATAGCCTTCTGGACGCTCCGCGAGCTAAGTTCCCCGTAGAGAAGTTCAGCTTTCAGTCGGATTATTTCAAGAATTTCGAGATGTCTGGATCGGCGGCTTACAGCAACTCCAGCAACGTCATGACGGATCTGAATGAACTTTTCAACGGCTGGGTCAGCCGGACCGTTACGCGCGTGAGTACAACTGCGGGCCCCAGCGAGGCGAAGCGCGTGGTTGCCGACGCCAATTGGGCCGGGGATTATCACATCACAGATAAGCTGAGCCTGCGGGACGAATTCTACTACCACAACTGGCGTATCCCCTCCGAGTGGGCCACTGCGCAAACGAACCTGTTCGCTACTCCGCCTGGTCCCGGGCAGGTTGGGTTGACCCTGCCAATTTCGCCGGCTACCCCCGCGAACTTCGCTGCAATTTGCCCGCCGCCTTTCACGAGCGCGAGCTGCCCTCAGCACAGTGCGAGCTCGGGTCCTGACGTATTGAATGAAGCCGTCAGCCAATTCCTCGGGCAAAATCTTCGGAACAATCTGGTCGAAGTGAAATATAACTTTACAGATCGCTTCGGCGCTTATGTCGGCTATTTCTATGAAGCTCGCGCCATTTCCGACTTCACGGCGACCATTGATACGGGCGAAGTCTACCTGCCGGGCGGCCGGACCGGCACTGCGGCTAACGATTTTCTGGCGGCACGCGCCGATTGCGCGCTTTCAGCTGGCGCGCTCCCATCCGAATGCTCGGTAAATTCGGCGACCGGCGTCATCACGGAAATTGGCCCTGAGTTGGCAAACGATACCGATCGCAATCATTACTACATTCACGAGAACGCCGCGGAATTCGGACTGTCGGCCCGTCCTACCGATAAACTGCGAGTCAATGCCGACGTGATGGCGGGCTACAACGACAATTCCTTCACCCGAATCAGTCCGCGACAACTACAAAGTTATAAGGTCCGTGCCACCTACGAGCCCAAGCCGTGGGCAAATATCGGTGCGGCAGTGGATATTCACGAGAACCGCGACAACGTATTTACGGTAAACAATATCGAGCATGGGAGAACCTACAGTTTGAACGCCGCGCTTTCTCCGCGCAGCGATTTTACGGTCGACTTTGGTTACAGCTACATGGACGTTTACACACAAACCGAGATTTGCTTCCCCGATAGCTCGGTTCAATTCACGCAACCATGTCCGGTGGCTGGCGCGTCTTCGCCGCTCGGCACACTGTCGTTCTATGCAAGCAGGGACAACTATCTTTATGCCGACGTCATGGCGAAGCCCCAGAAGCGAGTCTCCATTCTCGTCGGCTACCTCGGCAGCATCGTTCGAGGGAGCACCACGTTTCTGAATCCGCTCACGCCGACCGGCACGCTCGACTTCGATTACTTCACGCCTTATGCGAGCGTTACGTTCGATATTTATAAGGGTGTCAGTTATCGAACGGCGTGGAACTATTACGGATATCAGGACCACGGAATCGCCAATCCGCCTGGACTCGTCCCGCTACCTTCGCAGAATTTCAATGGGAACAATGTTACGTTTGTGCTGCGATATGCT
>Ga0210394_10007042_pt1 | contig 11965 bp, 8 predicted proteins | sample IncBWC12MmetaG_FD_160121 | JGI IMG/M metagenome (GOLD analysis project Ga0210394, IMG submission 160121) | Forest soil microbial communities from Barre Woods Harvard Forest LTER site, Petersham, Massachusetts, United States - Inc-BW-C-12-M | ecosystem: Environmental > Terrestrial > Soil >... | reverse complement strand
TGGTATTTGTGTTGAACGATTCTCTCCAGCACGCCCCGTTACAGTGCGAGCCGGTCGCGAACGGCCACAGACCGTTGTACGTGCGGTTAAGATAGCCTATTGTTTGCCAGTAAATCTCACCGAGATACTGGGTGACTCGCTCGGAAGCTATCGAGGTCGCCTTGGTCACGTCGGCAGAAATAGGATTTCCTAGATTGTCCACCCTGACAACAAAGTCATCCCAGAGGTAGGCCGCACCCGCTGAACTGGAAAAGCCCGTCGATACGGCCACGGAATAGATTGCGTTATTCGACCACTGAAAAGAATCTCGTCTTACCGTTTCTTCCGTGCCGAAATATTGATAACGCTGATGAAAGAGGACGAGCACTTGAGCCGGTATGCGTCCGCTGCCTACATCGATCCAAGCGAGGTCATCTTTAACGAACGGCAACGCATCGAGAATGAGGCTATCGAAATCAGCATCGTCCGCGCCTTTTGAGACAATCGAGTATGTCCCCTCGGTCAGATCGCAAGCTACCTCGCAGCCGATCAGATCGAGCACGTCGCAAAGAGCGTCCCAGATCGACACGCCGGGGAATGAGTAGTTGACCGGGTAGCTCGTCGGACTGACCGGCAATCCTGGAAACGCTCCGAGAAGCCCTATCTGGTTCCAGATGTCCGTTATCATCGTCGTCCATGACCATACATCCGTGCCGCTCGAAAGACTTCCCGTCGTGTAGGTCATAGGGTCCGATTCGTTACTCCCCTGATAGGCCGGGGCTTGCACGTTGTAAAAGGCAATGAAGCCTTGTTTGAAGAACCGATTACAGATTACCCCGCGTGCGTCTGTCAGCTCGACCAGATAAACCGCGTTCGGATCGGAGGCAATGCCCATCGAGACGCAGCGGGCTTGCACCATCGCCAGGCCTGTGAAGTCTTGCGGGTCTTCCCCTTCAATGCACTCGTCGAGTTGAAGCGTCAGGGAAGTGCTGAATTGCGGGATGTTCGCTAGATAGCCCTGCCGCATGAGAAACCATCCACGGGCCGGATTGCGTCCGCCTGGGAGGTAAAGAGCGTTGGCATATTCCAGTTCGTGAATTTCGTCGCGGTTCCAGCGGAGACGGTTTGAGCGTTCCTTGCGTGGATCGACAAGCGGATAGCCAAATAAATAGTTCGGCATGTTCTCATTATCGCGTTTCTGGCGGGGGAGTGTCTAAAGCCTTTTTTCCGACAATTATCCCAAACCGCTCATACTTGATCCCGTCCAAGGTATCGTGCCAATCCTTAATCCAATCGGCTTCTGAGATGGGCATGATGCCTTTGGCCTGGTCCGCGTCATCGCCGACCAAGGCGTTTTCAATCGAAGGATCGGCAACGATCACGAGGCCAAGCCCTAAACCGACTACCGTGACAAAGTGCCCGTACTTCATCGACGTTGGCTTATCCGGCTCCATGTATTCCTGAATCGGGGTTATGACCGCCTTTCCTGCCTTCCAAGCATCCCGGAGGTCGTCTAGCGTCATATCCTGCCTTTGCTCGACTTCTAGGCCAAGGGAAGTGAGGTATTCGGCTATCTTGCGTGGATCGGTGGATGCTTCCTTTGATGTGCCGAGAGCCTTTTTCCAGTCTTTCAGGTCTTCCGGGCCGACACCGAAATAGCGACCTACGGCCATTGCCGCGCACGCCCCGCAGCTCCACGAATCCTGCTGGCGTATATCCGGAACGGGTATGAGCGTATTCGGTTGATAGGACGGTTCGCCGGTTAATCCGCCCGCAAGCAACCAATCCTTGTGACACGGACATTCTGAAAAGTGCCCTGAGCCATTGCGGACCTTCTCTTGCGGGTAGTTCGGACAAGTGCAAGTCTCTGGCTTGGTTTCTGGCGTGTCATCTACTCCGGGGTTAGGGCCAGCGGCGGGAAGATGCAAAGAGAATGGCACGTCGTCCGTCTTGTCCACGAATTCTTTCAGAGCCGATTGCTTCCACGTTTCCGCTTCGGCATCAAGCGATTCTTCAACTTCCCGCAAAACTTCCGGGGGAACATTAAGCATAGCTGATGCTCGTTTTGTAAGACTTCGCGGCCAGTTCAGATTTCCAACCAATGCGGTCGTGCCACCCGTCGAAAACATAAATGTCAATGGTTTTTGTGTCTGGATTTATCAGGCAGGTTATCGTTTTGGCCTTGATCGGCTTGCCGAGTTCCTTTGAAAGATCGGCCAAGGCTTTCTTTTTTCGCTCATGAATCATTTTTTGTTTGCGTTGATTCCATGCTGCTTTTTCTTCATCCGACGCTTTGGCCAGCCATTCTTTTTCCGCTTTGCCAGGTTCGCCAATCGTTAAACGCCACTGTTGCGCTCCAGAACCGTTCGCCACGTTGCCGGTTTTTACTTCGATGACCGCATGATCTTGAACTAGGTCGATTGGGAAATTGTTGCGGTCCAGATTCAAATGCCGTGCGTCCTTCAAACCTTGTGAATGAAGCCACGCGATAACGGCGTCTTCTCCGATCTTGCCGGCCTCTTGCTTGGAGATTTGATTTTTGATCGGGATTGGCTCGCCTTGGAAGGCTTTCGTTTTCGTCTCTTTGATTTTCAATGGAGCGTTACCGATGAGTGTCTTTTCATGTGGCTTACCGCCCATCACCTTCTGTTTTTCTTCCGCCGTGGCTTTGGCCCACACTCCGGACGGTATGAATTCGCCGCCCGGATATTCCTTGCCACCAATCGTAACTCCGCCCTTGGGAGCATGACGAACGGATAACTCGGCCGAGAACTTCGCCCCTTGTGATCCCAAGGAATGCAAGACGGAACGGAAAGCGGCTGTGATAAGATTGCCGACGTGTTTGCACGCTTCCTCAAATTCCGCATCCGACAAGTGCCGTTCTTCACCTTCGACCGCGAATTGCTTGCCGCCTAATTGATGCCATGCCTCAGAAAGTAGGAATGCAGGCACGAGGCCCAAAATCTGATTTGCCCCCGAAATAATCGGTACGCCAGAAATGGCAACTCCGGCCCCCATCAAAGCAAAATCCATGACCGTGCCTGATGCCATGATAAGTTTCGCGTTGCGTGGACCGTACCGCTCGGCAGCTTTTTGGTGAATCATCCCCATCGCCGCCGCCATCTTCTTTTTCACGAATCCGACCACTGGAATCGTGTCAACGGCATGAGATACCTTGGCCCCGTACTTCCTCAAAATCGACGCGTGTTTCGCCTTCCCGTCCTCGAGGTCCATTTCTGCTATGCCTTTTGGGGCTTCTGGCGTCGTTTCTGGCGATGTTTGGCCGTTTGCCGATGGATTTCCTGGATTTCCTCCTTTACCGAACTGGCCAGCGTTGTCCGGCTGTCCTCTGGGGTGTTTTGCGGCATCGAAGAAAGAGAAATAGCCTGCCAACATCGGTGAATCCATCGTCTCAAAGCTTAATTTCACCGAAAGAGGAGCACCTATCACGGCTCGCTTGAAATTGGGGTTCGGCGGCGGCACGAACGGCACAAAGACCTTTTCAGGTTGCTGGCCTGTTTCCATCCATTCGACGGCAGGCTTTACGCCTTTCTCGGCAGCTTGGCGGACTGTCATCACAAATGCACTGCACCGACAATTGCTTGTAAAGATGTTGTTTGATACAATGAATCCTCCCTTACTTTGGAGGTCATAAACATGCCCGCTCCAGTCGTACTTACGAATTTGAATTATTGGATCGACCGTTACCACGGTGGCGAATCTCTCGGTAAGCTCAGTCGCGAATGCGGCGTCGGTGTAAATGGTTTTTCTGGAGCTTTGCGTCGTGCGGGAGTATCTATCAGAAAGTATCGCGAGGCCATGAGATTTCGTCGAAATCCCGGAATTAAAATTATCATTTCCGACATGGAAACAATCGTGCGGCGATACCTTGACGGAGAATCCATTTTGCAGCTCTCGCTCTCTCTCGGAATTAGCCGTCCCACTGTGAGGAGTAGATTGATAACGGCTGGCGTTGATATTCGCGGCCATTCCGAAGCGGAGAGAACGAAGTGGTCCTTTATCGACAAGAGTGAAAGAAAAAGGAGACTTGCTAAACTTCACGCTAGTCAAGTTGGAATTCCGAAGCCACTCCGTTCTCAAATCATGGGAGCACAAACCAGATTTAGAAATCTCCGTGCGATTCATCGGGGAGAGAATGAGTTGGCGTGCAGCTTCCGTAAAGTTTTCAGTGGAGTTGAGCAGCAATTCCCAGAGGGGACCTACAACATCGACATAGCCATTACCGAACATCGCATCGCCGTGGAGGTCGTTGGCTCTAATTGGCACCCTAGCATCCGTGCAAAAGTTTCCAAGCGCACCAAATACCTTCTCGATAACGGCTGGTGTGTTGTGTTTGTTTTCATTTGGCGACGAGAGCCTGGGCTTGTCAGACCAAAAGGGATGCAATCCAGGTTCACGCCAACCTTCCGTGTCAAAGATGTCTTCGATACCGCTCTCGTAACAGAGTATGTCATCTCCATCACAAAGAGACTTAGCGGGGGCGAATCCTTGCACGGTCAATATGGGGTGATTAGCGGTAACGGTGAGACTCTTGCCGCTCCGCGTGGTTATCTCGACAACCTCCCCAGAATACCACGAACGTAAACCGAGAATGAAATCTCCTTGGACCTCTGTTCCGGGAAGAAAGCAATTAAAATCTGCCGGAGGTCGCCAACCTTGAAACGTGGGATCGTCAATGTAATAGACCGCCCCGCCTTCGATGCCGTTCGTCTCCATGGCCAGATGTTCCAGCCTCACCCTATCGTCGTGAATTGCCGCCCATTGCACGAAAGGAAATCCGGAGCGGATAAACGGATGCGACAAGACTTTCATCTGCCCGTCAGAATATGCCGATTGCACGTTGGTACGGAAAATCGTTTCGAGGTGCCACTCAGACATGAACGTACCTTCGTCCACGGCATCGAGAATCTTCTTTTTGAACGTCTCATAATCCGCACCCTCGGCCACGTTCTCGGCCATCACGTCCCGAATCTTTGTTAGCGTGTCATAAGATTCGACGTGAGCAACCGTGAAAGCCTTTTGCCGTGCCGCCGCATCTAAAGCGTCAAACTCCGGACGGGTCATGACGTTTTTTGTTGAGAGTTCGTTGACCGCTTCGTCGATGATTGGGAAGCGTATTTCCGGCTCGCCTTCAATCTGTGGAACTTCGTAAATAAGAGGCGGCATCGGCGGACGTTGGCCGATCAGAGGAAGCACGCGATTAAGGAAAGCTTGCTCCGCTGCTGGCAACGTGAGAAGTTTTTCCGCCCGCTCCATTTCGGACATATCCTTGAGCGAATCGAGCAATCCTTTCGCTTCCGATAAATCAAGCGTCGGTGGTAGCGGTCCTCCCATGATCGGAATTTCGGGAATGTCTTTGACGACTTGCTTGGCCCCTTCAAGAAGTGCCGCGAGTTGCGTCGTACCGAGAAGTGTGGCTAGTTTGAAGCGATAGCTTTCGATGAATCCCGCAACGGCTCTGGCCATCTCAGCTGGATTTTCAAGATTGATTGCGTCTACAAGTTCCTTGCGGGCTTTCGCGGAGATTGACTTGGCGGCATCTAACGCCCGATTAAGGACTCCCTGGGCCTTGCGGCTGAATATGTCCCAAGAAAAATAGGCGTCGATTGGTTCCTGTTCGGGAATGACTGGCGTTTCTTCCGATTGGCCTGTCCCGATCAAGTCCGGATCATTATCCACAATCTCCATCGCGAGCGAAGCGACTTGCAACGCTTCCTCACTGTCCTGCGTCTCTTCAAGAGCTTGAGACAGGAAGCGTGCATACGCCTTGGCTCGGACGTGCTGGTCAATCGCCATTCGCGTTTCTCTTGAGCTGAGTTGTCACGCATCGCAATCGCAAATTGTGCGGATTGAAATACAAATATCCAGCACTACCCGGAACAACAAAAATCATTTGCTTGTACATAGCCCAGTTGTCATGGCATATCCGGCAATACGATTCCGCTCCGCTTTTGCTGGTCGATGCCCAAGGATGGATCGAGAAATCATGGCCGCATACGGCACAGACATTGGGCTTGTGATGGGCGTAATAGCATTCGACGACGCCGATCATAAGACGCGTAATTTGGATTTCATCTTTCGGATCAAGTTCCTCCATGAACGCTCTGCGGCTTTCCGGCGATATTTCCTTGAGAGCATCGCTAAAAATAGCTTTAGCTTTTTGGCTGAAGGCTTCCCAAGAAATACGTTCCGTCATTTCATGCCGCCTTCCTTATCACTCGTCTTGCCATATCCCGCATACGATCCGTGATGGTAAGCGAGAATTCCCCGTAATGCACACGACCATTATCGCCTCTCCATCCTTCCGGACCTTGCGGCGGTTTCGGTTGACCGTTTGGTTGTCCCTGCTGGAACGGCTGTTGTCCTGGTTGCTGACCGCCCGGCTGACCTTCTTTGGCTTTCATCTTCGTTTCAAGCAACCGCTTCATAGTCACGTCGAATTTAACTTTGCCGAAATTCCACGCGACGAGCGGACGTAAAACCTGCTCCACGAAAAGCTGCAACATCGCATCACCGATTCGCTGCTGAGAATCTAGGAACGCTTCCATGGGAATTTGCCGCCCTGAATAACCTGACCCCGTTTCGCTCGCTTCAAGCAATTCGGGAGGCACACCGATACCGTAGGAAATCTCTTTCCGCAATGAATCAACGTACTCCAAGATCGGCCCTACATCAAGCACCTGTTTCGGCACTTGCAAATCCCACTTAGGACCGCCACCTTGCTCCTTGGGATACATCGACGACGGGAAACCCGTCACCGCTCCCGCCTTGTATTGCTCGGCGATCATGCGGGCCAGGTCGCGAGCGTATCGCCTTGGGTTGCCCTGAGAATCGTTCGTGGTGTTTGGCGTTCCAGGGGGAGGCGTAGGAGCTTGATAATCCTCTTCCGGATACTTAATCACGATGCCCGAATACGCATACCGATAAATACCTCCATCAAGAACTGTCTCGGCCCCGTCCTTCCACGCTAATCGCCTCCACGGTCTCCACGCTCCCATCAACTGACTTTGCCCGTAGTGCTGCGAATGTCTTGGATTGTGAGCGTACCAAAGTCCCTTGGCCGGGACGTTCTTCCCTGCAAGCCATAGGTCAACGCTTCCTTTGTCGCGGATGTTCTTTACGCGGATACCGACCGGCGTAGAATCTTGCGTCAGAAGGAAGGTATCGCGCGGGCCGAAATTCTTGAGCGAATCCCACTTCATTACCCCGTCATCATCAACGTACTTATTCTCGCAGCCCATCCATCCGTACTCGTCGCCTTGCTGCACGAGCGGGACGCCACGATCCCAGAACTTCTTGACTTGCTCAAGGATGAACTTCTCGCCTATTTCCTTGTCCTCGCACTTCACTTCAAATTCCGCCCCCGCGATTCCGGAGCGATAATACGAGAGAGACATTTTGACATGGGGATGCCAGATCATTCGCTCGATATCGAACCGGAACATATAGAAAGGAAACGTGCCGTCCGGCCCCCAGAACGATTCAACGGGCAGAGTCGGTTTGTATCCCTTCGTGAGCGTATCATAAAGGAATTCTTGAATATCCGTCTTGGGCATTCTGCCGTTGAGTGTTTTGGCCATCGGGCACCTACTGCGTATTGTAATCGGGAACGCTGATCGGAACTTGAATGCCGCTTGTCAAAGTAGCATCTTCCTGCAATGCACCCGCGTCTACCTGATCGGCCAGGTCTGCCGGAGGCGTTGCTTGGCCTGTCGGCGGAACGATCATCGTATACCAAAGCTCCCAGCGTGCGAACCAAATCGGAATACCGCTCATGTTATCAAGCAAGACATTCATTGCCTTTTGCGGAACTTCATCATCCGGAACTACCGGGATAGCTCCTAGCGGTGTTTGAATAGCTACCATCGTCGGGATAGTCACTTGATATCCGGCCCGTCTCGCCCATCCCTTCAAACAAAAGCGATAACGAGAATTTGCCATGCGCTGCACAAAATCACCAAACAATCCATTTGACGTTAGGTTTACTCCATTCATACTTGCCGCTTGAGCGATGCCACTGTTTATATCTTGCGAGCCAAGAGAATCAGGGGCATAGGAACCTTGCGGCAAATTCCTGTGAATAGCCATACCTGAATCTAATTCGCAGTAAATGCCGCATTCGTAATCCATGTAACTCTGAACTGGGTCAATCTTCCACGGAAGATATTCACTCTGTTCGTTGAGCGCGGCATTGTCGGTATCCGTGATCCCGATTTTGAACGGGTTTGTCAGGGATGAACCTTGTGCAACATTTTCGTTTAAGAAAGCCATTACGTACCAAAATCAACAATAGCGAAACTAGCCGGGTCAAGGCTATTCTGTAACCACGATACCGGACCTGATATTTTCTTGACAGATAACGCCCACATATTCGGAGCAGAGGAATTACCACCCTCAATATCGGACGTTTGCAAGAATCCGGACGCCCGCAAGATAGCAAAAAGCCTTGTCGTTACTTGCCAGCTTGCCTCGAAAGAAATAGTTTTGGAATCTTCGTAAAGCCCTTCGCGAGCCACGAAATTCATCATGATGGCTTTTGAGCCTGCCGGAACGTAGGGAGCACGTTTGCCATTCAGCGTTCCGCCAAATCCGCTCGTATCAACGCCGCCAGCGTTCAAAAGATTCCGGTAGCCTGCGTATACTAAGAAGTCCGATTGTATCGCACGCGGGTCATTGTAAATATTCTGAATATTGGCCATGTTGCCGAGTTGAGCTTGCCGCATTCGAAAAGACCACATCGACACGAACGCTTCATAAGCCACGCGACGAGGTAGGTTCTTAGGTATCGTGTAAGTCGCACTTAAAACGCACATCCATTGTGCGGAACCTGGACCGGGCTTTAACTGCCGAACAACGAAGGAGCCTTTGGCCGTCAAGATACCTGCCGGGTTTCCCATCGGCGGTTGCTCTTGAGCGACAAAGTTAAATTCAAGCGTCCGTAGGTCACGCGAGAAATTCAAATCTCGCCGCGTGATTTTGAAACGGGTCAAATCAAACGTATCGGTTATCTTGCCAAGCCATGTCTTGCGATAGCCGCTTGGATTAGCCGCCGTGCCGTCAACGGTTGAGACGGGAACGGTGGGATTGTTTGGTTGACGTGTCAGAGGTATTTCAAGCGTTCCTAAATACGTTAGCGTGCTATAACCATCCTGGTCGTAGCTTATCTCGTTCGTGCTGTTGAATTGCAAGACCGGAAGATTTAGATTGGTCGCTATTGTTTCAGGAATGCAAAAGACAACTTGCCATTTAATCTGGGCAGACCGCATGGCACCGAGAGGAATGAAATCGAATAGCTTCGGAACTGGACCCCAATTCACATCGAATAATGAACCCGATGGACTGTTGACGATAATATCCCCGAACCCTCTGCCAGTGTAGGACAAGACGCCGGCTGGATACTCAAGAGCCTGTCGAAGAATCCGCATCTGATTGTCTGTCGTAGATGCCCCAGCATCATCATCAAGCGTGACGATTCCTTCAACGGTCAAAGTGTATTCCACATACTTCACCGTGCGATTGTCGGCGGAAAGCGTCGGCTTGCCGGACATATTGGTATGAACTAGCGATGAAAACGTAGCAATAGCCGCTGGCGTAGAATAAGATAGCACGCCAATATCGGGAAGTTCGGCCGAACCTGTTGTCGCGGCCATTTAGACGCCTCCCGGAAAGATAATCTCGGCAGGATCAAACGGCACAAAGGGAGCTTCTTCTTGTCCTTCTAGGAATTCTTTGATGGCTTTTATAAGAGCAATGCCAGTTCCTATCGGATCAAGGAACGCATCAATGATCGTTCCGGGAACCTTTCCTATGATCTGAATGACCTCAATAATCGTTGTGACGCCATCGAGGATCGCATTCAAAACCGGCAGAATGGCTTCCAACAAAGCCAATTTTATATCCTCCCATTTCTGCTGTGCATTTGATTGGGCTTCGATGAATTTAGCTAGTTGCGGAGCTGCTTCGTTAGCCCGCCGAATGTCGGCATAAATCGCTCTTACTTCCGCTTCGGCTTGTGCCTGAGCAAGAACAGGATTGTATTGAGCATAGCGACTTACCGCATCGTTTGCTTCATTCAGAGCACCTTTCAGGATCGTGAAACCAGCCGCCACGGTCACGGCTGCTACGGCTACCGCTCCTAAAGATGATGATGCCGCCTCGGATTGTACGCCTACCGGATGCGGAGCGGTTAAAGTTCCATGCGTCGGCGATGACGTGGTATTGATCGCATTCAACGCCTCTTGTCGCAACGGCGAAGCAGCAACCGGCATTTGTTTCCGCACTTCGTTCGCGATATCCAGCGAAGCACCAACAAACGTCCCGAATATCCCCCCGATTGTCCCTCGCATCTTCTGGGCTAGATCGAGCGTCACGTCAAACGCGGATTTAGTTTGCTGGGCCGCTCCATACATGGACTCGTAAGCGAGTTTGATTTGCTCTTTCTTCACTTCGGCTTGACGCTGGGCGACGGCATCAGCGAAGGGGTCGAATACCTTTGAAGCGGCAGGCGTAGTTGTGGTTGCCGCTGGTTGTGATGTTGCTTGTGCCGGAGGTGGAGCTTGCGGTTGTGCGGATTGCTGCACGCCGCCCTGAGCCTGTGCAATCTTTTGAGCTTGTTCCTTGCCGTATTCTTTTTCGAGTTGCTGATACTCGGCAGGCGTTAGACCTACGCTGGCTTTTGGTTGCAGGACTGGCGTTGCAGGTTGATTTGACGTAGAAGTTGCTGGAGGTCCAGGCTGCTGAGTGCCTTCCTCTTCCTTGACGACAATTCGTACAACAGCTTCGTCGATGCGTCACCTAATCAATAAAATAAAACGAGCGGATAGGCAGGTTCCAGTCTGCCCGCCCGCTCTGGCATAACAAGTTTCAGAGGAACAAGTCATGCGTAAAGTCCATTCTATCGAACCGTTCCCCACTGACATTGACCGCAACTACTTCGGAGCGTGGCTGTCCGGTTTCACAGACGGGGAAGGCTGCTTTGCCATGAAAGAATACGCTCGACCGCCGACGTATGTTTTTGTGGCAAATATATATTTTGAGATTACGCTCCGTTCCGATGAAATCAGTGTCATTCGCTTAATCCGTTCCTTCTTCGATTGTGGGCGAATTTACACGGACAACTCTGCACAACGTCGTAATGAAAATGCCAAACCGACGATATCTTTCCGAATGAACAAATCAAACGATCTTGTTACAAAGCTAATTCCTCACTTTGAGCGGTATCCACTTCTCGCTAAGAAAAAGCGTGACTTTCTTATCTGGAAAGAAGGAGTCATTTTGCGTCATGAAATAATGGGTCGCCCTCGAAAAGCACGCATTGGTAGATTTAATGGCGGCGTGTCACAATGGGAACCGGATGAAAAAGCACGCTTCACATTGATAGTAAATACATTGCTGGAACAAAGAAAGTTTAATTCGGAAAACATTGAACTTCCTCCATTCCGAACGCTTGATAAAACGCCATTATTTTCTCAAGTAGAAGTGAACGGCACATTGGCCGATGAAGAACCGCCAGTTGCGTAAGGCAATAGCACGAACTCTAAAGGCAGTTCCCTCATTTTCGATGTCAGGTTCATTGCCGATTGCATCTGCGGAGCAATGCCGCAAAGCGTTGCCGTGAGTGTTTGCGGAATACTTGGCGGATTAGCAAGTATTGCCGTGAGTACAAGGGCAGCACAATATTTGCTCCATCGGTCGCCGATGTTCGAGAGCGTCGGTGCAAGTGTGGTTGTCCCTCCTCCGAACGCTTGTAATGCTGTGAGCAATCCTTGTTTGCTCCATTCAAGACCTCGTAAACGAATACGCCAATTTTGGCCCCTGTATATCGCCTCGCATAATGTCTGACCGTATGCGTCCGACGCATTTATCTCTTGCCCCTGGACGGTACATTGCAACTCAAAGCCGTCATCTTGCTGAGTTCCTAGCGGCTGAGCACCATACGTGCCTGTGTACGGGCCGGATATCGGGA
>Ga0210394_10007040_pt1 | contig 11970 bp, 10 predicted proteins | sample IncBWC12MmetaG_FD_160121 | JGI IMG/M metagenome (GOLD analysis project Ga0210394, IMG submission 160121) | Forest soil microbial communities from Barre Woods Harvard Forest LTER site, Petersham, Massachusetts, United States - Inc-BW-C-12-M | ecosystem: Environmental > Terrestrial > Soil >... | reverse complement strand
AAGGCGCTCGCCTGGAAAGTGAGTAACATCCCAAAAGGTGTTCGAGGGTTCGACAAAATCGCTCCCGCGATTTTGGACGACGCGTACGCGTCGGTCCGGAGCGAAGCGGAGGACGAGCGGCGTCCGCCGCGAGCAATCCCTCCCGGCGGTGGGAGCAGATTGAGATTTATGGAGAGGTGGCCGAGTGGTCGAAGGCGCTCGCCTGGAAAGTGAGTAACATCCCAAAAGGTGTTCGAGGGTTCGAATCCCTCCCTCTCCGCCAGACGTCAGGCAAATTCTCGTTGGTTTGGATCAGGAGTGCTCGAATCGTCTAAACTGGAGTCCTTTGGCCGAGTTGTCTATGGCGGCTCGCGCTTGCATCTTCGCGACGACTGGCCACGAACCCCGTCAGGCCCGGAAGGGAGCAGCGGTAGCGGCTTTAAGTCGGGCGCCGAAGTCCTGCTGGCGCGGGCCGCCTCCTAAAGGCCCCGCGACCGTTGTTCCGCAGCTAAACTTAACCTATGAGCTATATCGTATTAGCGCGTAAGTGGCGCCCCAAGCGGTTTGCCGAAATGGTGGGGCAGGAGCATGTGCTGCGCGCCCTCGGCAATGCGCTCGACAGCGGCAAGGTGCATCACGCGTTCTTGTTCACGGGTACCCGCGGGGTTGGCAAGACCACGATCGCGCGCATTTTGGCCAAGTCGCTGAATTGTGAGACGGCCGGTGTGAGTTCGAATCCCTGCGGCGTTTGCGCCGCGTGCCGGGAGATCGACGAAGGCCGTTTTGTCGATCTCATCGAGGTCGACGCGGCCTCGCGTACCAAGGTCGACGACACGCGCGAGTTGCTCGATAACGTGCAGTACTCACCGAGCCGGGGCCGCTACAAGGTGTACCTGATCGACGAAGTGCACATGCTCTCGAATCACTCCTTCAATGCCTTGCTGAAAACGCTGGAAGAACCGCCGCCGCACGTCAAATTCTTGCTGGCGACCACCGATCCTCAAAAGCTGCCCGTCACCGTGCTCTCCCGCTGTCTGCAGTTCAGCCTCAAACGACTACCGGCCGCCCTCATCGGTGAACGCTTGAAGTTCATCGCCGGAGCGGAAAACCTGCAGTTCGACCCGGCGGCGGTGGCGCTGCTGGCGCGCGCGGCTGAGGGCAGCATGCGCGATGCCTTGAGCCTACTGGACCAGCTGATCGCGTTCGGCGGCGGCACCCTGAACGAGGCCAATGCGCGCGCGATGCTCGGCACCATCGATCGCGGACACGTCGGCCGACTCATCGATGCGCTGGCCCGTGCGGACGGATCCGCCCTCTTGGCGGAAGTCAGGGAGCTGGATCGCGACGCGCCCGACTATGACCGCGCATTGGTCGAGTTGTCGGCATTCTTGCAGCGAATTGCGATCGTACAGATCGTGCCCGAGGCCGCCCTCCAAGACGAGGAGTTCGATGCGGATTCATTGACGCGTCTCGCGCAAGCGATCTCACCTGAAGACGTGCAGCTCTACTATCAGATCGCCTTGGGTGGGCGGCGCGATTTGGCGATGGCGCCGGAGCCTCGTATGGGATTCGAAATGACGCTGCTGCGCATGCTGGCGTTTCGTCCCGACACGGGCACCGCGCGCGACAATACGAGCAGCACGGCCGCGGCGCCGGCCATCGCCGCGGACAACCCGGCGCGCGCCGCATCGCCCCCCGCAGGCATACCTGCGACCAAAGCGCCGATCTCTGTCGCGCCCCCTGCCAACGCACCCGCCACCAGCGCGCCGATCGCTGTCGCGCCCCCCGACACCGCACCCGCCACCAACGCGCCGATCGCTGTCGCGCCCCCCGCCACCGGCGCGCAGATCGCTGTCGCGAGTGCGCCGAGTGTCAGATTGATGAGCATCGACGCCGGCAATTGGCCCATGGTGGTCGAGGCGGCAAACTTGAGCGGCATGGTGCGCCAGTTTGCCTTGAATTGCGTGCCGGCGACGTTCAACCACGACGTGTTGGCTTTGAAGCTCGATCAAGCGACGGCGGATCGGCGCACGCGGTCGATCGAGGATAAGCTCGTGCAAGGCTTGTCGAAGTATCTCGGCCGGGACATTCGCGTTGCGTTCGAAATGGCTCAATTGGCCCTGGCCACGCCTGCGCGACAGCGCGCGCTGGCGGAACAGGACAAGGTTATTCGCGCCGCGGCGGCATTCGAGGCGGATCCCGCGGTTAAGGGGTTGCGTGAGCGCTTCGGCGCCGATGTGGACGCGGCATCCGTGAAACCCGCGAACCAGGAGTGAGGGTATAGGCATGATGAAGGGCGGATTGGGAAATCTGATGCGTCAGGCGCAGCAGATGCAGGAGACTATGAAAAAGGCGCAGGCCGAGCTCGCCGCGCTCGAGGTCGTGGGCGAGTCCGGTGCGGGTATGGTCAGAGTGACGTTGAACGGACATCACGAAGCGAAGAAAGTGACGATCGAGCCGAAACTGCTCGGCGAAGACAAAGACATGCTCGAAGACTTATTGGTGGCCGCCGTCAACGACGCGGTGCGGAAGATAGCGGCGCGCAGTCAAGAGAAGTACTCCGGCCTTATGTCCGGACTCAATCTTCCGCCGGGCATGAAGCTGCCGTTTTGAAGTACACCCCCGTACTCGCGCGCTTGATCGACTCCCTGCGTTGCCTTCCCGGTGTCGGTCCAAAATCGGCACAGCGAATGGCGTTCTACCTGTTGGAACGCGATCGCGACGGCGGTAAGGTTCTCGCCCAAGCGTTGGCCGACGCGCTCAACAATGTCGGGCACTGCAAACGCTGCCGCATGTTGACCGAGAGTGAATTCTGCACGATTTGCGCGTCCACCCACCGGGACGTGGCGCAGCTCTGCGTGGTGGAATCCCCCGCCGATGTAGTGGCCATCGAACAATCGGGCGGCTTTCGCGGCCGCTACTTCGTGCTCATGGGACATTTGTCGCCGCTCGACGGGGTGGGGCCGGTCGAACTCGGGCTGGATGACTTCGAGCGAGTGTTGGGCGACGGTGAGGTTCGCGAAGTGATTCTCGCCACCAACCCAACCGCGGAAGGGGAGGCGACGGCGCACTACTTGGGCGAGCTCGCGCTGCGCGCAGGCGTAAAGGCGTCGCGAATCGCTCATGGCGTGCCCGTCGGCGGCGAACTGGAATACGTCGACGGCGGCACCCTGGCGCACGCCTTGGCCGGACGCACCAACATCTCCTGACCGGGATCGTTCATGCGGCATGCGTCGCATTGCTGGACTAAGGGACCAGTTTCTCGTACAGGCGAAACAGGCGCCGGTAACTCTCGTAGCGGCGGGACGCAATCTGTTGATTCATGACCGCGGTGCGCACGGCGCAGCCGGGTTCCTCCATATGCCGGCAGTCCTTGAAGCGACAATCGACGCTACGCCCAAGGATCTCGACAAAACCGCGCTCGGCCGCGCGCGCGAGCCTTGCCGGCGGCGCGAAATCGCGAACACCCGGCGCATCGATGATGGCCGAATTTGTCGCCAGCACGTACCAGCGCGCCGTCGTGGTCGTATGCCGCCCCTCCACGTCACGGGTCAACTCGGCGGTTTGCGCGGCGGCGTCGGGAACCAGGGCGTTCACCAACGAGGACTTGCCCACGCCTGACTGGCCGACGAAAAGCGTCACGCTGCCGGCGAGGGTGCGCCTCAGGTCGGTCATACCCGCTCCCGATTGAGAGGACACTTCGAGGCAATTCAGATTCAAGTTGCGATAGGTCCGCAGCTCCGGTTGAATCGTCACGGTTCCCAAGTCCAGCTTATTGACGACAAGTAGGCCGTCCAAGTCCTTTAGCACGGCGCCCGCCCAGTAGCGGTCGACCAGGTACCAGTCCGGTGCGGGCTCCGCAGCCGCCACGATGGCCAATCGGTCGATGTTGGCGGCGACAGGCTCAGCGCGGCCGCGCGCATCGATCCGCTCGATCAGGTTGCGGCGCGGCTCGATGGACTGCACGGACGGCCCATCGGCGGCGGGCGGATACGCCCATGTGACACGATCGCCGCAGACAATACGCTGCTTGCGCCCCGTCAGCGCGCAGCGCAGGGTCGTCCCATCCGCCTGCACCAGAACGCCGCGGCCGTAACTGGCGAGGACCGTGCCTGTGCCGCCGATCACGTCTTTCGAATCCCTTTGCTCTGCTACCATGCCGCTTTCAATTGCTGAAACATCATGAAATCTCCCGAAAATCTGATTTGGATCGATTTGGAAATGACCGGCCTCAAACCGGAGTCCGACCTCATCATCGAGATCGCGACGATCGTAACCGACAAACACCTCAATGTGCTTGCCGAAGGACCGGTCTTCGCGGTGCATCAGAGCGAGGCCGTGCTCGAGGCGATGGACGATTGGAATCGCAATCAGCATGGGCGCTCTGGGTTGAGCACACGCGTTTTAGCAAGTTCCATCGACGCCGCCGCTGCCGAGCAGGAGACATTAAGGTTTTTGGAAACCTGGTTGGAGCCGGGGCGATCGCCGATGTGCGGTAACAGCATTTGCCAGGATCGGCGCTTTCTGGCGCGCCACATGCCCGCGCTGGAAAAGTTCTTCCACTACCGCAATCTAGACGTGAGCACCCTCAAGGAATTGGCGCTACGCTGGGCGCCGCAGGTGGCCGAAGGGTTTCGCAAAGCGTCGAGCCATTTGGCCATGGACGACGTGCGCGAGTCGATCCGCGAGCTGCAATACTACCGCGAACGCCTGCTGCGCCAATTCTGAATCCGATGCTCGCGCAGCGCCTAACGAGTATCGCCCGCCAGGAACATCCAGGTTTCCACCACGGTGTCCGGATTCAAAGACAGGCTGTCGATGCCTTGTTCGACCAGCCATCGCGCCAGCTCCGGATGATCGGAAGGGCCCTGTCCGCAGATTCCGACGTACTTGCCTTGGCGCTTGCAGGCCTTGATGGCCATGGCCATCAGCGCTTTGACCGCGTCATCCCGCTCGTCGAACAACTTGGCCACGACGCTCGAGTCTCGGTCCAAGCCGAGCGCGAGCTGAGTCATGTCGTTCGATCCAATCGACATGCCGTCGAAGAATTCGAGATACTGATCGGCCAGCAGGGCATTGGTGGGTAGTTCGCACATCATGATGTGTTTCAAGCCATTCTCGCCGCGCTTCAGGCCGTTGTCCGCCAATAGTTGGGTGACGGCTCTCGCCTCACTCAATGTGCGTACGAACGGCACCATGACTTGCACATTGGTCAGCCCCATCTCGTCGCGCACGCGCTTCAGCGCGCGGCATTCGAGTTCGAAGCAGGGCCGGAACACTTTGTCGATATAGCGCGACGCCCCGCGAAAACCCAGCATGGGATTTTCCTCGTGCGGCTCGTAGTTCTTGCCGCCGATCAAGTTCGCGTATTCATTCGATTTGAAATCCGACAGGCGCACGATCACCGGCTCCGGCGCAAATGCGGCGGCAATTTGCGCGATGCCTTCGGCCAGCTTGTCGACGTAGAAATTCACCGGGCCGTCGTATCCGGCGATCTGCTTGCCGATGGTGTCTTTGAGTTCGGGGCTCTGCTTGTCGAATTCCAGCAACGCCCGTGGATGTACGCCGATCATGCGATTGATGATGAACTCAAGACGCGCCAGCCCGACCCCTTTGTGCGGTATGCCCGCGAAGTCGAAAGCGCGGTCGGGATTGCCGACGTTCATGGTGATCTTCACCGGAATCGGCGGCATGGCATCCATTTCAATGGTGCGTTGATCATATTCCAGCATGCCGTCGTACACATTTCCGGTATCGCCTTCGGCGCAGGACACCGTGACCGCCTGGCCCTCCTTGATGGCGGCGGTGGCCGTACCACAGCCGACGACGGCCGGAATGCCGAGTTCGCGCGCGATGATGGCCGCATGGCAGGTGCGTCCGCCGCGATTGGTGACGATGGCGGATGCGCGCTTCATCACCGGTTCCCAGTCCGGATCCGTCATGTCGGCTACCAGCACGTCACCGGCCCGGACCCGCGACATTTCCTTGACGTCCTTGATGATGCGCGCCGGTCCTGCGCCGATGCGCTGGCCGATGCTGCGTCCGGTTACGACCAACTTCGAGCGCGCTTTCAGCGTGAATCGCAATATCGTGCGGCCGGCGCGGCTCTGTACGGTTTCCGGGCGCGCCTGGAGGATGTAAATCTTGCCGGTAGCGCCGTCCTTGCCCCACTCGATGTCCATCGGCGTACCGTAATGTTCTTCGATGATCAGTGCCTGCTTCGCCAGATTGACGATATCCGCCTCATCGAGCGAGAAACGATTCCTGTCGGCCGGCGAGACATCGACGGTGCGCACGCGATCCTGCGAACCGGGTTCGCCGTAGATCATTTTGACAGCCTTGCCGCCGAGATTCTTGCGCAGCACCGAGCGGCGGCCGGCGCGCAACGCCGGTTTATACACATAAAATTCGTCCGGATTGACGGCGCCCTGCACCACCGTCTCGCCCAAACCGTACGCGGCGGTGATGAATACCACGTCGCGAAAGCCGGAGTCCGTGTCGAGCGTGAACATGACCCCGGCGCTGCCCAGATCGCTTCGTACCATGTGCTGCACGCCGACGGAGAGGGCGACTGCGCTGTGATCGAAGTTATTGTGCACGCGGTAGGATATGGCGCGATCGTTGAACAGCGACGCGTACACTTCGTGCACGCAGGTCATCAAATGCTCCTCGCCGCGCACGTTCAGAAAGGTCTCCTGCTGTCCGGCGAAGGATGCTTCCGGTAAATCTTCGGCAGTCGCCGAGGAACGGACGGCGACGGCGAATTCGCCGGTAGCGCCGCTTGCTGTGCCCATTCTGCGCCAGGCGTCCAGGATTTCGTCGTGCAGCCGCCTCGGGAACGATGTGGCGAGCATCCAGCCGCGGATTTGCGCGCCCACTACGGCAAGCCGCTCCACGTCATCGACGTCGAGCGCCGCCAGCACGCCGCGGATACGCTCATCGAGTCCATCTTGCGCGAGGAAGTCGCGATATGCGTGCGACGTGGTGGCGAACCCGCCGGGCACCGAGACACCGAGAGTCGCCAAACCGGAGATCATTTCGCCGATGGAGGCGTTCTTGCCGCCGACGAGTTCAACGTCCTTATTCTTCAATTGTTCGAACGGAATGATGTAGGGCTTCATAGTGCGCTGCTTGTGGGACCGGGGTTTAAGTGAAACACTTTGCCGGCGACGCTCGCCAACACTTGGGGCTACCGTGATTAAACGAACTGTATTTTTTGTTTCCGACCAAACGGGTATTACTGCAGAAACAATGGGTCACAGTCTCATGACGCAGTTCGACGGCATCGAATTTCGTCAGGTGACTGTGCCATTTATCGCCACGGTTGACAAGGCGATCGAGGCGGTTCGCAAGATCGATCTGGTCGGCGTCCAGGAAGGCATGCGGCCGATCATATTCAGTACCCTGGTGCAAGAGGACGTGCGCAACGTGGTTCGGGGCAGCAGCGGATTTTTTTTGGATTTCTTCGACCCTTTCCTAGCACCACTCGAGAATGAACTCAAGACGCAATCTACCCATGTCGCAAGTAGGACACATCGCATGGCGGACACGCATGCGTACGCCACCCGCATCGACGCCACGAATTTCGCCTTGGCCAACGATGACGGCTCGGTGGTGCGCGATTACGAGCGCGCCGATGTGATCCTCGTCGGCGTCTCGCGCTCGGGAAAGACACCGACCTGCCTGTATTTAGCGATGCAATACGGGATTTTCGCAGCAAATTTCCCGTTGACGGAGGACGATCTCGAATCGCGAAAGCTGCCGCCTGCGCTCGAGCCGTATGCGCGGAAATTATTCGGCCTGACCATCAAGCCGGATCGATTGCAGCAAATTCGCAACGAGCGCCGCCCTGACAGCCGCTATGCGTCGGCCACGCAGGTGGCTTTCGAAGTCAGGGCGGCGGAGTCGCTGTTCGAGCGGCATGGCGTTCCGATGCTCGACGCGACGGAAGTCTCAATTGAAGAAATATCGAGCAGAATTCTCGACCGCACCGGCATCGAACGACGCCTGCGGCCCTGACATCCTGGAGGCGCATGGTATAGTTCGACGCATGTTAGCCGATCAATGGTGCGAGACAACTTGGCGAGCGCGGCCTGGCAGTTTTGTCAGCCTGATGACGCTGTATGAGAGCAATTTCGTGCGCTTGGGGTGGCTGGTCAGCGACCTTCGCGCGGTAACCGCGCGCCGCGTGTCTCATGTGGCCTCGGACTGTGATCTCTATCTCACCCCGCTGGAATTGAGCCGCTATACCAGTGTGTTTCGCCTCACATATGAGTTCGATTTCGACCTGGGCAAGGTCCGCGACCCGGATTTGGAGGTGTGCGTGTATCACGATGCCCGGCTGGCAGAGGTGCGCAGTTTCCGCGGGTTCCAACGCCACCCGCAACTCTCCAAGCTGCAGTCAGGACTCAAGCGTGAACTGGATCAGCGCTGGACCCGGAACATGATGTTAAATAAATGGCTGGAATATTGTGCCGAGCGGGGGCATCACTTCTAGGGATAGGGGCCTGTCCAGGATTGCCCTGGTTTGCTTGGGATGTCCCGCAAATTCACCGGTGGACTTAAGGCGGGACTTTGATCGATAAGCTGAGTTTTCTCAAGGGAGGCGCGGACGGGGGCGCGGTGAGTCCTGACGAGGAGCGGCTCATGCAGCTCTTCCAAAACCGTGCGGGTCTCAAGAAGGCCTACGCGGACCTCAAAGACGAATTCCATTTGCTGCGCGACCGCCTCAAGCAACAGGAAGGCGCAACCATACGCGTGCAGGAACAACTGGACGCGCTCGGCGAATTACTCGGCGATCCTAAGACGGGCTTCGGCGCCTTGGTGTTCTTTCAGCTGCGCACCTTGTGGAAGACCTGTCACCAGCAGCTTGCGGCGTTCGCCACCGATCTGACGCGCCAGCAAGAGGCCCGAGAGACGGCGAAGTACCAGGCGGAAACCGAGGCGGCGAAGAACGCGCGACTGGCGGACGTCGACCAGCGCTTGCGGGCCGCGTCGGCCGAGGCCGATCTGCAACGCCAACATCTGGCCGCCGCGCAGAGCGAGATCGGGCGGTTGACCGCGTTCTGGCACTATTTCAAGCGCCGCCGTCGGCAGAAATCTCTGGAATCATTGCGCAGCCAGGTCGTGGTCGCCGACGCCGCGGTCGGCGATCTGCACGCCGAACGCAGCGCCATCGACCACGAGGCCACGCCTGATTTTCCCGGCATCTCATTGGCGGCACGCCGCAACATCAATCTAGCCATTATCAGCTTCGCCGAATTGCTTTGCGAGCACGTGGACGCTTACGGGCTCGCCGCGCGCGCCAAGGAGGCCGTCGCGCGCAGAGTCCACGAGATGAGCTTCGGCGCGCGCGCGGATTGCGAGGAATATATGCAGCGCGTGCAAAAGGCGCAGGCCGCCGTCGCCAATCAGAAGCAGGTCACCGTTGCGCTCAAGGTCAAGCTGGACCGGCTGCGCGCCACTTGCGAATATCGCAACAACGCCGACACCGTTCCGACCGCGGACTCGCTGGCGCCCTCGGTCGCCGAGGTGGAACTCGGCAAGGCTCCAAAGTCGCCGCCCGCCACGTGGAACGTGCTGGCCGAGGACTACTGGGACCTCTTTACGCTGCTTTTGCGTTAGGAGGCTGCGGGACGCATGCGTCCCGCCCTGGCCAGCCGTGCGACGCACGCGTCGCACCCCTCGTGACGGCGCCCACGAGTCAGACAGACTCCTAGTCGTCGTGCGCCAGTTTGTCGGTGCGGCGCGCCTGGGTGGGTGGGGCCCGATGCGGGCTCGCCACGGCAAGGTCCGCGGCGATCTGCGACGCTTCATCGAGAAGGATGCCCGCAGCGGCGTCGTCCTTGATTTCCTCCAGGGACTTCACCGGTTTGACGTCGTGCGCGGCCCGCCATGCATTCTCCCGCTCGAGACGCTCACTTTCCTGGCGCTTGCGTTCCGCCTCGCGTGTTTTGAGGTTCAGCGACAGCGTCTTCTGGCTGCGCATTGCTTCGAGAGCGGCGATGTCATCGTGCAAATAACGAAAATCCGCGCTGTTCGCGGTGCGCTCTTCGTGCAATTTCTGCAGAGAAGCAGTCATCGCCTTCAGGTCGCCTTCGACCCTGAATGTCGCAGGCTCGATGTGATCCCAGGGCAGGGCGCGATCGCGAGTGCTCTCGCCGACTTCATTGGCGTCGATCAACGAAGGCAATGCAATGTCGGGGGTCACGCCGCGGTCTTGAGTGCTTTCGCCGGTGATTCGATAGTACTTGCCGATGGTCACGTTGAGCTGGCCCAGCTCCGGCTTGCGTCCGAAAATAGTGTAGTTGAGCGGATGCGCGTTTTGTACCGTGCCCTTGCCGTACGTCTGTTGACCGACGATGAGTGCGCGGCCATAGTCCTGGATGGCGCCGGCGAAAATCTCCGAGGCAGAAGCGCTGAACCGATCCACCAGCACGATCATTGGGCCGCTGTAGAAAATCGACGGGTCGGGATCATCGTCGACCTCGATGCGTCCGGTGGTATCGCGCAGCTGCACTACCGGCCCGCGGTCGATGAATAGTCCCGTCAGCGACTCGGCTTCCGGGAGATAGCCGCCGCCGTTGGCGCGCAGATCCATGATCAGCACCTCGGCGCCGTCCTTTCGAAGCTCTCCGATCAGGCGCTGCACATCGCGGGTCGTGCTGCGGTAGTCCTTCGCCCCGGCCCTGCTGGCGTCGTAGTCTTGATAGAAACTCGGCACCGTGATGATGCCGACTTTCACGTCACGACCGTTGCGCTGCACGACCCGCATCGATTTGTGCGAGGCCTGAGCTTCGAGAGACACGCGATTGCGCGTGAACTCCACGACTTTTTGCGCCGAGCCGGGAGCCGCGCCGGCCGGCAACAATTGCAGGCGCACCAGCGTGCCGCCGGGACCGCGGATCTTCTGCACGACATCGTCGAGGCGCCAACCAATCACGTCGGTGAGTTCGCCGGACTTGCCTTCGCCGACTGCGGTAATGCGATCGTTGGCGGCGAGCTTGCCGCTGGTCGCGGCCGGACCGCCGGCGATGACGTCGATCACGGTGACATAATCGTCCGTCAGTTGCAGCGAGGCGCCGATGCCCTCGTAGCTCAAACTCATTTGAATGTTGTATTCCTCGGAGTTGCGTGCCGAGAAATAATTCGAGTGTGGGTCCAGGGACAGCACGAAGGCATTCATGAACGCCTCGAACACATCCTCGGGTTTGCTCTGGTCCATGCGTTTCGCGACATGTTCGTAGCGCTTGTGCAGGAGATCGGCAGCTTCGGTCCATTGTTTGCCGGCGGTCACGAGCGACAAGGCATCATTCTTCACGCGCTTGCGCCACAACTCGTTCATCTCGGCGGCGTTCGCCGGCCAGGGCTCCTTCTCGCGGTCGAAATTGAACGATTCGTCGATGTCGAAATCCGGCTTCTTGCTGAGCAGGTCGATCGCATAGGCCATGCGTTCGCGGCTGCGCTGTTGATAGCGCCGGAAGATCACGAACGCGGGCTCCACGTCGCCGGCCTTGATGGCATCGTCGAGTTGGTACCGATAGCGCTCGAATTCGGCGATATCGCTCGCGTAGAAATAGCTTCTGCCGCCGTCGATCGCATCGAGATAACGGTCGAGAATCAAACTCGAGAGATGATCGTCGAGCGGCGCGCGACGGTAATGCTCGCGGGCGACGATGTCGGCCACGCGGCGTGCGACATAGTTTTCCTGTTCGGTGGGCGCGAGTGCCGTCGTCGCCGCCGGAACGGCGGGCGAGGGCGTCATGGCGGCACCCAACAGTGCGGCAAGCCCCACTGCGCTCGCGCAGACGGCGATGCCGGTAATCCAGCGCGAACGATTGGCCCGAGGCCTATTAGTCATCACCGTAGCCGTTCTCCTGTAAACTTCGACCCCAATTCCCTTCCAAGGCTAGAGAAGCCTGCGCCCGCTAGCAAGTGTATATGAGCCTGAGGATATGATGAGCCTGAGGATATGCGTCCGTTCACGGTTTT
>Ga0210394_10007039_pt1 | contig 11973 bp, 12 predicted proteins | sample IncBWC12MmetaG_FD_160121 | JGI IMG/M metagenome (GOLD analysis project Ga0210394, IMG submission 160121) | Forest soil microbial communities from Barre Woods Harvard Forest LTER site, Petersham, Massachusetts, United States - Inc-BW-C-12-M | ecosystem: Environmental > Terrestrial > Soil >... | reverse complement strand
AGCCGGGCATTGCCGAGCAGCGCCTCGTCGCGCGCGAGCATCCCTTCCATCTGGGTGAGCGCAACCTGGTAGGGGCGCGGATCGATCTGCGCGAGAAGCTCGCCGGCTTTGACGATTTGCCCTTCGCGGAACAGCACCTGGACCAGCTCGCCATCGACCCGGCTCTTCACCGTGACCGTACGCACGGGCGTCACGGTACCCAGTCCGTCCAGGTAAACGTCGATGTCCCCTTCGCGCGCGTTGGCCGCCACCACCGGCGTGGGGCCGGTGGAGCCGGGGGCACCGCCGCCGCGTTTCGACTTCTGCGCGCTCGCTGCGCCCTGTGCAGCGGGCGCAGGCGCCGGCGCAGTGAAATGCCGGTACAGCCAGTAAGCGAGCGCTGCGACGAGGAGGACAGCGATCGTCCAACCCCACGGCCAGCCTCGCCGGGTAGCTGCACGGTCATCCGCGCGAGACGAGGAGAACGGTTCGCGCAACTGCGGCTGAATGGGCTCGTTCATAGGCCTCGTTTCAACGCGGGAGTTCTCGACAGCTTACGAGTGCGAATGTGGCAGGCTGCATGTAACGACATGTAACTCGTCCTTCTTTTCACCTGCGTGATCATTACCATGCAAACGTCCATCCTTTCCGCACCCCCTCGGGGCGTAAGCGTAAACCAATCCCCCTCGCGACCGTTTAATCAGAGTGATTCAGGTGGAAATCAGGCATGGGAAGTGGTTTCCCTGAAGAATCGAACACTCGGAGCCGAGGAATCAAGATGCGTTGGACTTACCTGCTTCTCGCCGCGACGGTTGCCGCTTGCACGGCATTCAGCACGGCTCAAGCCGACCCCTACGATCACCACGAAGGGCACTGGTATCACGGATCGATCCACCATTTCCACGACCGCGACTTCTACGCGTGGCGCGGCGGGCGCTGGTACCACGGCGCCTATGGAGGACGTCTCGGATGGTGGTGGATCGTGGGCGGCGTCTACTACTCGTACCCGGGGCCTGTATACCCCTACCCGGATCCCTACGTGCCGCCGGAGGCGTTCATGCCAGGCACGGCGCTGCCGCCCGGACCGCCTCCTGTCGCACAGGCGACACCGCCTGCGCCGCCCTATCCGCAGGCTCCTGCCGTTCCGCAGGCCGCCCCACCCGGGGGCGCGCAGATGTGGTACTACTGCGATGCCTCCAGAAATTACTACCCGTACGTACCCAGCTGTCCGAGCGGATGGCGGCCGGTACCCGCCAGTCCTAGCGGGACCCCGTAGCTCCAGGACCCCGTCGCAGCGCGGCCCGCAAACGCAAGGAGGAACGAACCATGAGACCACTGACCCGATGGATTGCCGCCTTGTGCCTGTTGCTGGCCGGGGGGCTGGCGAGCAGCGCCGCACTGGCGCACGGCGGGGTGCGCTTCGGCGTGTGGATAGGGGGCCCGGTATGGGGACCCTGGTATCCACCGTACTATCCCTACTACTATCCGCCGGCACCGGTTGTGGTATCGCCGCCTCCGGTCTACATCGACAACGGCAGCGGCGCGGCCGCCGCGCCCCCGCCGCCCGCTGCGTCTACCGGCGGCAGCTACTGGTACTACTGTCGCAATCCGCAGGGCTACTATCCCTACGTGAAGGAGTGCCCGGGCGAATGGGAGCGTGTTCCCGCGCAACCGGGCAAGTAGATCCTGAACTCAAGCGAGAGGTACTCCCGTGAACACTCCAATCTGGCTTAGAACCGCTTGCGGCGTGGCGGTCGTGGCGGCGCTCGGCGCGTGCGCCACGGTGCCCGATGGCCCGAGCGTCCTCGTGCTTCCCGGCACGGGAAAGTCATTCGATCAGTTCCGCGCAGATGACGGCGAATGCCGCCAGTTCGCTTCCTATCAAGTCGGTGGCAAGTCGGCGAACCAGGCGGCGATCGAGAGCGGGGTCGCCAGCGCGGCGGTCGGGGCGGCCATCGGCGCTGCCGCAGGCGCGCTGATCGGTGGCCAGGGAAGCGCCGGGATCGGCGCCGGCGCAGGCCTTCTCGCCGGTACGCTGGTCGGCGGGAGCAACGCCAGCGCATCTTCGTACACCCTGCAGCGGCGCTACGATTACAGCTATCAGCAGTGCATGTATGCCAAGGGCAATCGCGTGCCGGTGTCGGGGCGGTTCTACAACTCCTCTCCTCCGTCGGTGAGCTCGTCCAGCCTGCCACCTCCGCCGCCTCCGAGCATGGCCCCGCCACCGCCTCCGAGCATGGCCCCTCCACCGCCTCCGAGCATGGCCCCGCCACCGCCACCGCCTCCGCCGGGCGAGCCGCCGCCCCCGCCACCCGGAGTCATACGGCCGAGCGCTTGATCCTCGCTCGGCCCGCTACCCCTTCTCACTCCAGCAGCACATAAGGCCGGGACGTTCCGCGTCTCGGCCTTATCTTTTGCGCACAGACGTTTTGACGTTTTTGCCTGAGGCGTTGCAGCTCGTCGTTGCAGCTCGGCTTTGCAACTCGAGAACCTCATTGGTCTGAACACCTCTACACCTCCCGCGCGACGATAGACAACATCAGCATCGCGCCAGCGTTGTCCAACTGTCGGCGCGGATGACACTCTCGTCATCATCACGACGCTCGAGACACAGCGCGTTCTAGAGAGAAAGTCGCCGCCTGACGCCTCCGTTACGAGGTTGTCCTCGACGCGTGCACTTCGCCACCGGGTGATTGTGCGATGTTATGCGGCCGCGATATCCATCGATGCACGACGTGACATCATCAGCGCGCCGTCGCGCGTTGCTGCGTGGGATGGCCAGTCTTTTGCCGATAAAGAGTCACATTACGTGAACACGCAATACTGGCCGGTACTAATCCTCGCCGGCCACCCCCTTGACCCTGCCAGGGAGGCGCTATGGCAAAGAGCACGTTTTCGAATCGGCAGACCCTCGCTGCGGGGCTCGGCACCTCGCTGCTGGTCTCATCGCTGACCATGGGCCTCGGCCTGTGCGTCCTCGACGACATCAACACGCGCGGCCAGCACTTCAAGAACGAGTATCTGCAGCGCCGGCAAATCGCTCTTGTCGCAGGCGAGGAGCTCACCCGCGCGACCCGCTCGAGCGTTGCTACTGCGGACAGCAGCTCGCTCGCACGCGCAGGCAGTTCATCAGCAGAAGGCTCCCAGTCCGGCAATGGGCAGGGTCGGAGCGCTTCCATGGATCCGCAGGACATTAGTGCGCGCATCGCGCCGCTGGCGCGGGCCCTGCACGCCTATGAAGCCGGCGGCCCGCTGCGCGGCGATGAGGCGACCCAGGTCTTCTTCGTCAAGCGGAGTCTTGCGGCTTATCGCAAGGCTCTGGCCGCGCGTCTGGAAACTCAAGCCGGCGACGACCTGCAGAACGGCACCGACGTGGGTGACGGCGCGGCGCAGGATAGCAACGTTGCGGCGGCGCAAGATAGTAAAGTTGCGGCGGCGCAAAATGCGCTGGTCCGCGGGTTCGGCCGCCTTGCCGCCCTCGCGGGCGATCGCGCAAGCGAGCTCGACACCATGCTGACCGAGACCATCGCCAACCTCTCGCGGCTCTTCCTGCTGATCGGAGCGCTCGCGATCCTGGCCGGCATTCCGCCGGCGCTGTGGATCATGCGAGTGTGCGAGGGCGAGTCTGCCGGCGCCGGGCGCCTGCGCGCTCACCCAGGCAACGCCGCCGTCTGCTGAGGGCAAGGCGCGCCCCCGCGCCGACGCCCTGCCACCCGGCGCCCTGGCGCGCCGACGCCCTGCCGCGCCGACACCCTGCTGCGCCGACGCCCCTGTTGCGTCGCCCTCCCGCACGCCCGGCACGCCCTGCTCGCTAAACCCAGGTCGCTCTTCGGACGCAGCCCGGCGCACCGACAGTGCCCGCTACGGGCGTCGTCGTGGTGCGCGGCTTCGCCAGAAATGTTCGCGGTCTAATAAATCCATCGGCGGCGTGATCCTGAGCGATCCTTACAGGGGAATCCGGTAGCTTTGGGGCACATGCTTTCCCATCCCTTTCCGCAACGCCCCAGGAGCACCTGTTAGTGAGCAAATCACCGCGCGACGGCATCGCCATCAATCAGTGGTCCCCAGTGATTACCGGCACCAAAGAATTCTTTCTGATGATCACGCCGAGGAAGCCGGGACCGTTCAGTCGTCAGCTGGATTGTCTGTTCGACCAGTACTACACCGCCCTCGCAGCACTCAAGCTGGAACCCTTCTCCGGCATCACCGCGACGATTTTCGTGTCCGACGCGGCCAATCAGGACGGCCCGATCCGCGAGCACAAGGCCTTCCGCCGCCTGGTGGACGCAGGGGTGGCGATCACCATCATCCAGCAGCCGCCGGCGGGCGTGCAGCTCAGCATGCTGGCCTACCACGTGGCGCGTCCGCTGCCTTCGAACCGCCAGCACCTTGCCGTGGCCGGCGTGAAGTCCACCGGCATGGGCCTGAGCGTGAGAAGCGGCCCCTACGAATTCGTGTACTTGAAAAATCTGGTCGCCGAGAACGGCGGCGATGCGACGCTGCAGACCGAGCAGCTGATGGGCGTGCCAGGCGCCGGAGCGCAGACGGGCGGGGTCAAGCTCGATGAAGTGGTCCGCACGTGGCTGTATGTGAACGACGTGGACACGCACTACCGCGGGGTCAGCACCGGCCGCAACCGGGTGTTCGACCGCTACGGCATCTCGGCGGCGACCGGCTTCCCGGCCAGCACGGGAATCGAAGGACGTTCCTCCGACCACAGCGATCTCGTGGAGCTGGACGTTCTCGCGATCAGAGGTCTGCGCCCCGGCCAGAGCCGGCGCATGGAGGCTCTGACTCACATGAATTCGACGCTGGAGTACGGCGTCACTTTCGAGCGCGGGCGGCAGGTGGTGTTCGGCGACCGCCGCCACCTCTATGTCTCCGGGACGGCCAGCATTTCCAACAAGGGCGAAGTGATGTTCAGCGGGGACGTGGCGCGCCAGACGGAACGGGCGATCGAGAACGTTGCGGCCCTGCTCGAGCAAAGCGGCGCCCGGCTGACCGACCTGCGCTACGCCGTTGTTTACCTGCGCAACGCCTCGGATGCCGCGCTCATCGAGAAAGTCCTGCAGACAAGCCCGCTCAAGGACACCCCGCGGGTGGTGGTTCGCGCCCCGGTGTGCCGGCCTAAGTGGCTGGTGGAGATCGAAGGCGTCGCCATCGACAACAATGGCGAGCCGGGCTACGCACCCTTCTGACGGCCCCTGGGAGACGCGGGGCGCCTGGCGCGAGGACCAGCTCCTGCAATGCAGCATCAATGTGCCCACCGGCGCGAATCTCCAGCCGGCCGACACAGACCGGCAGCCGGAATCGGCGGGGTCCCGCGCTGCCGGGATTGACGAAAAGGATTGCGCCCCGGCGCTCGCACACCGGCTTATGGCTGTGGCCGCTGACGACTACGCGCACGCCAGCCGGAAGCTCTCCCGCGGCAAGCTCCTTCACGTCGTGGATCACCAGGATGGTCACCCCTGCCGCCTGCACCAGCGCGGTCGTCGGAAGGTCCGCCGCCCACTGTTCCTTGTCGTTGTTCCCGCGCACGGTCAGCAGCGGCGCGACGGCTTCGAGCCGCCGCAGAATCTCCAGCCCACCGATGTCGCCGGCGTGAATGATCAGGTCGCTGCCCTGCAACGCGGCAAGGGCCTCCGGCCGAAGCAGGCCGTGGGTATCGGAGATCAGGCCGACGACGCGAATAGCTTGCATCATGCCGCGATTCCGACACGGACGGGAGCGGGCGCGAAGGGCCAAGCGCCGCTCGGGTCTTGCCGATGGCCCGATGTATGATCCTGCTTGCGAAGCGTCTTCGAACGCACACAAAAGGAGGGAGGTCGATTCGCCATGGGAACGATGCGCTCGGATAATTTGATGGCGGCCCTCTCTTCGCTGAGTTCGGAGGAAGCGGAGCTCCTCTCCCAGATTCGCTATCTCAGTGACCGCCTGGAGACCGTGCAGCGGGTGGTGAAGCTGCTTTCGAAGCTCGTCCAGACGGAGAAGGTGGGCACCGAAATGCCCTCGTAGGGCACGACGGCGTCGCAGGACCTCGCGCGGAACGAACGATGGCCGACATTGTCAGCTACCACGCGCACGTCTATTACGATCCCTCCACGACCCGCACCGCGGCGGAGCTGGTGCGCGCGCGCATCGGCGAGCGCTTCGTCGTGCGGCTCGGGCGCTGGCACGACGAGCTGGTCGGCCCGCACCTGCGCTCGATGTTCCAGGTGGCGTTCGCACCCGAACTGTTCGCCACCCTCGTTCCATGGCTGATGCTCAACCGGCTCGGCCTCAGCGTCCTCGTGCATCCGAACACGGGCGCGCCGCGCGCCGACCACATGACCCACTCGCTGTGGCTGGGTGAAGCGCTGCCCTTGAATGCAGATGCGCTGGAGATCAGCTCCGATCCGGCGGAGGACGTGGTCGTCCCCAATACGGCCCCGCGGACCTGAGTTCACTCGCTGTTGAGGAAGCGGGAAATCGCGTCGGACACCTGGCTGATGCCCGTGATGCTGTCGAGGTGGCCGTTCGGCCCGTGCAGCTCGAGATACTCCACCCGCTTCCCCTGGCTCTTCAGAATGTCGCGTGCTTTGCGCTCGTACTCCGGAAACAGCAGGACGTCGTGCTCGTCGGGAATGATCAGTACCTTCGCCTTGATCTGCGCCAGCCCGTCCTCTTCGGTCGCCTTACCGCCGGCCTGATGGAGTTGATTGGCGCGTACCAGGCAGATCACGCTATTGGCGTCCACACTCTTGGCGCGGCCGAGGGACGCGTCGTCCATCCATTTCTCCACGGCGTAGAGGTTGCCGTAGCCGGCCGCCGGGTCGCGTGACGGGTCGGCCGGCTTGCGTCCGAACTGGGCGTCCGCCCATTCGGGTTGCCGCGACGCGAGGTTGATCATCTTGAACGCGAGGGTCAGCCCGTCGATCGGATCGCCCTTGCCGTAGTAGTCGCCGCCGTTCCATTTGGGATCGAGCTTGATCGCGTCGGCCCACGATTGGAGCTGCGCGATCAGGTAGGGCGGCGCAACGGGACCGCTCACCACCGCGATCAGCCGCGCCACCGCGTCCGGGTAGGCAGCCGCCCATTCCCAGGACTGCAGGCCCCCCATCGACAGCCCCATCACGGCGTGCAGCTTGTGGATACCGAGGCTGTCCACCAGCGCTTTCTGCACATTCACGAAATCGCGGACCTGCACTTCCGGGAACTGCATGGCGTACGGCTTGCCGGTATCGGGATTGATCGAGGCGGGCCCGGTCGTCACGGTGACCCCGTCGCGCGTGTTGATGTTGCACAGCGAGTCGACACCGATGATGAAGTACTTGTCGGTGTCGAGCGGGCGGCCGGGTCCGACGATGGAATCCCAGTATCCGGCCGCCTTGTCCTCCGGCTTGTACTTGCCCGCCACGTGCGAGTTGCCAGAGAAGAAATGCGGCACCAGGATCGCGTTGTCCTTGGCGTCGTTGAGGCGGCCGTAGGTTTCGTAGCCGATCCGCACGTCCTTGATCGACTGCCCGCCAACCGTGGTGTAGGCCGCCATGGAGAACGACTTCTTCTCCACGATCTGATCCAGGGCGCCGGCGGTTCCGGCGTAGACGAGAGCCGCACAGGCGGCGGCAGAGAAGCTCAGACGCACATCTCCTCCCTTATACGATGTCCGTTATACGACGTGCGGCATCTTCGATTCGCCCGGCGCGAGCGCCGGGCCGCGAGTCGAACGTCCACGGCAGATGCTACTCCACTGCTCAGGCCATCAAAGCGAGGGCCTGCAGCAACGCTCCCGTGCCGGTCGCGACAGCCGCCCAGGCGCTCCAGCCGTATTGCCCCAGTCGTGCCGGCCGCGCCGGTTCGGAGCTGAAGTCCGGCACCGGCCCGGAGGTGAAGTCCGGCACCGCGGTGGAGGTGAAGTCCGGCACCGCTGCGGGGAAGGCCTCAGGCGCCGGCGCCGCTGCGGGTTGCGGCTCCATCCCGGCCCGTGCGGCGAGAAACCACAGCACTGCAGCAAGGAGACCGAACAGTGCCGCGCCGACCTGCAGCAGCTCGTGCGCGGAGGTGGGCGGCCCGGCGAACACGCCACCGCGCAGACCCGCCAGCGCCCAGTAGGCATGCAGCCCGGCGATGGCAAAGCAGAGGTAGGACAAGAAGACGAGGACGATATTGATCTGCGTGATCGCCGCCGCCCGCCGACGCCGGCCGAACCACGACTGCCAGCGCATCAATTGGCCGTACTGCGCAAGGAAGGAAATCCCCGTGGCGGCACCCGCCGCCGCCGTTCCGGCGACCAGCCACAGGGTTGCCGCCGCGAACTGGGCGGCACCAGGCAGCGGGTTGGTGTCCTTGAAGGCCCCGGCGAACAGGGTGAGCAGGGCGATGGCACCAGCGCCGTTCACCAGTACCGCCGTCTTCAGCGCCGTCTGGGCGGTGGCGATGGTCGCGTCGAGGCGATCCTCGTGGGTGCGGCGCCGCCACGCCGGCACACGGGGTGCGGGGTTGGAATCGGTGTCTGGCGATCCTGGCTCGGTCATGTCCCTACCCTCCTCTCGTCCGCCCCGTGCCAGATGTTACCTTTCTCCCGGATCGCGGGTCGCGGAGCTGCCAGGTGTTAGGATCGGCAACAGGCCGGCGAGGAGGAGCGGCCAGGAGGTGGGCTCAATCCACGGATCTTTATCCGCGGATCTTTTTATGGAGGCAGGCGTGGGGCGTTTCGGTTTATTTGTTCTCGTTGCCGCTGTCATCACAGCGCCGGATGTGCGGGCGCAGCAGACGACCGCCGAGCTCGAGTCGATGAAGGCGACGAAGCCGAGCAAGGAGGATCTGCAGACGCTGCTGTCGGGCGCCAGCATCGAGTATGTCTCGGCGCGCAACATCAAGTACCGCTATGACCAGAAGGCCAATGGCTCGCTGGTCGGCTTCGCCAGCGGCTTCAGCTTCGCCGACAACGCCAACGCGCCCGGGGCGGGAACGTGGCGCGTCGACGAAAACGGCCGCTACTGCATCACCTCGACATGGGGCCACAGCAGACCCTACGACAACAACTGGTGCGCGGTCGTCTACAAGCTCGGCGACGACTACTACATCACCTACGCGACCCGCCCGGACGCCAAGCCGATCAAGCTGATCGTCTCGAAGTAGACCCGCCCTTCCCTCTCGCGCCGCAACCCCCGCCGGAGCTCTGCGTCGTTTGTCCAGGCCTCCGCGGCCTGTCACAGCGCTGTACTGTCACAGCGCTGTAATAAGCGGGGCCAATAGTGGCAGGTCCGCCAATGGCCCGCCCGGAGAACCTCGTATGCCCCACGCTGCCACCCATCCAGCGCCCGCGCCCCAGCTGCGCCCCGACCTCGAGGCCAAGAACGGCGTCGCGACCAAAGTCCTGTTTGTCGCGCTGCTGGTGTGCGGCGTGGTGTACATGGTGTACAGCCTGCGCTCGGATTTCGCCGAGACGGGAGCAAGCGCGACAACTCTGCTGCCCTTCCTGCTGCTGGGCGTTGCACTGCTGATCGCGCTGGGCTTCGAGTTCGTGAACGGCTTTCACGATACGGCCAACGCCGTGGCCACTGTCATCTACACCCATTCGCTGCCGGCTCCGTTCGCCGTCGTCTGGTCGGGCACCTGGAACTTTCTCGGCGTGCTCGCTTCCAGCGGTGCGGTCGCCTTCGGTATCGTCTCTCTGCTGCCGGTCGAACTGATCCTGCAGGTCGGCACCGGCGCTGGCTTCGCCATGGTGTTCGCCTTGCTCATCGCGGCCATCATCTGGAATGTCGGAACCTGGTACCTGGGCTTGCCGGCCTCCAGTTCCCATACCCTCATCGGCTCGATCATCGGTGTAGGGCTCGCCAACCAGCTGCTGCATACGGCCGGCGGCACCAGCGGGGTCGACTGGAATCAGGCCCTCGGCATCGGCAAGTCGCTGCTGTTCTCGCCGATCATCGGCTTTTTCCTGTCCGCTATCCTTCTTCTTGTCCTCAAAGCCGTGGTGCGCAACCCGGCGCTTTATCGCGAGCCGCAGGGCAAACGCCCGCCGCCCTGGTGGATACGCGGACTGCTGATCCTCACCTGCACCGGCGTGAGCTTCGCCCACGGGTCGAACGACGGGCAGAAGGGCATGGGGCTGATCATGCTCATCCTCATTGGCACGGTGCCCATTGCCTACGCACTCAATCGCGCCATGCCCGATACCGAAGTGACCCGCTTCATCGCGCTGGCCCGCGCAACCCAGCAGTCTCTCGCCAAGTCGCCCGCCGCGCCTGCCGCTGACAGCACCGCGGCGGCGTCGACCGGCGGCGCGCCCGCGGCCGGTCCGGCGGCGCCCGGCCTTTCGCCGATGGAAGCGCGCAAGATCGTCACCGAATACATCCGCACGCGCCATGCCGATCCCGGCACCGTGCCCGGCCTGGCAGCGCTGAGCGGCGTAATCGCGGACGAAGTGTCGCAATACGGCGGCAGCATGAAGCGGGTGCCGGTCGAAGCGGTGGATAACGTGCGCAACGATATGTACCTCGCCTCCGAGGCGATCCGTTTTCTGCAACGCTCGCCGGATACGAAATTCGAGGGCGAAGCAGGCACGAACTTGACCGCGTTCAAGCGCGAGCTGGACCAGTCGACCAAGTTCATCCCGTTGTGGGTGAAGGTCGTCGTCGCCATTGCGCTCGGCCTGGGGACGATGGTCGGCTGGAAGCGCATCGTCGTCACGGTGGGCGAAAAGATCGGCAAGACCCACCTGACCTATGCGCAAGGAGCGTCGGCGGAACTGGTCGCGATGGCGACCATCATGGCGGCCGATATGTACGGCCTGCCGGTGTCGACCACCCACGTGCTCTCTTCCGGGGTGGCGGGCACGATGGCCGCGAACCGGTCCGGGCTCCAGGGCTCCACCATTCGTAACCTGGTGCTCGCGTGGGTACTCACGCTGCCGGCCGCCATCATGCTCGCCGGACTGCTGTACGCCCTCTTCTCGCATATTTTCTGAGAGAACGCGTCTCGCGAGCGGGCGCCGGTGGCCGCGCCCGCTCCGCTCCTGCTGCCGACCCCTTTTTTCCGTGACGGATTCTCCATAGATTCTCCATAGATCGCATACACATCCGTGAAGGTCGCGGATGGCCCCGCGCGTACAGTCGATTCGCGCCCGGGGTCGTGTGCTCTTGCTCCTGGCGACAGTCTGAAGCCATCCCACCGAAGCGTCGCGCGCAGTCGAAACTCCGCGCCGCCAAGGCCATCAGCCAGGAGGAACAATGAAACTGTGTTACGCCGCCAGCGCGTTCGCGCTGCTGCTTGGAACTGCCGCCGCCGCACAGGCCGACACCGACCCGAGCGATCTGATCGTCACCGCCTCGAATACCTCGCCCAACCACCTTCTCGTCTACGACACCTCAGACAACCTGCTGCAGTCGATCCCTACCCAGGGTCAGGGCGGCGCGAGCGGTAACGCCGGTGGCGTCCAGACGCGGGACGGCCTGGTCGCCGTGGTGAACTTCGGGTCGCAGAACGTCTCGATCTTCCGTCGCGATGGCGGCGGCTTTCGCCTGAGCGAGCTGATCCCCAGCGCCTCGAGTCCAGTGAGCGTCGCCTTCGGCCATGATCACCTGTATGTGCTGGGCACGACCAAGGTCGAATCGCATCGCATAGCCGGCGGCACCGTGGCGCCGAGCGCCGACGGCGTGACCGGGCTGCTCAAGGCCGATGGCTCCGCAGGCCAGGTCGGCGTCGTGAAGAGTCAGCTCATCATCACCGAGAAGAGCAACACGATCGAGACGGTGAACTTGACCGGCGATGGAGCCGTCGCGGGTCAGCCTGCCCTGGTACAGAATATTCCCGCCAACGTGAACACGCCGCTCGGCCTGGTCACCCGCGGGAACGATGCTTACGTCACCATTGCCCATGCCGACGAGATCAGCCTGGTGCGAAACGGCGCGATTCTCACCATCACGGGATCCGGCACCCAGCACGCACCGTGCTGGCTCACGCTGGTGGGGCCGTTCCTGTTCTCCAGCAACTCGCCGAGCATGAGCG
>Ga0210394_10007038_pt1 | contig 11974 bp, 15 predicted proteins | sample IncBWC12MmetaG_FD_160121 | JGI IMG/M metagenome (GOLD analysis project Ga0210394, IMG submission 160121) | Forest soil microbial communities from Barre Woods Harvard Forest LTER site, Petersham, Massachusetts, United States - Inc-BW-C-12-M | ecosystem: Environmental > Terrestrial > Soil >... | reverse complement strand
GCGGGATCAGGCACTGATCGAGCGCCATCCTGATTCGACGGGGCCTTGCCTTGCAATTCCTTTAGATACATTTGGGTCCGACCCGCCGAATGCCGAGGCGATAGCGCTTGTCCCATTCGCCGGTTCGCGCGTTGGTCGGCACCTCGGCGGGCGGAGGCGGCGCCGTTCGTGAATCCCCCGGCAATTGTAGTCAAATAGATACATTCATGAGAAAATTCATCGCTCCTCTATACCTGGCCGGTTGCGTCGTCGCTGGGGAGCCGGAATGGCCTGGTTTCCGCGGACCCTTATCCAACCCCTCCGTCACCAACTCCAATCTCCCCGAAAAATGGTCCACGACTTCCAACATCGAGTGGATGACGGCGATCCCCGGCCTCGGCTGGTCCTCTCCCATCGTCGCCGGTAAGAACGTCTTTCTAACCACTGTCACCACCGATGGCAAAGCGAAACAGCCGCAAACCGGCACTACCTATTCCAATGACTACACCGCCGAACTCCTGAAGCAGGGCTTGAAGGGAAAGGAGCTTCGAGACCTGGTGAACGCGCGCGATTTCGAATTTCCGGACGAAGTCTCACTCCATTATTTTCTCTACTCCGTCGATCTCGAATCCGGCAAGATAAATTGGAAACGCGAATTTTATTCCGGCCGGCCTCCCGGAGGGCGTCATCGCAAGAACAGCTTCTGTTCGGAAACCCCCGTCACGGACGGCAAGCGCGTCTACGTCTACATCAATAACCTCGGTGCCTTCGCCTACGATTTCGACGGAAACAAAATCTGGAACACCCCGCTCGAAAGTTTTCCGACTGTTCACGATTTCGGCACGGCCTCTTCCCCCACTCTTGTGAATGACCTGGTCGTCTTCGTGAACGACAACGAGAAGGATCAATTCATCGCCGCATTGGACAAAAATACCGGCAAGCAAGTCTGGCGCACTAATCGCTCGATCCACCTCCAGGGCTCTGATCGCCAGACCGGCTGGTCTACTCCCTATATCTGGAGACACCCAATTCGCACCGAAATTGTCACGGTTGGCCCTGGAGTCGCCATCAGTTATGACCTCGAAGGCAAAGAATTGTGGCGCCTCGGTGGAATGTCAGCCATGCCCATCCCGAGTCCTTTCGCCCATGACGGCCTCCTATATGTAAACGGCGGCTCTGGCAAGGCGCTTGCGGCGGTCAAGCCCGGCGCGAGCGGCGACCTCACCACGCCGGAGGGAGCCAATCTCAATCCATTCGTTGCCTGGCTACAGCCCAAGGCCGGAACTTATCTTCCAACCGAACTGGCCTATGGCGGAGGACTGTACGTCCTGACTCACACCGGCATCCTGACGCGCTTCGATGCGAAGACCGGCGTTCAGGCCTATAAGGCTCGCGTTGGAGGAGGTGGCGATTTCACTTCATCGCCTTGGGGCTACAATGGCAAGGTTTTTTGCATCAACGAGGAAGGCCGCACGTTCGTGATCCGGGCGGGCGACAAATACGAAGAACTCGATTCCAACGACCTCGATGAGATGGCGCTCGCGACACCAGCGCTCATTGGCGATCGCCTGATCCTGCGGACCGACAAGCATCTCTACTCAATCCGAAACACACGCGGCAACAAGGTCCCTTGAAGAGCCCCATTTGTGAAGAAGGGTCTGGACTCCACCAAGGCACACTTCCGTTACAAAAATCGAGGTAAGTGTTTGAAACATTGAGGTGGCCAGGGACGGAATCGGTCCCCCTACCGGCGTTGATAGCGCGTAAGTTACGGGTTCTTCGTGGCGCTATATCTGCCAGTATGCCTCGTTTTGCAAATCTTTGGCACGAATTTGGCACACTTTCAGTCGCCGCCGTTCGCCGGGGCAATGAATAGCTCGGGGACGACCAGTGGTTGTGCATTCCCCCCGCGGGGGAGTGGCAAGTAGCGCCGGCATCTCGATGCTCAGTATAGAGCTGAGCTGAACGTCGGACAATTCGAACCGAAAAAAGGGCGCCGCAGCCAGCGGCGTCCTTTTTGTTTTCACCAGGTAAAGGAACGATCCCAATGCCCCCAGAGTCTTCCGGCAGCCGCGCGAAAGGCGTCGGTCTCCAACCAGGTCAGCCCTTCAATCCCTACGGAATGTTCACCGGCATCTTCATACAGGAGGCGCTCGTCCGGTGCGCTTCGATCAGTGCCGGAGCCAAACTCGCATGGGGCCGCCTGGCCAGATATGCCGGCGCTGATGGCCGCTGTTATCCCACCATGAAGACCCTTGCCGAGGAGATCGGCGTCGGGGAACGGCAGGCACAGAAATACGTGGCAGAACTGGAACGGAAAAAACTGATTCGGCGCGTCAGCCGCTTCAGGGGGCGCGGCCAAACCAGCAACTCTTTCGAGTTTCTCTGGCACACGGTGTTTCAAGAGGGGGTGAACGATCGTTCAGGGGAGGGGGTGAACAATCGTTCGGGGGAGGGGGTGAACGATAGTTCACCCAAAGAGAGTCAGTCAGAAGAGAGTCAGCCTGAAGAGAGTCACAACATCGACCTAGACTACCGGCGCACGAATCGCAAAAACCGCGATTCGCGGCCGGACGTTGGTTCTGAGGCGTTCGCCTGCAAGCAATATCCGCGGTTGTGGGAAGCGCTCGCGGATTATATGACCTCCCCGGACGACGGTGAGCGCGTGTATCCACCAGAGCGTCTGGTGGTGGACGTGATGGATGTCGCCGGCGGCGTGACCGAAGAAGAAGTGATCCAGTGCCTTCGCTATTTGAGAGAGGAGCGTGGGTTGCGGCCAGGCACAAAACACGGACCGCGGAGCTTCGCCTGGTTCAGGAGCGTCGTCGCTGACCACTTCCATCAGAAGCGTAACAGGGAAATGGTTTATGCCCCTCCCGAAGTGCCCTGGGATAAGAGAAACGGACCCGGGATCAGTCAGCAGGAGTTCGATTCCATGACTGAGGCAATCGAGGTCGACTGATTTTGATTATGAAACCACCAACCAGATTCTCAGAGCTTTCCCCGTCGCTGAAAGCGTTAGTTCGGATCTGCCAGGATCTCAATTTCGGATCAATTCTGAACTTGACGGTCGTCAACGGAGAAGTCAGCTTCGATCCGCAACCCGACGTGATCGTCGATATACGGCTGGATGACGAAGCTGCGGCGCGCGCGGAATCGGACTTGGGTGATTTCAGCTTGCGGCCCGAGGTATGCAGGCTGCTCGCTCAGATCGATGCCCTGCAGAACGGCATCATCGAGAAAATCGTCGTGCATAGCGGCATTCCACGCCGGATAACTCTCCGAAAAAAGCTGTCCGAGAAACCGCGATAGTGCTCGCCAAAACTTTAGAGGAAACAACCATGATCGAAAGCTGTCCAAACTACTTCACCGAAATTGAGGAGCACTTTCGGGGCCTCCGCGGCACACCCCTCTTTCGCCTCTCGCCGATGGATTGGGCACTGGTCGAGGCATGGCAAAATGGCGGGATTCCACTTGTGGCGGTATTGCGGGGTATAGACGTGGCGTTTGAGAAGTGGCGCCGGCGGCCCGCACAAGCCAGAGTTGAGATGGTGAACTCGCTCGCATACTGCAGTCAGGCAATCGTGGCCGAGGCCCAGGCCATCGCTAACGCGGCGGCGAGCACAGATGGTGGAACCCAAACTCCGTTCCCGATCGAACAAGTTCGAGGATTCATCATCAAGAATGCCGCATAGCTGAGGAATGCAGGTCATGCGGATCTCGCCGCGTCGCTCGAGGCCCTCGACCTCGACCCGCTCTACTACGATCTCGAACGACTCGAACAGCACCTCAACAGAATCGAGGAAAATCTGATTGCGAAACTTCGCGCAGCGGCTAGCGGTGAGCTCGTGCGGGAAGCGCGCTGCGCACTCGAACGGGAGTGGAAGCCATACCGGAACAAAATGACGGCAGAACAGCTCGCAATGTTGGAACGGCAATTTTTCGACCGGTGGCTGCTCGAATCGGCGGGGCTTCCGCGGCTCAGCTTGTTTTATCTCCCATGATCAGCCTCGCGGTCTTTCACGATGCGATGGCCACTCTGGAGTTCTGAATCTTCGAGAGAGCGCCGTCATTAAGGCGAATTCCGTCAGGTTCGCATAGCGCAACGCAGCTCCGGCCCAACTAACCTCAAATGCGCTATTATCGGGGTGGATCGAACTCGAACTGGCCTCAAGCCGGAAGAAAATTGTCATCCCCAAATTTTGAGCCAATCGACTCGTGATACGCTTCATGGAGCCCCTCAAGATGCGGACCGAGCCGGACGACCAGCAATCCGTTGGCACTTCAATGGAAGCCACGCCCTTTCCGGAATCGGACCGTATTGTCTACAAGAAAAATCCGCTCGTGGAAGTAATCTGCCAGCTCAGTTTTCCTTCCATTCTGCGGGTGGACATTGAGCCGCCAGCTCGATTTCAAGAACGCATACGCTCGGATTTCCCAATTTTTCGGGACAAATCAAATGAACGTGGGGGATTCCCGCCGGACCTGCCACCGCCGATTGCGAACATAATCTGGTCCAGCGGGCGCCCGCGCCCGCAGTCGGCGTACGATTTCGTATCTGCGGACGGCGTTTGGACGGTAGGGCTCACGCGGGAATTTCTTTCGCTTTCGACAAGCGACTATCGCAGGTGGGAAGATTTTTCGAACCGGCTCCAAGGACCATTGCAGTCACTGATTGCCGAGTATGCGCCGGCTTGGTTCGGAAGGATTGGCCTCCGTTATCAGAACCTCATCCGCCGCTCACAGTTGGGTTTGTTGAACGAACCTTGGTCGTCCCTTCTGCAACCACACTTATCCGGCATTTTGTCGGCGACGAACCTGCACGCGACGGTGGCTGCGACTGCCACACAGACGACGATCAAGTTCGAGGATCAGGCAGGGTACGTTAATATCCGACACGGGCTGGTTCAACCCGCAAAGGGCGATGAGATCGCATATCTCATCGATAATGATTTTTTTACCGATAGACAGACGAGGACCGAAGATGTCTCCAGAATACTTAGTTTCTTCAACCATCAATCCGGACGACTCTTTCGCTGGTGCATTACTCCCCTCCTCCACGAGGCGATGGGACCTGACCTTCTTAAACCAGGCTGAAACCTGCGGAAACTCTAGCGTCTGCAGTTTCTGGCAAGTTAATCGCCCGGAGGCGCAAATTAGCCATGCGTTCGCCTATAGTCCGACTGGAAGTTGGCACGGGACTGGTGCGTACGCCTTTGCTGGGAAGCGAAGGGCGTTACACGCGCTCGTGGATTGTGCGCCGGACGAGATCATCGACGCGTTGCTGTCCGAAGTCGGGCGCAGGGTACTCCTCCATCAACAACATCTGGTTGACGAATCGACGCATCTCGCTCCCTCGATGAACCGAGAATCCGTCCGTTTCTTGAAGTCGGTCATTGGGGCGCGGAGTTCAAATTTGCCGGTATGGGACGAAGAGGACGTTCTGGAGCCTTAATCGGACAGCATGTTCGTCAATGATCCGGACGCGAGTTGTCTGCGACAGGGAGATATTCTCCGGAGCATACCCTATCCGCTTCTTCACGCTGATAACGTCCGTATTCTTGGGAGACTCGGTGAGGGCGGAGACTGGAATCCAGCTTCATTCAAGGATGACGAAATCGAACCTCGGAAGCTCCCAGCTTGGACGTGTCAAATGCCAGCCCGAGTCGGTTTCGCCGTCGTTATTTCACAATGTTGCGACATCGCGCCGCAACACGGGAAAATTATTCAGGCCACAATCGCGTTTGCCCGGTTGGTTCCCGTACCAGTTGCAATTGCCAAAGACCCAGCACGACTGGAAAGCCTGCGGGCAAATAAGTATCCGCTTAATCCGGACGATCCCGGTTACATAAATTACTTCTACGTCGCGCCCCACGAGGAGCTTGCAGAACAGGAATGGATTGTCGACTACGGCCAAGTACTCTCAATTCCCAGTAGTGCGTTCCCCGCGATTCTGAAGAGTAGGGTCCTTCAGATGGATAATGATTCTCGCATTCGATTTAAAGTCAAACTCGCGGCTTCGTACGGTCGAATCCTGCCCGAAGAGGATCACCTTGGACATCCCTGGTTGACAGAACGAGCAGGTATCGACGCCAAGCCAGCCTCACTCGGCCCTGAGATACCCATCCCACCTGAGATCCCGCCAGAGAACTAAGCGGCGTCTTCCCGAGCAACTTTTGGAAAGATGATCCGTGAGCGAGATGCCGGGAAGCGGTGCATCTCATGTCCTGAAATCCATCCCGTCATTGATGCTGGCCACTTCCGCCGCCGTGAGCTGATGACCACGCGCTGGGATTACCGGAATGTAAACGGCCAGGGTGTGAAGGAAAATCGGTTTGAGGGAGGCCGCACTTACGAACAGAGCCTTGAAATTGACCGACGGTGGGGCCGGGGCGTGGCGAAGGAGCTGATGCGGAAATCCGCACAGATCAGGCAGTGGGACATCCGCGACTTGGATGTTCTTACTGACGCGGCTCGCAGGGGATTCTTCGTTTACAAGCAGGTCTACGACGAACTTGCCGGACTGGGCGACTGACAGGCGAGAACGAAGCGCCTGCCGAGCCCAGTGAAGTAAATCTTTTCCTTCGTTTGAATAGGAATCGGAGCGTTGCCATAGGACGAATTCATCTCGTCGGTTATAACGACCGGCTGGGGTTCGCCTTCGATCGTCAGGATTTGGTTTCGCATAAGTAATTGCATGCTGAAGCCAAAATCGTTCGCCATTTCATGTCCAGTAGCTTTTGTGTAGATGGGGTAGTGGTCTCAATTCACTCGAAGCGCTTGGAATCATAAAGTCAACAAAAGCCCCCTTGACGGTCCGTGCGATCCATGCAACGCTAAAGGCGTATGCCAAAACGCACTGTTAAACATTTGGATCAAGTTCAAAATGCCCGCCGCATAGTTCTTGAATCGGTGGGCGAGTACGAGGAAGTAACCGTGAGCCGCTCCCTCGTTTCTCAGGTCATGGCTGCTATGGGCAGAAAAGGCGGTAAAACAGGTGGCAAACGCCGCATGGAACTTTTGACCGCCGAACAACGTAGCCAAATGGGGAAGCTTGCAGCCGAAAAACGATGGGGAAAAAAGAAACCAGCAAAATAGCTTTATTTGGTTGCGCTTACCTATTGACATGCCAGAACGGTATGGTATGCTTGTTTTATGGCAAACGTACTCAGCATCGGACAGAAAACGGCGGTTATCACCGCTCTGGTAGAGGGTTGCTCTATCCGTTCCACTTCCCGCATGACGGGCGTGGCTAAGAGCACGATCCTTCGTCTGCTTGAGGAAGTGGGCACCGCGTGCGCTGAGTTTCAGGATCGCGTCATTCAGAACGTTTCCGCTAACCGCGTCCAGGTCGATGAGATTTGGTCGTTCGTGGGAGCCAAGGCGAAGAACACGAAGCCGGAGCATTTCGAGAACGGCGGATATGCTGGCGATGCTTGGACGTTTGTCGCAATCGATGCCGATAGCAAGCTGGTCATTAGCTGGCTTACGGGACGGAGGGACGCCGGGTATGCAGCGGACTTCCTTCAGGATGTAGCTTCGCGCCTTTCCAATCGCGTTCAACTGACTTCGGACGGCCACAAGATGTATCTGGATGCCGTTCCCGATGCTTTCGGCGAAGATGTTGACTTCGCGCAGTTGGTCAAGGTCTACGGGGACTCCACGGAAGGACAGAAGCGCTACAGCCCGGCGCTGTGTCTGGGAACCAAACGCATCGAAGTTATCGGCGATCCTGATCCGGCTTGCATCTCGACTAGCTACGTTGGACGCCAAAACCTCACTATGCGTATGTCGATGCGTCGGTTCACTCGCCTGACCAACGGGTTTTCTAAGAAGCTTGAGAACCACATTCACCAGCTCGCGCTGTTCTACATGTGGTACAACTTCGGGCGCGTTCACACGACCCTGAAAGCTACCCCGGCTATGGCTGCTGGCTTGAGTTCTCATGTCTGGTCTGTTCAAGAAATCGTAAATTTGTCCAATGCTCACATACGGTCGATAGCCGCTTAACGATATGGCTTCAGTCCTAAAACCATAACTATTCCTGCGTCCGTTATTGAGAGTATTCTAGTAATCGTTGTAATTTTCGGATTCTTCCCCGTGAGAAATGGAGCTTTACCTCCAGCCACATCCGATATCAATGTATTACCTCGAAACAATGCTATTCCTCCTGAATCATCGGGATCAACGTCTGTTTGAAGACTAACGCCGACCTCACGCCGCAAACATACCGAGTTTCCGATCATCGTCAACCTCCCCGATACTATTGCCGGTAGGCCAACGACCACTCTTGCACCGTCGAAGGATATACCACCAGCATTTGTCCAAATAAACTGAGTTCTGTGGGGATTGCTGATATCATTTTGCGGAGACCAACTTTCGCGTTCCGTGGCTCGGAGAGCGTGGAGATCGACCGTAAACATATCCCATCCTAATGTGAACTCCGCCGTAAGTTGATTCTTCAGCGCGAGAGACGTTAATCCAAACCTATCTATAACTGTATCAAGCTTGCGCTCCGTCGATGATTCTGGGTTGCGAAACCCGATCAGAAGAAGCACGACGGTAATAACAACGCCTATGGTCAACCTTATGTACCGCTTGCCAGAATGAGACACACATAAATATATAAATAAGATCCATGAAATGAACAGGGTGGACCATACGATCCAAGGATCTTCCACTCTGTAACCACCAAGCGGAATAAGTGTCGCTATCGCCAGCACGATGATGTCCTGTTTGGAAAATCGAATATGCTCTCTGGGATGATCTTCTGGGGGCGGTGGCGGAGACGGCGGAGATGACACAGTCGGTATAGGGGTATCAGGAACCATAGCGTGTCTAGCTTTGTATGCGTCTTGCAGAGGTTTTCTTTTTGCCATTCTGCTTTTCGACGCCATTCCAGCACTCTACCACATGCCAGAGCGCACAGCCAGAGTATCGCTTTGAAACGTAAAGCGCTCTTAGCGAATCGAGACCACCACCGTAGATGGCCTCCATCTCCGTTTGGTCGAAGATACCTGATGCTTGCGTGGACCCATCATCTGCTTGGTCAATCACAGTGAGAAGCCTGTCGAGAAAACGGACTTCCTTGCTGGAGAGTTCTTTCAAGATCACAACGAATACTGGCAAGACGGAATTCTCTTTACGCGGATCGCTGGCATTGGCAAGGAGATTCTGAACCGACGAACCAGGGCAGCTTGATGTCTGCTGAAGTTCCTGAGGGCACCCAGACGTCGGTGCCTGCTGCACTGCCGGCACCACGCAGTTCATCGAGAGTAGACACGCCTCCAGTAGAAGCTCGGCTGCATCCGTCGACCGATGAAGGAGATCTCTTTGACCGCGGGCGAGTGCAAAGTCCTTCGGTCAGGTCGCGAGATGCCTATCTGGCAGTCAGCGATTATGCGGAGTATGCTGGCCCGGCCGGGAATGACCCTCGGAGTGCCAGCGCGAATGCAGTCTCCGAAGGCATTATCCGGATCATCGAGGTAGAGGGTCCAGTGGTTGCGAAGCGAGCCTACGATATTTACCTCAGAGGCTGCGGCATCAGACGGATGGGCCATGAACTCAAGAGCACCATGAACAAGGCGCTTGCGGACGGCATTCGTCAACAGCGTCTTGTTTTCGAGAATGAGGGGACTGAGAGGGGCCTTCAATTCTCCGTCGTCCGAGTGAATGGAAGCCTACCGATCAAGTTGCGAAGCAGGGGGCCGCGGTCATTCGAGGAGATTCCACCGAGCGAGCTGCAAGTTGTCGCCAGGTATCTGCTGGAGCGCCACAGTTATCCATCTGGTAGTGACGAGCATCTGCGTGCGGTCTTGGAGTGCTTTGATCTCAAACGGCTGACCACGCAGGTCGGCACGACGTTGCTAGAAATCTTGGCGAGGAGTTTCCCTTACGTGGACGAGTACCTGAGTGGTATGCACAAATAGCGTGTCGCGCGACTCCGCATGGTGCTCAGAACGGCCGCGCTTAACGGAACCGTCAAAGTGATCGCGTTACTGTTGTGAAATCCCCTTCGCACCAGCAAACTCCCAGGAAGTCCCGTTGGAGAAAGTTTCACGTGGGCAGGGTTGGGACCCGGGAAAGGATCGTCCTCGCGGGGTCGAGGCTTCGGGGATCCGTCCCCTCAGCAAAGGGAGCTCCCACCGAACCGTCGAATGCTGCTCTGGACATCGAACCCACCGAGGTGTATAAAGAAAACAGGGCACGGTTCGAAAGGCCAGCGCAAAAGCGCACCCTCCGAAAGATCCCTCACAGATCAACTTCTCGGAAGGTACGTGTATGCCCACGCATTCTACGGCGCAGCAGATCGAGCTATGGCCGATCGAACGCCTGGTCGAATATTCTCGTAACCCGCGAAAAAACGACGCCGCAGTGGATCGAATGTGCGCGTCGATCCACGAATTTGGATTCAAAGTACCAGTGTTGGCCCGCAGTGACGGAACCGTGGTGGACGGTCACCTACGGATCAAGGCCGCGCGCAAGTTGGGGTCGTGGCCGGGCGGCGACATTACCGGAATCCCAGTGATTACCTGCGACGAATGGTCCGAGGCGCAGGTGAAGGCATTCCGGTTGATGGTGAACCGATCGGTGACTTGGGCAGATTGGGATTACGAACTGCTCGCGCTCGAACTTCAGGAGATACAGGAATCGGACTTCGACTTAAGCTTGACTGGATTCAACCCCGGCGAGATCGATAGACTTCTATTGCTTGACGAGAACGATAAAGTGGACGAGGCGCCGCCGTTGCCGGAGTCACCAGTATCCCGACTCGGCGATCTCTGGCTGCTCGGGCTGCACCGAGTACTCTGCGGAGACTCCACGAATTCAGACCACGTGGCGCGTTTGTTGGGAGGGCGAAAGCCCATCCTTCTGGTTTCAGATCCGCCATACGGGACCTCGTACGACCCAGAATGGCGAAAGCGTGCCGGGCTAAATAAGTCAGACCGTATGGGCAAAGTCAGCAATGATGACCGAGCCGACTGGCGTGAAGCATGGGCACTGTTTCCTGGCGATGTGGCGTACGTTTGGCACGGAGCCTTACACGCCGCGACCGTAGCCGCGAGTTTAGAAGTGTGTGGTTTCCAGATCAGAAGCCAGGTCATCTGGGCCAAGCCGTCGCTCGTGATCGGCCGCGGCCACTACCACTGGCAACATGAGCCATGCTGGTACGCCGTGCGGACGACTGGGCATTGGAATGGCGATCGCAAACAAAGTACGCTGTGGCAAATCGAGAACCGCAATCAGGACGTCAAAACGGTTCACAGCACCCAGAAGCCAGTAGAATGCATGCGGCGTCCCATCTTGAATCACACCAAGAACGGCGAACAAGTTTACGATCCGTTTCTCGGCTCCGGGACCACGCTGGCCGCAGCTGAAGTGACGCAGCGCGTCTGCTGCGGAATGGAACTCGATCCGAGGTACAACGACGTCGCAGTGCAACGCTGGCAATCGCTGACAGGAAAGCAGGCCACGCTCGATGGCGACGGACGAACGTTCCACGAAATCGCTGAGGAACGCCGGCAGGAGTCTGCGTGAATCGAGCGTTGCCGCCGCGAGATCGCGGAAATCGAGTTGCTGATTCTTTCCGGCCATCCCGATCTCCAAGGGTTGTGCCTTGCGTTATCAGACTGGTCGGCCGAGTTGCGCGTCCACGAAGAGGAGAAATAGTGGCGGTTTGGCGAATCGAAGGTGTGCAGCTGATCGCACGTGATCGCAGATGATAGGACACGGCACAAAGTTCACTCGAAAAATGGGGGAGGCCGTCATCGCAGTCCTCACCCAGCGGAACCTCCAGGAGGCGGCCCACGAAGCCGGTATTGGAATCGCCACGCTGATGCGCTGGCAGAAGGTGCCAGAATTTCAGGATGCGCTGCGTATTGCTCGCCGCGAGGCCCTATCGCAGACGATTGGTCGATTGCAACAAGGCGCTTCCGCTGCAGCCACAACCCTGCTGAAAGTGATGCTGGACCAAAACACGCCCGCGTCGACAAAA
>Ga0210394_10007037_pt1 | contig 11975 bp, 11 predicted proteins | sample IncBWC12MmetaG_FD_160121 | JGI IMG/M metagenome (GOLD analysis project Ga0210394, IMG submission 160121) | Forest soil microbial communities from Barre Woods Harvard Forest LTER site, Petersham, Massachusetts, United States - Inc-BW-C-12-M | ecosystem: Environmental > Terrestrial > Soil >... | reverse complement strand
GTTAATGCACCTTACCCTTTCAAAACAGGGGTTTGCGGGAGACTTTGATACTGTCATGTTAGGAACTTATATTGTGGCATATCATAAGTTGTTTCCAAATGAAAGAATGTATGTTGGAAATAGGATAAAGGGTAAGTTCAAGAAGGAAGTAATTTTTGCTGAAACATCGAACCAAGTAATCACAGAGTCGGAAACAAGAATACCTGATAATGTGGTTCTCGGTTCTAAATTCAATTCTGACATTACAGAGAAAAGTTCAAACTACGTTTGAACGCGGGGTAGGTAGGTAGGTAGGTAAAGAGTATTATATTTTATACTCGATTAATAAAATATAATTTTTTCTTTAAAAGAAACTGTAAATTATAGATTTTATTAAACGTCTAAGCCTTGCTCCGCAAGGTTAATATATAAAGCTAACGATTACCGACTTGGACAAAATCCAGTTGTCAGATAATGATTTCTTTATACAACAGGCAACTAAACAACATAAAGGGAAATTGAGAAGGTTTGCAGAATCACATGATTCACTTACAAAGTCTGGGAAAATAGATTATCCTAAAACTCAAAAGGCAATAGATAATCTACCAAGTGGAAAAAATAAGGAGACTAGGCAAAAGGAACTCAATTTGGCTAGGACTTTGAAGGGACTTCGAAACCGTTAGGTGAGAAGTTGGCACAAGAGATAGATTACTATTGTCTGAATTGTGGTAAGAAACTAGACGAAGGAGATATTAAGAGACATATGGAACAACATAGAAAAGAACAATCTGATAGGGTAACTGGCCGTATTAGATATACAAGACAACTTCAAGATAGGTAATTTATGCTATGACAAAGAAACATCATAGAAGAAAAGGAAGAAGGCCAATACCTAACGGCGCTTATGGAATCAATAAGCGTATCAAACTTTAAAGAGGTGAAAACAAAATGGCAAGAAAAAATATAAGCTACAATCAGGACATAAGGGTAAGTCAACCACTTACTAAACATAAGGATATAGAGGTTGATGTATCTAGAGGTCTAAAAAGAGAAGATGTAAGGATTAACTATGATAAACCTCTAGCACCACTTCGAGCAAACAGAAGGGTAAGTCAAAGGTGAGTTATCTTCAAGAACCTCAATCAGGTGGAAACGGGGAACCATGTTATTATTGTGGTTCCACCGAACACCCGACAAATCAACATTCACTAACAAGAAAAGATTTCACACATAGATTAACAGATAGGCTTAGAGGACGTTGACAAGATACAAAAAGAAAAAACGTGATTGGGTTGCATAAGAAAATACTAAGTCGGGAACGTAAGGAGTTAGGACAAGAACTTAATGATATAAATTCTATGAAGTATAAACACCCAAAACAGTATGATGAAGCTGAAAGAATTTTGGACAAGCAAGATAAAGTAATAAAGTCTAGTGCGAATCGTATTCATCAGTTGAGGTCAAGATAATGGTAACAACAGGAAAACCACCACCGAAACAATATTCATCTAGGGATGAAAGAGATGTTAAGGTATTGTGGGGTTCATATCCACCACAAGATTCTAATTGGGATTCAATGGTCGGTAGACAGTTGTGGGATGAAGATAAACCGATTAAGAAAACAAATCAGGGGATAAGGAATTATTGATTGATGATGGTAAGACAGACAATATCAATATCATTGAAAGTAAGAAGGATAAAGAAGAAACTAAGAAACTTAGATATAGTCCTTTGTTCCTTGATGATAAGCAGTATTATAAAGAGCTAAAGAAAGAACGTAATAAAAGATTAAGGAATAGATAAATTTTGGCTGAAGCTAAAAGAGCTACTGATAATCCTAAGCATAAGAAAGAGAGAGAACATACTCACCAACCCCATGTGCATCCACCGGGGACTTATGAGTTTAATGTCCCACATCAACATACTGTAAGATATAAGAAGAAAAATGGTGAAGTCAAGACTTATGTTTACAAGTATGAAGTCATAGGTAGAAAATTAGCTAATCATTAGTTTTAAAGTCACTTTACCCGTTTTTGGGTAGCTGAACGAAAGGTTTATAAGGGATACCAGTTAGGTAGTAATCACCATGTCTACACGATATGGAACTACTACACAACTATTCACATATGCTATCCTAGCATCATTCATCCAATCTATCAATGCAAAGTTCACTTCAGAATGGAATTATGCATTGAGTCTATCCGGGAATTTTGTAAAGAGGGCAGGTTTGTCGGAAACAGGTATAGTCCGACTTATCGTTGCTTTCCTACTCTTTGCAATTCTTTTCCCAATCGCTATGTCTCAGATAACTTCAGCAACCACAACCGCATGGAATCCAGCAGTTGCAACCGTGTTTGCAGTTTTGACACCAATTTTGGTTGTCCTAGCCGCGGCACTTGGATTCTTTGCCGTAGTTGAATCTAGAGGCGGAATTTAACCTTTAGTTTCAATTATTTCAAAACAAATTAGTTCCAACTAAACAAACATAAATGGTAATGTGTGGAACGGGTTAGAAACTTGGGCGAGACTAACCCGCGTCCACTTCCTATTCAAACCTTTTTAGATAAAAAGCTTTACCAAAAACCGTGTAAAACTATGTGAAACACCTAACTCCCAAACCCCTAGTAACTTCTATTCTTATCCTAGTGATTTTAGGTCTAGGTTTTTTTTCAGTATTGGTTTTGCCGATTCCTAAAGTTCAAGCCCATAATCCTATTATAACATTTGAAGTAAATAATGCTTGCACAAGTTGTGGTGCAACTCAAAATGAGTTTGGAACTATACAAGCAGGTAATGGATTTAACCCCAGTTTGGTAGCCGGTCAAGGTGTTATAAATATGATTTATTGCACTTCGGCAACTTTATCCCCAGTTATAGTTACATCTATAACAGATACTTTGGGTGATGTATGGACACAAGATAATTTCATATCTGCCGCATCTTCTCATACTAATAATCCCACAACTTCATATTCAAGTTTTGAATGGTATACTAATATGGTTACTACAGCCTCTAGTTCATTCGTTATAACTATTAATTTTAGCCCAAGTGCAGGAACTTGTGAGTTTATTTTGTCTCTAGCAAATTATGGTATAACTCCTATTACAAGTCAAATAACAGGTGGATTCCAAAGTCAAAGAGGTTCAGCTAATATGACCTCTAGTGTTATAACTTCACCAATAAATGCTTTAACTTTTGTTGCATCTTGGTCTAACTATACTTCTCTAGTAGGGCAACCCGGTAATTCAGTTCTAGGTCTAAATCAATATAAATCTATACAACTTTGTGCAGTATCATCATGCCTTACTGCTACACAATATTATGGATTTTATACAGTCTCGCTAACAAGACCATTACTTGTAACATTCTTGAATGACCCTAGCCATGGATATGGATTTGGTTATCTAGCAGTTATTTATAATATCAATACTATATTTGCACCGACTTGTCAAGATAATAATTGTCCTATAGCTGGTGGTGGAATCACTCCGGGCATAACCCAGTTTACTTTGACGGCAAATGAGACTTATTATTATGTAGCTAATTCTGGTATAGGTGGTGTCACAATACAAAATCTAACTACAAAGATAGATTCATATAATAATGGAAATCCGGGAAAACAATTTGATACTGTAGATATGATGATTTATAGACAGTTTTCATCTACTACAGGAACAAGTCCACCTATATCACTTACAAATCCTTTAAATATAATAGCTACAACTTCATTTACTAATGTAGCAACAGGGACTTTTGCAAATTGGCTCCATGCACCTTCGACTTTGGCGATTGTCATACCACCTAATACTATGTATGCAGTTGCTATAGAATCTATATTTGCTGGACTAGGATTATATCAGGCGTTAAATGCACAACCAATGTATGAGCAACCAGTTTTGATTACATCTACTCAATCAACTTGGCAACCACCTTCTCAAATTACTCAACAGATAATTCAAACACCCCAACTATTCTTTTCATTCTATGGTTCACAAGGAGTATTTAATATAGTATCTACATCAACCTTTACATCAGTTTCAACTTGTGCCGCACTTCAAACTTGTGTCACAACTACAAATACTATTTATAATACTAATACTCAATTTTCATATGTAAGACCTGCTAACCAGACAAACATTTCAGATTTGCAAGACGTTGAGACTTACTTTCCTATTTGGGTTTTGCCTTTGATATTTTCACCCTTTGGAGTCCAAGGAATCCTTATCGGTCTAACAACCGGAATAATCCTAGGAGCAGTATTAGGGATAATACCACTATGGGCAGGCTTTATCTTATCCATAGGTCTAGTTTACGTCCTTTACAAACGGGGATAAAAAATGAAAATTCAAACTAAATCTATAGCCCCAACAATCCTAGTCTTTATGATTCTAGCATTAGGATTTTTGATTTTGATACCTATACCTAAAGTCAAAGCGGCAACTCCGACTATGAGTTTCATAGCTGAAGGATTTTGTGGTAATCCATGTCAAATATCAGAGATAAATGAGTTTGGTGCGATAGGTGGTTTTAATCCATCAACTCATATAGGTAATGGATTAGTAGATGAAGTGTTATGTCAACCCGGTGGAAATATAAATCTAGACCCCGGTTCACAACAATTTAATGCCGTCATACCGACTTTCTCAATAACTTCAATAACTGATAATGTGGGCGATGTTTGGGCAGGGATACCTCTACAATTCAATGGTGGTGGAAACTCATTCGGTGAATACATTTGGTATACAAATATAATTACAACTGGGGCAACTACTCTTACCATAACTTTGAATACAACACCCGGCCAAGTCAATACTTGTGTATTTGACCTATGGCTGATAACAACAGGTATAAGCGTAAATAATTATAATGGTGTTCCCGGATTTGTCGGTGCGGGAACCGGAGTTTTCTTTGTTGGAAGTAAAACCCTTAACCTAGCTTCTGAAACTGTAATCAATCCAACAAACACTATAAATTTCATAGTCGGTTGGACTAATGCAACAGGAGTAGGCACACCCGGATTTGGGACTACAATAACAAATATTTCACCAGTAACAACTTTAAGGACGATAGCCGCTTGTCTAAATCCATGTATCGCTGCTGATTTCTATTATCAATATATATCTTCAGCATTTGTATCAGGATATAATGTCGCATTTGCATTTTCAAGTATGTCACCCGGTAATAAATTCGGAGTCGGTCTATCTGTAGTTTCTTTTAACTTAGGTGTTACAGGTTCAAGTAATTGTTCAAATCAATCATGTGGAGTAGTCGGTGGTGGCTCGACTTTAGATTCTACAACCAGTTTTAGCCTAATAGCTAATACAACTTATTATTACACCGGAACGACTTCAACCGGTGGTCTTACGATTCAAAATATAACATCAAAAATTGCCGCATATACAAACGGTAACTCTGGTAAATCTATAGATACATATCTATTAGGAGTATATTCTCTTAATGCCGGTAGTAGTTTCCCCGGTGCAGTATTGAATTCAGGTAATCCTCTAGTCCGTATCTTCAATATAAACGGGACTATATCAACAGGACAAACAAACCAATTCATACATGGTGGAACCCTTAATTTGGTCATAGCCCCAGATACTACTTATGCAGTTTCTATCATAAGTAAATTCTCTGGTCTATCAATTTACCACACGATAAATTCAGAACCTATGAACTATACCACAGATGGAACCTTTTCGGGTGCAACTTGGAAACCACCTTACAACATAGTAGATAAAGCTACAAGTCCTTTCAACCTATATCTATTTTGGTATGGTATCACAACTCCAAATCTATTGACCACAACAACCGTAACAACTGATTTGACTACTTGTGCCGTAAGTTCAACTTGCACCGCAAATACTGTTTTAGTTTGGACTACCACTACATCAACTATAAACAATCTACAAGGTGGAACTGGTGGCATAGCAGAAATATCAAACCTGATAACATACTGGCCTATATGGTTGTTACCTATGTTCTTTATCCCATTTGGAATCCAAGGTATCCTAGTCGGATTCATATTCGGTGTCATAGTCGGTGGAGTATTAGGGATAATACCTTTGTGGGCGGCATTTGTCTTAGCACTTTTGACTTTATACCTTCTATCTAAGAGATTCTAAAAAAGATTTAAAAAATCTTTTAGCAAACGTGATAACAAAATGGCAAGTAACCTAATTATTCTACCACTTGCATTTCAATTCCTAGCTATAATCTTTAGCCCAATTGGTCTAGCAGTTTCAACTCAATGCTCAGTTAACCCATTTAATAATCCTGCTTGTGGAGTTCAATTTTCAACTACAGCCTCAGTTGCATTTACAACTAATGGTTATTCTTATCAGATAGCTCAAGATGCTCAAAACTGTTCAGATGTAAATATAGCAGGAGTATCTATAGGTCAAGTCTTTGGTAATCCTTTTAACAATGGTGTCAACATAGAAAATATACCCGGACTAAGTAATATCCTGAATTTCTTTGTTGGACTTGGGCAAACAGTAAGGGCTGATTTGTTTGCCACACAACAAGGTCAATTCATTTTACAAAATACTACAAACGGATTGGTAATCGCAAACAACAACCAACTTGTAAACGGTGGTCTAGTTTTCTATTCAGTTACTTCACCACAAGGAGCCGCTTATCTAGCTCAATATAATCAGTTGGAACAACAGAAAGTCCAAACTAATAATGTAGCTAATGCTTGTTATAAAGGAGCTACGGCTTTGCTTATCGTATCAACTAACATATCAAATGATGCAATAGCATTATTCATCGGAGTAGTATTTACAGCCGCCGCGATTTCAGCAGTTACAGCTATTGCCATAGGTGCATCTGGTATGAACGCCGGTGGCACCCTTATCATATTTACAACTTCATCACTCGGTCTTATTTACCTTATACTTTCAGCAATAGCATTTCCAACATGGGCGACTATTCCACAACCATTTGGTTCTACACTTTATGTTTTGATGACTTTGGCATTTGCTCTAGGTGTAGTTGACCAAATCGGAGCAGTTGCCGTCTAAAAACCCTTTTTGAAAAAAGGCTTTACCCAAAAACCGGTAGACCGATAGACTTATAAACCCCATAAGTGAAATAAAATCATGGAAACTCAAACCATAATCCAAATCTTGCATCTGGTATCACATGACGTAATAGGAACTTGGGGACATATTTCTATTCGTCATTTTGACCCCGGCGGAGTTACCGATTAAGAAATCTTTTACCCAAAAGATTTCATCAAAACCAATGGAAGTTATAGAAACCTTTAGGTGTCTATTTGGATTTCATAGTCTTTGAATCTATAACATTTGTAACATGGCTGTTACTGATATTTGGATTCCTAGACCGAGTATTTTTCCTATTGTCAATGATAATAGGATTCTTCTTTTCAGCATGGGCTATGACGGCAGACCAAGGTTTCTTTATAATAAATCAAGTTTACAATTCAACTACATCAACTTGGATACTTTATGAGACTTCAGTTTATCCATATATACTTTTGATGGTGATTCCAGTGATAGCATCATTTATGATTTTCATTGTCAGAGTTCTACCAAACGCGGAGAATGATATTTTGTTTTGAGATACATAAATAAACACGATTCAGTAATAATAACAGGAATTCTTATACTTATACTAGTAAGTGGACTTACTGGATATAATTATGCTCATGCAACGCTATCAACAAACAATTCGTCTACTCTTTCTCAATTTTCTTGTGAGCAACAAGTTAATTTTGTCATAGCAGAAGATAACGCAGTTCCACCTAATTATTATTCTATATCAGGAGAAAGCACACCAACAGTTCCATGTGGAAAACTTGTTTATGGTGGTTCTATAAATGCAGGTTCAGTTACCGGGAGTAACTTTTCAGCAGTAATAGATTCTACCATAAACGCATTATTCCCTACATCGACTAGCACAGGTGGTTCAATATTTATAGAACCGGGGACTTATTTTTTTACACACACAATAATAATACCTAATTTCTCAGGTGCATTAAATCATGGTGGTCTAGTAATATCCGGACAATCATATGAGAATACAGTTCTAAATTATACAGGCTCAACAACTACTCACGTATTATGGAGTCCATATACAGGAACCACACAAATTCTACAACAAGAAAGTATTAGTATAAATAATATCAAATTAACAATAGGAACAATAAATTATGGTGGTAAAGCCGTAGACTTAAGTAACTTTGCCATAGTCACAATAAATAATTTCTATATTAATTATGCTCTAGCAAATCCAGCTAATGATGGTTTGATTACAAGCACCGGATTTATACTTGCACATACACTAGGAATATATGCTAATATTAATTCTCTATATGTATTAGGATTTGGTATAGATGCTATAATAAATAATGACCATACAGTTTGCACTCAATGTGAATTTAATGCTTATGAAAATGCAGGACTTCAATTAGGTAATCAAACAGCACTTGGAGCAACCGACGAGACTTTCATAAATCCCCACTTTTTTAATGACCCTTATCAAGTTACAACATTTGCAATAGGAACTTATATAAGATTTAACTTTACAGGTGGTGCAAGAGCATTGGTAACTATGATTAATTTGGATTCAGAACAAGCAACAAATCCATATCTTGATATAAACTTATTTAATGATGCTAATTCTTGGTTAAAGATGATTACTGCTGATTGGACACCGGGCGGACTCGCATATCCACCACTTATAAAATATCCCTCAAGTGGTAGAACCGACGGTATATCATTTTCAATATATCAACCTATAACTACAGCCTTAGCAACTCCATTCTGTAATGCCGGAAGTTCAGTATTTAATATAGGTGTAGATTGTGGAACAGCCGCACCAAATACGGGACAACTTTACGCATCAGGTGGTATACCACTATCAATAACTGTAACAGGTGGAACCGTAACTTCAATTCTAATAGAAACTCAAAATGGAAATACAATAGCATCATTGGGAACAACCGTTCAAGGTTATATTTTATTGCCGGGTGAAGCAGTTAAATTTACATATACAGGTAGTCCAGTATTTAGTATCTATGCCGTGGGCGGCATTTAAAAATCATGAAGATAAAAACTAAAGTAATATTTTACCCCCTTGTTCTTATATTTCTAATAATCGTATTCCCACAAACTCAAGCTATAATACCATCTAATGTTATGATTTGTGATGCTTCAATAGATTGCACACAAAATGTCAAAGTCGCCTTAATATCTCATGTATCAACCAACTATCTAACATTTCAAGAAGGTTCTCAAGGCGGTTTCTTTAATCAAGCCATCATAAGCGGAAAAACTAACTTTGCTTTTATCAACTTTACTGCTTTGACTCTTACCTCAAATACAAATCCAAATCAAAACTTCTCGGTATCAGTTCTACACACAAACGCTTCAATCTATTCCGTAACAAAAAATAATCTAGGATTTATAGAATCGTTTACCGGAACCGTTCCCAAACTTTATTACTATTGGGATAATGACGTTACCTATTCTTCCCCGACTTCTGTAAACGTTTCAGGTCTTTCATCAACCCAGTATATTCCATCTTCACAATATCAATCTTCATTAGCAAATTTTGTTTCATGTATCGCCCCATGTGTCTATTCAGATTCATCAAATAATACTTTGATGATAAAGTCACAGACGATTTCTCCAGTTAAAGTAAATATATGTGTGATAGGAATATGCCCATCTATAACTCCAAATTCAAATAATATTATAGTAGCAGGATATTCAATAGATGATGATGTTTCAATTCCTTACATATTCTTATTCTTTATCATAGTCGTCTTGATTTTAATCCTAGCGTTTTCTCGACGCGAATATTAATGTTTACCACTTTTCTGGTAGAACCTAAAGATATAAATACCCAATGGACTTTGTGAATTTGAACTTTAGTAAAGTTCTCAAACTAACAAATTGATTCCCGAAATCCTAAGTCCATTACAGGTCTACGATAATTCCTCATTCCTAGAATTCTATTATCTAGGCGTAGCTGGTTTCTTTGGTTTCCTCATTTACTGGTATATCCTAAGAGCCGGATTCGTAGTTCATATAATGCACCCATTGGGTAATGCCGGTAAAGAATCCCAAGAAATAACATCTGAATTTACAGATGATAAAGGTAACAAGACTACTTCTGTAAAGACCATATCAGGTAATGCAGGAATCTATCAAGAGATAGCAAAAAAGAAATTCTCTTATGCACACGAAGGTCAGACCGTAAACTTCTTTGCAACTAAGAAACAACTTAAGATTGGAATCGACCTAAACTCAACAGGTAAATCTTTCCTTCTAGATAATACAGGAGTATCATATATCCATTGGCGTAACCGTCATTTGTATATGGACTCAGAATCTATGTTACCTATGAAATTACAATCTGGACAATTCAATCCCTCAAGTCGTTTATGGTATCAACTTTATGAACTAGGTCTTTTGGTTGGACTACATAAAGGTGCATCTACGGCACCAGTAAAACAAAAGAATTCCAACCTAACTCTTATTTTGATATTTGCCGCCGCTATGGCAATAGGTTATTTCATCGGTCTACTTTACGGTGGGACTTTATCACCCGCTTTAGTTCACCCAATAACCTCAACCACTATTTTAGGTTCATCTACTCATTCTATAACCACTAGCGTTTCAACTGTTAGCACATCTACATCAACCGTAATAGTGAAATAAATGGCACAACAAACCTATTTTAAAACTCCCGGAATAGTTTCAAAAGGTGGTTGTGATTGTCATTAATGTCCATGTGACCATCTATTCCAATGTTATCAACTATATTGTCCATGTTGTATGCGTAGAAATAATTACGGTGCTTACCACAAGTGACTTTACCATTATCTTTCCAAATATCAGATGATATAGCATGGATTACCGTTCTAGGTCTAGTATTCTATTATATATACCGTTCTGGTAAACGTTCAGGACAATATGATTACAAATGTCCTATCTGTAACTTAGACGTTAGGAAGATAAAACAAAATGACTCTAGATATTTACGGTTGACCGCACATGATAAATTCACTTGGCGCAATCCCCTATCATTTTATCAGACTTATCGTTTCTGTAGTTTTGACCATCTTGACCTTTGGGTTACTGCCAAAGTCGGATACCACAAACCCGAAATCTTTTCTGAAAATACTTCACCCAAAACTAAACCAACAATAATATTACCCTCAGATGAAGAACTCGATAAACTAGGTTCAAAAGGCGAATCCTAATTGGTAATAATAACAGGCAAACATAATCTTATAACCGAATGTCTTAAACCAGAAAATCTTAAAATACATACACAAGATAGAGAAGGTTGGATTGGGACTTGTAAATGCGGTGAGATAATCAGAATAAAAATCCTAAAGAGGAAACCCAAATGTTACTAGGGCGTATAGGTAATGTCAGAACCGGAAAAACTTTATTGGGAACCAAACTTCTTACCAATCTAGTCAACATACCGGAAAACAAAGACAAAGGTTTCTACGGTGCGGCTAATTGGCCTGTCTATGATAAACGTGTAAAGTCCCCCATAACAGTTGACGACTTTATCAATATACAACTAAACGAATTAGATTCCGGTCTAGTATCATTACAAGAATTTTGGGCATGGCTTTACAACCGCTTATCAGGTTCCGAAATCTCCCGTGGTATAAACCCCATTGTATTACAATCAGGCAAACGTGGTTTTGATATAGATTGGGATTCACAACTTGCATCTTCAGTAGACCTAACCGTTAGAAGATTAACCGAAAAGTTCTGGGTAACAAGAGCACCTACCAAAATCCGAGTAAAGGCATATCATCAAGAGACGATAGCTTATAATTATGTCTACTCAACTCCCCGAATTTTATTCCGTTATAAATTTCCACTTGTCGGTAAAGACCCAAACAGCAAAAAGGAAATCCCAATCGCTAAACGTTATTACGATTTATTTGATACCCGTTACCAATCTGATTTGAAATACTCTAAACCTACAGTTCTAATTAC
>Ga0210394_10007036_pt1 | contig 11977 bp, 5 predicted proteins | sample IncBWC12MmetaG_FD_160121 | JGI IMG/M metagenome (GOLD analysis project Ga0210394, IMG submission 160121) | Forest soil microbial communities from Barre Woods Harvard Forest LTER site, Petersham, Massachusetts, United States - Inc-BW-C-12-M | ecosystem: Environmental > Terrestrial > Soil >... | reverse complement strand
GGCCAACGCCGGCACCTGCGCCGGCTGCCACGCGAAGGACTTCAAGCCCGCAGCGCACCCGAAGACGATCAAGGGTCTCACCTACACCGCCAGTGAGCTGGCCAACTGCAGTGGTGCCTGCCACGTCTACAGCGATACGACGCAGTCAACAATTACAAGGAGTCTGCCCGGACCGCATCACCGAGTCTCGGATGCGACGTTCCATCACTGAGCGCCGGCTCTACCCGCAGGGGCGCGAGCTCCGGAGAACCGAAGCCTGATGGCCTGATCTGCCTGGGGCCGGACTCGAACCGGCACGGGGTGTCCCCCAAGGGATTTTCATACCACTACAGCTTTCACTGCTGCAGGCATCGCCCGCATTTGTGGTCTGGACTTTACCTTTGCCGTCCCGTCAACACTCGTTTTGCGCGCACGGATTAGGCAGGGGCCATCAAGTCTCTACACTTTCCCTGGCCGCGTCGACCAGGGCTTAGCTCGGTATTGCAGACACTTGAGGTGTTACTGTTCCACCGAATTTGACCCCATTCACACCGGCCGTTTCCGAGCCGGGTGCTCAATTTCTTAAGTCCCTTGCGTCTACCGATTTCGCCACCCAGGCGTGGGTTGCGACCGCAATTGTACAGACAGGCGCCGATGTAACGCAGCCCCACCCACTTTTTGCGCCCGAGAGTCCCTGGACAGGATTTCCTGGTGGCGCTAAGCGACTGAATTTTCGAGGCTCGCGGCGACAGCATCCTGGTCCGTGGCTCGTGCTTACGGCGCAGCGGCGCCGGCCGGCGTCATGCGCCCAAGGCGCTGGTGTTGCAGACGCGCCTCAGGCGTTCTTGAGCAGCTCGGAAATGGCCGAAAAGGCGCGTGCACGGGCTACGTCCTCGGCGCTTGCCTTGTCCTTGTTGCGCAGCCGCGTGCTGGCGCCGGCCTTCAACAAGCGCTGCACCAGAGCCGCGTTGCCGTTGCGGCTGGCGATAATGAGCGCGGTGTCACCGAACTCGTTCTGTATGTCCTTGTCGGCGCGCCGGGTGAGCAGCTTGTCGACGATCTCCACGGCGCCGGCGTTCACTGCGAGCAGCAGCGCCGTATCGCCGCGCACGGTGCGCGCCTCGAGCTTCGGCCCTTTGGCGAGCATGAGATCCACGATCGCAGTGGCGGCGGCACCGCAGGCGGCCGCGAATGCGCTCTCCCCGGATTTATCCGCGTGGTCGGCGCTGGCACCATGCTCCAGCAGCAACCGGGCGGCCTCGAGCTTGCCCGCGCGTGCCGCGTACCACAACGCGGTGCGACCGGCCTTATCCACGCCTTCCGTGGCGGCTCCGCCATCGAGCAGGTGCCGCAGCGACTCCGAGTCGGCAGTCTGCGCAACCACCATCAGCGCGCTGGTGCCATGCTCGTCACGCGCATCGGGCTGCGCGTGGGCCGCGAGCAGCGCGCGCAGGATGCCGGCGTGCCCCGCCTTGGCGGCCGCCAGCAGCGGGGACTCGGGATCCTCCCGACGACCATCCGGCGATACACCATGCGCCAACATGCTGACGACGATGTCTTCCCGGCCGATGCGCACGGCGTCGAGAAGCACCGAGTTACCGCGCCGGTCGGCGCGCGCGGCCTGAGCTCCCGCGGCGAGCAAAGCCTCGACCAGAGGAGCGGTGCCGCTCAGCGCCGCGACCGTCAGGATCGGCATCCCATCGGGAGTGGTCGCATTGGGATCCGCGCCGCGCGCCAGCACTGCCTGCATCAGCTCGGGGGTCTCACGACTCGCGGCGACGGCGAGGTCGGGCCACCCGGCGTACAGATCACGCTGGGCTCTCTGCACCGAAGTCGGCGGGCTCTCCGACACGATGGCGCTGCGGTGCAGGGCCGTCGCGCCTTTCTCGCGCAGGCGCGCGACGACGTCAGCTGCGCCCTTGACCTCGGCAAAATCGAGCGCCGACCAGTCCTGCAGGTCGCGGGGCGTGACGCTCGCTCCGGCGGCCAGCAACCGATCGACCACCGCGAGCCGGCCGCCCATGGCGGCGTGCATCAGCGCCGTGTTGCCGCTCTGATCAGCCGCACCGATGTTGGGATGCGCCGCGAGCAGCGCTTCGACGCCCGCCGGCCCGCCCGCGCGGGCCGCCAGCATCAGCGGCGTGACGCCATGCTGATCGGCGGCGTCAACCGCCGCGCCCCGCCGAATGAGCAGCGCAATGGCCGGGGCCGAACCAGCCTCCGCTGCGCGCGCCAGCGCGCCACGCCCGAATTCGTCGCGCGCGGACACCAGCGCAGGATCCGCGAGTATCTCGAGACTCGGCACGTCACCATCACCGGCGGCGAGCCACAGCGCTTCGCGCCTGACCGCCGGATCGGTCAGTTGCGCAGCAGGCAGCAGACTCGACGGCGGTCCCGGCTGCGTGCCGGCGGCGCCAGGCGCCTGTGGGGGAGCGCTGAAACCCAGCTGCCGCGCGCGCGCCAGCCAGTGCGCTGCCGCTTGGCTGTCAGGAGGGTCCGAGTCGGCGAACAGGTTCGCCAGGCTGAACGCAGCGCGCGCGTTGCCCTGGCCGGCGGACTTCTCGAGCCAGGCCTTCGCCTGCGCCGGATCGCGCGGCCCGTTCACCCCGTTGAGATAGAACGCCGCGAGCAGATACTGCGCCTCGGCGTTACCGGCGGCGGCCAGCCGTTGCAGCCCCGTCGCGGCCTCCGTGAAGTTCTTGAGGCGGATCGCGGTCTTCACGCCCTCGAGCGGATCCGCCGGGCGCGGAGCCTGTCGTGGGGCCGCCAGAGCCGCGCCGGCCGCCAGCACGCCGAGCACGGCAAGGAGCGCCTGCCTACTCCGTGCCACGTTTCGTTTCGACCGTGATTCCCACACGCTTCAGGAAATCCGAAGGTAACACGCCTCCGGCGCTCACGATGACCGCATCGTTGCGGACCTTGGAGATCCCGCTGTCCCCTTCGATGGTCACCGATTCCGCGTCGATCTGCTTCACGCTCGACTTCATCATGATCTGAAGCTGGCCGTTCTTCGCGGCCGCATTGATTCGCTCGCGATTGCGCGCCTTGGCGCGGTCGAACTCCGCCCCGCGATACGACAGCACCACGCCGCCGCTGCCAGATTCGGCAATGCTGGCGGCGGCCTCGAGCGCGCTGTCGCCGCCGCCGACCACCAGCACGTGCTGACCCTTATACTGTTCCGGGTCTATCAGCCGGTAGACCACTTTCGGCAATTCCTCGCCCGGCACGCCCAGCTTGCGCGGCGTGCCGCGGCGCCCGATCGTCAGCAGGACGCTGCGTGTTCGGTGGGTGCCACGGTTGGTTTTGACGGTGAAACCGTCGCCGTCGCGCGTAATCTCCTCGACGCGCTCCTTATAATTGATCTTCACGGCGGTCTTGCGCTCGGCGTCCTGCCAGAATTCCAGCAGCGCCTCCTTGCTGGTCTGACGGAAATTGACCTTGCCGATGAGTGGCACGGTCGCCGGTGCGGTCATCACCAGCTTGCCGCGCGGATACTGAAAGACAGCGCCGCCGAGGGATTCCTGCTCGACCGTCACGCAGCGCATGCTCTTGGCCTTGGCGGTGAGCGCGGCGGCAAAGCCTGCCGGACCTGCACCGACGATGAGCAGGTCGAGGCGGTCGTTGCCCGCCTTGCGACTCTGGGCGATCGCCTCGACCGCCTGCCGTCCCTGTTCGAGCGCGTTGCGGATGAGCCCCATGCCGCCGAGCTCTCCGGCGATGAAAATGCCTGGCACCGTCGATTCGAAGCTGGGCGTCAGGATGGGAATGTCGACGCCACGCCGCTCGCTGCCAAACACCAGTTTGATGGCATCGACCGGACAGGCGGTCTTGCATGCTCCGTGGCCGATGCAATCTCCGGGACTCACCAGGACGGCGCGCCCGTCGACGATGCCGAGGACCGTGTGGTGCGACTGCTCCGGACAGGCCTTGACGCACGAGGCGCAGCCGATACAGCGCAGCGGATCAATGATCGGGTGAAGCGATGCCGGCTCGGCGGCGCCGGTTTGCTCCAGCGCCTTGACACTGAGCCTCTCGAGACGCCGCCGACGCAGAACGTGCCACACCAGCAGCACCAGGCCGGGCAACCCGTATATGAGATACATCGTCAGTGAATTCATCGAAGCAACACCACACTGGTTGCGCCGCCGTGGTACACAGCGCGGCACGTTCGCACCGAACAATCGGGCGCGCGCCATTGGACACGTGGCGGCACACTAAACTCTGTGACGGGATTCACGAATGGGGCTTTCCCCTACTTGTCATGGCGTGCTCGCGTGCGCACTCTACCAGTCATTCCGAATGCTTGTAATTACCTGTTTTCTCCGGTGTTTTTGTCGGTAGTTGGAGACAGGATGTCGGCAGCCTGAGACATCGCGACGTGCGCGCGGATCATGTGTATTGTCGCATCCGCGCGTGACTGAGCTCCAAGTTCACAATCGTGTTGGTGAGGGGGTCTTATCGCTTTTTTCTGGTTCATCGCAGGTGCGCTGGTGGGGGTTGCTGCGAGCTTCGTCGCTCTTCCCCTGTGGCGCACCGCGCTTACTCTCGGACGCGGGCGCATGCGCTACGGTGTTGCGGGCGCGTTTGTCGCAACCTTTGCGGCCGCCGCGGCGATCATCTATATCGCGATCGGCTCGCGCCACTCACTCGCCAGCCGGCCAGCCGCAGCGACCATGATGGCACCGGCTGCTGCGCCTGCCGTCAGCGCGTCCGAGAAGTCGGGCGCATCCGAGAAGTCGGGCGCAGCCGCGAAGTCGATGGAAGCGGAGGTCGCCGCTCTCGAGGCGCGTCTGGCGCGCAATGGGGGCACGGCGGATGACTGGACACTCCTTGCCAAGGCCTACGACTTCATGGGACGCTCCGACGATGCCCGCCGCGCGCGGTCCCGGGCCGCCAACCCCAGCGCGGGCGTTGTAAGCCAAATGAGCGCGGGGGCTCTGGTGGCCGCGGCGACTGCCACCGAGACCCGCCCGGCCTCTGCCGAACTCACACCTGCGCCGGCTGCCACCGCAGCCTCGGCCGCCGAGCTGGAGCAGCGGGTCAAGGCAAACCCACGTGACGTGCAGAGCTGGCTGGCGCTCGCCGACCTGCGCCGTGCACAGCACGACAACCCCGCTGCACGCGATGCCCTGGCGAGAGTCGTTGCGTTGAAGGGCATGACGGCCCAGTCCTGGGCGGACTACGCGGATGTGCTCGCGTCGCTCACCGGGGGCTCGCTCACCGGGGCCGCGGGCAGCGCGATCGACAGCGCACTCGCTCTGGATCCCAGTAACACGAAGGCGCTGTGGCTGAAGGCGAGTCAGGCACATGAGCAACGCCATTTCGCCGACGCGCTCACCTGGTGGAAGAGGCTGCGGTCGGCGCTGCCTTCCGATTCTCCCGACGCGCGCATCATCGACGGCAACATTGCGGAAGACACCTCGCTCGCGGGACTCGCCCCGGCGAGCGCATCACCCGCGGGTGCGGTGGCGCCGCCAGCCGCAGCGAGCGCTGCGGAAGTTTCCGGGACCGTCTCGGTCGACAGCCGTCTTGCCGATCGCGTCCAGCATGACGCGACCCTGTTCATCTACGCGAAAGCGGCGGACTCACCCGGCCCACCGCTCGCGGTTCTGCGCACCACGGCGGCCGCCTGGCCGGTTAGCTTCCACCTGGATGACTCCATGGCCATGATCCCCTCGCGACGGCTCTCGCAGTTCGACAAGGTGGTGGTTGAAGCGCGGATCTCCCGCAGCGGACAGGCCACCCCAAGCAGCGGTGATCTCTACGTCACCAGTCCGGTGCTGCATCCGGCCGCCGGTAAGAAACTGGCCCTCGTCATCAACCGGGAAATCGGCTGACGCCTGCCATGGCAGCGCGCCTTCAACCACTTAAGGAACCCGAAGAGCTGCAGGAGCTGCAGGTCAGGGTCGTGCGCCTGAGCGAACTGGGCGCCAGGCTGGCGCGCCCTGCGACCGGCGACGCGCCGCCGACGGCTCCAGCGCGGGCACGCCCTGCGACCGGCGACGCGCCGCCGACGGCTCCAGCCCGCGAGCGCCCGGCACCGCAGCCGCCGCCGACGGCTCCAGCGCGAGCGCGCCCGGCACCGCAACCGCCGCCACCTCCGCGGCCATCACCGCAACTACCCCGCCCGTCACCCCAGCCGCCGCCGGCGGCCGCGAAGCGCACCGCGGCTCCGGCGGTGGCACCCCGCGAGGAACCGGAGGCGCAGCGCAAACGGCTGCTGAGTTCCGGCCGGGTGCTTTTCGTGCTGGTGAGCGTGCTGCTGTTTCTCGGCTGGAGCACCCAAACCGAGCGCTACATCAACCCAAATCGCGGTGTCGGCTACGCGCTCGGCATCATCGGCGGGAGCCTGATGTTGATTCTGCTGGTGTATTCGTTGCGCAAGCGCTGGACGTGGCTGAAGTTCCTCGGCTCGACGCCGGGTTGGTTCCGCTTCCACATGGTGCTGGGGATCGCGGGACCGGTGTGCATCCTGTATCACTCGAATTTCGCCACCGGCGCCACCAACAGCAACGTGGCGCTGTTTTCGATGCTCACCGTTGCCGGCAGCGGCCTCATCGGCCGCTACATCTACGCGCGCATCCACCACGGGTTGTACGGCCGCAAACTCGAACTGGGGGAATTGCGCGCGGGCGCCGATGGCTTGCGCAACCTGTCAAGCCGCATCAGCTTTCTGCCCGAGCTGGTGACGCGCATCGACACTGCCGAACAGTGTCTGCTGAAAGCCGGGCCGCATCTGTCGTTCCTTGGGTTCGCCAAACCCACCGTGGTCGCCATCGCAGCGTTCAGGGCGCGTTGGGAGCTGCACCACTATATCCGCCACTCGCTGCACACCGGCTCGCGCAGGTCCGCGGTAGTCGCCGCGGAGCAGAAGCGCCTGGGGTTGACCGCCCGCGGCTACGTCGACAGGAGGCTGGCCGCGACGCGGCGGGTAGCCAGTTTCGAGGGATATGAACGGCTGTTTTCACTGTGGCATGCGCTGCACATACCGTTGATCTTCATGATGGTCATTGCCGCGATTATTCACGTGATTGCCGTTCACGTGTACTGAGTCGCTCGTACCGCCACCCACATGCCGGGGGGTCGATGTCACGCGCCGCTGATATTGGGATTGCTCTTGGTACTGCTATCAGGGAGGGCTGCTGAAGCCGTGAATCCGGAGACGCTCCTCATGCCGGGGAAGCTGAGCGCTGCTCACGTGAAATACGAAGAGCAGTGCTCGCTGTGCCACGACCGCACTGACCGCAATCGCCAGACGCAGTTGTGCCTCGATTGCCACAAGGAGATCGCGGGCGACCTGCGTCAACAGCACGGCTTCCACGGTCACTTCCCCGGCATCGACGCCTCACAGTGTCGCGCCTGTCACTCCGAACATCTGGGTCGGGAGGCAGACATCGTGAAGTTGAGTCACGAGCAGTTCAGTCACGAGAACACCGACTATCCGCTGCGCGGCGCGCACGCCGTCGTGGTGTGCGAGAGCTGCCACGCCGCCGGCAAGCGCTACCGCGACGCCCCCAAGGAGTGCATCGGCTGCCATCGCAAGGAGGAGCCCCACGAAGGCAAACTGGGACGCGACTGCGGCTCCTGTCACGACGCCGGCGCCTGGAGCCACGTGAAGTACGATCACGACAAGACCGCGTTTCCGCTGCGCGACAAGCACCTTGAGGTAGCCTGCGCGGCCTGTCACTTCGGTAACCGTTACAAGGACACGCCCAAAGAGTGCGTCTCCTGCCACGAGCCGGACGACGTGCACCACGGTGACCGTGGTGTCAAGTGCGCTGAATGCCACATCACCAAGGGCTGGAAGAATTCGAAGTTCGATCATAAGAAGGAGACCGGCTTCGCGCTCGAGGGTGTGCACGACCGCATCGCCTGCAACGACTGCCACCGCTCGGGAAATCTCAAGGACAAGCTGCCGCGCGAGTGCTTCGGCTGCCACCAGGCGCAGGACGCGCACGCCCTGCGGCTGGGCAAGGACTGCGGCACCTGCCACGGTAACGAGAAGTGGAAACCCTCGGGCTTTGACCATACGCGCGACACCAAGTGGCCCCTCGTGGGTCTTCACGAGAAGGTCGCGTGTCATACCTGCCATACCGCGAGTGTGGCCACGCAGAAGCTGCCCACCGAGTGCCTGGGCTGCCATCGGCCGAACGACGTGCACGCCGGCCATCTCGGCAAGAAATGCGATGACTGCCACACGCCGAAGGGCTGGCGCTCCAGCGTGAGCTTCGATCACGACCTCACGAAATTTCCGCTGGTCGGCCTGCACGTCGCGGTTCCATGCGAGCAGTGTCATCTGACCCGCCAGTACCGCGACGTCGGCCACGAGTGTATCGACTGTCACAAGAAGGACGACGTGCACAAGGGCAACCTGGGCAAGGACTGCGCTCGATGCCACTCGTCGAACGGCTGGAAGATGTGGGAGTTCGATCACGGCAAGGAGACCGGATTTGCCCTGAGCGGCGCCCACGGCAAGCTCGCCTGCGAGGCGTGCCACCGCCAGCCCCCCGATCAAGTGAAGCTCAAGCAGGACTGCCTCTCGTGTCATGAGAAGGACGACGTGCATCTCGGGCAGTACGGCCGCCAGTGCGACCGCTGCCACTCCACCGTCAGCTGGAAAGGCGCACGGGTGCACTAGGGAGCCGTATGCGTATCTGGACAGCCATAACGGATGACTCGCTCAGGCGGCAGCGCCATCGCCGGGGTGCACGCGCGCTCGCGGTGCTGCTGCTCACGCTGGGGCTGATTCCGCAGGGTTTTGCCGCACAGACCCGCGCCAATTTCGACCACCTGACGACCGGCTTCGAGCTCATCGGCCAGCACCGCGACCTGCCCTGCGAGTCCTGTCACGCCAACGCCATGTTCAGGGGCACCCCGACCGATTGCGGCGCCTGTCACGGCATCGGCACCGCGGTGCGCGCCACGGCCAAGCCCGCCAACCACATCTTGTCGACCGACCGGTGCGCCAGCTGCCATACGCCCATCGCCTGGAACCCGGCGGTCAACTTTGACCACACCCAGGTGCGCGGCAGCTGCTCGAGCTGTCACAACGGTGTGCAGGCACAAGGCAAGGGACCGACGCACATCGTCACTGACCTGGAGTGCGATGCCTGCCATACGACACTTACCTGGGCCGGCGCGTTCTTCACCCACAAGGACGTCACCAACAACTGCGCCAGCTGCCACAACGGTGTGGCGGCGCAGGGGATGCCGCCAACCCACTTCCCGATCGGCACGCCCGCGACTCCGTGCGAGGGCTGCCACTCGACCACCAACTTCACGACCTGGGCCGGAACGCTCATCAACCATCTGGCGGTAACGGCCATGACCTGCGCGAGCTGCCACGAGACCGCCACCGGGGCGGCCGGGGTCTACCTCGGGATGCACCCGAGTACCAACACCAAGGCGGCCGACTCGCGTCCGTCGGCGACGCTCGACAAGAATCACCCGGCCACCGGTGATTGCGGCAAGTGCCATGACACGACGACGTTCGCCAACAGCGCGCTGCGGCCGGCGAACCACATTCCGACCAATGCGCCGTGCGCGCAGTGCCACACGACGGCGGGCAACTACGCGCTCTACTCCGTCACCGGCACCCACCAGGGCGTGAGCGGGTGCCTCACCTGTCACGGCCCGAGCACGGGGCCGTTCGCCGGACCGCCACCCAGCAACACGATCACGATCGTCGGCTGGCCCGGAAGCAATCACATTCCGATCGGCAGCCTCGACTGCAACGGCTCGGGCTGTCACACCACGACCAATGTGAATCCGGGCGGCTTCAAGCTCGGCACGGCCAACATCTCCAGTCCCACGCTCAGCGTCGCGGGCCACGCGACGGTGAAGGCGGCGGTTGCCGCCTGTCAGACCTGCCACGAGGCGGCGGCGTATCTGGGAATGCTCGCGGGCACCAACACCGTCGCGGGAGACTCGCGCCCCACGAGCACGCTCGATGCCAAGCATCCGACCAGCGGCGACTGCGTCAGCTGCCACACCACCACCCCGACCTTTGCCAGCGATCAGACCGCCGGCGCCTTGCCCCCGAAGCACATTCCGACCACGGCGCCGTGCGGTCAGTGCCACACGACCGCGGGCAACTACGTGCTCTACTCCTCCCCCGGGACGCACCAGGGCGTCACCGGGTGCCTCAGCTGTCACGGCTCGACGGTGAACACGACCTTCCTCAACGTCACCATGGTCACGACGCCCGGCAATCACGTCCCGATCGGCAGCCTCGACTGCAACGGTTCGGGCTGTCACACCACCAGTAACGTGACTCCGGGAGGGAACGGCTTCAGGATCGGCACGGGCACGGCGAGCATCACGAATCCCACGCTCAACGCTGCGGGCCATGTGACGGCGGCGGCGGCGGGGGCCTGCGCGACCTGTCACGAGAGCGCGGCCTTCATGGGAATGACCGCGAGCACGGGGCTACCCCAAAATGGAGACTCTCGTCCGGGGGCGTACGACGCCCAGCACCAGACTCCTGCGGCGAAGACTGGCGACTGCGGCAACTGTCACGTGACGACGCCCACTTTCACAACGAATCTGCTCCCCACAGCCGGCAAGCCCACGAATCACATTCCAACCACCGCCGTATGCGCGCAGTGCCACACGACCGCGGGCAACTACGCGGTCTACTCTTCCCCCGGCACGCACCAGGGCGTGAGCGGGTGCCTCACCTGTCACGGCCCGAGCACGGGGCCGTTCGCCGGACCGCCACCCAGCAACACGATCACGATCGTCGGCTGGCCCGGAAGCAATCACATCCCGATCGGCGGCCTCGACTGCAACGGCTCGGGCTGCCACACCACGGGTAACGTGAGTCCGGGAGGCGGCGGCTTCAGGATCGGTACCGCGAGCGTCAGTGCTCCCACGCTCACGGTCCCCGGCCACACCACGGTCGCGAAGGCGGTCAGCGGCTGCACGACCTGTCACGAGACCTCGCCCTACATGGGGATGCTGGCGAGCACCGCCGCGACAGCGGGCGACTCGCGTCCGACCGCGTTTGACAAGAACCATCCGACCACGGGTGACTGCAACGGCTGCCATACGACCGCCCCGACGTTTACCACCAATCAGAACGGCAGCAGCGCTAAACCCTCGAACCACATTCCGACCACGGCGGCCTGCGCCCAGTGCCACACGACCGCGGGCAATTACGCGCTCTACTCCGTCACCGGCACGCACCAGGGCGTGACCGGGTGTCTGACCTGTCACGGCTCGACGGTGGCGACGACCTTTTACAACGTCAAGATCGTCAGCACACCCAGCAATCACATCCCGATCGGCGGCCTCGATTGCAACGGCTCGGGCTGCCACAGCACCGCCAACGTGAATCCCGGTGGCTTCCGTATCGGTGCGGCGAGCGTCAGCGCTCCCACGCTCACGGTCCCCGGCCACACCACCGTCGCGAAGGCGGTCAGCGGCTGCGCGACCTGTCACGAGACCTCGCCCTACGTGGGGATGCTGGCAAGCACCGCCGCGGCAGCGGGTGACTCGCGTCCCACCGCACTCGACAAGGCGCATCCGACCGCGGGTGACTGCAACGGCTGTCACACCACGACACCGACCTTCACCACCAATCAGATGGGCAGCAGCGCCAAGCCGCCCAATCACATCCCAACCAACGCGCCATGCGCGCAGTGCCACACGACGGCCGGCAATTACGCGCTCTACGTCATGGGCGTGACCGGACACCTGGGCATCACCAACAATTGCAAGCAGTGCCACGCCTACGGGCTGAGCTTCTACAACATGGCGCCGCCAACGCTCAAGGAGCCGGCCGCCGGCGCCACCGGGCACATTCCGGCGGTGCCACCCAACGGCACCGGCACGCTCGCCTGCGAGCTGTGCCACACCACGGCCGCGGCCGCGTTCGCGACCTTCTCCGGCACCGTGATGAAGCACGCGTACGTGACCTCGATGACGTGCATGAGCTGTCATGAGCACGGCATGACGTGGAAGACGAATGGCAACCTGTGGACACGCCCCAACGGTC
>Ga0210394_10007035_pt1 | contig 11978 bp, 13 predicted proteins | sample IncBWC12MmetaG_FD_160121 | JGI IMG/M metagenome (GOLD analysis project Ga0210394, IMG submission 160121) | Forest soil microbial communities from Barre Woods Harvard Forest LTER site, Petersham, Massachusetts, United States - Inc-BW-C-12-M | ecosystem: Environmental > Terrestrial > Soil >... | reverse complement strand
CAAGCCAAGGCCATCCGCCTGTTTTAAGGGGCAGGTCGCGCCAGCGAACCATCAGCCCATCGCGGTACAATAACCAATTGGGCGACACCCCGGTTTCGTAGTGGAGGACGGGCGTCCTCGCCCGTCCAGGTCGTTGGCTTGAGACGCTCACGGACCGCCAGGGGGTTCATGTTCGAAGTCACAGTTGATGATTCATTCGCCGCGGGACATTACCTGCGCAATTACAAGGGCAAGTGCGAGAATCCGCACGGGCACAATTACAAGGTGCGGGTCACGCTGGCCGGGAAAGAATTGGACAAGGCCGGCCTGCTGCTCGACTTCAAGGATTTGCGCGAAGTAATGAAGCGCGCCATCGAACGTCTCGATCACCAGATGATCAACGATCTGGAGCCGTTCACGGTTGTGAATCCCTCGGCGGAAAATCTGGCTAAATATTTTTACGACGAAACCAATGTGAAGCTCTGTGAGGTAACCGCCGGAAGGGTGCGAGTGAAGAGGGTCACAGTATTCGAAACTGACACCACAACCGCGACCTACAGCGAGTAAGCGGTGCAGCCTTAAAAACCGGCAACCGACAACTGCTTTCCATGCAGATAACCGAGATTTACAAATCGATCCAAGGCGAGTCCACGCATGCAGGCCTGCCTTGCGTGTTCGTCCGGTTGACCGGATGCAATCTGCGTTGCTCCTGGTGTGACAGCGAATACACCTTCACTGGCGGTCATCGTATGACGATGGAAGAAGTCGCTGAAGAAGTCGCGCAGTTGAGCCCGAGCGGACTGGTCGAGATCACAGGCGGCGAGCCCATGCTGCAGGAGCGGGAAGTTGTGCCCCTGATGCAGCGCCTTCTGGACGAGGGTTACACCGTGTTGCTCGAAACCAGCGGCGAGCGCCCATTGCAATGCGTTCCGAAGGGCGTGCTGAAGATAGTCGATGTCAAGTGTCCAAATTCAGGCGAATATGACAGCTTCGACATGCAGAATCTTGAAGCCCTCGATTCCGCGGACGAAGTGAAGTTTGTGCTTAGCGACCGCACCGACTACGAATTCGCCCGCGACTTCATTGCGCGTCACCAGTTGGCAAGTCGCGTAACCGCCGTATTGTTCTCCCCGGCCTTCAGCAAGGACGCAGGCGGTCCGCGCGACAGCTCGCATTGTTTGCTGGATCCACGCGAGCTGGCCGAGTGGATGCTCGCCGATAACGTTCCCGCTCGCCTGGGATTGCAGATCCATAAATTCATCTGGGATCCGGCGATGAAGAGCGTATAAGTTTTGCACCACAGAATCACAGAGACACAGAAAAAATAGAAGGAACACAAGTGGAGCTTTCCAGTTTCGAATCGTGAGTAGCTGTTCTTTTTCTTGATTTCTCTGTGACTCTGTGGTGCGGTGTTCGGAATGTTGAGAGAAACCAAATCGCGCGCGGTTGTCCTGCTCAGCGGCGGGATGGACTCGTGCGTCTGTGCGGCCTTCGCGGCGCGCGACTTCGCCGCGGCGGCCGTGCATGTCAGCTACGGTCAGCGTACCGAAGAACGAGAGCGGAGCGCATTTCTAGGAATTTGCGACCGCCTCGGAATCCATGACCGGCTAATCGTCCGAAACCAAGCTCTGCGCGCCATTGGCGGTTCGGCTCTCACCGATCCGACTATCGCGGTTCCCGAATCGCCGTTTGCCGCACCCAAAACCAACGGCCATGAGATCCCCGTCACCTACGTTCCCTTCCGCAATGCACATTTCCTGTCTGTTGCGGTGAGTTGGGCGGAGGTTTTGGGCGCAGAAAAGATCTACATCGGTGCCGTCGAACAGGACAGCTCAGGTTATCCCGACTGCCGCCCCGCGTACTATCGCGCCTTTAACGAGGTCATAAAAGCCGGAACCAAAGACGGTCGCATTGAAATCATGACTCCGCTGATTGGCATGCGAAAGTCCGAAATCGTCACTCTCGGCCTTGAACTGGGCGCGCCATTCGATTTAACGTGGTCTTGTTACAGTCGGGAAGATCGCGCTTGCGGAGTGTGTGATAGTTGCGTACTTCGGTTGCGGGCGTTTCATCAGGCCGGAGTAGCCGATCCGATTCCTTATTGCGCAATAGAGAGCTTAGCCAGACCGTCATAAAAAGTAGAAAAACGCAATCCGAAATTCAAGGTTGATCCGGAGGCAAGACAAATGAAGCAATATTTCGTGATGCTAGCGCTTTTGATGTTCACCGCGGGCCTGTGCGCAAGCCCGGCGATTGCTCAGGACACAGCCAGCGTGAAGGGCGTCGCCAAAGACGCGCAAGGCAAACCCATTGCCGGCGCAACGGTGGAATGGGTAAGCAAAGAAACTGGACGGAAGTACGACCTGAAAACCAACAATAAGGGCGAATACTTTTCTTTAGGCATTGCGCCTGGCCATTACAACGTCGCGCTCCTGGGACCGGACAAGAAGGAAATTTTTCATGTGAACGGGTTCACTATCACCACTGAGGAAGCCACCCTCGACTTTGACATGCAGAAAGAGGCGGCGAATGCCGCTAAGGGCGCGGGGTTGACCCCAGAGCAGCTAAAGCAGCAGCAGGAGCAACAAGCCAAGGTTGCCCAGGAAAATAACACCATCAAGGGTTTGAACGAGAAGCTCGCAGCCGCCAAGACTGCCGCGGACGCCGGCGACTTCGATACCGCCATCGCGCAGATTACGCAAGCCACGCAAATGGATCCTAGCCGCGATTTGCTGTGGGCCAAGCTCGGAGACTACGAACTTACTTCCGCCACCAAGCAGACTGATGCCGCCGAAAAAACGAAACGCTACGACGCCGCAGTCACCGATTATCAGAAGGCCGTCGATATCAAGCAGAAAGCGCTTGACGCGACGCCGACCGCGAAAACTCCCGACGCGACTAAAACCCTCGCCTCGTTCTACAACAACAAAGGCAAAGCCGAGGCTCAAATGGGAAAGACCGATGACGCGGTGAAGTCTTACAACCAAGCCGCGCAACTGGATCCTGCAGGCGCTGGCATGTACTACTTCAATCTGGGAGCGATTCTAACCAACGCCAACACTAAGAATGATGAGCAGATGCGCAAAGCCGCAGCCGAGGCTTTCGATAAGGCAATCGCTGCCGACCCCAATCGCGCGGACGCTTATTATTGGAAGGGTACAAACCTGATCGGAGCCGCCACGCTGCAAGGCAACAAAATGGTCGCCCCCCCGGGCACTGCCGAAGCATTCCAGAAATATCTCGAACTGCAACCCACCGGCACACACGCGGAAGAAGCTAAGGCCATGCTGCAAAGCCTCGGAGCCACCGTGGAAACCAGTTACGGCAAAAAGAAGACGACAACAAAAAAGCAATAATTCTCAATGTAGGCGCGGGCGTCTCGCCCGTGCGGGACAAGTAGGGATCCCGAACGAAGTTGCCGCCGCGCACATCGGTGGACAAAAGGCGTGTCTATCCAGCCCCGAAGGGGCGGCATAACTTAGCCCAGAGGCTTAGAACCAAACCTTGATTACCAAGGTCTATGTCCACGACGTTCTTTCTAGAACCCCGCCAGCAATTTCGTTAGAGTAAGACTCAGCCCCCCCAAAAAACTTATGGCAGCACCCGGCAATGCTCCTATTTCTGTCGTTCTAGAGCCCTCGAGTGGATCAGGCGTTATTGCTCCACACGCTCTACTGACGGCCATTCTGCGAGCAAACAGTCAGGTCAGCGACCTCATTTTCTCCCCCGGACGACTGCCGCAAGTAGAAATTCACGGCCAACTGATTGCGATCCAAGGCACGGGCATCCGTCCCCTGACCGCCGATGACACCCGCCGCATTGCCTCCGAGTTGATTGGCGAAAACAAGCAGGCCATCGGTCTCTTGCGCGAGCAGGGTTTTTGCGATGTTTCCTACGGGCTCCCCGGCGTCGCGCGTTTCCGCGTGAACGTCTTCATCCAACGCGGCAGTTGCGCCGTCGTCATGCGGGTTATCGCGACATCTATTCCAGCTATGTCGTCTCTTGGTTTGCCGGCGCAACTCAAAAAGGTGGCCCACCTTCGCCAGGGCATCGTACTCGTCACCGGACCGCGGGGCTCCGGTAAGTCCTGCACCCTCGCCGCGCTTCTCGAAAGCATCAATCAGGAACAGGTCTGCCACATCATCACCATCGAAGATCCGATAGAGTTTCTGCATAACCACAAACGGGCTACCGTTCATCAACGTGAATTACACAGTGACACGCCCAGCGTTGCCTTAGCCCTGCGAGCGGCTCTACGCCAGGCTCCGAACGTGATTCTCGTGAGCGAAACCCGCGACCGCGAGACCATCGAAATGGTTTTAGAAGCAGCCGAAAGCGGATACCTGGTTCTGACCAGCATGAATACCGTTAGCGTGGCCAAAACCGTGGAGCGTGTCGTCAGCGCATTTCCTCAGTCAGAACAAGGTTCAATTCGCAACCGCCTGGCTCGAACCTTCCGCTACATCGTTTCCCAACGCCTGATTCCCCGCAAAGACGGGACTGGACGCATCGCGGTTGTGGAAATCCTCAATGCCCAACCCCGCACTCAGGCATGCATAGAAGTAAATGATTTCTCCGCCGACAACCTGCTTCAAGCCATGAGAGACGGCGTCTCGGAAGGGATGCAGTATTTCGACGCTGAGCTGGAAAAACTCGTGCGCGCGCAGGTCGTAGATCTCGACACCGCGATAATGTACGCAACCGATCCTCAAGAGCTTCGCCAGAACCTAATGTAACCGCGGGCGGTACCGTGTAGGCGCGCGTCCTGGCCCGTGCAGAGTCATAAATACAGATTCACGCCGTCCTCGCCGCAGGCCTGATTGGTGCATCCAGCACGGGCGATGACGCCCGTGCCTGCATTGCGAATTCCAACTGTCGTATGATCCCTGCATGTCATCAGTTCTTAGCTTCGAACGGGCACGGCGCCTGGTTGAGCAGCATGCCGCGACCGCACATCCCAGCGGCAAAGACCTGGTCGCACTGCTCGACAGTCAGGGACTAATTCTCGCCGAGCCCGTACTCGCCGACCGCAATTTCCCTCCGTTCCCCCGAGCCACGCGCGATGGCTACGCGGTCCACGCCGCCGATTTAGAAAATCTCCCAGCCACGCTTCACGTAATCGGCGAAATTCGCGCTGGCGCCGCCGCGGAGGCCACCTTCAAACTCCAGCCCGGCCAGGCGGCTGCAATCATGACCGGCGCGCCTGCGCCCACCGGTTCCGACGCCGTTGTCATGGTCGAGTACACGTCGCGAGAAGGCGATCAGGTCACGATCACGAGAACAATTGCAGCCGGAGACAATATCGTTCCCGTCGCAGCCGAGGCCAAGCGCGGCGACCGGTTGTTGTCTCCGGGCGTGCGAGTGGATCACGCTGCAATTGCGCTGGCAGCATCAGTGGGAAGGTCGCGACTCCTGGTATATTCGAAGCCCAGCGTGGCTGTGCTTGCCACCGGTGACGAACTGGTCGACATCGACGTACCTCCCGCGCCCACGCAGATTCGTAATTCCAATACTTACTCGCTAGCGGCGCAAATCAAGGCTGCAGGCGGTGAGGCAGTGCTCTTGCCCATTGCTCCCGATGAACCCCAACGCCTGCGCGAACTGATCGCCGAAGGCCTCGAAGCCGACCTGCTCCTGCTCAGCGGCGGAGTCTCTATGGGTAAATACGATTTGGTGGAACAAGTATTGGCAGAGTTCAATGCGGAATTCTTCTTCACCGGAGTCCAGATTCAACCAGGCCGCCCAGCCGTCTTCGGACGAATCCCATGTGGTGCGGGCGCCCCCGCCCGCGAAGCTCGAAGCCACAAAGACGTCGTGAAGGAGCACAACAACAGCCGTATTGACCAAGACGCTTTGAAGGGGCGCGGCTTCAGCCGCGCGGACGAACCTCAAAAAGAGTCGGGGGCTTTTGCACCCGAGGAACACAAATATTTCTTCGGCCTACCCGGAAATCCGGTTTCAACTATGGTTACCTTCGAACTCTTTGCCAAGCCAATGCTCGAAGCCCTCGCGGGAATGACGCCCAAAAAACTAATTTTCCTACATGCCAAATTGAAATCCGAGATCAAGACCAAGCCGGGCCTGAAACGCTTCCTGCCCGCAATTCTCTCCGGCGAGTTCGAACAGACCGAGGTGGAGTTAGTGCGCTGGCAAGGTTCAGGAGACATCGCAGCAACCGGAACAGCGAACTGTTATATCGTTATCCCACCCGATCGCGACCGCATCGCTCCCGGCGAATGGATTCCAATACTAATGCGATAAAAAATGGAGGACGGGCGTCCCGCCCGTCCAACCAAGCGTAGACTACCCTACTGCCCAGTACCCGTTTTATCCGTGGGCTTCTTCGGCGCCACCGCGGGCGCGGCCTTAGGCTTCCAGAAGTCCGGATCAGCTTTCACCCAATCATCCGAAACATAACTCATCTTCGGATTGAACATGAACAGATTCGATTCGCTCGATTCGATTGCTACCGCCGCGAGCTCATCCAGTTTCTTCATCCCCTCTTCGCCCATCGCAGAAAAGAAATCTTTCTCTTGCGACATGTTTTTGTCAATCTCGTCGGCAGACTTCCGTGGGGTAATGAAAACGTAAGTCCCTTCGGGCACGCCATAGATACCTTGGTAGCACGCCCAGCGGTTATCCGGCAACTTTTGTTCGGCCGCCAGGACCATCTTGAGCGCGTCATCCCAGTCCTTGTGATGTCCTGGTTTGACACGGTAGAGCGAAATGTCAAAGTAGCGCATGTGCGCGATATCAACATTCGGCCGCAGGCTGTACTCTTCGCGATACACCCAAGTTCCCATGTCCACCGAATCCAGCAGGTCGCCATCCACTACGCTGGCGTGATCGAGCGCAGCGGACATGGCCGCATTCTTGTTTATCGCTGTTGCGTCCTTCTCCCAGGCTGCGAACGAATCGTAGCCGGTAAAGAACAACACCCGCTGCTTACCGGAAAGAGAATTCATCGCCAGATAGTGTGTCGGGTACTTAGTGCGGGCAAAAGCCTGCACGAACGCACTCTCGGCTTTGTCGTGCATCGCTCCGGTTTTGCCCGGTTTCACAAACTCCCGGGTGACCGTTAATACTTTCGGCGGCGCCATCGATTGCTCCTGCGCCGCTGCCATGCCAAAGCTCCCGGCCACGAGACACCCCAAACACAACACCTCGCTGATTCTTCTCATGAACAGCCTCCTATGTCGCAAAAATGGAAAGTCCAGATTTAAGGAAGAACCCAGGAGCCGTAGAAAATCGAGTTCCCGAGTCAGCCGGAGACTAGTCCCAATCGCCTTCTGAAGTCAAGCACGCAATATGTCCCTGCGCGCAGAATGACGTTAGTAGGACTGTTTGGATATTTGTCTGAAAAGGTCGGTCATTCCGAAGCCCCGCGCCTTCATCAGCGGGGCGAGAGCCTGCCCCGAGCCAAGCCGAGGGGAATCTCGCGTGAGCTACTTCGAACCGGTCACAGCAACAACTCGAAAATCCGAAACGCCCGCTCCCACTCCTCCGTCGCCGGATGCTTAAGTTCGGGATACATGATCTTGAAAGTGCGAGCGAACGCCAGGCTTAACCCGCCCGCAATGGCCGGCAGGCGAGCCTCAGTTTCTTCGCTATAAGGGAGATCGATCTGCGGCTCTGGAACGGTTTTCTCCAATATGCTCTCGAGGCCGATATCCAAGTCAAGCGCCTCGAAAGCATGAATGCTCTCTTGCAGTCCCTTGGTAATGGGAAGGTCCCGCGGCTGCACGGTGATTCTGTCATTGGCCTTCGCCGTGTGCTGCGCCACGAGAAGCAAATCGGCTACTTTTTGGTCGATGAAATCGTAGTAACGTTTGATGTCTTCCTTATCGACGTCCAAGCCGGCGGCGGCTCGAAAAAAATGCTCGACCTGGTGCGTGCCTTGAACGTGCTTGTATGGCTTCAGGTTATGTACTGGCTGGAGTGGGCCTGCATCTTGAATCTGCATTTTGTGCCTCTTCCTGAAGCTTGGATAACCCGGGGCAAGCTCTGTAACAAGACGACTTCCGAATCATCCCGGACTAAGACTTCGGTCGTAGAGGGCAAAATCGCCGGAGGCTAGCGTGGCGGGCTTGGTGGCGAAGCATCGTCTAATGCTGCACACTCTGGGCCGGGAGGGGTAGAAGGTGGCCAGGATACGAGTGGAGGGCCCGGCGGATAGAATTATCTTCGCCAACCGACTGGCGATCAAACCGCTGGCGCGCTTCTAGTAAGATAATTCTCGCAATGCCCAAAAAGCTCTCCCACTACGATTATTCCGGCAAAGCACGAATGGTCGACGTCTCCGCAAAATCCCCCACCCGGCGCGAGGCCGAAGCCAGTGCCTTCGTACTCTTGAAACCCAAGATCCTCAAAGCGCTGCCCAAAAATCCCAAAGGCGATCCGCTCGAAGTGGCCCGGCTCGCCGGAATCATGGCCGCCAAGCGCACTGCCGATCTGATTCCCATGTGCCATCCCCTTCCGCTTTCCCACGTTGATGTGCAAATGCGGCTGTGCGAGAATGGCGTCGCGATCGCCTCGAAAGTTTCAACCACGGCGCAGACCGGCGTGGAGATGGAAGCCTTAATGGCCGCCACCATCGCCGCCCTGACGGTATACGATATGACTAAGGCGCTCGACAAGGGAATCGAGATTCGCGAAATCGTGCTGGAGCGGAAATCCGGCGGACGAAGCGGCGCTTATCGCCGCGCCATAAAAAAGACCGGTGACTATCGCCGCGCTCGAAAAAAGACGTAATGGCGAACAACGTAAGACTCCTGCTGGTGGATGACAATCCGATGGTGCTCGGCCTGCTTCGCGGCGCCCTGACGCCGCTCGCCCAGGTCACCACCGCGACCGACGCCGCCGACGCGCTTCTCAAAGCCGTCGACGATCCGCCCGATCTGCTGGTCTGCGACTATCGCATGCCCGGCATGGACGGTCGCCAGCTCATCGAAAAACTTCGCAGCCGTCCCCGCACCGCCGAAGCCGCCGTCATTCTCGTAGCCACCAAGAGCGACATCAGCGAAAAGCTCAGCACCGCCGATCTTCCAGTCGACGATTTCGTTGAAAAGCCATTCTTCCTCCGCGAAGCCACGCAACGCATCAAGCGCGTGATCGACAAAATCGCGCTGGAGAAAATGGCCAAGACCGTTCCTTCGGACGGCGTCCTGCGCGGCAGCCTGCTGCAGATGAATGTCATCGACCTCGTGCAGTCGCTCGAAATGGGCCGCAAAAGCTGCTCTCTCACCCTCACCAACAAAGATGACAAATGCGAGCTCTACTTCAGCGAAGGCCAGGTAACCCACGCGACCTACGGCTCGTTGGTCGGAGATCCCGCCGTGTTCAAGGTTTTGCGTTGGACCGATGGGAATTTCGAAGTCAACTTCGAAGGCAAGACCAAGCAGAAGACCACCAACCTGAATACTCAGGGCCTGCTCATGGAAGGCTTGCGCCAGTTCGACGAAGCCCAGCGCGACGGCGGCAAATCGTCAAACGAGGAGGAAGAAGATGTCCTCCTCGACTCCTGACGGTCTAACCGCAGCCGTCCTCACCGTCAGCGATTCCTGCGCCCGCGGCGATCGAACGGACCTCTCCGGCCCCGCCGTCAGCGAACTCCTGAGAAAAAAGAATTTCTCGCTCATTGGGACCGAGGTCGTTCCCGATGACCAGGCCGCCATTCAAACCGCGCTTGCTTATTGGGTCAAGGAAGCGCAACTCGTCGTAACCACCGGAGGCACCGGAATCGCCGAACGCGACGTCACTCCCGAAGCCACTCGCGCCGTCTGCGAACGTCTGGTCGATGGAGTCGCCGAACGCATGCGCTACGAAGGCGCCAGGAAAACTCCATTCACCGCCCTAAGCCGCGGAGTCTGCGGAGTGCGGGAAAAATCTCTGATCCTGAATCTTCCCGGCAACCCCACCGGCGCCGTCGAGTCACTCGAAGCCGTAATCGATCTCCTACCCCACGCCCTGCAACTGCTAAGCGGAAACACAAAACACGAATAAGCCAGCCGACTCTACTCAACCCTGTCATCCTGGGCGGAAGCGTCATTCGCGAAGCGTATGACGCTGTAGTCGAAGGACCCCAGTGCTGCTGGGCTCAGCTACAAAGCGTGAGGGAATTTCAGAATCAACCGTGCCCATACTCGATAATCTCACCATCAACCGCGACCGCCACATACTTATGCGTCGCCACATCCCGAAACTGCACCACCTGATGCTTCTCGCGCGCCAACTTTCCCCACCCGCTGGACTTCGCCGGATTCTGCTCAATCGCCTCAAACACACTCCCATTCAACCTGAACTCCAACATCCGCAATCGCCCGCTCCCAACGCGCTTAACCCGCAGCTTCTGCCCACCCTCATCCAACACTACGCCCTCGCCATTCATAAGCTGCATAGCCACCGACTGCAACACCTTCTGCTCCGCCGTCACCATTTTCCCACTTCCATCTCAAATATATTTGCGCAGAGCAATCTTGCCCGCCAAAGTCAGACTCCGTGTTCCACCGATTACTCTCCTGATTCTTATCAATCTGTCATCCTGAGGCAGCGGAGTCGTTCGCTCGCGAACGACTCCCAACGAAGGATCTCCGCACCTGCGGCTCGATGCAGAGTCCTCCAGCCGATAAACCAAAAAGCCCGCGGTCCACAATCTTCAAGACGATAGTTCCCACTTCACGAACAGAAATCGTGCAACACAAAACGTGCGAATACTCGATTATCGAGTATCAGAGTTCTCCATCCCACAGTTTACAACCCAGATTCGTGCCAATCTGAATTCGTCACGCCAAACACGTAGGCCCGGACGCCCTCGTCCGGGCAGCCGAGCAAAGCTCGGAAGGTAAGCAAGAGGCCGAAGCCCTTTATCCGCATGACCCCCGCCGCGCGTTTTTCCCGCTTTCTAAATAGGGGAATCCGGAACCAAGTCCGCTTGGGCCCTAATCGCTAAATCGAAGAGGAGGACGTATGTTACGCATCCATGCCTGTCTTTGTGCCTTTGTTGTTCTTGCTTGTTCGACTCTGCCCGTGGCTGCGCAGCAACCGGCAGCATCCGCGATCATGGCCCTGTCGCCAACTGGAGTGACTTATTACGGCTGCGTCAACAACGCGACCGGCGCTATCAGAATTGTGACCTCGGGCACCGTCTGTAAAACCACCGAGCATAAGATTCACTGGAACCAGGTAGGACCCCAAGGGCCGCAAGGAAAACAGGGGCCCACCGGACCCCAGGGGCCGAACGGACCACAAGGAGCTCAAGGACCACAAGGACCCACCGGACCACAAGGGCCCACTGGGCCGCAAGGGCCTACCGGGCCGCAAGGCCCCCCGGGAATTTCCGTGGGCTTCTCTGCCACCAGTGGCAACAATGTTAATATTCCGTTGAATCCAAATGGGGTTGTAATCGCCCAAACCGCTGCTGTCGGAACCGGTACCTACTACGTCTCCTCTTCAACGCTCATAAGCGTTGATACCGGCGACCAAGCCTTCTGTTACACCACTACGGTAAACACCGGGGGCGTGCACAGCTACGGTGGTTCTACTCTCGGTGGTGGCTTCCAACAGGCAAGTACCACCGATGTGTGGTTTGTTGACGAGGGCGATGCTTTCCAGTTGGTGTGTAATGATTTTGATGCCGAATCATTTGTGTCTAACGGTACAATCACAGCGATTCTGATAAACAGCGCGTCCGACGCCAAGCCCCAACATGCAAAGAAGGTTCCGCCTCCGGGTACTTCGAAGCACTGAGTGACGCCCGGCTTGTTTCTGCTCAATTTGCTCCAGCCTCGCTTCCTTTTTTTGGGTAGCGGGGTTGGAGATGCCTAACTTCAACTACCAACAACTAGCTAGGTGCCTGGATTGAGGAACGCCGCTGGAACTCTGAATCATCCCCAAAAAAAATGATGAGATAACCGTGTCGGCTCCTTGCGAGCGAGTAGACTTGGAAGCGCTCAAAGCGACCAAGGCTCGGAGGAAAGGAGCCGAGCGATGATGATTATAGG
>Ga0210394_10007033_pt1 | contig 11980 bp, 8 predicted proteins | sample IncBWC12MmetaG_FD_160121 | JGI IMG/M metagenome (GOLD analysis project Ga0210394, IMG submission 160121) | Forest soil microbial communities from Barre Woods Harvard Forest LTER site, Petersham, Massachusetts, United States - Inc-BW-C-12-M | ecosystem: Environmental > Terrestrial > Soil >... | reverse complement strand
GTAGTGCGCCACGGTCTGAGCCGCGACCATAGGGAGCGGTCTTCGCGAAATACGAGAGTGCATTTATGAAAGCAACGACTCGAAGAACGGAACCTGGGTGTGATCGACAATGGTTACAGGCGGGACCGGCTATGATGTCGCCGCTTTTCGGATAACTCGCAAAATCATGACTCCCGTAGTGGAACCGGGCGGACCGCCCGTAGTGGAACTCGACGGCTTGGGCGTCCGCTTCGGCAGGCGCGACATCCTCAAAGATTTGCGAGTTTCGCTTTCCGGCCGCACCATCGGGCTGCTGGGGCCGAACGGCGCCGGCAAGTCCACTTTGATTCAGACGCTGGTCGGCTTCGTCCGCCCCAACTCGGGGACCGCGCGCGTGCTGGGCCACGACATCCGCCGCGACCTGCGGCCCATTCGCTCCCTGGTCGGCTACATGCCGGAGAACGATTCGTTCATCTCCGGGATGACCGCGGTCGCTTTTACGCGCATGATGGGGGAGCTGAGTGGGCTCCCTCGCGACGCCGCGCTGGAGCGCGCGCACGAGGCTCTCTTCTATGTCGGACTGGGCGAAGCGCGATACCGCATGCTGGGCACCTACTCGCTGGGAATGAAGCAACTGGCTAAGCTGGCCCAAGCGATCGTGCACGGACCGCGCCTGCTGATCCTGGACGAGCCGACCAACGGCCTGGACCCTCCCGCGCGAGCCCGCATGATCCGCCTGATCAAGGAAATGCGCGAATCCGGCGAAATGCACCTGCTGATCTGCTCGCACTTGCTGCGAGACGTCGAGGAAACCTGCGAACAGGTTCTGATTCTCAAGCAGGGCCGCATCGTGCATTGCTCCAATCTCGAAGAGGAGCGCCGGGCCAACCAGCGCTTCGTGGAGCTGGAAGCCTACGGACCGCATGACGGTTTTGCCGAAGCCCTGACGGCGCTCGGCTGCCACTGCGAATCGACAGGAAGCGCCCGCGGCCCCGATATGAGTGTCCGCATTAAGATGACGCTGCCGGCAGGGCTCGAAGTGCGCGAAATCTACCGTCTCGCGGCCGAGCGCGATCTGCAACTGCGGCGTCTCAATTACCGCCGCGATACTCTGGAAGAGATTTTCTTGAAGGCGATGGAGAGCTGACGTGGCCGTTTACAAGCGCACATACAAAGCCTACGAAGGCGCTCTCACGCCGGTCTGGTCGCGATTCCTGATCCTGCCCCGGTCCGCCTACGGACGCCTGATGCAGACCAAGTTTCTGCTGGTGTATCTGGTCGCGTGTTTCTTTTTTCCCATCGGGTGCGCGGCTTACATTTACCTGACGCACAATCTCTCCATTCTCGGCTCCATGGGCATCCCAGCCGGACAGATGCTTAAAATCAACGCCGCCTTTTTCCAATTCTTTTGCGGATTCCAGGGAACCCTTGCGGTGCTGCTCACGGCCTTTGTGGGACCTGGGTTGGTCGCGCCGGATCTGGCCAACAACGCTCTGCCCTTGTACTTTTGCCGCCCCTTCACGCGGGTCGAATATGTGCTTGGAAAAATGAGCCTGTTGCTGGCCTTGCTTTCGGCCATCACCTGGGCGCCGGGATTGGTGCTGTTCCTGATCCAATCCAGCCTGGCGGGCGCGGACTGGGCGCGCGAGAATTCCTGGATGGCGACGTCCATTTTCGCCGGCCTGCTGATCTGGGACGTCATTCTCTGCCTGATCGCGCTGGCCCTTTCAGCCTGGATCAAGTGGAGGATCGCCGCGGGCGGCGCGATCCTGGGAGTGTTCTTCGCGGGCGCGGGATTCGGCAGCGCCCTCAACGCCATCGTGCGGACGGAATTCGGAGCGCTGTTCGATCTGCGGCAGGTGATCCGGATTGTGTTCGCGCAGATGTTCCGCGATCCCTCGCCCACCGCCGTGCCCTTCAGCGACGCCTGGATCGCGCTCGCCGCCGCCTGCGCGATTTGCCTGTGGCTGCTTTCGAAGCGAGTCAAGGCATTTGAGGTGGTGAGATGATCGCATTTGTGGCGCACGCACGCCTGCGTGCCGCGTCGGCACTCGTGCCGACGCTGGGTCCCAAGACGTTGCCGACCGACGACGGTGTCGAGATAAGTCTCGACACGGCACGCAGGAGTGCGTGCGCCACAGGGGCCAAATGACTGACGATCGCGTGGTCTTCGACAGCTATCGGTGGGGCGGACGCCCTCGTCCGCGCGGGACGCCGCCGCCTCGCCCAAGCCGGCCAGGGGGCCGGCTGCCGTCCAGGGGGACCGCCCCACAGAGGGGAGTAACAGAGTGAGTGACGATTGCGTGGTCTTCGACAACGTCTCGCGCTTCTACGGCGAGGTCCTGGGCGTCAATCGCGTCACGCTGTCGATTCCCCCGGGCATCACCAGCCTGGTGGGACCCAACGGCTCCGGCAAAACCACGCTGATGAATCTGATGGCGGGTCTGGTGCGGCCCACTCGCGGTCAGATCCGCGTGCTGGGTATCGCTCCCGACGATCCTCAGCACCTGTGCCGCATGCTCGGTTACTCCACCCAGTTCGATTCGTTTCCGCGCGGCCTCACCGGATATCAACTGGTCGCCTCCTTTCTGCGCCTGTTCGGATTCGACCGCGCCAAGTGCGACCGTCTGGCCCGCGCCGCGATCGAGCGTCTGCGCATGGGCGAAGCCGCCGACCGCAAAGTGGCAGCCTACAGCAAGGGCATGCGCCAGAGGATTAAGCTGGCCCTGGCCATCGCCCACGATCCGCGCGTCCTGGTGCTGGATGAGCCTTTGAACGGCCTCGATCCCCTGGTGCGATCCGAAACCATCGCGCTGTTCCGCGAGTGCGCCGCGGCCGGCCGGCACGTCATCGTGTCCAGCCACGTGCTGCATGAAGTGGATCAGATTTCCGATCAGGTGATTCTGCTGAGCAACGGCTACGTCGTCGCCGAAGGCCAGATCCAGGGCGTGCGCGGCGAGATTCAGGACCGTCCCATGCAGGTGCTGATCCGCTCCAATCGTCCCTCGTTGCTGGCGGCCAGGATGTTTCAACAGGATCATGTCGTCGAAGCGCGGCTGGCCGAGGACGGAGGCGCCGTGCTGATCAAAACCCGCGACGCGGACCGGTTTTACCGCGCCTTGAACGTCCTGGCTCTGGACGGAATCGACGGTATCGATATTGAAGGCGTCATGCCCGCCGACGATAACGTCAACTCGGTTTACGAATATCTGATTGGCGGGGAGGGTTCGCGATGACGGAAGCCGATGGGTCCTGGAGAACTCAGATTGCCGGCGTCATGCGCCTGGAGCTGAGGAAGTCCTTCTTTTCGCGGCGCGGCTTGTGGATTTATCTTCTTGCGTTCGGGCCCGCGCTGCTGTATTTGATTCACGCGATCGACGTCACGCGAGACCACGAGCATCGCCAGGCGCTGCTGGCGTCGCACCCGGTTTCGAGCAGCGCGCTCCATCTTATCCGCAAAGACATGACCCAGGAGCAGGTGGAGGAACTTCTCGGCGAACCGTATCTCAAGAACGAGTTCCACCAAAACGGGCGCCGGCGCGGCCAGGACTTCGCCATCTACCACTACACCGACGGTGAAAGCGATCTCACTGTTGTGCTCGCCGACGACGCAGTCGTCAATATCAACGAGCAGGACCGCTGCAACCTGACCAAGGATTCGGCCATCTTCGCCACGGTATTTCAATTTTTCTATCTGCGTCTGGCCGTGTTCTTTGGGTGCGTCGGCATCTTCACCAACCTGTTCCGCGGAGAGATGCTGGACAAGAGCCTGCACTTTTACCTGCTCGCTCCCATGCGCCGGGAAATTCTGCTGGCCGGAAAGTATCTGGCCGGCTTGTCCGCCGCCGTGGCCATCTTCACGGCCGGCACGGCCTTGCAGATCGCGGCGCTGAGCTGGCACTTCGAACCAGGCCAAGTCGCCGCGTATCTTCAAGGAACCGGGTGGCACGACATCGCGGCGTATTTAGGTGTGACGGCGCTGGCCTGCGCCGGGTACGGAAGCATCTTTCTCGCGGCCGGGCTGCTGTTCAGCAACCCCATTCTTCCGGCCACGGTCGTGATGCTGTGGGAAAGCATCAACATCTTCCTCCCCGCGGCGCTCAAGAAAATCAGCGTGATCTTTTATCTTCAGGCGCTGTGCCCCGTGGTGGCCGCGCCGGAGAGCGACACCCCGGCTCTGCTGAAGGTGCTGATCTCCTCGACCGAGTTTCCGCCGCGTTGGTTGGCGATCACGGGCCTCACGGTGGTGATGCTCCTGGTCTTGGGCGTCGCCGCTGCGCGTGCGCGGCGTCTTGAAATCAATTACGGTACGGAATAGACTGAGCGTGTCTCCGACCGGCCCAAAATGGCAGGCCGAAGGCCTGCTCCACTAGGTCTACTACTTTGTAGCCGCTTTACCCTTGGTGCCGGCCTTCGTCGCCCCTGGTGCGTTCTTGCCGGTCCAGCCCTTCAAGCCTTCCTTCGGATCCACGTCGAAGGTGATCACAATGTTCTTGGGATCTTTGCTCCATTCCTTGGCTACGCCCGTGAACTCAATCTGCTCGCCCACGTCCATCTTGCCGGGGAGGGGCATTTCGAACACCAGTTTGGCGTCGGCGACATCGGCCTTCTCGATACCGACCGTCAGTTCCTTGGGTCTGGTGGCAGGCGTCATTGAAACGATGTGGGCTTTGAAGAACTGAGGAGTCGGGGGTGTGGTCTTGTCGTCGGCGGGAGGAAAACCGGCTCCGTCCATGCTGGTCCAGAACGCGTCGCCTTGGTTGGCCAGACTCTCTTTGATCGTATGCGCCCACAGGTACATGAGCGGGTCCGCGGCAATTAACTTCTGCCGCGCCGCTTCCTTCTGCGTCTCGATGTCGACAGTGCTATCGATGTGGAAATTGGCTGGAGGGAAGGGGTTGGCCTTGGCCGCGGCCAATAGGTCCGGCAGGCCCTCAGCGGATCCGTGGTAGCCGGTGTAGGCATTCGTCAGGTAGGTCTGGATCGGCGCCTTTTGGTTGGCGGGAATTGCTCCGGGACCGTCGCAGGCGATCGCGCGGGCGATCTGGTAGAAAGCCAACGGTTGGTCCAGCGGCTTGTTTTCCGCCTTGACGATTCGAATCATCGCTTGGCCTAACTGATAGGATGCTGCACAAAGGCCCGGGTCCTTCACGATCAGTTTCCTAAGATCGTCCACCGCACGCTTGTCGTCCTTCCGGAGTCCGTAGATGGTGATCAGAACACTCTCAGCGTAAGGCTTGACCTGGGCCTTGTTTTTTGCCCAGTCCGCATCGCTTACCTCCGGCGGCTTGACCGAGTCCGGGTTGTCGAGGAAGAGGCTGGCGTTCTTGTCCGCCACATCCAGATCCGAGGGCGTAGGCGCCGGCTTAATCAGCGTCACCTGGGTGATGGTGGCGATCAGCGACTGAACATCGTTGGGATGGACCTTGAGGATCTCCAGGGCTTGGTCGAAGGCTTGACGCGCTTGTTTCAAGGCCTGGTACGTCGCGAGGTACATGCCTTGGCGTTCGTCGACGTATTCGGTCGAAGCATAACCCGCCTTCCACTTGTCGAGGTCGGCCAGCTTCTTGGCCGGGTCGGTCTCTTTGAGGGCCGCGTTGGCTAGCTCATACTCGGCGTTGTCCTTCCAGTTCTTCGCCGGCGCGGCCGGCTTGTCCCCTGCCTTGTCCTGCGCACGGCCGGGGCCCGCTACGCCCAACATCAATCCAGCCACCACCGCTATCGCGGTTACTGCAATGCCCAAGTTCTTGTTAGACAACACAAAAAACCTCCTCGCGCAGAATCAAACGGCGCTCTCGTCGAATCGAGCGAATCTAAAGGAGTATACACAAACATGGAGAGCAATCGCAAGCCCGTGCATACTTGAGACGCACCTTTCCACCCTCGATTCCCACCCGTATCTCTTAGATGCCATACGGCAGGGAATGGTTCCCCGGCTGACTGCGCAGACGACGTTTTCCTCGAAGCGCAAGAGGGTGCGGCGCGCGCCGCCAGTGGAGCAGGGACCGTTTCGCGCCGCATTCCGTTTTGCGCGAGATCCTCGAAGGCCCGCACGGGGCCGGCTTTGTTGGGAGGCGCGCTTCGTTGTGCCGGCGAGCTCCTCAAGAAAAGAGGTGGGGCGGACGCCCTGATCACGCAATGAGTCCGGTCGGCCCCCTGGCGGGGCTGGTGGCGAGAGCGGGGGGTCGCGCGCGGGTCACGCAGGACACCCATGGGACCCGCCCCACGTGAAAGACCGCACAGGGGCCCCTCAGCCTAACCCGTGCAAGAGTCCAGACAGGCTGAAAGGCTGTCCGCGGCAGGCCGAAGGCCTGCTCTACAGCCGGCCTCGAAATGTAGAAACTCCAGAGACAGGCTGAAAGCCTGTCCCCCACCAAGCTTGCAAGATGTCGCGTATCCTGATCTCTAACCGCATGCGCTGGCTCGACCTGGCTGTCATTGCCGCATATCTGGCCGGGGTCACCTGGTTGGGGGCGCGCTTTCGCGGGTCGCAACGCTCGCTCAAGGACTATTTTCTGGGCGGCCGGACCGCGCCCTGGTGGGCTATCGCGTTGTCCATTGTTGCCGCCGAAACCAGCACACTCACCGTGATCGGAACTCCGCCGCTGTCGTTTCAGGGCGATTTCGGATTTCTGCAAGTGGTGCTGGGATATCTGCTGGCGCGCGTGGCCATCTCGATTTTGTTTCTGCCGGCGTACTTCCGTGGCGAGCTGTTTACCGCCTACGAACTGATGCGGCGCAGGTTCGGCGAGCGCGCTCGCCGACTCACCGCGGTCACGTTTCTGGTGCTGCGGGCGCTGGCCGAAGGCGTGCGTGTATTCGCGATCTCCATCGTTATATCCATTATTCTGGGCACCGGCGAGACGGTGTCCATCGCGGCCGTCCTGTGCCTGACGCTGTTCTACACCTATGAGGGTGGAATGAAGGCGGTGATCTGGACCGACGTGGCGCAGATGGCGCTCTACGTCGCCGGAGCGGTGTTGAGCCTGGCGGCGCTTCTGCGCGAGATCCCCGGCGGATGGGGGCAAGTAGCGGCCATCGCGGGTCCGCTGGGAAAGTTCCGGGTGTTCGATTTCCGGTTGGCGCCGCCGGCGGTGTTCTTCGCCCGGAATTACAGTTTCTGGGCGGGAGTGCTGGGCGGATGCTTCCTCACCACCGCGAGCCACGGAACGGATCAGTTAATTGTCCAGCGGCTGCTGGCCGCGCGGAGCCAACGCGACAGCCGAAGGGCTCTGCTTTCGAGCTGGCTTCTCGTGGCCGCGCAGTTCACGCTGTTTCTGACGATTGGCGTGTGCCTGTTCGCGTTCTACTCTCTACGCCACGCGCAACCGCCCGCGGTGCTGGACCGCATTTACCCGCTTTTCGTGTGGAACTACCTGCCTCGGGGCGTCGCCGGGTTGGTGATGGCGGCGATTCTGGCGGCGGCCATGTCCAATCTTTCGGCCGCGTTGAATGCACTGGCCTCGACCACGGTAATGGACCTCCTGCCTGCTAAGGGCAGGCCGAAGGCCTGCTCCACATCCGGATCCGGAGTGGCTTTGGCGCGGACGGTGACCTTGGTTTGGGGCGCGGTCCTGTTTGGGGTTGCCCTGCTGGCGCGGCATTGGGGCAGCGTTCTTCAGGCGGGTTTATCGATCGCCTCGGTGTTGTACGGCTCCTTGCTGGGCGTGTTCCTGCTGGGAGTGCTGACGCGAAGGGTGGGTGAATCCGCCGCGATTTTCGGCATGGCGGCCGGACTGGCGACGATGCTATACGTAAGCCTCCGCACTCCCATCGCCTTCACCTGGTACGTGCCGATCGGGACCTCAGTGACGTTTTTCGCGGGGCTGGGGGCCTCGCTTGTTTGGAAGGAGAATCGTGCAAAAGCCTGATATTCAACTTGGTTTAAGGCGCGCCCTGGGTTTTTGGGCGGCCATTTCCATCGTCGTCGGCACCACCATCGGAAGCGGAATTTTCCGCGTTCCTTCGGAGATGATCCGGGCGGTGGGATCGCCGGGGCGGGTGTTTGGGGTGTGGATATTCGGCGGAATTCTCTCCTTGTTCGGCGCGCTCACCTACGCCGAACTATCGGCAATGATGCCCGAGGCGGGCGGCGAATACGTCTATCTCAATGCCGCGTACGGGCCATTTTTCGGATTCGTCTACGGATGGACCCAGACATGGGTCATGAAAAGCGCCTCGATTGCGGCAATGGGCACCCTGTTCACCACCTATCTTGCGGATTTTCTTCCGGGATTGAAAGAAGTGGTAGTTACAGTACCTTTGCCGATCGGACCGAACTGGAAACCGTTGGAAATACAGTGGGGCCAATTCGCCGCTATCGGCGTGATTCTGGTCATTGCGGCGGCCAATTATACTGGCGTCCGCGTGGGAGGCGATGCCCAGGTGGCTCTGACGGCGCTGAAACTGGCGCTGATTGGCGGGTTAGTCGGGGTGGGGTTGTTTTCCCGCCAGGCCAGTTCGGCGAATTTGCACAGCGCCGTGCCGGCTTTGCCGGGCGGACCCGCGGGCTTCTTTAAAGCCCTGGTGGCGGCCTTATGGGCCTACGACGGCTGGAATAACGCGGGCATGTTGGGCTCTGAGATCGAGCGGCCCCAGAAAAACCTGCCGCGCGCCCTGATCGGCGGAACTTTAGCCATCATTGGGATTTACCTGGCGGCGAATGCGGCGTATTTTGCCGTGCTGAGCGGCGCGGAGGTGGCCGGAAGCGAGCGCGTGGCGGCGGATATGATGCGCCGGATTCTGGGCGGACACGGCGCGGCCGTGGTGAGCGCCGCGGTGATGATTTCGATCTTCGCGGCGCTGAACGGATCGCTGCTGTCGGGCTCGCGCGTGCCCTTTGCCATGGCCCGGGACGGGTATTTCTTTCATGCGGCGGCCCGGGTGGATCCGCGATTCCGGACGCCTTCGGTTGGAATAGGACTCTTGGGCGTATGGTCGTCGCTGCTGCTGCTGAGCGGTCATTACGACGAGCTTTATACCATGGTTATTTTTCCGAGCTGGATCCTTTACGCCATGACCGCCGCGTCGGTGATCGTACTAAGGCGCAAAGATCCAGCGGCGGAGCGTCCTTACAAAGTACCCGGGTATCCGGTGGTTCCCCTTTTGTTTGTATTAGTTGCCGGAGCGCTTCTGTATTCGACTTTGCTCAGCTCGCCGCGCGAATCGGGGATTGGATTGACGGTGATTATAGCCGGGCTGCCGTTTTATTTTTTCTGGAAACGGCGGGTGCGGCTGAATGCATCGTCACTCTAGAGGGTTCGTGGCTTGACTGAATGGGGCTGCCCCCGATTTGTAGGGCAGCCGCAAGGGCCGGGCGCGTTTCAAGGAACCGGGCGGGTCGTCTCATTTTGTTCTGATTTCAGAACAATTTCTCTTGAACTCATTCCAAAATCGAGATAAGCTCTTAAAGTCAGCTCGGTTCACATGGACGTGTTACGTTCGTTTTTCAGAACCTGCGGCCCAAAACTGTCAAAAGAAAGGCGAGACGAACAAAAATGGATGTTTTGAAGATGCTCGCGGACTTGCGCCAAGAGCGAGAACAGGTGGAAGAGGCGATCGTGACCTTGGAACGTCTGGCCAGGGGGCGCGGAAAGCGTCGCGGCCGGCCGCCTGCCTGGATGTCGGCGTTAAAGCGTAGAGGCCGGCCACCGGGAAGCAAGAACAAGAGTAAGGATAGCGCGGCGGCTTAAATTCAAGGACCATGCCGGTGGGGCAGGTCTCCGGCCTGCCTCTGGAGTGTCTAGAATACCAGGCTGGATGAGCTGCCGGGCACGTGCTGCGGCCGCGGTCTTGGTGGTCCACTTGCCGTCGTAGGGCGTCCGGAGTCACGCCGAGGCGAATCGCCTATCAGCGGCGTTCATAAACGATCAATCCGCACCTGGAGTTTCTACATTCCTGAAGAGGAATCCGTCGAATCGGACATCGCTTGTAGAGGGGGCCTTTTGGCCTGCAGCCGGATTTGAGAGTGCATTACAACCGACGGAACCTGCCTCATTTTTATCCCGGTTATCGAAGAGTGGCCGTGGTCCAGCGCCGGCGGGCCGAAGGCCTGCTCTACAGCCGTAGAAACTCCAGTGGCAGAAGTCCCACACATCTGGAACGACAGGCGAAACCGCCTGTCCCACCGCGACATCAGCAGCTTCGAAGCTTGGTGGGACAGGCTTTCAGCCTGGAGACGCCCAGCGGCAGGCTAAAGCCTGTGCTACCTTCTGCTAGTGAATCGAAAGCAACTGGAAGAAGATGTCGAACTCGCCTTGGGTGCTGTGCGGGGGGGTGTTGTTGGGGAAAATGGGGCCAGTGGCGTAGCCGGCTGTATAGATGTTGCCGGACGCATCGTAATCGACGGCGTAGGCCACCTGATTGCCGTCGCTGGTGATATAGCTTCCGTAAACCAGCGCTGTGTTGGGATCGATTACCGCTTCGAAACCGTCTATTCCCCCACCGGCCGAAGCCGGAAAGAGTGCATTCCCGGAGACCGGCAGGTTCTTCGAGAGGGTATAGCCGCTGATATAGTAAAATCCCTGGGAACCGCGGCGCATATCGTAGGCGACCTCCGTGTCGTTGCCGCCGTAATAGGTGCCGTAAACCAGCCCCGCGGCCTGATTGGCGGCATTTGGGTCCAGCACCGCGACGAAGGCGTCCCCGTTTCCTCCGTAGACCAGTTGCGCGGCGTTGGCCGTCAGGGGGAAATCCGTCGAATAGGTGAACCCCGCGAGAGCGATATGGCCGGAGGGCTCAACCTGAACTTTGGTGGCCACATCGATGCCGGTGCCGCCCAGAAAGCTGGCGTACACAATCATCCCCGCGGTGGGATCGATCTCCGCGACGAAGGCGTCGCCGCCGCCATCATTGTAAATCTGCTGAAAGCCGTTTCCCGTCACCGGAAAGTTGGACGAAAAGGTATAGCCGGCAACGTAGGCAAAGCCGTTCGAGTCCACGTCGATGGAGCGTCCGACGTCGTCCGCGTACCCGCCCAGATAGGAGCTGAACACGAGCGTTTCGGACCCTGTGCAGGAGCCGTTGGAGATGGCCGGATTGAAAATGGCCAGGAAGGAATCGTAGTCGCCGTTGTTGATGCCCTGGACAAAATTTCCCGTCGTGAGCAGGTCCTGCGTGACCGTCCATCCGGTAGCGTAGATCTGTCCTTCGAAGGCCGCGACTCCGTTAATGACCGTGTCCAGGCTGCCGCCGTAGAAGCTGGAATAGATCAGCCCGGCCGCACCCGCCTGGCTGGGATCGATGATGGCCACGAAACCGTTCAGGTACGCATTGTCGTTGGGGAGCGTGGCCTGCGCCGCATTGACAGTGATGGGAAGATCGGGCGACAAACTGGTCCCGCCGAAATACATAACGCCGTTGGCATCCACGACCATGCTGCGCATGTCATCGTCCAATTCGCCGCCGAAATAAGTGGAATACACGATTACGGAGCCGGGGTTGGCCGCGAAGGGGTTGAACTTCATGAGCCAGCAATCCTCGTCGCTGGAGTAATTCATTTGGTAGCCGTTGGAGCCGAGCGAGAAATCCGGCGAGTATGTGTAGCCGGCCATATACTCGAAACCCTGGCTATCGTGGCCCAGTGAGATGGCGACTTGGGCGTTGCTGCCGGTGAGCCAGAAGTCGTAAAGAACGGTGGGATCGATCACCAGCGCTTGCGCGCGGTCATAGCCGCCCAGTTTTACGCCGACGCTGCCGTCGGCGCCCAGACGATAGGACGCGGTGACGCCGACCACTTCGCCCGAGGAGCGCCTCTGATACACCACGGGGAGCCGCTGCGTGACTTCGCCGGAGGCGAATTTCAGCACCAGGTCTCCGCTCTGGTTGATGCCGACCTGATCCGCGCCCGCGAAACGCATGCGAATGCGCGAGGGATCGGCGCCTGGCGCGAGGTCGAGATCGTATTCGAGCTCACGGCCCTTGCCGTAATAGACTACGTCGATGCCCGGATACAGGTTAGTCCGCCGCAACCGCGCAAAGGCGTCGGCGGAGCGGTAAGTAA
>Ga0210394_10007032_pt1 | contig 11980 bp, 10 predicted proteins | sample IncBWC12MmetaG_FD_160121 | JGI IMG/M metagenome (GOLD analysis project Ga0210394, IMG submission 160121) | Forest soil microbial communities from Barre Woods Harvard Forest LTER site, Petersham, Massachusetts, United States - Inc-BW-C-12-M | ecosystem: Environmental > Terrestrial > Soil >... | reverse complement strand
GTCAAACGAAGGCCTCACGCGGCTGCACGTCGTGACGGCTGAGAGCAATCCATTGCTGTGGCAATTGCTGAAGCGCATGGGCGAGAAAGGACCCGCGCCCATCCTCGTCAACACATCGTTCAATCTATTCGGCGAACCGCTGGTCATCACACCGCGCGATGCCGTACGGAGTTACTACTGCTCTGGCGTCGATGCTCTGGTGGCCGGGAGCTTTATACTGACGAAACGGTAAGAAGGTCGGGGTTTCCGAATCTCTGAAGAACATCCGGACCCGAGAGGCTGTTCACTGCCTATCATTATCTCTCCCTGCTGTCACAGGGCCCGACGCAGTCCCTGCAAACGTGGTCACGCTGCTCGGTGAGAGCGTCGCGTTAAACGTCCCCGCCGAGACGGGAATCGACGTCTGTTCAGCCAGATTGTTATTGGGATCGGTCACCACCGGTGTGACCGAGGAGGAAGAGAACCCGTTCAGGTTGAACGTCAAGGTTTGGGGTGAGGAGTTCTGGTTGATGGCGACGACGGCGAACTGGGTCGTTACTGGATCCTTGAAGGCGGTCACGTAGACGCCACCACTAGGACGTGAGGTGGCGTCGATTCGTTGATAGCCCGAGCGAACATACTTGCTGTAGTTTCCGATCGCGTAGTACCGCTTCCCTCGATTGAAATAATGGTCCGTGTAACCATCGTTGTAATTGTTCTCGCTGTTCGACACGAGCTCCCAATAGAACCAAGCGCTCACGCCGGCGATGGTCAGGTAGTCGTGGATATTGTGGACCCAAACGAGGGCGTCGTTCATGCTGGGGTCCCAGTGCCACATATTCGTCTCTCCCGTGACGCTCTTTGTGAAACCCCCGTTGATCTCGGTCATCCAAAGTGTCTTTCCCTTGCGCAACGCCAGTGGAAAGGCTGTCGCCGTATGGCAACAATAGCTAACGCCCGTTCCATCGACGGTTCCAGGACCGTAACCATGGCCGGCGACGATGCTTACGTACTGCGCCGCGTTTTTGTCCTTCAGCGTGGCAGACACAAAATCGTCGTCAAACCAGTTTTCGCCCTCGCCGAGCATGATTTTCGTTTCGACTCCGCTTGCAGTGAACGCAGGGCCCAGATAATCGCGGACGAACTTGCGGTACTGTCCGGCGTTCCACAAACATGCACCCACACCAAAAGCGCGAGCCGAATCCGGCTCTCCTTGGACGGACAAAACATCCACGGGGACGCCATCTGATTTCAGCGTCTTAATAAGGTTTACGATATACGTCGCATACGCCCCGTAATCGGACTTCTTGAGTGAACCTCCCGTAAAGAAGTGTCCATTCGTCTTCATCGACGCAGGCGGAGACTGAAGCGTAATTTCAACCCTGGCGCCGCGCGCGACAGCTTTCTGCAGCGTGACCAGGTCGGGAATGCTGCCGTCCTGGGTGTTCATAGTCCGCACATATTCCAAGCCGATCCCGGCGGTCGGAGAGAACAGCATGTCGGCTTCGGAGTCACTGAGGCTGTTCGCGGACATCCAGGTCTGCCCACCCCATCCGTCCATCGTTTGGTGGGTCTGACTCCAATTGATTGTTACGGACTGGGCCGCCGCTGGAGCCGCCCAGAAAATCAAGACGAGAGATAGTGTCTTTATCATGGATACGCGACAGGCTGCATGCCACCCGCGGCCTGAGTGAGGTTCCCCCTTGACCTGCTCCCCCGATTTGGTCCAGACGAAAGTTAACTTCCCTGGTAAAAGCCCGAGACACGGCGGCGGATATTTCGAGACTTCAGAGGTTCCTCCCCACCTTAGGACTTGGTTTGAGACTTATCCTGCAATGCGGCCTGGCGCACCAGGGCAGTAATCGCCGTTTCCAGTTTCAGGATGCGGCTGTAGAAATAAAGAGCCGCTCCCAGGCAGGCAATGATGAACAGGTACAGAACCAGGTCGGTGCCGCGTCCAATGCCCACCGCCTTGGCGATCTGGGCCGTCATTTCCGGCCGGAGCACGGCGGCGGCGGCGGCGAACCACAGAAGCGCGCGGACCGCCGCGCTGCGCCGGTGCCTGCCGCGCGCCATCAGGACCAAGCTGTGCAGGAAGAGCAGAGACAGAAGGGGAACGACGATCCACTGGAACGGGTTCAAGTGATGCAGCATTATACGAGTTTCCGCCTCAGCAGCAGCTCCAGAGCGATCCTGACCGCATTCCACGAACTCTGGCCTTTCCCTATGCTATAGGAAGTATAGCGGATGGTCACAGGCACCTCGCGATAGCGCAATCCGCTTTGCTGGATTTGATCCAGGATCTCCGAGGCATGGGCCATGCGATCCATCTCCAGATGGATGTGAGCCGCCGCGCGACATGAAAAAGCACGCAAGCCGTTGTGAATGTCGCTCACACGGATGCGGGAGAAAACTCTCGTAAACAGGACGCCAGCCCTTAAGATCAGCCTTCTGGTCAACGGCATGCCCTCGGTTTTCCCGAGGAACCGCGATCCGAGCGTTACCTCGCACTCCCCGGCCAGCAGCGGTCCGACCATCGCAGCGATATCCTTTACGTCGTGCTGGCCGTCGGCGTCAAACGTCACCACGATCTCTGCGCCTCGCGAAAGCGCAAACTCCAGGCCCGTTTGCAGCGCTGCTCCTTGCCCGCGGTTCACGCAATGGCGCAGCAGGTAGACCGGCGAGTCTTTCAAGGCCTCGACAGTGCGGTCTGTTGAGGCGTCGTCCACCACCACCACCTGGGGGTAGGCGGAAAGCAGCGAATCCACTACCGGGCGGATGGCTTCTGCTTCGTTGTAGGCGGCCATCACCACGAAGATTTTGGGGGCCGTCAGTGGGGTCATCGTATCACCTTGCGGAAGGAAACATGTTCAGGGCGCGCTTGCCGCGGCCATACCGTACGACGACGGCGCCAGACTCTGGTTGCCGCCCTTTCTCACCAAGCAGACATTGTGCGATAACGCAGGGGTTGGGTCCATGAACCGGCGGTCCCATTCGCGAGTAGGCGGAAAGTCCCGGTACCTCCATTTGGCGTCCCGCGCCAGAACAGCATACACCTAGCGGCACGTTCACGGCGGCAAGCGCCTACTCCAGGCGGCCTAGGGCCTTGATTCCACCAAACTCGGATCGGCAGCGCAGGGATGTGATATAAAAACTCAGTTACTTCTACGGGACCAGATCCTCGGGCCGGTTAAGCCTTTTCAAAACTCTTCGAACGGGAACCTCTATTTCGAAGACGGTACTTCGGAGATCGACATTACCATGGCGTCTCACTCTGCCAATTGGAAGTCCGGGCCAGCAGGAACGCGTGTCAATGTCTGGCGTCATCCTTTCGTTCTGATCGGGGCGATCCTACTGGCAAGCCTGGCAGCGCGCGTAGCGGCGCTGATTTTCTGGGGAACGGGAGCCATCGATTCCGAAGGCACAGAATACGCCAGGATCGCGCAGAACCTGTGGAACGGAACGGGATACGTTGGACTAACCAGCCCGGGTCGCGAGCTGGTGTTTCCTCCGCTCCTTCCCTTACTGATCGGCGTGGCTTCATTTTTTACACATGACTTTGAATGGGCGGGACGATTGGTTTCTTTGGTCTTGGGGTCGCTACTCCCGCTTCCGGTACTGGGTATCGCTTCGCGGCTGTATAACCGGCGCACCGGATTTGTCGCCGCGATATTGGCAGTCTTTTACCCCCTCTTCGTCAATTTATCTTTCGCCGTGAAGTCAGAGGGGACGTATATCACGCTACTTTTATCGGCCGTGTACATGGTCCTTCGCGCGCTGGAGTGGCCCTCGATACGCGTCTATTGCCTGATGGGCGGGTTCTTTGGGCTCGCCTATCTCACCCGACAAGAGGCTGTCGCGCCGCTGTTGATCGCAGTGTTTTTCCTGATGTGCTTCACCGAAGGATCGCTGGCAGCCAGAAGCAAGCGGGCGATCGCCGCGATCGCAGTGTTCGCCGTGCTGGCGCTACCGGAAGTCGTCCGTCTTTATAGAGCGACCGGTACGATTCGGTTGGAAGCGAAAAGCGCTCTGTTTTATGCGGAGCAGGTTCGTACTGCCATCGGGCAAGAGAATAATGAAGCGGACCCGGTTGAATGGGCGGAGCATTCTATCGATTCCAATCTACAGAGAACGGGAACCTCGAACCGCCCCGAAGCCGACATTGTGCGGGAGACCCGGGTGAAATTTAGGGGTCTCGCTCACATTCTAAAAATGGGAATGCGCAAGAATATCCCCATCCTGCTGGAACAACTCTCGTCGAGGTGGTTGGGAGCGCCGTTTCTGCCGGCGTTAGCGTTGCTGGGCGCACTGCGTCGGCCCTGGAGACGACCTCTGGTTCCAAGCCACTTATACGTCGTGCTGGTTCCGTTGACCGCCATTGTGGCGACTTTTACTTTTACTTGGACTGTTCCGAGGTACTACTTCGTGTTGGTTCCCTTTCTGCTGGTCTGGGCGGCCAACGGTCTGGTCGGAATCGGCTTGTGGACCCAGGCGTCGGTCGAGGCTGCTGGTTGGCGCTGGATTAGCCCGGTAATCGCCAAGTGGATCGTTCCTGTGCTGGTCGGGTTGGTCGTAATCCTGTACCCCATAAAAGGGGTGAGGTCATCGTGGGAATTTCGACAGGGCTCCCCCGCTACGCTGGTCCTAAAACAATTGGGATTGTGGATTGGAGGGCAGCAAAATCGTCAGGTAATGATCATGGATCGTTCCACGCCTCTGGCATTTCACGCCAGCGCGCTGTGGGTCGATTTCCCGTATTGCGATGGCAATCTGGCGCTTCGTTTCCTCGACGCCGCCAAAGTTGACTACGTCATTCTCCGTCAGGGGCAAAAATATACGCCGTACTACCAAGACTGGCTCACAAACGGAATTCCAGACCGAAGGGCTGAACGCGTCTATGTAACCTCAGACGCGGACGGCAACCAAATCACGGTATTTCGATGGCACCGGGATGGAAGCGATTCTCCTCAAGAGTCGAATCCGATCCGTTGATGCCCCTCTCAGCGGCCGGGCGCCATGAATTTTGCTTCGGCCAAGGATGACGCTGACTCCGGAACGCGCCGAGCCCGCTCCCTATGCCCGAGAAAACCGGCCGGAAGGAGAGGAGATCGCAGCCCACGTCTTACGGGAAATGCGCGGCAGGGCGTTTTCATTGAGATGGGTGGGTCGCCTCGATGCTGCCGTTATCCTGTCCGGCTTGGAGTGCCGCCAGGCACAAAGCGGTTCTGGCTGGAATGCATTGGTATATCGCGTATAGAGGGAGATCTCGCTGTTGAACGACATACTTGCCATCGTGCACGGCATCGACCTTTTCCCCGGTTGACAGCACGAAAGGGTTATCCGATTGGACTCGCACCCGGAACTGACCGGACGATGGTTCGTAGTTGTCGTAACTAAAACATTGGCCGATGCAGGCTCGATCGACGATGTGGTTGATGCTTATGCGATTGTTCGGCAGGTGAATCGTTTTCTTGATCACGCGCTGCCCGCGGGGCAGTGAAGCCACCAGCCGTTCAACCTGGTCCTCCATGCCGTTGATTGTGGCGGTGTCCGAGTACAAATAAAAGAAGAAGATTGCCGCCAGCGCTGCGAAGCCGGCGTAGTGCCACTTTCGGGGTTTTATCTGCGCCAAGAGGCAACACGCAAAAATCGCCACGACAGAGGTTAGCCTGTCGGTGACAAATCCGAGGGCTCCCATTGTTCCAAAGCGATGAGGTACTCGGATGATTGTTGGAATCAAAGCAACCGCCATCAAGGCAAGGATGTAGAGTTGCGCCGGCAGCAGGTAGGATCGCTTCCACTGTGGTCCCCGCCATCCCTCGACAGCATCCACCAACAGGCAAACCAGGAAAAGAACCAGGAATAGGTACGCCGGCACCAAATCGTGAGGCGCGTAGAGTAGCAACTGGTCGGCGCCGTTCGCCTTCATCCCTAAATTCGAAGCCGACGACACTCGTGCGTCCCAATGCCAGATTGCGATACACAAGCGCACGGCAAGAAGAATGAGAACTGCCGCACCGAACAAGTAGACGTGGCGCGCCGGCGGCAAGTGCTTGGCAAGTAAGAGGTAGGCTCCAGCGCTCGCGAACACACACAGCCCCAGGGGATGCGCCAGCCAAATCAGCGGAATCAGAAGAAAAACAAGGATGGCGTCCGCCGTGAAAGCACCGGCGGGCCGAGCATCGCGAAACGCAATGACTGCTAGGCCCCCAAAAGCCAAACCAATCGAAAGATAGAAATTAAGAAAACCCATTTCGAACGTGTATCCATAGGCGAGAACCGCGAGGCAGGGCACCAGGAACCATGGAATCGCCTTGGAATTCGGCTGGTGCGAAATCGAGCAGGCTAGGGCAAACGCTCCCCAGAAAAAGACTAAAACGCCCGCGGAGACAGCGATTTTTTCGGCGGCCTCCAAACCAACCAGATGCCCAAGCCCGCTCAGCGCAAAATCGAAAAGAACGTTGTTCCATTGGTGGGCCAGGAAAAGGCCGGGCGCTTGGCCCTTGGCGATCAACTGTGCGAGCCAGGCGTTGTACACGTGGCTGGCGAGATCGCCAGCTTCCAGATGATGATGCCAAAAGCAAGGGATCAGCACTACCACCGAGATAGCCACGAACCTCAACCAGTATTCCCGTAGGAAATTGCTGACGCCCACCAGCGCAGAAACGCTCGCGTTTGGTTGGTGAAGTGATTGTGATGTGCTCACAACGATGGCCTCACGGCGGGACGGCTAAAACCGCCCGGAATATATCACGGCGGGGTGCGCGCAGAGCCCATGCCCAGGCGTTAGGTTCAGCGCAGCAAGATGTTCGGCTAAAGGCGGGTTCCCCAACCACCAACAACAACCTTGGGCTTTCCCCACGGCAAGAATTTTGGGCCGTGAACAGGCATTTAGCACAGCGGCCGGATCGGTTCGAGCCTTCAGGCGTGACTCGACCAAAAATGAGCTGGTCGGGCCTGACCCAAGGTACAGGGTTTTCCCTATGCCTCAGGTGTACCTCAGGCCAGTAGCTTTCACTGGAAGGCCAGGCCTAATCTCGAAGAACCTAGCCCGCAGCCCAAAAAGACAACCAAGGCGCCTGACGTAGCGGCGAGGATCGAATGGCTCATCTGGAGTTCCGGTTCCTGGAGACACGGAGGGGCATGCAGCCCAGAACCGCCGTAGCACTGAAAACACTCGCCGGGCTTCTGTTGTTGTCTATTTCGCTCCCTGCCCAGGCCCAGTCGGGAACTCCTTCCGTCGCCGTGAACTGGAGTGACGTTCATCAAACGATTGATGGATTTGGCGCCTCGTCCATGTACACCGGCAATCACATGACGCCTTCTCAGGCCGACGCGTTCTTTTCTCCCACGGCTGGCATTGGTTTGTCACTGCTTCGTATCGAAGTTCCAGCGAATGCGGCGGATGCGCAAATCAATCTATGTACACCCGCGCAGCAGGCCACAGCGCGTGGCGCCAAGGTATGGGCGACAGAACTGAGTCCTCCGGCGGCCATGAAATCAAACGATGATGTGGACAATGGTGGATCGTTGCTGGCAGGTTCTTACGCAGCTTACGCAACCTATCAGTCCCATTGGGTTACGTCTTTTCAATCCACCTGCGGTGTGAATCTGTATGCAATCTCCGTCCAAAACGAACCGGACCAAACTCAGTCCTACGAGTCTAGCAACTGGTCGGCGCAAAACTTCCATGACTATATTCTAAACAACCTCGGGCCAACGCTGCACGCAAACAATCCCGGCGTCAAACTTATAATGCCCGAACCTAGCAACTTTGGAACGAACGGGGCATTTCTCGATAGTTATGCGAACACGACTCTGAGCGACGCTGGATCGGCGGCCTATGTCGACATCGTCGGCTTCCACGGCTACTACAGCACGATGGCCGATTCTAGTGGAACGTATCCACTGCCTGCATCATTAGGGAAGCGCCTGTGGGAGACAGAAATATCTGATTTCGGTACCCCGGATAGTTCGATGACCAGCGGGCTTTTCTACGCGCAGGTAATGCACAACTATCTAACCATAGCGCAAATCAACGCCTACAATTGGTGGTGGTTGATCAACGTGAATAACGACAACGAAGGGTTGACGGTCGCCGATAGTCCTAGCGATGGTAGTGCCCTCAGTTTTACGAAACGTATGTGGGTTCTCGGGCAGTGGAGCAAGTTCGTCCGGCCAGGCTGGGTGCGAATGGGTGCGACGGCGACGCCGGCAAGCGGGGTGTACGTTTCGGCTTTCAAAGACCCCGTCTCTGGGGACTTTGCCATTGTTGCCGTCAACCAAAACGCCTCCGACCAGCCTCTCAGTTTCGCTCTGAATGGCTTTACGGCTTCTTCGGTGACGCCCTGGGTCACGTCAGCAAGCCTAGATTTGGCGCAACAGCCCAACATTTCGGCGGCGGGCAACTCGTTCAGCGGCACGCTTCTGGCGTCGAGCGTCACCACGTTCGTTGGTTCCGCTTCCGCTAGTTCCGCCCAGCCCCAACCTCCGACAAACCTCACCGCCATAGCACGTTGATCTCCCAGCCCTTCGCCAAGCGAATGAGACTGACTTTTGTGCAGTCGATGTGAGTCTGGCTTTCGGGGATTGGCGAGGCACAGATTCACGAGGGCTTCGAGCTATTTAGCCTTGAAACAACTAGTTAGGCGATTCCATTCGCCGACAGCGCTAACCGTATGAGAATGACTCCGGCCGCCGAGACGCGCTTGCCCCGCTATCGAACGAAGTGAAGGCTTGAAATGAGCTCGATTTCTCTTATTTTGTGCACCTATAACCGATCCTGGAGTCTGGCCAAGGCGCTAGAAAGCGTGGCAGCCTCGACCTTACTCGACTCTGTCGGATGGGACGTCTGGGTCGTGGACAACAATTCGACGGACCAGACGCGAGAAGTGATCGAAGACTTCTGTCGCCGATATCCTGGACGTTTCCATTACATGTTTGAACCGAAGCAAGGCAAGTCACATGCCCTCAACGCCGCAATACAGGCAGCTACAGGAGAGGTGTTGGCCTTCACGGATGACGATGTGATTGTCGAGCCCGGTTGGCTAAAGAATCTGACCGCGCCGCTAGACGACAGCAAATGGTCGGGGACGGCAGGTAGGATTAGTTTAGGAACGGATTTCTCACCGCCTCCTTGGCTGGCGATCCGGGGAGCGTTCAGCCTGGGGAGCTCCCTGGTTCAGTTTGACGAAGGCGACACGCAGGTGGAACTCAGCAAAGCCCCCTTCGGTGCCAATATGGCCTTCAGAAAGCGCATGTTTGAAAAGTACGGAAACTTTCGTACCGATTTAGGCCGCAAGGGGCGTGGTCTCATTGGAAATGAAGACACTGAATTTGGTGAGCGGCTGATGGTGGCTGGTGAGCGGCTGTGTTATGTCCCGTCGGCACTTGTCAACCACCCAGTGACTCCGGGAAGGCTCACCAAAAGATATATCCGAGCATATTGGTTTTATTACGGGCGTTCCGTGGCCCGTCAAGCCGGCGAACAGCTCCCTCTCTGGATTATTCCTTTGCGCTACTTGCGCCGATTTATACGGAGGTTGAAGTGGATGTTCTCCGTGAATCGGCGCTGGGTCTGGAGTCCTCACGCACGATTCTTCTGCGAAGTCCACGCCCTGATGGCCGTCGGGCAGATCGTGGAAAGCTATCGCCAATCCTTCCAAGCGAATCTCTCCAGCATGATTTTTCGCAAGGGGGCGAAAGAAAATCCAGCGGACCTCAACCATCAAGCAAAGAGCGGGCGGGGTTCCTTCAAACCTGGAGCCTCGCAAAGTTCTTGAGGCTGGAGGGGTTCGGCGAGAACAATGAAGGTGTTTTCTACAATCCTCAGATCGGCCAACCGTTTGTTGATTTTGAAACCGTTTCAGTTTTATCGCCGAGGTTCGATCTGAGCGAACGAAACCGAAGAGCGCGGATACTGAGGCAGGAACCGACCCCGTCAAGGCTTTGACCTGCGAAAGAGCGACGCTGCATACTCAAGGACCGGCTGCATATCGGGCGCCAGCACATCTCCTTCGTAAATCTCCAGGAAATTGACATGCCGGCCGGAACTGTTCGCCGCCATTCCTTTATCCACCGATTTTCTCAGGGCCAGGGGAGGATTTCCTGCAGCGCCCATAACTTGGCTGGGCCCGGCGCCTTGGGAGCCACCGCGCATTTCGAAGCCAGTAATAATTCGTCCGCTATAACTGTTGATAAAATCGGTGCCGTCAAAAGCTTCGACCTTGGCGTGGCCGGCATGAAGATCGTTCGATTGAATTACAAGCCGGCGTCCCAAGACCTTGACGGCCCGTTCGACGATGTCTTGCTTTGCGCGCAAACGCGCAGGACGGCCGGATTGCCCCCGCTCGAGAATGGGAAGGCCCGGGGCCGCCAGAGAAACACACTGATTGGGAAAGGAATCGGCATAGACGTGAAAAGCCTTTTCCCATGCGCCTATATATTTAGCCGGCGTATAACCGTGACTGAGCCATTTCTTGACGGCCGGCGGAGAGTTGCTGGGCAACGTCATCTCTTCGGAAACCGAGGTCGGTCCGCCGGCCGCGATCATTCTAAAAGCTGGCGACTTTCCATACCTTTCGCTCAGTTGCTGCATGAATGCGAACCAACGGTCGAGGTACACGGGATCCCAGGGCATAGGGAGCTTCGCGACGGTGCCATGGTCAGGGCCATAGGGTATGGGAAACGAATCGGTCTTTGCTCCTGCCAGGGCCCATTCGGGAGAAAAAAAACCGGCGAAGATGTCGAGCTGCACCCATTTTTGGGATGATATCGCGGCAGCAAAGAGCGCATCCAGCTTCGACCAATCCGGTTTCCCCTGGACTGGTTCGATGTCGCGCCAATTGATTTGAACGGCGACACCGCGCACGAAAGGATTGTTCAAGGCTTCTAGATTCCCCGATTTGTATCCCTTCTCTCCGGGAGGCAGAACGACGGCCAGTCCGTTCGGTATCGCATCATCGCTCGAGGCGCACCGAACCGCCTCCCGGCGCTGGGGGACCGGATCGGCGGGGTCCTGGCGCTGAGCGCGAGCCGCAAGCGAGGTCCATGACAAGCATGACAAAACGGATATGCCCAGCAGAACATACCGAAGCCGTGAAATGCGCATGAGTGCTCTCCTCACTCAAAGCCGAATGACAACGCACATGTTGAAAACAGGTTTCGCTGTTGCTTGCCCCTCGTCGCTAATCGCTATGCGGATCGCGCGGCGCCTCAGATGATAATCCTGGCTGGACGAAACGTGCAGCGATAATAACGACACTTCCCGGGCGGGTGACCATCTGGGAGTTGGCGTAGGGAATCACCGTGCGTTATCGGCAACTCAGTCGCCAAGTATGCCGGGCCGGCTCAGACGGCGGCGGAAAGCAGGCTCCGTCCGGCTAGGCGAGTCGTGAGCTCAACCCCGAGCAGTTCGACGATGGTAGGAACGACATCGAAGGACGAGCGCACACCGCGCTCTCCTGGCTCGAGGCCTCGCGCCGCGAGGTACGCTACCCCGTGACGGGTATGCCCACCCGTTCTCCGGAGCGGGACAGGGCCGATGAGCCCTAGCCGCGGGTGCTCGAGGGCAGCGGCCACGTTGCGCCAGATGACGAGCAGATCGGACTCCGAACTCGCGAGGGCCAGGGGGTTTGAAGTCGAAGACCTCTCGATCGTGGCAACGGTCGGCTCGCCCGTGCGGGGGTCGCGGCACTCCCCAAGCAGGGTCTCGAGCGTTCGGCATGTTTCCTCGTACTGTGACAGCTCCACGATGCCATGCCGCTCACGGCCGCGAAGATTAATGCGTATACGCCCGTCAAAGAACGAAGGAAGTGCGAACGCCGGCATGCGCGGCCAGTGGTGTCGGTAGCGATAGCCCGGGATATAGTCGACTTCTTGCCGCCCCCACGCCGCTTGCCCGGAATGCCAGTCAACAGCCGCGGACCGAGCCCCTTTCAGCAGACTCTTGACGGGTTTCGGCAGGCGACGGGCGATGGTGCGTAGAACGCCGCCCCTGGAG
>Ga0210394_10007031_pt1 | contig 11981 bp, 13 predicted proteins | sample IncBWC12MmetaG_FD_160121 | JGI IMG/M metagenome (GOLD analysis project Ga0210394, IMG submission 160121) | Forest soil microbial communities from Barre Woods Harvard Forest LTER site, Petersham, Massachusetts, United States - Inc-BW-C-12-M | ecosystem: Environmental > Terrestrial > Soil >... | reverse complement strand
CGGTACGACGCGCGACTCCCCGAGCAGATCACCCGACAACTGCCCGGGCGAAAGCGGCTTCCGCCGGGCGGGGGCCGAATTTGGTGGGCCGTGTAGGGATCGAACCTACGACCAAGAGATTAAGAGGGACCTGTCTCGCACCGTAACGCGTTGTTCCACATGGAACATTCTGCGTGAGCCTCTAAGGTCAGCCATCCCAGGATCCCAACTCCGTAGCCGCGAGAGGCAGCGCGCTTAGACGGGGGCGGTTATGTGGGATGAGCCGCAATGCTGCCAAGGCTGAGGCTATGATCGGTCGCATCGGAAGAACGCCGCGCAGACGGTGGGGGAACATCGCATGAAGAGCGACGCCGGGCACATGGCCTACCTCGATGGCTGGCGCGGCCTGGCCATTCTGATGGTGCTGCTCGCGCACTTCACGCCCGTGCACGGGATCGACCTGGGTCGCTTCGGCGTGGACCTCTTCTTCGTGCTGTCCGGGCTCCTGATGAGCCGCATTCTCTTCGAGCAGCGCACGCCGATCGGGCGCTTCTACCGGCGGCGCGCGTCCCGGATCCTGCCGGCGTTCGTGCTGTTCGTCGTCATCATTGTGGCCATCTTCGACCTGGTCGGCCTGCCGACGAGCGGCCAGGAGCTCGCGGCGCTCCTGACCTTCACCAGCACCTACGCGACCGACGTCTGGAAGCTTAAAGCGCCCCTGGGGCACCTGTGGTCGCTCAACGTCGAGGAGCACTGCTACCTGCTGCTCGCTGTCATCGCGGCGATCGGCGCCGTGCGCGCACGGGCCGCGGCGGCGATGCTTGGCCTCGCGGGGCTCACGCTGGTGGCGATCGCGGCGCATTTCCTGCTCAGCCGAGACCCGAACGCGCCGTACCTCCTCAACACCGAATGCGCGGCGACGGGGCTCCTGGCTTCGGCCGGCTACCGCGCGATCGCCCACCGCTGGCGGCCGCCGACCTGGTGCGTGCCGCTGGCAATCCTCGCCGCCCTGGCCTGCTATGCAGCACGCGTGCCCTGGTATGCACCGGTCGCACTCTCGCCCTTCCTGCTCGCCTTTGCGGTGAACCATGTGGGCGGCTGCGCGCCGCTGCGCCGCGTGCTCGAGGTCAGGGCCCTGGGGGTGCTCGGCTTGATCTCATACTCGGTGTACCTGTGGCAGCAGCCGTTCTACAAGTTCCAGGCTGCCTTCCCGTTCCACACCGCCGTGCTCGGCGCGCTCGCCCTGGGCGCGTGCTCGTTCTATTTCTTCGAGTCGCCGATCCGGCGCTGGCTGAATGCCAACTGGCGCGGCCGCGAGCTCGTGTCGGTCTTACCCGCGCTTGTCCGTCCAGAATCGCCGTAGCCGCCTTACGATCGTCGTGCTGGTAGTGAGCTCGCGCACCACGATCGGCTCGGACGGCGCGGCCGGCTCCTCGCGGTCCGGCGGGTCGTCCTCGAGCGGCCGCCGGCGCCGGGTATGCCGATCGATCCAGCTGAAGTAATCGCTCGCGCTCAAAAGATCTTCGCCAGGATGAAGCCGATCACGGCCGCCGCGGCGATCGCGATGAGCCATGCCCGGTTGGCAACGATCCAGGTGCGGTCCTGGTTCAGCTTGGCGAGCGCGGCCTGCTCGCGGTCTCTGAAGTCTGTCATGGGGATCTCCTGTGGTTCGGTGGCGTGATTGTTTCGGCGAACTTGCAAGGCCCCCGATGTCCGGCCTCGCGCAGACAGTGAAAAATGTCCCGCTTACGGCCGTTGCGCCCGACTGAGAACTCCACCGTTTTCGGGCACGGTACAACCGCCGGCGGCCGATCCGGCGGGACACACATTGGCGAGAGCTTCCTTTAGTGCACCGAGTGCACGGCCTCGACGACGCACAGCAGGCAGATCGCGATCGCTGTGGCGATGGGCGAGTACGGTTTGCCGAATGCACCCACGATGGCGAGGATTGCCGCTCCAACGATGAACACGATCAGCAGTAGGGATAGTGGGGTCATGTCAGTCTCCTTCAGGGTTGCTTGGCGATGTCCGCGAGCGCCTTGTCCTTAGTCACGCCGCTCGCGCTGGAACCGAAGAAATACGCCACGATCGTCGCCCACGCCGTGCCGAGCGAGCCCACCATCACGAGCATGACGTCGCCGCCGATCGCCGGCTTGCCGTATACGAGCATGTACCCGAGCGTCGCAAAGAAGCCGCCGGTAATGAAGTAGGCGAGCACCGCCGGGGTGTGATCCTTGACCACCATTTCGCGCTGCCGCGCGCTCGCGGTGTCATCGAATGAGAGTTTTTCCTCGCTGATCCCGAGCTCTTTCATGCGCTCCTGGAACGCCTCGTCGGCGGTCTTGAGCGCGAGCAGCTGCTCGGGCGTCGCGGTGAGCGCCGCGCTCTCGAGCGCGCTGTTGTCGCCGGCCTTCACGCCGAAGACTTTCTCGAGCTCGGCGACGGCGAGTCCGCCGACGGGGCCGAACGCAGCCGTCGCGAGCGTCGGGGCGACGGTCTGGATCACCTGCAGGGCTTTGGTTCCGAGGTTCATCGATTGCTCCTCACAGGTTTTCGAGCTTTCGCGCGACGAGCCAGTAGCGCAGGCGCGAGTCGAGGCCGTTGTAACCGCCATTGATGAAGTGCGTGATCTGTCCGAAGTTGTCGCCGTCGGCGAGCTCGTTGAGCCGGTGCGTGCTCCAAAACCAGGCTGCGGAGCGACACGCGATCGACGGCGTCTCGATGAGGCCTGGCGAGCTCGCGAGCTCGACGCCGAGCGCCTCGCCGCAGGAAGTGAAGTTCGCCCGCCCCGTTACCATGAGCAGGCCGCCGCCGCGAAAGAGCGGCCCGTCGCCCGGTTGCGTATTGCCGAGATCTGCGCGCCCTTCGTACGCCTGGCCGGAGGCGATCTCGCGCATGTAGCGCAGCTCGCCGCTCTCCTGCGCCACCTGCGCAAGGAACGCGGCGCGCCGGCGCGCGGTGTCGATCGCAAATTCCGCCATCGCATCGGTGAGCGGTTGCGCGAAGTCCGCCACTTTCCCGGCCGAGTACGGCATGACCTGGCGCAGCTGGTCCGGCGTCATGGCTTCCCCGCCTTTTGCGAATGATTCAGTCCCTGGCCGAACCAGTAGCCGGCCTCCTGCAGACGCTGCGCGGCGATCACGAAGCAGCGGCGCGCTTCGATCGCATCGAGCCCGCGCACCATCTCGACGTTCTTTTGCATCTCATCGATGACGACGGAGAACCTGCGCAGCTCCTCGACGACGCGCGCGTACTGATCAGAGGGCATCGGACCCTCGCGGTTGCTCATGAGCTGTGTGAGGCCTCTCGGTTATTTGCGCCGTTTGGCGGGCACTGGCGCAGTGCCCGCGGCTGTCTTCGCGTCGTCCCAATTGTTCTCGAGCCGGCTGATCCGCTGATCGTGCGCGGCGACTGCATCCTTCAGAGTCGTGATCGCGCCCTCGTCCTGGATGACCGGAATCACCTTGGTCTCGAGAATGACGACGCGCGTCTTGAGGTTCAGCGCCCAGCCGCCGAGCGTCCCGAGGCCTCCGAGCACGACGGTCAGAGACGTCGCACTCCATTGCTTGCGGAACCAGGCCCACCAGCGCCAGCGCTCACCGAATTCGGCCTTCAGGATCCCGCTGGCGATCGCGGGATCCTCCGGCGCTGAGATCGACGGCTCCGTCATTACAGACCTTTAATGGATGAGCGAGCGTCTCGAGGAGTAGATTGCGTCTGCGGCCAATAACAATCGGAGCCCCACAATGAAAGCCGTACCTCTCGCGCTTGCGCTGCTGGCGATCGCCGGCTGCGCGACATTCAAGAACTCGCCGAGCCCTGCCGAACTCACGAGCGCCGATTACGCGCCTGCGCCGACACAGTACGAGCAGACGATCCGTCGATATTTCGATGAGGTCTCAAAAGACCCGAGCGCGATCCAATACCGCGAGATCAGCCAGCCCGAAAAATGGTGGCTGCGCGACTCAAGAGGTCTTGTCAACGGCGGAGATCGCTTCCTCTACGGTTGGCTGGTAAGAGCCACCGTCAACGGCAAGAATTCGTTCGGCGGCTATGTGGGGTTCAAGACGTACGGATTTCTATTCAAGGGCGAAGAAATCGTTAAGGTCGTCGAACCCGAATAGACTCCCTTACGGCGCGAACATGGGATGAATCGTCGCGAGCTGCTTCGCGAGCGTGTAAGCCGTGTGCGTCGCCTGGGCGCCGACGTCGGCGAGTAGTGCAAGAGGCGTGGCCACCGGCGCGGGCGCCGGCGTTGTCTGCCCCTGCACCGCCGGCGCAGCGGCAGCGGCCGCGGGCGCGGGCGCCGGCATGCTGCCGAGGGTCGTCACCGCGTCGAGCAGCGCGGGCAGCTGCATCCAGGACGCCGGCGGCGCCTTCGACTGATCCATCAGCACCAGCACGCGATTGCCCTGGCCGGCCGATCCGAGCGAGTCGAGGATGATGTAGTGGTACTCGCCGACGTACGGCATGTCCGGCAGCTCGCTCGGCAGCGCACCAGGTGGGACGAGAAAATAGCGTTTCATGGCTTCAGGTTGTGAGATAGCGGCCCGTTGGCCGTCATGAAGTAGAGGCGGGGCTCGGCGAGCTCGAGCGCTACCGCTTCGGCCTCGTTCTCCCGCAGCCGCAGCGCCACGACCCGAAGATGCCGCGGCCCGCCGGAGGCAAGGATCTGCCCGATCTGCAGGTCCTTGGCGCGGATCTGCTCGAGATCGGGCGCGACGTAGCGGTGATCGAGCGTCGTCGTGACGCGCTCGCCGTTGTCGAATTCGACCGTCATCCAGTCGTGCCGCGAGGCGCGCGCGAGTTTCACGATCGGCGACCAGCCGCCAGGCGTGAGGAGCTCGTCATCGAGCTCGAGGCGGCTCGCGCGCTTCGGTCCGCTGGAGGTGAGCACCCACTGATCCGGGTGCGGGCAGCCGTAGCCGCCGCCACCTCCGCCGCCACCTCCGCCGCCCGAGCTCGTCGTCGCGCCGGTGAGTTTTCCCTGGAAGATGGTCCCGAGCGTCGAGCCCCCTGCGAGCGCTGCGGCGAGCTGCGCGTAGGTGGCGCTCGGGGGGTAGTTGATGGCGGGGGTGCCGACGGGGACACCGCCGCCGCCGACGAAGAGCATCGTCGAGGGCGCGCTCTCTGCGGAATAGGCGTACGCGATATACGACGTCGAGGCGGAAAGTCCCGTGACGCTCTGATTCCCCGCGGTCATGGCGAAGTTGCTGCCGTCGGGCCTGTAAACCGTGTACGCGGTCCATTCCCAAGTAAGCGAGCTCGAGTTCGAGATATAGGTAAAAGCGGAGTTCTGCACCATCGGCATGACGTTGCCGCGCGGCAGGATGCCGGAGCGCGGCGCATGCGCAGGCATTTGGCTCGGCGTTACCGTCGGATCCACAACGCCAGGCGCGAGCAGGTCGCGGATCGCCGGCTCCTGGCCGTTCAGCTCCTCGAAGCGCGGGGTCGCCATCAGCATGGCGGTGGACGTGCTCGTGGTGGCGAAGAGAAACGCGCGCACCTTGGTTTGCGTCACGCCAGGCGTCCACTGAAAGTCAGATCCACCCGCGATGGCGCTGCCGTTCGAGTCGCCCTGGACGCCGGACGGGATTCTGTCTCCGGTCGCCGGATCGTAGATGCCCGATATCCCGCTCTGTCCGCCGGTATAGCTCGAGGCGTGAATGATGCCCACCGCGAGATACCACTTGTCGGACGTGAACGCGGTCAGGTTGCCGTAGGCGAATAGCGGATTCGTGTCGACGGTTCCGGGGCTCAAGTTCGTGATCGACCCGCCCGTATCGTCTGTCCCGAAGTACATGCCGCCGGCCGACGAGGGGCCGGTAAACCGAATCCATAGCGTGACGCGATAGGTCTTCGTCGAATCGATGTTGATCAGGTCCGCGGTGTCATGCCATCCGACGATCCCGGAGCCTGCGGAGCCGCCGATCGCCCGCCACACGGGCAGCGTGTTTCCGAACGGCCCGAGAGGATCGAGCAGCGCCGAACCGTCACCTAACACGATGGCGTTCGAGCCGCCGGTGTTGGTCATGTCCGCGATGTAGTTATCCTGGGTGCCGAAGACGCCGATGTCCCACGGCTCGGTGCTGAGCAAATTGCCGAGCAGATCCCACGCGGCCGAGGCGGTGAGCGCCACGCCGGCGACGCCGGTCGTGGCGGGATAGATCCCGCTCGCCTGATTCTGCGGGGTGATGACGCGCACCCAGTAGTAGCGCGTCACCGTGTCGAACTTCGGCACGAAGAAACTGGTGCTGGTGGCGTCGACGATCAGTGTCGCGCTCGAAAAGGGAGTCGAAGCGGTGTACTCGAAGAGCTGAATGCGGCTACCGCCGAGCGGTGCCTGCGAAGGCAGCGTGACCTGAAAACTGATGCCGCCGGCGACCGGTGTTGCCGTGAGCGCGGTCGGCGGATACGGCAGATAGAGCGACGTCGCGCCGGTCGCGTTCGCACCCTTGATCACATAGTTGGCCGGCAGCGGATCGGTCCAATCGGCGGAGTAGGCTTCCTGCAGCTGCAGCTCGATCGCCCCTTTGGGCGTGAACTTCCAGCCGATGCAGCGCACGGTCTGATTGACCCAGCCGATCTCGGCGATGGTGAGCGTGCCCGTCTCCCAGACCTTGACCCCGTAGGCGCTCATGCCGAACTGCGCCGTCACGACGCGCTGGTCCCTCGAGACGCGCGAGACGATGAACGCGTTGCGCTGCGCCTCGTAAATGTTGGTGCAGGCGGGGAAATTCGTCTCGGTGTAGATCGTCTCGCCGTCAGCGGTCGAATAGGTCGAATTCAGGATCGCCGGGAATTCGTCGGGCACATAGTCGCGCGCCGGATTGATGAAGTTGCCGCGCACGGCGTTGTAGAGGTTCTGCCGCGGCGTCGCGCATTGGATCGATACGCCGCCGATGAGATCGGACTCCTGCAGATTGAAAGCCGAGCCCGTCCAGGCGCCGGCGTACATCCGCCACATACCGCCGGAGTAAACGCACTGCCCCATCATTGCCCGCGCGAGGAGCGCAATGTTGTCCTCGAAACGATCGGTGGCATCGAGGAGCGTGTTGCAGGTGTAGCGCGTCTGCAGGACCGTCGTCGCGGTCGAGGTGTTCTGCTGCGTGACCTGGTCGTAAGCGGACGTTCCCGTGTACGTCGAGACCAGCGTGAGCGCGATATCACTCTGCACCGAGGCGACCTGGTGCATGACGCTATCGGGGCCGAGGATGTAGAGATTCGTCCCGCCCGGCGCCGGGAAGAAGTTGGCGCCGACCTGCGTGAAATTCCCGCCGTTCAGATCCCGAAGGAATGCGGTGCCGATGCCACCGACGCCCGTCGAGCCGTTCTGCCAGTTGACGAGGCCTGGTACGACAGGCGCCGGTACCGAGACTTGCTCGTCGCAGATATTCGCGGCCGCGGCGACGAGCGTGTCATCGATCCGCGTCTGCGCCTCGCCCAGGCCGAGCGCCGAAGTCAGATACCAGCGAAGGGCTAGCGCCGGATTCGTGCTGTAGGTCCAGGTCGAAGGAGTGGTATAGCGCTGCGGCCCCGAGCCGCCGTTCGTCGAGTCCAGGCGCGGGTCGTAGAGCGCTGCACCCTGCACGATGCCGGAAATGTTCGGCGCGCCGGTGGCGAAGACGACCGTGTCGTACTGCAGCCGCACGGCCCAATAGGTGAGCGACTTCCCGACATGGTTGCTGTCCCAAGCGGTGTACGTCGTATTGAGAATGAAGTCGGGAACCGTCTGCGCGCCAGCATACCGACGCAGCCAGACCTTCCCCTGGAAGCCGTTATTCGTGATGGTGTTGGTGACCGCACCATCCGCGCTCGACCCCGTGACCGCACCGATATCGCCGTTCGCGATCCGGATCTGGTTGAGGTACATGTCGCCGAATCCGGTGACGGGATGCCCGACGACGGTGAGCACCAGGTCGAGATAGTCATTGTTCGCGCCCGAGGTCATCGGCGGGTTGGTGTACATCCCGCTCAATTTCAGCGTGCCGAAAAGGATGCGTCTCGGCTCGAGTGTGCCGGCATACGCGGCGCCGATCGGAATCAGCGGCCCGCGGCGCGGGTTCATCAGTAGCGAGACGGCGTAGCCGAGCAGCTGGCTCGCACCGGCGAGGATGAGGGTATTGCCGAGGGCGCCGTAGCTGAAGTAATCGAGGACCGCGCCGGCGGCGATCTCGACCACGCCGACGATCGCCTGGACTGCCTTGCTCATGTCGCCCAGGCCTTGAGGCCGCGTGCGCGCTTGAGATAGACGACGCCATCGCCGGCGCACGCGATGCGATCGCCGGTGCAGATCCCGAGCGCAGGCCCGAAATGCGTCTCGAGCAGCACCACATCGCCGCGATTCGCGCGGTGCATGGGAATAGGCTCACCCAGGCGCTCGGTGACGAAGGCCTCGAGCTTGGCGAGCTCGATCATCGGCTCAGCGTGGGCGGCCTCGATCAGCGTCTGGACCGCCTGACGGAAGTCACTGCCCGTCGTTGCGTCGACGCATTCAGCGGCGAGCGCGACGCAGGCGCCGTAGTAGAACGGGCGTTCCTCGGCCGCCTTGAGCGTCGCCCAGAGCTGCTCGAGCCAGTCGTCGCGCTTCACGGCTTGATGGGTCCGCGGCGCGGGTCGGGGCCACCACCGGTTACGCCGCGGCCGCTGGGCGGCACGTTGGCGGGATACTGGATCGTCGTCGCGCCCCACCCCGCGCTCGCGAGGGGGATCATCCAGACCAGGTCGAAGAACGTGTCGCCCGGGAATGCAAGCTGCTGGTCGACGTCGGTCATGCGCGAGACGAGCGGCTCGCGGTTCAGGCGATTCTCGCAACGCAGCTGGATACTGGTGCTGCCCTGCCCGATCTCGACCGTCATGTAATCCATGCGGCCTTCCCAGATGATCTCGGGCGTATCGATAAACGCCAGCGTGTTGACGTTCACGATACCGATGGAGATCACGACCTGGCGACCCTGATAGTTCTGCGTCATCGCCTCCGTCAGGAGGTTGCCCGGGACGCCGGTGAGCGAGAGCGTGATCGTCTTGGCGATCGTCTCGGTCGATTCCTCGACGAGGTCGAGGCCGGCATAATCGCCCACACCGAAATAGGTATGGCCGCCGGTGATGAGCGTCGCCAAGCTGTCGTTCAGGTACAGCGTCTGATCGGAGAAGTCGAGCTCGCAGAGCGTCACCATCGCAACGGCCGTCTGCGCCGCCGCGGTGGCGTTATTGCTGGAAGCCCAGCGCGTCACGCCGCGGCCTCGACCAGGTCGAGCGAATAGGTCCCGAAAGGCTGGGCGTTCGGTCCAGGCGTCGCCTGCCAGCCGTTTTGATTGTTCGAGAGCACGAAGCGGCCCATCGGCACGTTGACGATCACCGGGTCGTTGTCATTCGCCGAGGTGCGGATGGGCGGCGAAAACTGCAGATATCCGAGGCCGGCGGCATCGGAGTCGAGCTGGTTCGTCACGCGCTTGAGCTCGCGATCGACGTCGATCCAATCCCCGGGCAGCAAGAGGCCCGCGGTCGAGACCGGCAATCCTTTGACGTAGTAGGCGCTGCCGGTCTGTGCGGTCGCTGCTACTGCGGCGCCGGCGGATTGCACCTGGCGCCCTGGCACCGAGGACTGCGAGCAGGTGACGCGCCGCGCATCGGTGGCCGCAGTACCCGCGCCTGCATAGGAGGACGACGAGCCCGAATTCGAGGGTCCGAGCTGAACGGTGAGCGACGTTGCGGCGTTGGTTTTGCGTGCGACCATCGCGCAGTAGTACCAGCCATTACCCAGGGGCCGGATAACCGAGCGCAGGTTCGCCCAATTGCTGCCGACGCTCGAGCTCGCGAGCGCGCCGGTGCTGAGGTTGAAGAACTGTACAGCGGCAGTGCTGCCGGTGCCCTCGACCAGGCTGAGCCATAGAAAGTTCTGCGCGACTGCCTTGAATTCCCCGCAGACCATGAAGTCCGCGACTCCGGCCGGCACCGTAAGGCTGCCCTGCGAAACGTAGTGCGCGACGTTCGAGGTCGTGTCTGTGATCGCCGCCGCGGTCGCCGTGCCGTCAGCGGCGGTTGCTGCATTGGCCGTGACGCTCGAGGCGAACGCGCCCCAGGGCGACGCCAACGTATCGGAGAATTCGAGCAGATTCGGCCCGTTGTCGATCAGCATGCATTGCGTGAGCGACGTCCACACGGCCTCGGCATAGTTGCCGGCGATCTGGCCGGTGGGAATGTTGCCGCTGCCCGAGGTCGGATAGAACGGGTACTGGCCGCCCGAGGAGGCATCAGGGACGAGAGTAATGACGTTCAGACCCTCAATGCTCGTCACGCTCGCGGTGACAACACTGCCCTGGAAATAGCTCGTCAATGCTCCGAGCGCGAGAGGTGTGCCTTTGCCGTCCACCAGGAAATAGCGCGCGACGTGCGGCAGGTTCGTGACGAGTCCGCAGGTCTGGAATGCCTCGGCCGTGCCGCCGCCGCTGAAGGTGAGGCGCAGCCTCCGATCGGTTGCCGTGAGCGTGCCGCCGCTGACGCTCCAGCCGTTCGTGCCGGTGAGAAAATTGTTATTGACGAGCTTTTCGGCTGACGGAAAGCTCCCGCGCTGCGGGAAATCGCTCGGCGACCACAGCACGCGGTTCGCAGCTCCGCGCATGCGCGCGATGAAGGCCTCCATGCGCGAGCGGTCGAAGGCGGTGAGGTTTGCATACTCGAGCCGCACGCCCCAGCGGTCGCCAGGGCGCGAGACGGTGCGCATCGTGCCGCTGAGCGGCGAGGAAAAGCGCCCGGTGTTGTCCATGAGCCGCGGGGCGGCAGAGGCAATCCGAACGTCAGGCAGCCAGAGGTCGGTCACGTCACGCCCTCACGGGAGCGGCCAGGCCGCTGCGCCGGAAGGCCTGCAGCATGTCGGCCTTCGAACGCGCGATCGCCTGCGTGACGAGCGGCGGGACGAGCGTCATCACGCGATCCGCATCCGCACCGCGCGCATCGATATGGACACCGCCCATGTTGAAGGTCGGACTGCCGCCCGACATGTCCTGTAGCGCGGTGTTCGGCGTGACCATCCCGTGCGAAGCGGCGGTGAAGAGCTCGGGCCCGTCCTCGCCCACCAGGTATGTCGATCCCGCGCTGACCTGGCCGCCGCCGGCCAGCGCGCCTTCGATTCCAAGTCCGCCTCCCCCGCCACCTCCACCACCACCGCCCGAGAAGAGGCCGCTGATAAATTTCCCGAAGACGCCGGCGAACCCGCCGGAAGCTGCTCCGAGCGCTCGCCCAGCGGTGCTCGTGCCGCCGCCACCACCACCGCTCGGCGAGCCTTCGAAGAGCTGGTTCAGCGTGTTGCCGAGGATTCCGCCCAGGCCATTGTCGCCGCCTTTCTTGCTGCCGCCATCGCCGACGCCGAAGAGCGACTGGAAGATCTTCGAGGCGGCCGCATCCGCGGTCATCCGCTGCAGCGCCTGCAGGAACTCGAGCGCGAAGCGCTTGAGACTGTTGTGGAAGGGGTTGAACAGGAAATTAGCGAAAGCGCTCTGAATGGTGGCCGCGGCGCGCTCGCCGAGCTTCTCCATTTCCGTGAATTGCTCCTCGACGGGCTTTTTGATTTTGGCCGTGACCTCGACGCTCGGCAGGATCTTGTCGAGGCTTTCTTTCAGGCGCTTTACGTACTCTTCCTGACTGATGAGTCCCTGCGCGCGCAGCTCGTTGAGCTCGGCCTCGAGCTTGTACCAGGAGCCGGCAACCTTCTCGACGTTGTCTTCCGTATTGTGATCGAACTCCTCGAGGAGCGCGGTCATCTTGTCGACATAGATCTTGGTCGCGTCGACTTGGACGCCGGTAAGTGCGCTCACGTCCAAGCGGCTGATATCCGGCGTGTCCCGGTGGCCGGCGGCCGCCTTGGCCGCCTCTTCGGCCTTTTTCGCTTCGGCGAGCTGCGCGTTGACCTGGATGATCTGCGCCGCGATCTCGGCGAGCTGCTGTTTCTTGTGCGCGATCTGCGAGTCGAATTGCCCCGGATATCCGAGGAAGCCGGTGCTGCG
>Ga0210394_10007030_pt1 | contig 11982 bp, 12 predicted proteins | sample IncBWC12MmetaG_FD_160121 | JGI IMG/M metagenome (GOLD analysis project Ga0210394, IMG submission 160121) | Forest soil microbial communities from Barre Woods Harvard Forest LTER site, Petersham, Massachusetts, United States - Inc-BW-C-12-M | ecosystem: Environmental > Terrestrial > Soil >... | reverse complement strand
CCCCCCGGATTTGTTTGTGACTTCCATTAACAGCGTTGCTCAACCGCCATCTGGATTTTACGATAACTTGGCAGCTTGCATCCGGACAGGTCCGGGGGCTAAATGGGCTTGCTTTGGGATTATTTCAGTGGATTATATTCTCAAAGAACCGGCTCCGTTGGCGTCGTGTACGTACAATCCCGAAGTGAGTAAAATGGGAAGCGAACGAATCGCTCTCCTGATTTCTTTCTTCGGAGGGGCACATGATTATTTTCAAAGGAGTTCTGTGCGGAATCGGGCTATCGGTGTTGGGCACAATTGCCTACATCGTGCTGTTGTGGTGCTGGTGGTATAGACGGGCACGACTGCTTTACCCCACAGGTGTAATCGGATTCGATATTAGCTCGCTAGGACACAACACTTATCTTGCGCCCGCGTACTGGTGCTTCGTTCTTGGCTTGATGTTGACCGGTATCGCAATCGTAGCTTTGTGGCCTCGTGCCGCCCCCGCCTCCGCAATAGGGCTCAGAGCCCGCGCCGTGTGCGGCGGCGGCTGGAACAGGTGTACTGATTGGAGCAGGTCTTGCGGGTGGAGGAGTCGGGATTTATGGCATCGGAACAAACCAGTAAGCAAAATCGTCCTGAGATATATCTCGGCCCATTGTTCGTATCGACGCTTGTAATGGCCATCGCAGTTGCCGCAGCCATTGTGTTGTTAACGCACATGGCCACATGCGCCCTCCAGCGACCGATCTTGGACATCTGGGGGATATCAATAATGGGTTTCGTAGGATATCTTGGCACAATCTTAAATCTATTGCGATTAAAGCGAGCGTTGAAGAACGTGGGGACGGGCATAGCATGACGGAGCGGTCGGATGAGCATGGATGTCTACGACGAGAATTGCGACGGCTGTAAACCCACGCTGATCGACAGTCGGACCAGCAAGGCCGCTGCCTTGGTCGTGGGTAGCAGAATCCGGAAAGCGGAAAAGGAATAGAGCAGCGACGCCAATGGAAAAGAGTCTCAAACAGTCCGCATCGATATTTATCTGCTGCGCTATCGCAAGCATCGGCCTCTACGTCGTGTCCTATCTGGACCACCTGAGGATGGTTCGACTAGCGGCATTCGTCGCCTTATTTCTTTCGAGCTACACATTTATCTTGAGCTACCGGTCTGGCGCAGCGGCGCAAAGGGTGACTGTGCAAGCCAAAGTTTCGTTGTGGGCCACCATATTTGCCGGTGCGCTCTACCTCGTGCTTTCGGGCTGGCGGCCCTGACAGCGGCACACGTCTGACAGGTGGTCGAGCAAGAAGGAATTTAATGACGGCCACTCTGCGCTACCGGTGTGCCCCCGCGCCACCAACCGCATTCATTGCCGTCCGATCTTCGCAAAATGGATAGACGTGCTTCGGAAGGCATAGGCATATATCTTGCGACAGTTGCCAGCGCAAATGGAATACCGGCGGATTGGAGATTTGCGCATCCAGGTGCGAACACATCGATGCGCGAACAAAGCCGAGCGCAATGTTCGGCGCGATTTGAGTCGCGCGGGGGCAGTCCGTGTGCTTGTCGTAGAGGATTTCGAACCCTTTCGGGAATTCGTTAAGTTGACATTGGCAGGAGTGTCTGATTTACAGGTCGTCGGTGAAGTGTCTGACGGATTGGCAGCGATTGAGAAGGCGGTGGAGCTGCAACCGGATTTGATTCTGTTGGACATCGGACTCCCATCCCTGAGTGGCTTCGAAGTCGCTCGACAAATACGCAAGCTTGTCCCGGAATCCAAGATAATCTTCGTGACTCAGGAACCTCCTGGTGAAATGGCGCAAGAAGCTCTTAGCATAGGCGCGTGGGGCTATGTTGCTAAGATAAGTGCAGGAACGGACCTGCTCGCTGCTGTGGAAGCAGTCATCTCGGGAAAGCGGTTTGTGAGTAACACCTAAGCGAACTACAGGTCTTCGCAAAACGGATAGACGCGTCTCGCAAGGCAGGCCTATACATTGCAGTCGCCGCGATGACAGAATTAGGCGGTACCTTTAAGCGATTTGGTTCTGAGCAGAAGCAATTCAACTCATCCGACCTCGACGAACTCCGCTTCGTCCTACGCCGAGAGGTCGGTCAAAAGTTTGAAATTCGAGGTCGTAACAGGCCGTTTTCTACATTAATTCAATTCAGGCAATTAAACGATCTGAGGGTGAGCTATACGTGGTTCGCCCCGGCAATGGTAATCTCTTTGATCCCTGCCGACCCCTACTACTCATTGTATTTCCGTCATTCGGGTTCCTCGGAATACCGTGTACCGGGAAGAGTTTTTTTCACCTCGCCGTCGTGCGGCGCATTCTGGCCAGGGTTGCACCCAGTCGAAGTTCGAACGAACGAGAATTGGCGCGTCTTCGGCACTCGTTTCTCATCTGGCGCGATTCAAGTTGAACTGTCGCGCTTGCTTGGGCGGGACATCGTTCGCCCAGTAGATTTCGACCCGATGGTGAACTTCGACCGTGGTGCGGGGCGGATCGTAAAACGAATGCTCGTGCAACTTTACGAAAAAGCAGGACAACATGAACCTGAATTGGCAAAGTCTGATCTTGGAATACGGCAGATTGAGCTATCGCTCGTCACGCTCATACTGGAGGGCCTGAGACACAACTATTCGAAGTTTGTGAATGGACCCGAAAGAAATATTGCCCCATGGCAAGTTCGGGCCGTTGAAGAATTCATTTTTGCAAACGCAGATCGGCCCCTCTCCCTCGGCAACCTCGCGGTCATCGGTGGCGTCAGTGGTCGGAGCCTCCAATACACATTTCGTCGTCACAGAGGCTGCTCTCCAATGGAATTCTTACGCCGGGCAAGGCTCGAACGAGTACGGAACGAACTCCTGCATCCGATTCACGACACTACAATCACTTCTGCCGCAATGCGATGGGGATTCTTTCACCTGAGTCGTTTTGCGGCGGAATACCGAGAGAGATTCAACGAGAGTCCATCGGCCACGCTTCATAGAGCATCGAGCGGCGAGCGCGGTTGATGTGGGACTGGCAGTTTACTTGACGCCTATGCTGGTTGGACAGAAACTCCGTGACCTGCGCGAAGCGAAGAACTTGAGCCAGGGTGACATTGAGCAGCGCACTGGGCTCGTCCAGGCCTACATTAGTACGGTTGAAAACGGGCACACCATTCCAACCGTTGGAACCCTCGAAAAATTTGCAAGCGCCCTGGACGTTCCGCTCTACACATTTTTCATTGACGAGCGAGTCAAAAAACCCAAGCTGCCAGAGGCCCACGATAACGGAAGTAATGGCAACGACCGGCGCGAGTTTCAGCTATTCGCGAACGCGTTCGTGCGGATGAGTGAACGGGACCAAATGCTTCTCATCGCGACCGCGCAGAAGATGGTACGCAAAAACACGAAAGGGTAATGTGCATCCGGTCACAGGCGCAAAACCAGCGTAGTGGTCGTTAAGGAAGACAAACCCCTCCACACCGCGCCGAGTCGTCCGTTCTACTTTTTGGGACCGTCAAGATGGTCGGCTATTGGATTGTAGTTGATCGGTCGTCGTCCGCTTTTGACTTCGGGGTACCTTGGGCCGGTCGCAGTCACTTTGTTTATCTCGGTATCAGTAAGACCGGTTGTTCGTGCCGTAGCCGAGGCAGCGCGCACCGCTTCCAGTGCCTTCATTTGTTCGTTGGTCATAATGACCCCCTTGCAGTGTTGCACTTTCGTTCGTGAGACGCAATCGGCGAGACGCTTGGCCGCTCTGGCGTTATATTTCATGTACTACAACTTCCGCCGCGTCCACCAAACGCTCCGCGCCACCCCAGCAATGGAAGCGGGAGTTGCCAGCCACGTCGGGTCAATCGTCGAAATCGTTGGACTGCTTGACACCCGCGAAAGAAAAGCAGCTTAAGGTGCGTTTTCAAGTTGACGGAGACGAATTACGGAAGTTGGTCGCTGAGACTGTTTCGCTCCTACAGCTTAATGTCAATTCTGATTACCTCGTTGGAGAGTTTCGCGAGAGACTGCTCGACTTCCTGCAATCCCCTGCGAAATTGTTCAGCGTCCACACCGAAAGAAGTATTACAGCCGGGGCAGGTGAGTGTCGGGTTTGCTTCAAGCCGAGCGATAGTTTCCTTAATTTCGTTTTGGCACTTAGGGCACGGAAAAGGAATCTGAAAGTTGCGGTCTAGCATGTATTAGCCGTCTTTTGAGCGCAGGGAAAGAACCAAGCCCAAACCCTGAACGCGAAATATTATTTCGTCAATTTTGTTGTATGTTTTCCAGTCTTTGTTAAGTTCTGCCGACTGCCTAGCGTCAAACAGGCCGTCCTCAATTGACTTTAGCCCTTTGCCAAGCATGCTATCCATCGGATAATCCTCCGAAAAACAATTTCAATGCCAAATCGTACCACAAATCAGGGCCGGTAAATTCAAACTGACCCACTACCCCGTCTTGACGATGCTTGGCTTTTCGTGGGAGCATCAGCTTACATGGGGAGGTGTTTTCCGTGGGCATTGGATGGGAGGTTCATCATGTACCAGATCGTTTTGAGAGACGCAACCGGCAAGCTTGTGGTTGTGCGAATCGGCGATGAGCTTATTGTGGAGGGGCTTCCTGCGCACAAGATGCGGTACGTTGGCCCGATTGGGCCATTCGGTGAAGACGTAGTTGACCCGCCGAAAGCGCAGGCCGCGCGCTTCGTTCACCTCACCTCAATTCCGAAGTGGGAGCGGCTTCGCGTAGGCGAGCGCGGCCCTGAACCTTGGGATTTGCGCGGACAACAAGCCGTCCAAGCGCGAGCGCGGCAGATCGTCGCGAATCGAGTTGTGAATCAGCCGCTCGGCCCGAACTGCGAACACATCGGAACGCAGATAGCGCGCGGGAACCCCAAAAGCCCTCAATTGCGAGCTGCGGTTGGGGTCGGATTGGCGATCATCATTTTTTGGATGCTGGGTGGGTAGTTCGCTGAAATAGCTGTAGGAGCGACAGACGATTTGCGTAGAGGAGGGTTGGATGCCCGTGAGGGAGGAGAAAAGGTACAGAGTTCTACGGAAGGGCTCGGAGGTAGCTCGTGTCGAGGGGGTGTCGCACTACACTTTCGATGAGCTGGTCCCGCTCCACGGCCCGCGTACAATTACCTTCTACAACGCCGACAGGAATCTGGTGGCAATCGTTCCCGGAGAACCGGGTGACATCATCACGGATTCCATGATCGGGTTTGTAGGCTATGCTGGCAGCTAAAGTGATACGATGCGCGACAAGTTTGCAGGGAAAGGAGTCGAAACGATGGCAAAGAAAATGTCGAAGTTGAAAGCATTCAAGGGCAGAAGCCACGGTCAGCAGTCGCGTCGAAAAGAAGAGACGATCAGGAAAACACTCATTGCTTCACGCGATGGTGTGATGGTTGCTGGCGCAGATGGGAATATTCGCTTCCCGCGCTTGAAGTAAGTGCCATCTTGCGCTCGCTGCTTTCGCGGCGCTTTTTCTGTGCTAATCCGTGCTAGCTACCTGTGGATTCGTGATTTTAATGCGCTTTGCCATCTTGCAGAATCAACAACTTACGTCTTCTCAATAGCCGCGTTCTGTTCGACCCCCACCCCGGGCACCAACACCCCAATAAATGCGCTAGTTCCGCGCGAACTTCAGTAATGATTCGGTGTTTAGTAATGATTGAGAGAATCCACCGACCTGTTCCATAGCCGCACTCTGCGATTCCGGGATCACGTGGGAGTACAGTTTCAACGTAGTTTTTATGCCCGCGTGCCGGAGCTGGTGTTGAAGAACGGTGGCGACAGCGGCGGCTCGGTGAAAAGATAAGGATCCACAGAAAGGAAAAGCAAAAACGTCTCATGGAAGGAGTTGACACCATCTTGGCCTAGGGCTTTGGTTGGTCCGTAACAAGTTTTCCATTGGTACGCGCCCGTCCGTCGGACACGAGCGCCGTTCCGTTGTTTAGATGAACTTCGTTTTGCCGCGAGGCGCCCACCCGCCGGAAGACCCCGAATCCAGGAAGACATCCGCCTCCGCCACCTGTCTATCATAGTGGTAATTGACATTGGCTCTACGTATGTGCAGAATGCCGCTGCAAAATCTTCAGCAGATTTCGCATTCCGGTGGCTGCAATGGGAGATGACCCGTGTCGATGACGCTTCGCACCACGCCAATCGGCGGAGTAAGCATGCTTCTCTTAGGCGCATTTCTTTCAGCGCGCCCCGCCATCGCCCAGGCCCCGGCTCCGGCAGCAGCTCCGCCGGCAAGCCAGGAAAAATCCGGCTCGATTACCTGTCCTGTGAACGCACAAACGGCGCCGCCGCTTTCGCCTGCGCTCGAGGCCGCACGCGATCTTTACCGTACTGGGAAATTTGACGAAGCAGTCGCCGCGTACAATGCGATTTTGCCAAGCGGGGGCGCCGATGCGGCCGCAGCGTATGCCGGAATCGCGCGCGTTTATCTGCAGCAGCTGCGCGTTGCGGACGCCGACGCCGCCGCGGAAAAGGCCGTCGCGCTCACACCTGGTCGAGCACCGGCAATTGTAGCCCTCGGTGAAGTGTACTTTCGGGAGGGTAATCTCTCGGCGTCGGAGTCTTCTTTTTTGACTCCGCTCCGCAATTGCAATTTGGATGCCCGTGCCTATCTCGGCCTTACCCGGCTCTATGTAGCGCTGCTCGATTTCAAGACGGCGCACAAATACATCGGCTAGGCTTTCAAACTTGATCCCGACGACCCGGACATTCGAAGGGAGTATCTCGATAGCCTGGACGGCGCCGAGCGTATTGAATTTTTGAAAAAATACCTCGCTGGTCCCACCGATGACGACACCCAGACCACGACCCACATGCACGACGAGCTTCAACTCCTGGAGAGTAAGAAGAAGGAAGGCAAGCATCTCTGCCAGCTCGTAACCAAAGTCACCCAGACGGAAGTCAAGCTAGAGCCGCTGATGTCCGACGCCGCCAATCTACGAGGTCTGGGCTTGCGTGTGCATGTGAATGGCGCTTCGGCGAAGCTCATGGTTGACACGGGCGCCAGCGGGATTTTGATCGACAAAAAGGTCGCCGATCGAGCCGGTGTCAAGCATCTGATCGATCACGGCGTGCAGGGTGTCGGTGACCGCGCGGCGGCGTCTGGATATCTCGGCTACGCCGAGAAAATTCAGATTGGCGAGCTTGAATTTCAAGGTTGTTACGTTTCGGTCGTCAATACGAACTCAGTGCTTGATGATGACGGGCTGATCGGCGCGAACGTGTTTCGCAGTTTCCTGGTCGATATGAATATGCCCGACCGCAAGTTCAAGCTCACTCAACTGCCGCCGTACCCGGACGAACCGGCGGCAGTCGCGAGCCTGCAAACAGAATCCGCGCCGGCGCACAATTTTCACAATCGCTACGTGGCGCCGGAAATGAAGGAGTATTCCCCCTTCCTCCTCTTTGGCCACGACATTCTGATCCCCACGCACGTCAATAAATCGCCATCAAAACTCTTCCTGATCGATTCCGGTTCTTGGGACAGCGTACTCTCGGCACCGTTCGCCAGGGCGGTGACCAAAATCAGTTCCGACCCGGACACCACCGTCAAAGGTCTCAATGGAAAAGTTGCGAAGGTTTACCGCAACCAGCAGATCACGCTGCAGTTTTCCCGATTCACGCAGAAGCGCGACGACCTGGTTGCGTTCGACCTTACCCACATCAGCGACGACACCGGCACCGAAATCTCCGGCATTCTAGGCTTCACCCTTCTGAACCTGCTCGATATGAAAATCGATTACCGCGACGGCCTCGTCGATTTCAGCTTCGATCCCAATCGATTTCACTAGTTCGTAGCCAGTGCAGAGCCGAAATTGACGGGATAGGCGATAGGCTAGAGCGAACCCGCAGGAAGCTTAGGATTATTCTTCGGTTGCGTGTTGGGATGCGCAGTGCCTCAGTAAGCATAGGGTTGCAATCACAGCTAGACCCGAAATGTTTCCCGCATGCCGCCAGCGCATCGGTAAAAATTCCCCCCGAGGCCATCCTGGTGCCAGTCGGGGTCCTCGAACGAGCCCACAGCCTTTGCCAACTCCTTGATACCCATAACTAGCAATACATCGCTGGATTCAGTGATCAGGAAATGTGAGAACCATCCCGCTGCGGCCGCATGACACCTCGGCAGGCTAGGGCGCAGCAAGCAGCGCCCGTACCGACGATCATGACGGTGTCGGTCGTGTTGAAGACAACGAGGATGGCTCCAGGGGCTGAAGCCCCGCCCTTCCGAGTGGGTCATTTGTGAGATCGCGGTTAGGGTTTTTGCAGGGCGCGGATTACGGCGGAGAAATCTTTATCGCCGTAACCGGCGGCTATGGCTTTTTCGAAATCGGCGATAGCTGGGGTGGCGGTGTTCATGGCTACGCCGTGGCGCGCGCCTTCCTCGCGCGCGTAGGTTAGATCCTTGGCCATCAAGCGCAGGATGAAATTTGGGGCGAAGTCGTTCGCAGCGGCGCGAGTGGTGATTACTTTTAGTAACGGGCTGCCGGGGGCTCCGGCGGCGAGTACGGCAACGGATTTTTCGCGGTCGAGACCGCTGGCGGTGACGAGGGCCATGGCTTCGGCAACCGACGCGGCTTGCACGCCGCAGAGGAAGTTATTGATTAGCTTCAGAGTTGCGCCGCTGCCGATGGGGCCGAGATGGAGAATGTCGCGGCTCATTACGGTGAGGACGGGCCGGACGGCGGCGAGAGCTTCGGCGGAGCCTCCGACTAGGAAAAGCAATTCACCGGCGGCGGCTTGGGGTTTCGAGCCGGTCACAGGGGCGTCGAGGAGTTCGCATTCGTGTTGTTTAGCCGCGGCTGCTAGTTCGTGAATCCATTGCACACTTGCAGTGCTGGATTCGATGAGCCATGTGCCGGGAGCAGCTGCGGCTAGCGCGCCGGTGCCTTTATCCAGCCAGACGACGCGGGAGGCGTTGTCGTCCGCGAGCATGCTGATGATGATGTCGGCGCGCGCGGCCGCATCGCGCGGAGTGCGGGCGACGAAGGTTCCAGCTTTCGCGAAGGGCGCGGTTTTTTCCGGATTGCGGTTGTACACCGCGAGCGGGAATCCGGCGGTGAGGACGCGTCCGGCCATCCCTGTGCCCATCAGTCCTAAACCTAAAATTGCTACGCGCGGTTTGGTCATTGCTTGTATTACCCCAGTGGAATGACTTCGATTAGAGCTGGCTTGGCGGCGGCCACGCGCAGCGGATTGCGCAATGGGCGGCCGAAGCCCGCGTACTGAATTTGCATCACATCTCCGGTGGCGAGCCGCATGCCTTCGCCGAAGCTGAGGCAATCGGCGCCGAAGAAATGGACGTGAACGTCGCCGGGGCGGCGATGCGTTTCGTATTTGAAATGATGGTGCTCCATGTTGCGCAGGCTGTGACACATTTCGGCCTCGCCGGTGCGAATGTTTTTGGTCCAGAGCGGGTGGCCGGCGCGTTCGATGGTGATTTCACCGGCGACGGAATCGAAGGCAGGGTCGAGAGCCAGTTCAGGACCGAGAGAAGCGGTGCGCAATTTCGAGCCTGCGAGATTGAGGTAGTTCTTTTTTTCGAATACGTGGTCGGAAAATTCGTTGCCGCAGGTCATGCCGATGCGGCGCGGGCGGCCTTGCGCATCGATAAGGTAGATTCCTGCGATTTCTGCTTCTTCGCCGCCGTCTTCGGCGTAGGGCGGAACTTCGAGGGGTTCATTGTGCGCGCGGAGGAGCGTGGCGGTGCCTTTGTAAAACCATTCGGGGGGCGTGCCGATTTGTCCCGCGGCGGGGCGGCCACCTTCTATGCCCCAGCGAAACATTTTCATGCTGTCGGTGAGATTTTCGGCGGCGATGGCGTGCATGTCCTGACGATCGCGGGCGCTGCCGAGATGGGTAAGGCCGGTGCCGGAAACCAGGCAGCGGGTGGGCTCGTCCGGGTGATCGATCGGGAGCAGGACGCGCCAATCGGATTGGCCTTCGTGGATCGCATCGTAGTCGAGTGCGTCACTTGAGAGTTTCTGCTGCACGAGTGCGTTTAATTTTGCGCCGGAGATGATGGCTTCCTGCGCTAAGGAGTAGATGGAGGAGGTGTGGTCGAGCAGGCGGAGACGCGGTTCTTCGACCAGCGCTACTTTGCGGTCGGTGCCTTTTGCGACTTGAATGAGTCGGGTCATGATATGCGGTTCAATCGATCACCTCGAATTTTGCTAGAGCTTTTTCGTTTATTGTGAGGCCGAGGCCGGGAAGATTGTCATCCAGGTCTACGAAGCCGTCCTTGGCTTTTGCTTCGCCCTCGAAGATATACCAGAAAAGTTCGTTGCCCACTTCGACGTCAACGATCGGGAAATATTCTGCCATGGGGGAATTCAAGCTGGCCATTACGACATGGTAGTTGTGCATTTGTCCGGCGTGGGGAATCACCGGGACGGAGTGGGATTCGGCGAGCGCGGAGATTTTGCGGGCTTGCGTGATGCCACCGACGCGGTTGGCATCGAATTGAATGTAATCCACGGCGCGAGCGGCGAGCAGATCGCGGAAGCCGTACTGCGTGAATTCATGTTCGCCGCCCGCGATGGGAATGCGTGCGTAAGACTTTAGTTCGGCGTAGCCGTGGATATCGTCGGGGATTACGGGCTCCTCGAGCCAGCGCAGATTGAAGGGTTCGAGGAGCGGGAGCATGCGCTTGGCGTAATCGAGGGTCCAGCCCATATAGGCGTCGGCCATGACGTCAATGCCATCGCCGACGGCCTGGCGAACCGTTTTCACGAGATCGACATTGTGTTGCATGCCGGCGGCTCCGTCGGTTGGCCCCCAGCCGAAACGCAACTTCATGGCGCGGTAGCCTTCTTTTTTGTAGCGCTTGGCTTCGGCGGCCAGTTCGCTGAGTTCGATGCTGTAGAGGCGGCTGGCGTAGACGGGGATGCGCGGCTTGGTGCGGCCGCCGAGAAGGCGGAAGACGGGTTGCTTGGCGGATTTGCCGAGGAGGTCCCAGAGCGCGATGTCTACGGCGCTGATGGCGGCCATGCCGATGCCTTTGCGGCCGAACGCCATCGTCTTGCGGTACATGTGCTGCCAGAGGAATTCGATGTTCCAGGGATCGGCGCCCAGGAGCAGAGGTTTCAGATAGAGGTCGATCACTTGTTTGGTGATGGGCGGAGCTAGGGCGGCGTTGCCGATGCCGACGTGGCCGTCGTCGCTGAAAATTTCTACGATTAGCCAGCCGTGGAAGGTGAAAGTCTGCATGGAGGCTTCTTCGCCGAGCGTGAGCAGATCCATGGGATTGGTGCAGAAATGCGGAGGCAAGGGAACCGTCTTGCCGCGCCAGCGGACTGCTCGAGTGCGAATTTCTTTGATTTTCATGCGGCTCCTTCATGCTTGAGGTGCTGTTGCTTTGCTATACGCCCGCTAATAAATGTTAGCGCACGAACTCAAAGCGTGGCTTCCGGGGCTAAAGCCCCCCTTCGGTCCGAACCGGCGCGAAGCTATTTCCGCGAAAAGCAGATCCCTCGCTGCGTCCCGCGCCCGCCAGAGCGGGGCGGCGAGGAAAAAGCGCGGGACTCCGTTCGGGATGACACGCAACTCTCTGTTTCGGTGAACCGTGAAGCGTCGTCCCGACTTGACGCAGTACTGTTCTCACCGACCCCGCAGCCCCGCCCTTCCGTGCCGGTCATTTATGAAACCGCCGGCAAGCGCCGCGCCATGTTCAGTGGGCCGATGCGCGGCACCGTTGTTAGTATCACGAGAAAAGCGATCACGTGAAATGTGGCGGCTAGCCTGAAGACGGTTTCGTAGCCGAAGCCGTGATCGAGGAGGTAGCCTGCCAGTTCACCGAAAGCGATGCCGCCGATTGCGCCGCCGAAGCCGATCAGGCCGGCGACCGCACCTACTACGCTGCGGGGAAAAAGATCCGTGGGGAGGACCATTACCAGTGTGGACCAGGATTGCTGCCCGCAGTACGCGAGGCTGAAAATGGCGATGGCCCAGGCGATGGGGGCGCGAGGGACTAGCAGGATCAGGGGCATC
>Ga0210394_10007029_pt1 | contig 11982 bp, 14 predicted proteins | sample IncBWC12MmetaG_FD_160121 | JGI IMG/M metagenome (GOLD analysis project Ga0210394, IMG submission 160121) | Forest soil microbial communities from Barre Woods Harvard Forest LTER site, Petersham, Massachusetts, United States - Inc-BW-C-12-M | ecosystem: Environmental > Terrestrial > Soil >... | reverse complement strand
CTGCGTCTCCTGCTTTCCGGCGAAGCCCTGCTCGTCTGCATCGGTATCAACCTGTGCCTCTTGCTGGCGCTGCTCGTGCGCATCATGAACACGAACCACCGGGACCTTGTGAAACTTGTGGCGTCGCGGGCAAAAACTCTCGCCGAACGGGAGCGGGCAAGGCGAGCGGAGGCCGTGGCCAAAAGAGAACAGGTGAAGGCGAATGAAATTGCCGATCGCTTCGACACTGCGCTCAACAACATGTCGCAAGGCTTGTGCTTCTTCGACGGCGAGCAGCGCCTGATCGTCTGGAACCGCCGCTACACCGAGATATATGATTTGCCGCCCGGCAGCCTTCGGCCGGGAATGTTGCTGAAGGAGGTCATCGACCTGCGCTACAAGGCGGGAAGCTGTCCCGCCATGGCGAAAGAAGATTACCACCTTTGGCGGAACAACATTCAAATCTCCATAAATCCGAGCGATTCGATCGTCGAACTCGCGAGCGGCCGCGTCCTCCAGATCCGCCACCGTCCGATGCCCGATCGCGGTTGGGTCGCAACCCACGAGGATGTCACCGACCGCCACCGGGCCGAGCGGGCGCTCACCGAGGCAAAGGCCAATGCAGAGCGCGCCGAGGAGGCCGCGCGCGGCGCGCATGCGACCTTGCTGGATGCACTGGACGTCGTACCTGAGGGCATCGTCATCCTCGACGCTGAGGATCGGTATGTGCTCTGGAACCGGCACTATGCGGAACTCTACGCCGAAAGCCAGGGCGGGCTTGCTCCGGGCGTCCGCTTCGAGGATGGGCTGCGCTTTGGCCTGGCACGTGGTCAATATCCCGACGCAAACGGGCGCGAGGAGGAGTGGCTGCAGGAGCGTCTGGCTCGCCATGCGGGGCCGCAGAGCACCCACGAACAGCAGATTGCGGGGGATCGCTGGGTTCGAATCGAGGAACGGCGTACCGCAGACGGCGGCAGCATCGGCGTGCGCGTCGATATTACCGACCTGAAGCGGCGCGAGGCGTCGTTCCGTTTGCTGTTTGAGGAAAATCCGCTGCCGATGTGGGTGGTCGACATCAATACGATGGAGCTTCTGGCCGTCAATGCCGCGACCTGCCGGCACTACGGCTACTCGCGGGAGCGGATGCTCACGATGACGGTCGATCAAATACGCGTCCCCGAAGAGGGCGAACTGCTGCAGCAGGAGTTCCGCCGGCACAAGGGCTTGCAAAACGCACAAGAAACGCGCCGGCATATTACCGCCGATGGCAGAGTGATCGAGGTCGCGATCGAAGCACGGCCGCTGCGCTACAACGGCCGCGATGCGGCCGTCGCCGTGGCGTTCGATATGACCGATCGCAAGCGTGCGGAACAGCGCATTCGACATCTTGCCTGTCACGACCTGTTGACCGATTTGCCGAATCGCGCGGCGCTTGACGAGTATCTGTCGGGCGTGCTCGAACGTGCGCACCGCGACGGGAATCGTTTTGCGGTGCTTTGTCTCGATCTGGATCGTTTCAAGCAAATCAACGATCTGTTCGGACATTCGACCGGCGACATGGTCTTGCGCGAGGTTGCGCGCCGCCTGCAGACGGCTGCGCAAGGCGCGTTCCTGGCCCGAATTGGCGGCGATGAATTCATTGCGATTGCCGAACAGGAGCCCCTGCCGTCGAGCGCGGAATTGCTCGCTGCCCGTCTCCAGACCGCGCTTGACGACGACATCGAGATCGAAGGGCATCGCTTCGAGCTCGGGCTCAGCATCGGGATATCTCTCTATCCGCGAGACGGCGAGGACATGCTGTCGCTTTTCGCCAACGCCGACGCTGCGCTCTATCGAGCCAAGCACGACGGGCGCGGCGCTGTCCGTTTCTTTACCGCGGCCATGGATCAACAGTTGCGCGACCGCCGCGCGCTGGAGCACGACCTGAGGTCGGCAATTGCCAACGGCGAGCTGTCGCTCGAATACCAGCCGCAGCAGCACGCCGACGGCAGAATAATCGGCTTCGAGGCATTGGCGCGTTGGCGTCACCCCAAGCGCGGTTCCGTACCTCCGGGCGAATTCATCCCGGTCGCGGAGGAAAGCGGCCTGATCGTCGAGCTTGGCGAATGGGTTCTGCGCGAGGCCTGCAAGGAGGCCGCATCCTGGCATCCCTCGCTGAAGATCGGCGTCAACGTCTCGGCGATTCAGTTCCGGCGGGCCGTCCTTGAGCAGACGGTGCAAGCCGTTCTTGAGGAGACCGGGATCGCGCCGGGCCGGCTCGAACTCGAGATTACCGAAGGGGTTTTGATCGAAAACGTCGGGCGCGCCAAACAGACACTCAAGGAGCTGAAGGCCCTTGGCGTGCGGCTCGCGCTTGATGATTTCGGGACCGGATATTCATCGCTGTCGTATCTGCAATCCTTCCCACTCGACAGGATCAAGATCGATCGGACATTCATTTCAAATCTCGGCCGCACCGACCGTTCGCTGGCGATCGTCCGTGCCGTCATCGGTCTTGCGCATGGGCTTGGCGTGCCGGTGCTCGCCGAGGGCGTCGAGACCAGCAGCCAGTTGGCCACGGTGATCAAGGAAGGCTGCGACGAGGTGCAGGGTTATCTGATCGGCCGACCGCAGCCGATCAAGGCCTATGCCTCCATCGTTGCCGCCGGCAGCATTGTGGACGCGAAAGCCCGGCTTTCTCTTTGAAATCGGCCGCAGGCTGTTGGGCGACGTGTCGATCGCCGACAGCGCCGCGCCGTTCGATCAGCGGACCAGCGGGACTAAGAGCGCGCAGACAAGGCCCACGACCAGGAGGCCGGAGGCTACCACGGAGACAAGATCGATAGACCAGGGGTCAACGCCTCCGCCGATCAAATGCAAATGCCGGGAATGGGTTTGGTCGCGATATGTCTGGAAGCGCATCGCAGGCCTCTTCAGCGTCAGGAGTCGTAACTCAACTGACTGCTGGCAAAACAGTTCCACGATGCCATGGTCGCGATGGCGCGCTTGAGCAATCCCAACGGGTTGGCCGGGCGCGTTGATCGCACATTTTGGAACCGGGACAGCCCGTCAGCGACCACTCGTCAGCTGAATCGGTCCATGAAATTTTCGTGAGTGAGCAAAATTGACCAGCCAAGCAACTTCGCACTGCACATGCTGACCAAGTCGCCACCGCGGTCGTTTCCCGGAGCGGAATTTGATGCTTTTGGATTTGCGGCTGCATCGAACAACGATGAAGGAAAGGAATTGCCAATGACCGATATGACTGTCGTCCAGGACAAGATGAAGGCCATCGCGGCGGCCCACGCCGATTACGCAAAGTCGTCATTTGAGGCGAACAAAGCCTATCTGGCACAGATCGCCACGATCAAGGCGCCAGATCAAGCGGTCCAGCTCACGACCGATCACATGAAGTCGACCTATGAAACCTTCGTCGCCGAATCCACCAAGATCGGCGACATGTACAAGGACTTTTTTAAATCAGCCTATGAGCCGATGACGGTTGGAATGCAAAAACTCGCGGTTTAGTTCTGGGTGCCCTCCAGCTGCTCAAACGCGCGCTCCTCGTTCGTTGAACGGCCGCTTTCGAGCGGCCCTTTTTTTCGGGTGGTTTTGCATCTCGGATGTCTGGATGGCAGAATCTGTCCGGTTTTTGTCATGGCTAGCGTAAAGCGGCAGCGATACCTTCCGACCCGTTGATTTCATCACCGGCGAGGAAAGGGGCGATGAGCAAGAGGCCAGTCCTGATCGTTGCGCCACCGCTTGCGACCCTGCAGGACGTGACCGGGGCCTGGGAGGTGTTCTGTCGCGCGGAGCGCCTTGCTCCCGGCACTTATGATGTCGCCCTTGTCTCTACAGGACCGGAATTAAAGGTTCAGACCAAGTTTGGTTTGAAGATCATCTGCGAATACTCCGTCCATGAATTCCAGGGCCCCCTCGACACCGTGCTGGTGACCGGAAGCGAGGAGGGCGTCTCCGGCCGGGCCGACCCGGCGTTCCTGGATTGGCTGAGAGAGGCTTCACGCCGCACCCGCCGCATGGGATCGATCTGCACCGGCGCCTTCTACCTCGCCCATGCCGGCTTGTTGGCCGGCCGCCGGGCAACCAGTCATTGGCGCCAACTCGAGAGGCTTGCGGACGAGTTCCCGGACATCGCGGTCGATCCGGATCCGATCTTTATCCGTGATGGAGACATCTACACATCGGCCGGCGTCACAGCAGGGATCGACTTGGCGCTTGCGCTGGTGGAGGCGGACTGCGGACACAGCGTCTCCCAGGCAATAGCCCGCGATCTCGTGCTCTTCCTTCAACGCCAGGCTGACCAGCCGCAGCTCAGCACGGCGTTGGCCCAGCGCATGGCCGATCGCGACCCGATCCGGCATCTGCAGCGGTGGGCCCCGGACAATCTGGATGCGCTCTCCACCGTCGATGACATGGCAGCCTACGTGCACATGAGCCCGCGGAATTTCGCCCGGCTGTTCAAGCTGCAGACGGGCGTCACTCCCGGCAACTACATCCGGCAGCTCCGCCTGGAGGCCGCGCGGCGTCGAATGCAGGAGCTGAGCGGGAACGCCGAGGCGGTCGCCGCCCAGGTCGGGTTTGGCAGCACCAGGTCGCTGCGGCGGTCGCTGCGCTGCGACGCTCGATCGCCGCCGCGCAAATCCTAGCCATTCAAAAATTTTTCTATTGCCCAACAAAGAGCAACAAGAGGATGTCGTCATGACTGACCTGAGAGAAGATCTAAATCCCAGCCGAGGCACCGTGGTGCAATTGGCTGCCGCAGGCCTGACGGCTGGCCTCTCTGCGACCGTCGGCGGCCAAGCTGGCGCCGAGACTGCGGTCGAAACCACTTCGGCCTTTGCACGACTGCGCGACAAGCCGCTGAACATCGGCGTCCTCAGTTTCCCGGATATGGATCAGACCGACATCACGGCTCCATTGGCCGTGCTGGCCCGCTTACCGAACGCAAAAGTGCATTTGATCGGCACGCAGATGACCCCGTTCCGTGACAAGAGGGGCCTGATCTTGACGCCGGACATGACGCTGTATGAAGCGCCGGATCTCGACCTCTTGGAAATGCCGGGCGGTCCCGGGCAAGAGGCTCAAATGAACAATCAGCCCCTGCTGGCATTTATTCGCGACCACATGGCCGCCGGAAAGCCGCTGTTTTCAGTGTGCACCGGGGCGCTGATTTGCGGTGCGGCTGGCGTTCTGAAAGGCCGGCGCGCGACCACGCATTGGGCATCCTTCGACCTGCTACCTCACTTCGGGGCTATCCCGGTTCGGGAGCGGGTGGTCGTGGATGGCAACCTGGTGTCCGCCGCCGGCATCACGGCCGGCATCGATGGAGCATTGACGGTTGCGTCCCTGCTGCGCGGAGACGCCGCCGCCCAGCGCATCCAACTCGATATCCAGTACGCGCCCGAACCGCCGTTTAATGCCGGTGTGCCCGAGACCGCGCCGTCAGAAGTGCTGGCCGCTGCAAAGACGGCCTACCAACCGCTAACCGACGCCCGTCTGAAGACGGCGCGGGAAGTTTCCGTCCGGCTAGGTATCGCTCCCCACACATGAGCGCGCGGCCTACGAGTGCGTCCAGCCACAAGAGCTGATATCGATGACTATGACGTCAGCGCCTTGAATCTCGCGAGATACCGCTTCTCGGCCTTGGCCGCGCTCCACGGCGTCAGGTAATCCTCGCGCGCTGCCGGCGACAGTTCGGGATCGCCGCCGAACAGGCGTTTTGCCTCCTCTGGCGCAAAGCCCGCCAGTTCCGTGGCTTCGAGATAGGCGGCACCCTTGTCCGCGGCCTTGATGGCCTGGGTGATCTTGTCCGCCAGCAGCGGCGGCAGGCCGAAACGGATGTGAATCGCCGACAACAGGCGTTTTTCGACCGCCTTGTAGTCTTCGCCGAGCACGGCCTTGAACGGCGAGATCATGTCGCCGATCACGTATTCCGGCGCATCATGCAGCAGCGCGGCGAGCCTATAGGTGACGTCGATGCGCGGGGTTTGCTCGCGCATGACAGCCTCGACCAGCAGCGTGTGCTGCGCCACCGAAAAGATATGCGCACCCTTGGTCTGTCCGTTCCAGCGTGCTACCCGCGCAAGCCCGTGGGCGATATCGGCGATCTCGATATCCAGTGGCGAGGGATCGATCAGGTTGAGCCGCCGGCCCGAGAGCATCCGTTGCCAGACGCGCGGCGTCATTTGACATTGAGGCGAGGGCTGCGGTGTTTTCCGGCGCAGCTTTCATGGCAAAAACACGTGACCAGATGGTCGTTCACCATGCCGGTTGCCTGCATGAAGGCATAGACGATGGTGGGGCCGACGAATTTGAACCCGCGCGCGGACAATTCCTTCGAAATCTTGATCGACAGCGGCGTGGAGGCAGGAACGCTGGCCGTGGTCTTGAAGTGATTGATCTTCGGCGCCCCGTCGAGAAAATCCCACAAAAGCTTCGAGAAGCCGGGACCTTCTTCCATGATCTTCAGATAGGACTTCGCGCTGTTGATCGTGCCCTCGATCTTGGCGCGGTTGCGGACGATGCCGGCATCGTTCATCAGCGCATGGACTTTTTTGGCGTTGTAGCGCGCGATTTTCGAAGGCTCGAAGTCGTCGAAGGCCTTTCGGAAATTATCACGCTTGCGCAGGATGGTGATCCACGATAACCCGGCCTGGAAGCCGTCGAGAATAAGCTTCTCGTAGAGCGCGCGGTCGTCGAATTCCGGAACGCCCCATTCGGTGTCGTGATAGGCGACATAAAACGGGTCGTCGCCCGGCCAGGGGCAACGGGTTTTGCCGTCGGCATGCAGTCGGGCCGATCTCGTCATGCGACCGTCTGCCTGGGGAGGTTACGCAATTCGTCCGGATCGGTGATGCGGATCGCCAGTCCCCCGGCCGCCAGCGGTATGCCGGCCTCGAGCGTCTCACTGACGCGATCGACCCTGATCAGCGCCAGGCCGCGATGATCGGCGGCTGAGCCCATGGTGCCCACGGACTTGTCGCCGGCGAGGATGGTCGTGCCCGGTTCCGGTGTTGCGCCTTCAAGTAAAACGCGAACCGTCCGCGTGCGCGCGGTGCCGCGGTGCTGCATCCGCGATATGACCTCCTGGCCGACATAGCAGCCTTTGTCGAAATCGACGCCGTGAAGCCGGTCCATGTTGGTTTCGTGCGGAAAGGCGTCGCCATAGGTGAAGTCGAGACCACCGCGGGGAACGCCGAGCGCGATGCGGTGGGCCTCGTAAGCGGAAGCCTCGACCATCTGCGCGCCGATCAGGTCGGCGGCTTTTTGCGCGAGTTCCGCGGGAAGGAGAATGCGAAGGCCAAGCGCGGCGTTACGCGGATCAGTGAAGGTGAGATCTGGCTTCAATGCCGCTTCGCCGTCCCAGGCGGCGAGCACGCCGAGGCTATCGGAGAGATTTTCGATTCCGACCTTGGCACGCAGCCGATAGAAACCGAGTTTGTCGGCAAGCGCTTGCGCGAGTGCCTTCGGGCAATCGATCAGAAAACCGCCGCCATGGCCTGACGGCGCCTCGGTGATCAGAAAATCCGCCGTGATCTTGCCCTGCGGTGTCAGTAACGCGGCGAAGCGTCCCAATCCCGGTCGCAGCAGCGTCGTGTCCGTGGTGATGAGGCCGTTGAGAAAGTCCCGCGCGCCTTCGCCGGTGACTTTGACCACGCCGCGGTCAGGCAGAAACGCAGCTTTCATGTCGTAATCTCAGGTGACATCTTACGTGAGAACGTAAGCCGCGGATCGGCAAACAACAAGGGCTTGCAAATAGTTGCGTCTATTGTCTCGCGAGCTCGGTCGAGAACTCGCCGTTGCGGACGCGAAGGGGAAGGCCTTCGACGAATTTGGCAACCGCGTCTTCGCCATAGGTTCGAACCAGTTCGGCGAAGGCTGCAAAGAGGCTCGCCTGCGCCAGGCAATCGCCATCGACGCCATCGTGGCGTGCCTCCGCCCAGGCTTCGCTGAGATAGCTAAGCGCAGCCTGCTTTTGTTCGTGATCGGGCAGCAGGTCGCGGGCGAGGAAGGGCGCTGAATGGTCCATGTACTTGATGGCGGCTTTCGAGGCGAGGAATGGCCGTGGTGTAGCATGCTAGGCGGAGCCGCCTAGACCAGTTCTTTAGGAAAGGTTAACGGGGCTAAAGGAAGTTGGCCCGTTAGCGTGAACGCCGGAAAATAAAGGCCTAATTCGCATATCGCGCGGTCAGATCGCGCGAAATCTTGAGGCCCTCGTCGATGTATCTGCGGATCGCCAGCGACGCCGCCGGCGTGCAGGCGCGGTAGGTCTGCTGGAAGCCGTTATAGCCGCGGTTGAAGCCAGCGATCATGCGCGCGCGCCGCTCTCCGCTCGGGGTTTCGGCGTCGAGCAACGCCTGCATTTCGTTGCGCCATTTGCCGCCTTCATTGCTGCCGCAAATGCCCCTGAGATAGTGCAGGGTTCCCAGTATCTCGGCAAAGCGCTGCAATTCGCCGTCGAACGGCGCGGCCGCGTCTTGCGCGCGTACGCTGCCGCCGAGGCAGCTGAGGGCGATGAGGACAATCGCGATGTATTTGGGCATGAACGGGTCCGCTGGAATCCGTGTGATATGCCTTCTCGGGGTGCGGGAAGCAAGCTAGCGGTCCCATTTCAACGTTGACACGCCCAAAGCTAACTACACGCCCAAAACGCGCCGGGCCGACTGGATGACGTCAAAGAGGCCCTTGGTGACCTTGAGTTCACCAAGCGCATCCGGCGCGAGCCATTTGTGGTCGTCGAGTTCCTCGTTGAGAACCACTTCGCCCGCGCTCCAGCGCGCCGCGAATGACAGGATCACATAATGCCCGCTTCCGGCGGTCGCCGGCAACACCTCGCGCCAGGCGGCAAGATCGGCAATCTCGATCTTCAGCGCGGTTTCCTCTTTGACCTCGCGATGCAACGCGGCGTGAACGGTTTCGCCGATTTCGACCCGCCCGCCCGGCAGCGAATAGACACCCTTGGCGGGAAAGCGCGCGCGCCGCACCAGCAGGATTTTGCCGTCGCGGAAAATCGCCGCACTGACGGCGAGCTGGGGATGGGACGGCTGAGGAGATGAAGCCAAGGCGGGATCCGAGAGAGCGTGGGCGGTAATGTTAGATCAGAATTTCAAATTCGCCACACCCCACACTGCGATCAATGGGTCATGATGTAGTCGACGTCGGCTTCGCCGACGCCGTTGATGATGCCGCCTGCCTGCATCACCAGCGGCTTGACCCAGCCGGTGGCCTGTTCGGCGAGCCGGGCGCGGGTCTTGTCCTGCTGGGCCTCACGCATCGCCGACCCCACGGCGTTCAAGATCGAGGTCATGGCGCCGGTGATGCCGTCGAACTGGCCGCGGATGCGGGTGTCGGCGGCATTGTAGGCCTCGATCGCGAGATCCCTAGCCTTGAAATTGGAAGCCGTGAAATGTTCGGCGTAGGATAGAGGCTGCCAGGTGAGAAAATCTTCGGCGCATTCCGGCATATCCGGAATCATCTCCAGCAGCATGACGGCTTCGTTGAAGTGATTCAGATAGTCGGTGGCAAGCCCGGTGCGCGGGTTGATGTTCGCCGCGCGCAACTCGGCCGCCCGCGCCGAATTGTCGGCGGCGGTCTCGGAAGCGGGTCGCACCGGTGGGGCGGCAGGCGGAGTCATCCGCCGCAGTGTTAAGGTTTGGGGTTAAAAGGTGCTGAATATCGCTTATTCGGATACCATATTATTTGGATACCCTAAATGTGCGGACGCTTCGTCATTACCTCGCCGCCGGAGGCGCTACGGCAGATTTTTGGCTACCTGGAACAGCCAAATTTCCCGCCAAGATTTAACGTTTCCCCAACGCAACCGATACCTGTGGTGATGAGCGAGAACGGGCGGCATTTCCGCCTGATGCGCTGGGGTTTGTGGCCGGCCTGGGTGAAAGACCCACGTAGATTTACGCTGCTGATCAATGCGCGCGCCGAGACCGTGAAGGACAAGCCTGCGTTCAAAAATGCGATCCGGCGGCGGCGCTGCCTGATCCCGGCCGACGGCTATTATGAGTGGAAATCGTCAGGCGCAATCAAGCGCCCCTACTTCATTCATCGCCGCGACGGCCGTCCAGTCGGGTTTGCCGGCGTGGCCGAGACCTGGGTCGGGCCGAACGGCGAGGAGGTCGACACGGTTGCGATCGTCACCGCGCCTGCGAGTGCCGACCTTGCCGTGCTTCATCACCGCGTGCCGGTGACGATCGAGGCCAAAGATTTCGAATTCTGGCTCGACTGCCGCGCGCATGATGCGGACGCGGTGACGCCGTTGATGAAGGGACCCGAAGTGGGCGAATTCGTCTGGCACGAGATCTCCGTGCGGGTCAATCACGTCGCCAACGACGATGCGCAACTGATCCTCCCCATTACGGAAGAGCAGCGCGAGGCCGAGCAATCGAAGCCGGCGAGAAAAGCGAGCCCGCGCAAAATCGCTTCCGCCGATTCCGACGACGGGCAGGGCAGCTTGTTCTGACTTGCGATCGATACTCCACTTTCCGTCATGGCCGGGCATAGCCGTTCGAAGAACGGCGTCGCTTGCGCTCGCCTATGTCCCGGCCATCCACGTCTTGGGGTGTTCGAGAAAGGAAGACGTGGATGCCCGGCACGAGGCCGGGCATGACGAATTAGTGGTTACACACGATAAAGGTTAGCCGTTGAGGAGCTGCTTCAGCTTGGTCACTGCGCTGTCGGGCGTCGTCAGTACGGGCAGCTTCGTAGCTTCGGCCACCATCGCCGCCGCCGGCGCCATGCTGTATTGCGCGAGCGCAATCAGGTCGCAGTCGCGCAAATCGCGCGAGGCCTGCGCGACCAGGCGATCATGTTCAGTGCGGTCGCCGCGATCGAGCGCGGCCAAGGCGCCTTCCGCCAGTTTCGGCACCAGCTCGACCGTGCCCGGAAATTCCGCCGGCATCGATTGCAATGTCGGGGGAAAGGTCGAGAGCAAACCGATCCGGTGACCGCGCGCCACCGCCTGCTCGATCATCGCCTGATTTGGCTTGAGCACGGGCATCGGCGCGAGATCGCGCGCCACCGCCTCGATGCACGGGCCGAAAGCCGAGCAGGTGAAGAGGATCGCGTTGGCGCCGGTCGAGGCAGCATAGTGTCCAAGCGCGAGGAAGCGGTCGGTCATCGCAGGCGTGAGCCGGCCATCGCGTGCCACGTCCGCCGACAGGCTGTCGTCGAGCAGATTCATCAAGGTTGCTTCCGGCCAAAGCCGGGCGAAAGAGGCCTCGATCGGGGCCAGCGAATGCTTGAGGGCGTGAATGAGGGCGATGCGCATTTTCGGTCTCGCTGCGGTCGGAATTTGCAAATTATGGCGTAGGCTCGCGGCCATCGAGCCACTTGGAGTAGATGATGCGTTCCTGCATCGAGTAGCCGAGCGATTGATAGAATGTCTGCACCTGGTCGTTATCGGGGCGGACCATGAGCTGCAACTTTTCGATGCCGTGTCCGCGCAGCCAGTTTTCCGCCGCATCCATCATGACGCGCCCATATCCCTTGTTACGGCATTCGGGGTCGACGGCGAGGTAATAGACCCAACCGCGATGGCCGTCATGTCCGACCAGAACGGTGGCGACGATGGAAGGGCTGTCGCGCCCGACCAGTACCGTCGCGTTCGCTTCCCTTCGAGCAAGCGCGATATCGGCGGCCGGATCGTTCCACGGCCGCGTCAGGTGGCAGGCGCGCCAAAGCGCGATCACGTCGGTGACATCGGTGTCGTCGATCGGTGTGATGGCGAGCGGGGGTGGACGAGCCGTCACAGTCACGCCCTACAGTACCTTGCCGGGATTCATGATCCCGAGCGGGTCGAGCATCGACTTGATGGCGCGCATCAGTTCGATCGCGACCTTGTCCTTCACCTCCGGCAATTCGTCGCGCTTGAGCACGCCGATGCCGTGTTCGGCGGAAATCGATCCACCCATCCGCAGCACGATCTCGAACACGACGGCGTTGACGTCGTGCCAGCGGGCGAGGAAAGCCGCCGCGTTGGCGCCGACCGGC
>Ga0210394_10007028_pt1 | contig 11983 bp, 12 predicted proteins | sample IncBWC12MmetaG_FD_160121 | JGI IMG/M metagenome (GOLD analysis project Ga0210394, IMG submission 160121) | Forest soil microbial communities from Barre Woods Harvard Forest LTER site, Petersham, Massachusetts, United States - Inc-BW-C-12-M | ecosystem: Environmental > Terrestrial > Soil >... | reverse complement strand
GGGGCGAGGCCGCCAATGACGATGGATCAGGCAGCGCGTTGGTCATGCAACTGGCACGCATATTTTCGTCGCCCGACGTGCGCACGGAGCGATCGATCCGTTTCGTGCTCTGGAACAACGAGGAGACTGGCCTCAACGGCGCGCGGGCTTACGTCGCACAGCGCGCCAGCCTTCAAGGCCAAGAGAAACCAGCCGGATCCGGGCAATACCCGGAACCAAGATGGCTCGGCATGATCCAGCATGACATGGTGCTCTTCGATCACGGAATGCCTCGCCCCGATGGCACCGTGCCGGCACAGCAGCGGCCGGAAGCGGACGTCAACATCGAATTCCAGTCAGCTGCGAAATTCGCGGATGACGCGCAGAAGCTCGCATGGGCGTTTTACGCAGCGAACGAGGCCTATGCAACCGACTATCCAGCGGCCGTTGGGCCGCACATGACCAATACCGACAGCACTCCGTTCATGGACTTGGTGCCCGCGATCAGCGTCCGCGAGAATGAGCGTGGCAGCGAGATAGGGGCCGGCTGGGATCCGCACTGGCACCAGCCAACTGATCTGTACGCCACGTTCACCGACCAGGACTTCCGTCTCGGCCTGAACGCGGCGCAAACGACACTCGGCGCGGTCGCAGGACTAGCCGGTGCGTCGCTGCGCCAGTAATCCTCAGCGGCCGTGCATCGCCAATAAAAGTACCACGTGGAGGAAGGGATGTTGAGGATAATCGTCGGGTTTTGCATCGTGGCGCTGGCGGTGCCCAGCGCATTCGCTGATGTTCCGTCTCCGGCCTTGGTCATCCAAAACGTCACGCTCATTGATGGCACCGGCGCTGCGCCGCGAGCGCACATGACGGTACGGATCCAAGACGGACGGATCGCCGAGGTCGCGCGCGCTGCCGCCAAGAAGGTGGACGGAGACGTCGACATTGACGGCTCTGGCCGCTATCTGGTCCCCGGCTTTTTCGACAACAACGCGCACCTCACTGTGTACGGTCAGCCGTCGCGACGCGACACGTCGGCCAAATACGGCGATCGCAATGAAGAATTGGCGCTGGAGTTCGCGCAGCGCACGCTCAAAGCGGGGGTGACTACCTTGGTGGACAGCTATGGCGTGCTGCCTCCCTCAATCGTCGTGCGCGACAAAATCAATCAAGGCGGCGCGGTAGGGACGAGGCTCCTGCTGGCGGGCAATATTCTTGGCTGGGGCGGGCCTTTCTCCATCACATTCTCGCTGACCAAGGATGCCGATCTATCGCTGTTTCAGGAGCAATGGGACGACCTCCTGGCTCAGGGCATGGGCGAGGAATTGATGGACATGACGCCAGAGGAACTGCGCGTGGCGATGAACGGCTACCTGGACAAGGGTGTCGACGTCGTCAAGTACGGAGGTACCAGCCATTTCATGCGGCCTTCGTTGATCGGCTTTTCTCCGCGCCAGCAAGCGGTCATCGTTGCCGAGACACACAAGCGGGGCAAGCCTGTCCAAACGCACGCGACCAGCGTCGAAGGATTGCGATTGGCCGTCGAAGCGGGAATAGATCTCATTCAGCATCCGGAAATGATGAGCCGCGATTTGCCCGATGATCTCATTCACCTGATCGTCTCCAAAGGGGTGTTCTGCGGCATGCGAGCGAATCTGATCACCGGCGACGCCCGCCGTCGCCATCTGGCCGAGCGCGGCGATGCCGAAGCTCGAATCGCGAAGATGCCTGCCGCAACCACCACCGCGGAACAGTGGCGCCGGCTCGACATGCTGCAGGAGACTCAGGATATTCAGTACCGTAACGCGCATAGGCTCATTGCGGCGGGATGCAAAGTGACGCCGGCAACGGATAGTTACCTCGGCGACGCGCCGGAGTTCAGACGCAGCGTCAAGACCGAGGAACTTGAGCCAGGGAGCGGAACCATTCGAGCCATCGAAGGATTGGTCGAATTGGGCATGACACCGATGCAGGCCATTGTCGCGGCCACCGCCAACGGCGCCGGCGCAACCCTGCGTTCCCGCGATTTAGGCACCATTGAGAAAGGCAAACTCGCCGATGCTGTGCTGCTGCAAGCAGATCCTTTAGCCGATATTCACAACATCGAAACCATCGTTGCCGTGATCGCCCAGGGTCGAATCGTAAATTTAGCTGCCCTACCGGAACATCCGATTTTCTTCAAGAAACCGTAGCTGTCGGCGGTTCTTGACGGCACCCCGAGCCGGACACTAGCGCTCGGATATTCCGGCGGCACGCAGAATCTCGGGAATCCGCAATTCCCATCCGATTCCCATGACATGCACGCCACGGCAAATATTGCGCAGCTGGCGAATGGTTCCGGCGGCAATTTCGACACCCTTCGCCGCTTCGCCCTGCGGTCCGGCGTCGTTGAGTTCCTCGATGAGCGCGGCGGGAACCTGTATGCCCGGGACGTTCGCGCTCAGCCACGCGCCCATCTTTGCGGACTTGAGGGGGATGACGCCCGCCAGAACCGCAATGTCTCCAAGCTTGGCTGCGTCGAGAAATCGCGCAAGCGAGTCCGTATCGTAGACGGCCTGTGTTTGAAAGAACTGCGAGCCGGCGTCGATCTTTCGGCGCGCGTTCTCAACCTCGCGCGCAAAGTCTCGCGATCCTGGGTTCAAGGTGGAGCCGATGCACATCTGCGGCACGCCATGCAGAACGTTGCCCGCCAGATCCCGGCCATTGCACAGCGAACGAGCGGCTGCCAGCAATTCCATCGTGGTCAGATCGAATACCCCCTTCGCCTCGGGATTGTCCCCACTCTTTGGATCATCGCCCGTCATGAACATGAAGTTGCGAATGCCGAGCAGGCAGCCGCCGAGCAAGTCCGCTTGAATGGCGATGCGGTTGCGGTCCCGCGCAGTGATCTGGACAATGGCTTCGATGCCCCGATCCTGCAGCAGATGGCCGACCGATTTGGGCTCGACCGCCATCCGTGCGCGCGGCGATTCGGTTATGTTAATTGCGTCGACGGAGTTCCTGAGCGCATCAGCTTTAGCGAAGAATTCCGACAGATCAATGCCCTTGGGCGGAGTCAATTCGCTTGTCACGACGAAGCTGGTCGATCGGATCTTCTTCTCGAAAGGGCACGTCAATAGTTTTCTCCCCGTGAATGCAGGCCGAATCGATTCATTCAGTAAGAATTGCTCACGACAGCGCCGGCTGCGCGATCCGCCAGGCCGCTGAAAATCGCCTCTATTGCTTGAAATTCTGATCGCGGAACGTAAGCCGTCCCCAACCGTTGCGCACCATGTGAATCAATCCTATTAGGCCAGACGGCACATAGAGGATCGCCGGCAGTGGCGTTGGAATAGCAGTCAACAATCCAATGATGACGCCCTTGATCAGGGCCGATTCTCGATCATCGCCATACCATCTCATTTGCGCGCGGTAAGTGATGAATCCGAGAACGATTCCCACGACAAGAGCAATCGGAATCAACAGTCCCAAGGTCAAAACCTCCCCACCAAAAAGCATCAGGTCGATGACAAAGGTGAGAAACGCGATGCGTGGGTCCAGCCCGAAGATCTGGGTGAATCCTCGGGAGGTTGCCGCCGTCGGTTCGTGGGTGTTGCGCATCTGTTCTCCTGACTGTCTTCGCCGGTATCAATTGACGGGCCGAGCTCTGGTTTAGTCCCAAGAATTGGCGTTCTCTGGGAATCCGGGACGCTGCACTCGTACGACGCAGAAGCGCTGGCCCGTGGGCGCCTGCATCACCACCCAACGCTCGAGGCGGTCCACCACCTTCGCACCCAGTTTCTCCAGGCGCGCCACCTCAGCGGGAATGTCGTCGGTCTCGATATCGATGTGGACGCGACTTTCGTGATCCACGCGCTGGATCTGCACAATGGGCTCATCAGGCGGGGTCTGCAACATGCGGTAGTTGCCGCGGCTGCCCGGGTGATTTAGGTCCACCGCGCGACCCAACGCCTGGCTCCAGTAGTTGGCGGCTTCATCCACGTCGGACGTATCGCAGTCGATCAGCAGGGCACAGAGGCGTGAACGGTGCATATCAGTGTCTCTTGGATTGGGCCTACTTCAAAATCTTATGCGCTTTGAGTATCTCCACCGTCCGTTCGATCGGAAGCGCCTCGACGGTATGCCCGTTGCCGATCAAAGTCGTCGCCTTGAGCATGGAGTTGTACACGGCTTCCTCCGTCGCTTCGATTGCGGCGAGAAACAACGGCGACATCGCATCGTTGGTCATCACTTGCTCGCTCCGCAGCAGCGCTTGTGTATTGGCATGAACCCGCACTTCGGAGGCGATCGAGAATGCGATGGCATAATCTCCGCTGCCGTTTGAGGCCGAACCGCCCGTACGGGCGACTCCCATCAAAGACCTCGCCGCCAGCCGCTTCAGGTTGCGCGAGTCCAGCGGCGCGTCGGTGGCAACCACGATCATGCATGATCCATCTGCCTTATCTTTCGCGCTGCCACTCTGTTCTAGCTCCTTGCGCAGGTAGTATTGGCCAAGTTCCTGGCCCACCGGCGCACCCGCAATCGTGAGCACGCCGCCAAAATTTGTCTGCACCAGGACACCGACCGTGTATCCACCCAGAGCCGTGGGCAGCCGGCGCGATGCGGTTCCAATGCCGCCTTTCCAGCCGAAGACCACCGTCCCGGTACCGGCGCCGACATCGCCTTCCTCGACCGCTCCGCCCTTTGCACCCTTGATGGCGGATAAAACATCGTCAGGCGTGATGTGGCGTCCACGAATGTCATTCAGGTATCCGTCATTGGTTTCGCCGACCACGGGATTGATGGACAGCACGTCCTCGTTGCCCGGCAGGGCGAGCATGTAGCTGATCACCGCGTCCGCCACGCGCGGTACGCTTGTAGTGGACGTCAGCAGGATGGGTGTCTCGATGTTGCCCATCTCATCGACCTGCGTCGAGCCCGTCAGCTTTCCGAAACCGTTGCCGACGAAAATCGCTGCCGGCACCTTCTCGCGATAGAGATTGCCGGCGTGTGGCAGAACGGCGGTTACACCGGTACGGATGTTGTCGCCGCGAACGATGGTTGTCTGCCCCACCTCGACACCGGCCACATCGGTGATCGCATCGAGCGGCCCGGTCGGCAGGATGCCGACCTTCAGCCCCAGATCGGAGGCGCGGGGACGGGCATTGGGACTGGCGCCTTGGGCGGCAGCGAACGCGGTCGCCAACAGGACCATAGCAATGGCGAAAAGCTTATTGGCCATGCGCATAGGATAAGACGATTTCGTTACTCTTAGTCTTTTGGCGGACTGCAGGGCGGCGGCGTGGCGTCGTGGCACAGGCCGGTGCGCCGATCCCGATGTCCAGCCCCGGTGCTGTCTTCTTGCGGAGGATTAGTTAAGCAACCAGACACTAGCCAAGCAGCGGCAAGAACACTGATGATTAACCTCATGAATGCCTCCTAGCATTTGCGGGCGAGTCAGCGGCGCAATTCCAGCGCGCCTTGCAGATTCTAGGCCAAAACTGCCTTGCGCGGCCGTCGGTGTAACCTCTTGCGGCTGCTACTCGCACAGGAGCTTCATCTCTCCATCCCTCCATGTGTCTGGCTGGACGGCGTGCCACGCTGTCGATGAAATCAGCTTGGAATCCGCGACCCATCGCGTCCCGTCTTCGTAATAGTCAGTTCTCGCCTCCAATCTGGCTCTGTGTTCCTGACACTCAAATTCCCACTGATCCAGCGCATAACTCACCCACTTACCCTGCCACTTTTCGGTATGCGGCGGAAAAACGTGTTTATCCCACAACGACCGCAAATCTCCGTTGCCCTGGAAGCTCGCGGTATTCACGAAGAGTTGCCCCGCTGGATCATTCAGAGCCGTGAGCCGCACCCAACCGCTGCCGCGGCTATCTTTTTTTGCCCGCGGCACAATTATCGGCGACTGGGAAGTCGCCGATTCCGTAATCAGCAGCGCTTGGTGTTCGTTATCAATCGACCAAGATTTGAGTCGCGAAAGAAAACTCTGACCCAGCAACAGCGATCCCGCGGAAGGAACGACCGACGCTATGACGTCTCGGAGTTCCAAATTACCCACCCGCAATGATCTGATGCGAAATCGCTGGGAGTATTCTGTGGACCCATCCGCTAGTTTATAGGCCCGCTTATCCAGGAAATCCTGAGGCGACACGGTCCCGGCGCTGATCAGACTGTAAAATACGTTCGTGGGAATGGAAACGTCCGTCGCGCCGCTATCAATTGTGAAATTAAGCGAAATCTTGCCGTTGACAAGAACAGGCACCTGCAGCGTGCCATGTTCGTGAACCAGCGGTATCGACTCCGAGTACGCGGCGCCACACATGAGCAGCAGCGCCAACAATGCCGCCGGACAATTAATGGACCGACCGCCCAAGATACAGGATCGCCGCGCCGAGCGAGACAATCGAAACCGCCTCGAGCAGAGGCCGGCACCGGCTTAAGTGGGTCCATTGTCGGGCCAGATGACGCTCGGAGTCAGAGAGCTCGCCCAAAGTTTCGAACCGCACAGCTTTCGGAATGAAGTATGCAAAGGACCAGACCCGTGAAACGAAATGGGCAATCAGGGCAACGATAATCCAAGAGCGGGCGTAAGAGTTGCTCCAGAGTGTCCAAGCGCTGGCTAGCAGTGCGATCTCGTACAACGTATGAATTGGCCCCCAGAAGAGCTTGCGATTCAGTCCACCGCGCTTCGGCTGAATGATGGCAAGATTGTCGGGCCAAACTCTGTCGACGAGCAGCGTCTCATAGATTCCGCCACCGAACCCGATTGCGCCAAGGATGATTGCGATGAGTGGAGTGATCATGACAGCCACATCCTTTAATTCGAGGCCACCCTCAAGATCGCCGCAAGACTGCGCTGTACGTCCGCCTCGGTCGTTGCCCACGACGAGACGCTGATGCGCATCGCTGTGTGGCTCTGCCAGACCGTACCACCGCACCAGCACGTACCGTCCCGTTGGACGCGCGCAATCACCTCGCGCGTTCGTTCCGGGCTTCCGAAGGACACCAAAACCTGGTTGAGCACGACGTCGTTAAGCACGCGGTGGCCAGCGGCACGGAGCCCTTCGGCAAATTGGCCCGCGTATCGGCACGTCCGTTCGATCAGATCGGCAAGTCCTGAACGGCCAAGCTGGCGCAATGCGGCCCAGACTTCGATTCCACGCGCGCGGCGCGAAAAGTCGGGCGTGTATTGATACGGGACACGGTCTTCGTCCTGAGCAAGGTATGCGCCGCCAGCGGACATCGCGCTGCGCAAAGCTTCCGCATTGCGCGTGAACACCAGGCCGCTGTCATAAGGGACGTTGAGCCATTTGTGGGCGTCGGTGGCCCAGGAGTCGGCGTCCTCGACGCCGCGCGCTAAATGTGCTCGCGCGGGAGCGGCCGCAGCCCACATCCCGAAAGCGCCATCGACATGCACCCATGCGCCATTCGAGTGAGCGCGCTCGCAGATTTTCGAGATGGGATCGAAAGCGCCGCTGTTCACGTTGCCTGCCTGCAAGCACACGATCGTACGATCGTCGACATCTGGAAAGGCTTCGAGACGCATCCGCCCCTGCACGTCGACGGGAACACGTACAACCCGGTCGCGCCCAAATCCCACCAGCGAAAGTGCCTTCTGCGCGCTCGCATGCACTTCATCGCCGACTACTACCGTGAGCGGTGGTGCCCCAAACAATCCATGTGCTTCAACATCCCAGCCGGCGCGCGCCAACAGTGCGTGCCGTGCGGCCGCCAGTGCGGAAAAGTTCGCCGCGGTGGCACAGGTGACAAACCCGCCCGCGCTTTGCGCGGGCAGATGGAAGATATCCTTCAACCACTGCAACGAAACGTTTTCGAGCGCTGCATTGGTGGGCGAGGAAACCACAAGACCGGCGTTTTGATCCCACGTGGCGGCGAGCCAATTTGCCGCCACGGTCGCCGGAAGCGCCCCGCCGGTTACGAATCCAAAGAATCGTCCGCCGGCCGATGCCATGGTGGCCGGCGAACCGATCTCATCTAGTTCGGCGAGCACCGACTCGGCGCTAGTAGTATGTTCTGGAAAGGCCCGACTAAACCTGGCAAGTGCAGCAAGCGCCTGCGCCTCCGGCGCGACCGAGCGAGTGTTGAGAGATTCAAGGTAGCGGCTTGCCCGCCGCGCCGCGTCGTTCAGGAGGTCGGTCATCGTAGCGGCAAGTATAATCGCCCTTCATTCAAGGTATGCCAATTAGCGCGCCGATACGAAAAGGCTTGTGTGCCATGGCACCCCTGGGAGTGCTCGCGTTTTGGGCAGGCCTGTGGATCGCCGCCCGACGATATCCTTCGGAGTACGACTGGCGCTACATGAGCATCTCCAATCTGCTTTACCCTGATCGCAACCCCGATGGCTATCAATGGGCGTGGGGCGGCTTGATGCTCTGCGCACTGGGCGGGCTGTGTTGGACGACAGTATTATTTTGGGACGGGAGACCCGGGGGCACTGGACGGCGGCCGGTTGGAATTTGGGCATTGATCGTGGGCTACGTTTGCATGGTGTGTGCGTTGGTCCCCGAGCGAGCCCTGCGGGTGCCGAAGGGGCACGAAATCCTGGCTCTTGCGGCCTTCTTCGGCCAGTGCGTTGGGATAGTGCAGCTGACCTTCCTAGCCACCGAGCGGAGCTTCCGGTTTCGCGGGCGCCCTTTCCCCGGCACTCCACGGCTCTACGCCGGATTGCTGGCAGGAGCCGCATTGTTACCGATCCTGCTGGCGGGCCTCGCGCCGGCGTATGTTTCTTATGCGCTACCGGAACTACGCTGGGTAGGTCTCGAATGGCGATCGCGAGGCGTGCCGCTCTACTTAAGCTTCACATTTTGGGAGTGGATCAGCTGCGTCGTTTTCTCCGTGTACACGGCGGGCCTGTGCCTGGCGACAAAGAGGATCTAAGAGGCGGATCGCTTCCGCGGTACGAGGCGATACCCGGAAACGAAGCGGCCATCGATGGTCTCGGTCCATTGCCATTCGACATCCTCGTCTTCCGCGCAATGAACGTTTATGACGGTGGAACGCAGATCGGGATGGCTCGGTTGCGGAGCCGCGACGATTCGACGTGTATTGGTTGATTGATCGGTCATAGCGCTGCATCTCCTTGGTCTTCACGCCCTATTACCGGTTTCGGCTGCGGCAACTCGCGGGTCGTTTGGCTGCGCCGAGCGTGCGAAGAAAGCGATGATCATGCCAAACAAAAGCATTGCCAGCAAATTGGCGACAAAGCGCAGGGGCGTGAAGTGAGGGATGCGACCGATGGCAGAGAGTGGCACGACGACGTAGTTCATGACAAAGAAGACGACGACGCCGTATGCCAACCCAGCTGGCAACCATTGCCGTTTGAGGATGCTCACCCGCGACGCCGTGACCACAAAAACTGCCGCGATCAAAATCGACATGGCCCACTGGAGAAACAACCCCAATGATTCAGCCTGGATGCCCTGCTCGAAGGATGCTTTGCCTAAGATGCCGCTCGCTATCGCCTTCAAGATCACCGCGATACCAGCGGTATTGATCAGAGCCGCGGCACCAATATCGATCGTGCCCGCGATAACGCCGGCGAGCAGGATGGCTCCGGGAATCGATCGAGGCGTTTTGAGCAATTGACTCCTCCACTGATCGTAGGCGATGGGCATAGCCACTCGTAAATACTCTTAGCGACGTGCTCGACCGTCAAGAGCCACACCGCGAGTATTTTTTGGTACCAGCTGTCCGATATTGAAGCCCCCGAGCCGTAGGGAGTACTGTGCCCTCATGGCAGCCGCAAAGAACAAGTCAAAAGCCACCCGCACCCGCAAATCTGCGACCACCAAGCGCGCACGCGGAAAGCTCGCTCCGGGCGCAAGCGCGCGAGGCTTGGATGCCGCCGAAGTCGTCATCGCCATCGACAGCGCAGAAATCGCCAACGTCGTCGCGCTGATCAGAAATGCTGGCGGCGCGCTCATCGGCGCCTATCGGGATCCATTGGGCGGGCGGCCGCTCGTCCTTGCGTCGTTGCCCCTCGGCGTCGTCCAGCCCACGCCCTTCCAGCGGGATTTGTCGCCCGCCCACGCGAAGCGGCTCGCGGTGAGCATCGATGCTACCGCGGCCTTTTTAGATCCGCTGATCGTCGTGCGCGGCGAAGACGGCCGCCTGTGGACGCCGAATGGCCGCCACCGGTTGGCTGCCGGGAAGGTCCTCGGGCTCAAGCAGATTACTGCGCTGATCTCCCCTGATGAGACGCTGGCCTATCGCATCCTCGCCCTCAACACCGAGAAAGCCCACAATTTGCGCGACCGCAGCCTCGAAGTCATTCGCATGGCCAGAAGTCTCGCGAAGCGTCACCCAGCATCCAAGGAGGCCCAGTACGCCGCGGAATTCGAATCCGCCGAGCTGCTGACCCTCGGGATCGTGTATGAAAAGTCATCCCGTTTCGCCGGCGGCGCCTACAACTCTTTTTTAAGAAAGGTAGATCGGTTCAGCGAGCGAACGCTTAGCGCCAGTTTGCGCGAGCGGGAAGGATTCGCGGCGCGGTTGATGGAAATCGAGGCGCAAACCAAGCGCATCATTCAGACCCTGCAGAAGCGCGGGTTCAAGTCGCCCTACCTACGTAATTACGTCGTGGCGCGCATCAACCCGGTGCGATTTCATAAATTGAAGAAAGGCGACAAGCTGCCACCCATGCCTTTGGCCCAGGCGCTCACGCGCATGGCGGCTGCCGCCAAGAAGTTCAATCTCGAATCGGTGTCGAACGCGGATCTGGCGTGGGTGGCGGTGGGCGCCGGCGCGCAAGAGTAGCCACTGCTTCGGGCCGCCTGCTCAGAGCTTCCCGAGGAGTGCAGAGCCATCCGGCGTGCCGAGCCCCGAGCAGGCGTCCCAACCGGGCCCGGCGCTGTAACCCTTCACGGTGTTGGCGATGGCATTGGTACCGGCGGTGACGTCGTGCACCACGCCGCCAGTGGCGTTCGCATACAGAGTGGGATTCAAGAATCCGACGTTCTTTTGTTTCGCCTGATTGAGCAGCGCAACCAGCGCGGACATCAGCGGCGCCACGGCGCTGGTACCCCCGGAGGCTCCCTCGGAGCTGTCCACACGCGTGTAATAATTGGTTGCGCTCATCGCGATATCGGGAACGCCGCGCCCGGGATTCCCGGAATCGATGGATACCGGAAGTTTCGCGTTCGCCTGGTAGCTCGGCACGGCGATCACTTCGCTGATGCCGCCGCCGCTGGCCCAACCGCCCCCGCCCGGGGCACTCTTGTCGAACGGCGTGCCATCGTTCCAGACGACGTCATTGCCGTTGCTGTCGATCTGCGTTCCCCCGCAGCCCAGCACCATGTCATCAACCGCCGGATGATCGACGTGGATCTTGCCATCCCAGTCGGCGGCATCCGAATCAGCGGTGCCGTGATCGCCGGAGGCGACGCAGACCGTCATACCCACCGCCGCCGCGGCGACGAACAGCTCGTGAAACGCCGCGATACCCTGCTGATCGGTGGTGTTTTCAGGACCACCCCAACTGATGGAGATCACGCTGGGATTGCGCTCGGAATCGTGGACCGCGGCGCTGATGCCATCGATGAAGCCCTGATCGCCGTTGTTCGGCGCGAAGTACACGGCAAATTTGGCTTTCGGAGCGACCGCGCCGGCGACTTCGATATCGAGCATCACCTCGCCATCGTCGGAATCGGGGGTGGTCGGTTTGTTGCCGGCGTGATCGACCGAGATTGCCGTCACCGCAGGCGGCGCGACGCCGATTTCGTTGAAGAAGACTTTGAGATCGCTGGTGCGAAATCCGCCTCCCAGCTCGATGATGGCAATCGTCTGCCCGGTCCCATCGAGAGTGCGGCCCTGGAATGCCTGCGGAAAATTGTAGCGCTTGGCGAATGCCGTGGAGGCCACGCCGTTGCTGCCTCCAGGACCGCCGGCGTTGCGAACGCGCGTGTAGCGGTGCTTGGGGCGCGAATCGAAGCCAAATATTCCGGTCACAATGCCCTGCAGTGCCGTCGGGATCTGGATCTCGCCTTGGCGGCCT
>Ga0210394_10007027_pt1 | contig 11984 bp, 7 predicted proteins | sample IncBWC12MmetaG_FD_160121 | JGI IMG/M metagenome (GOLD analysis project Ga0210394, IMG submission 160121) | Forest soil microbial communities from Barre Woods Harvard Forest LTER site, Petersham, Massachusetts, United States - Inc-BW-C-12-M | ecosystem: Environmental > Terrestrial > Soil >... | reverse complement strand
TCACCCATTCGTGTTCCTGATCCGGGACAATCGCTCGGGGAGCATACTTTTCATGGGGCGGGTGACGGATCCGACGAAGTAAGCCAGTGATTCGGAACCGTATCACCTCTTTTCAATGGCGTTCCGTTGCACTATCAATCTCGATTCGAGAAGGCAAACGGAACACAGCGACCGCCGAGATTACGGCTTTAGGCATCGCTGGCGTGTTCGTTTCTCTTTTACGCTGTGGTTTCCTGGCTCATCCTGCGCACCTTCGTTCAGATTGAATCAGCACGTGACAGGGCAGGTTAAGCCAATCCTCTCCAATCCGCATCGACGGCAAAAGTAGGTCCCGGGCGAGTCACCGCGTAGGCGGACCTTTGGCGAACCTTCGCTTTTCCTGCCCAGCCCCGGCTGGCGGGCCATGCTCCGCTCTCACCCGAGACTTCCCCATAGCCCACAACACACTCAGAGCCTCGCCCAACGCCGTTCCCCAAACCATCATCTGCGCCAAGAGACTCAAGCTGATTCCGCTGACAGTTCCAGCACACTCCCATCGTTTGACATCGCCACGGCATTGATTAGGGGGAAGTGCTGAAGGCTGACTGAGGCGCCGTAGTGGTCGAGGATTGTCGTTACAGATTCTTCGTCCGAAAGGTGATCGACTGCAACGCTGGAAATCCCTCGCTGCGTCCCTCCAATATCTCTGAACCCAGCCATGCGGATTGTGTTCACGCAGTTGAACCGAATGAAGAGCAAGGGCCAGTTCGCAACGTGCGACGTGGGGGTACTCACCGATGGATTCCATACCGGATCGAAACTGATAGCGGCAACGGCAGTGTCATCCAGACCGCAGTTAATATGAAGGGCGATCCAGTACGAGTCATGAAGAGTGTAGCGTTGAAGAAATGTATCGATGTGCAATTGAATTGAGCGATCCCACGGGAGCGAATCGTCAACAACGGAATGCGCTAGGTTCACTGAGAGGAGCGATATTGAGGGTGGCCTAACAGCAATTATATGCAAGGCCCTCGGAGCAGACGGCGACCATCGGTGTGCAAACGGCGATTACGGGACAATCACCGCGCACCCGTCAATGACCCAATTTAGGTGCAAATCGGGGCAGAGGAAGGGTGCCCCAGAATCCGACCGGAGGACGTGAGTTGACCTTCAGCTCCTTGTCGATCAGCAGATCGGCCAACTGTAATGATTCTGGCGTTCCCCTTGACATTCGACCTGAACGAGGTTAGCCTCAGGTCGAATGTCGACTAGAGAGCCTGACAACCAATCCGGACTCTTGCAGGGCACCCTCGACTTGCTAATTCTGCAAACGGTGGCTCTGGGCCCTGTGCACGGGCACGCCATCGCCCGGTCCATTGAAAGCCGCTCGCGCGAGGTGCTGCAAGTAGGGCACGGCTCTCTTTATCCAGCGCTGCAGCGCCTCATCAAGGATGGCCTCATTGCCGCCGAAGACGGCACATCGGAGAACAATCGCAAGGCCCGATTTTATCGGCTCACCAAAAAAGGCCACCGAAGGCTCTTTGCCGAGACTTCGCGGTGGCATCGGCTCTCTGAAGCTATCGGGCGCGTTCTCACCCCGCTCGCGGAGGAAAGCAAGTAACTCGTCGGCAACGCGGAAAGGGGTTCCCCACATGATCTGGTGGAAAAAGCGCGGCGAACGGCTGAAAGACGAAATCGAGGCCCACATCGACATTGAGACGCAGGAGAACATCGAGGCCGGGATGCGGCCCGAAGAAGCGCGTCACGCGGCGATGAAGAAATTTGGCAACGTTGTGCTGGCACGCGAAAGGTCTCGCGAGATCTGGGGATGGTTGTGGGGGGAGCGGCTCTGGCAGGACATCCGTTACGCTCTGCGGGGCTTAAGAAGAAATCCCGGCTTCGCAACCGTGGCTCTGCTCTCGCTCATGCTTGGCATCGGCGCCAGCGTTGCGTTGTTCAGCGTGGTCTATGGCATCCTCATTGCGCCCTATCCCTACGCCAAGCCCAATGAAATATGGGCTCCGGCAGTTCTCGGACCCAACGATCCGCTGCGCGGCTGGCATCGCTACACGCGCCGCGAGTTTCTCGAGATTCAAAAGCTTCCTGCATTCTCTAATGCAATGGCCACCGAGGTTCACCAGGTGCTGATGACGGGCGACACCAGCACGGAGAGTTTCTACGGAGTGTTCCTCACCGGCGGCGCCTTCAACTTTATCGGAGTAAAACCGCTGCTCGGCCGCACCATTCAACCCTATGACATCCGCGCCGGAGGCAAACCGAACCCCGTCGTCGTCCTCACCTACGGCCTGTGGCGCCGCCAGTTCAACGGCGACGCGCACGCTCTCGGCGAGACGCTGATCCTCGACGGCGTTCCGCACACCGTGATCGGGGTCATGCCTTCCAGATTCGGCTGGTGGACGAATGAGGCGTTTTGGCTGCCGATGCCCATGGATCTCTCGGATGAAACGCCGATCAACGCGATCATGCGTCTGAGCCCGGGAATTAAGAAGGAAGTGGCCGAGCAGCAGCTGAACGAATTGAACATGCACCTGGCTCAGGTAAATCCAAGGGAGTTCCCGAAGGGCCAATTGCACACCGTTCTGCTTAATTACATGGACATCACGCAGGCAGGCGGCCCGATGAAATCCAGCCTCAACCTGCTGTTGGCCGCGGTCGGACTCTTGCTTCTGATCGCTTGCGTGAATGTAGCCAACCTGCAGTTGGCGCGCATGACCTCGAGGTCGCGCGAGATAGCGATGCGGATGGCGATCGGGGCGGGCCGGGGACGGCTGGTGCGGCAACTGCTTACTGAGAGCGCGCTCTTGTCAGTCGTCGGCGGCGCACTTGGTGTGCTGTTCTCCTTCGCCGTCGTGCAGGCCATCGTCGTATTGATTCCATCCGACAATGTGCCCAACGAAGCGCGCATCACCATCAATGGATATGTCTTGCTGTTTTCGCTGGCCATTTCCATGTTGACCGGTATTGTCTTCGGGCTTGTGCCGGCCCTTCGCTCCTCTCATCCCGATCTGGCCGATGCGTTGAAGGATGGCGGCAGCGGAGCGGGTGGAAGCATTCGTGGGCAAGCCACGCGCAGCGGGTTGGTGGTGGTTGAAATTGCATTGTCGGTAATTCTGCTCACCGGCGCCAGCCTCGCCATTCGCAGCTTCATCGATCTGCTCCGCACCGATCCAGGCTTCCAACCCGAAAAGACGCTGACCATGCGATTGGCCTTGCAGCCCGATCGATACCCGACCTTGGAACAGCGCAACGCTTTTGATCGGGCAGTGCTCGAGAACATTGCGAACCTGCCGGGCGTTCAAGCCGCCGCCATCGGCAACGGTGGAATGCCCTACAGCGGATGGGAATCCTCCTATACGCTCGAAGGGCAACCGCGTTTCGACGGCCGGAAGGTTGTGCTTTCACTCATCAGCAGCGATTATCTGCGCACTCTCGGGATTCCTCTGAAGCGCGGACGAACCTTTACCTCGGCGGAGGTGGAAAACGGCATGCACCTGGCACTGATCAACGAGAGCGCCGCCAGGCTGTGGCCCGCGGGCACAGACCCTACGAACAGACGCATGCAGGTTGACGCGCTCGGGCAGCCCCTCAGGTCGCCGGTTCTGCTGGCCCCCGGAATCGGTCCCGAAGTGACCATAATCGGTGTCATTGGCGACACAAAGAATGACGGATTGCGGGATGCCACGTTGCCGGCAGTCTACTTGCCTTATACGTTCGTTGCGCCGCCGGATCGGCAGCTGGCGGTCCGGACATTTGGCGAGCCTCTGGGCATCCTGAACGCGGTGAGGCAGAAGATTCACGAGATGGATAAGGGCTTGGCGCTGGGTCGACCGATGACGATCGATGAGATGCTGGGACATGAGACCGAGCAACCGCGGTTCAACATGGCGATCTTCAGCGGATTTGCAGCCTTGGGCCTCACTCTCGCAGCCATCGGCATCTACTGCGTAATTTCGTACAACGTAACCCAGCGCGTGCACGAGATAGGTGTGCGTATGGCCCTGGGTGCATCTCGTGACGATATCTTGAAATGGGTGCTCCGAGCGGCCTTAAGAGTCGCAGCGATTGGTCTCTTCATCGGTCTCTGTGGGAGTGTTGCGCTCGAAAAACTCGTACAATTCAACGTATTCGGGGCGGCAAACTTCGACGCTGTCTCTTCTGCGGCAATTATTATCGTTCTGTTCAGCGTAGCCTTGCTCGCAGGCTGGCTTCCAGCACGTCGAGCCGGGAAGCTCGATCCCGTGACGTCACTTCGGCATGAAGCATGATGATTTGGGATCATCCTTGGGGCGCGATTTGAGATGATTCCGAGTGTTAAGACATAAGGGGCAACCTTCAGAGTCTTTCTCAGTTGCCGCGCCGCTAATCGAACGTCGGCCCACATCGACTCGAGGGTTGGCCACAGCCAGATTTCGCGCTGCGCTCGTCGATCTCGAGCAGATGGCCGGCTCACAACTGCAGAAGAACTTAGGCGCCGACAAGCGGAACTCACTTCCCCGCATGTGCCGCGAGTGCGATGTCCAATTTGCGCGCAACGGAGAATGCCCGAAGCATCGGTTCATCACAACTCCCGACGGGGAATCCGGTCAGAGCTATCTCTGCGCGGTTTACAAGGATTTCTTTCACCACATCGACCCGTGCCTGCAGTTCATGGCCGCGGAGTTGCGCGCCTGCCGCCCCCCCGCCAACATCATGCGAATCATGGGCTCTTCGTCTTAGGTCAGACAGAGCCGAGACACTTCCAGAGAGTGGGCCTGTGCCAGCACAATTGACAAGAGTGCTAATATATCTCGGCAAGTCTCTGGTTTTTTTTTTACGTCCCCCAGTTGCGGAATGAATCCTGCGCGATGAAAGCGAGGGTACTTCCAATGCAGAGTAAACTGGCTCGTTTCTGTTTGCTCATTCCCATCCTCCCCCTTGTCCTGTTGCTCGGCGGCTGTAACGGTTGCAACGTAGTGCTTACCAACGTTGTAACGCAGCACAACAACAACAATCGGAATGGCGCCTACTTACTTGAAAACGATCTGAACCCCACCAACGTTCAGTCCGACTTCGGCCTTCTGTATACGCGGGATGTTGAGGGGGCGATTTATTCGCAGCCGCTTTACATCCACGGAGTCCCGACGTCCGCGGGCACGAAGAACCTGTTCTTCATTGCGACGGAAACCAACATGGTTTACGCGTTTGACGCCGACGACCTGAGCGTTGGAGCAAGCCCGATTTTCAGCCGCCGGCTTCAACCTACCGGCTCCAGTCTGGTTTGTGGCGAGACTCCCTCCGGCGTTGTCGGGATCACCGGTACTCCGGTGATCGATCCCGACGCGAACGTGATGTACGTCGTGGCCCGAAATGCGACCGACAAGCAGCATTACCTGCATAAGTTGGACATCACAAATAGCTTTAATGACCTGGCAACTCCGGTGGCCATGGGAGGAACCGACTCGTCAGGAGTCCCATTTCAAGGAGAGTGCGAGCGTCAGCGGCCCGGCCTTCTGTTGAACAATGGAGTCGTCTACGCGGGCTTTGGCACCTTCAGTTGCGACTTCTGCCCGGACTCGCCTAAGTCGGCTTACCACGGATGGGTTCTCGGATACAAAGCCAGCGACCTGAGTGCCTCGGCGATTTTCTGCACCAGTTGCGCCAGTTCGGGATCTACGGCGGGGATCTGGCAAACCGGCGGCGGCCTTGCGAGCGACGGCGGGAACATCTACTTTGAAACCGGCAACGGCGGGCCGCCGCTGGGAGACTCGTTCGTCAAGTTGAAGATCACTTCGTCCTGGCCTGGCTTATCGCTGGCCGGATCGTATACGCCCGTCAATGCCTCGACGCTCAACAACGGCGATACGGACCTTGGCTCCGGTGGCCCAGCGCTGATTGCGGGCGGATTCCTGGTTGGGGGTGGGAAGCAAGGCCGCTACTACGTAATCAACACCGCAAATATGAAACTAGCGCAAGATCCCGCGCACTCTGGGGGCTTTGACGGTTTCCAGGCCTTTACAAACACCTACCACAACGACTCGAGTCAAGCGGCCTGCACCGCGCATGGCGGGTCAACCGGGTGCGAGGCTCAACCCGGGACAACCTGCTACGTCGATCCGGCGCGGTACGGCAACGGGGAAATTTGTGGCCCCAATATCCACTCGACACCCGTGTTCTGGCAGCAGGCGGATAACAGCTTTGGTTATATCTACCAGTTGGCGGAGAAGGACTTCGTGAAGGCCTTCCGCTACGACAACGCAACCCAGCACGTCCAGGAAACCGCTGCAGTCGTTGGCACGGAGAAGCCTCCGGATGGCATGCCCGGAGGCTTCAGCTCGCTGTCGGCTGCCTTCAGCACCAACGGGATTCTGTGGACTAACCTGCCTTTGGGCGATGCGCAGTATAGCTACGTGCCGGGACGAATAGCGGCGTTTGATGCACTCACGCTGCATGAACTTTGGAACGACGACGGCGGGTACGTGTTCGCCAAATCAGTTCCGCCCACCATTGCCGAGGGCAAGGTTTTTCGCACCACCGGGGCGGGCACTGTGCTGGTTTACGGATTGATGACCCCTGGTGGGAAGAAGAGGAAGATCGAACGCCCGCCGGTCTTTTCTGGCGTCGCAGCAATTAAAGACCTCTTCAAACGATACGGTGCGGAACATGGAATCCTCGGGACCCCGCAGGCTGAACCTAAACAGCTCGAAGATGGAGGATGGTCGCAGGAATTCAAGAGCAAGCTGCCATTGCGGGGCTACACGGTGGTTTCAGTTCATCCCAACCCGGCGGCGATGGAGATTTCGTGCTCCCGGCCTCTTCCGCCGGGCGCCGAGACAGAAGTGGAGTCCTCGGTTTACTGGAATGCGCGAACCGGCGCTCACGTCGTCACTGGTGAAATTCGCCAGTTCTGGCTGAAACAGAAAGGTCCGGTTGGGCCGCTGGGCTATCCCGTTTCTGACGAAATGCCTTCTCCGGATGGATCGGGCCGGGCTTCTCGCTTTGAACACGGTGAAGTCACCTGGCATTTCGACAAAGGCGTCTCGGTTAACAATCGAAAGTAAGATTGGAATTCGGCAGGATGTGAATCCGAACCTGGAATCTGCGCGACTTGGGAAATGTCCTTTCCCTTTAGCCGGCGTTCGCTGATTGCCGTTAACGCGCATCGGCGGCTATGATCCCTCGCGCCGTGCATTGACTTCGAAAGTTCGATGATCGGCATGGTTGCACCGTAAGAGCGCTCGGCGAAAAGGAGCGCGAAACTGTGATCGTAATCAGCGACGAATTTGTCACTCTCGACACCCCCTACGGGCCCCAAATTTCACATGGAGGAGGCGAAAACCAGAGAAAGGCCCGGGTTGGCCACCACACACTCCCAACGCGCAGGAGATGGTCAGTTAATGCGGCTTTTACAAGAGGAAGACGGTACGTTTGCTGTTGCGCCACACCTGCACTCCTGAGAACATAAGGTCATGCCCACCTACTACAGGCCGACCGAGCGGCAGGGTAAACGCGTGGTATACACGTCCACTGACCCTACCGAGCAGAGGAGGGAGACTGTAAAGGGCGTTGTCGTGTTTCTTGGTATGGTCTTGGCCGTAGCCTTGATTTGGTTCTTGTCCACTAAATGGTAGGCGGCACGCAGCGTGTGTTGCTCAACTTGTAACTTACGAGTGGGCCACAACCCGCTCTGAATCGATTCAGATGGCCTCAAGGTTCGCCACCAGACCCAACCACCGAGCGCCGCAGTAATCGGGACAAAGTCTATGTCCCAGGGTTCATATCGAGAGTATAGACGTAGCGACAACCCCCAAAATTGGAGTGGTTGTTATATTACCGGCATAGCGGACATCACTTCGGGGTAATGTCCCCATCGCCCACCATCCGCCCGAAGATTCGGCAACTGAGACTGGGATCCCGGAATCGAGATAAACATCTGAACTGAACTCAAGCTTCGTTTCCGCGATCTTGCTCTGGCGGGAGCGGGTCAGGATGGCGAAAGCCTGCGCTCGACCATCCGTTGCACCGCTCCCCGCGATGCCGGCTGCAACCTATCCCGGACTATTTCCCTTTATAAGAACTGGGGCTGCCGAGACCACCGCAAAAATTCCAGTCAGAAGACGCGAAATACCCCAAATACGGGCCGCACGTGCCGAGGACGATGCCGTTGAAATCACCATCGTCGTCGCCGTATAGCCTGCTAAGTTCGGCACTGCTCGAATGGGAGAATTTGCCCGCCGCGTTGACAATCCCAGCCCACGTAGGCGAGGCAACACTGGTGCCGCCAACGATTAACCAGCACGGCGTGAAGCCGCAGTAGGTCGAACCGAAATCGGGCACCACGAAGTTGTCCAAAACCCAAACGCCCGTGTTCGGATTGGCGTCCGAGGCGATGTCGGGAGTGCCACGCTGGCTGCCCACGATAGACCTGACGCTGTTCTGGTACGGTGGCCGGGGTTCAACGGCGCTGGGACCGCCGCCCGCATCTTGCCAGACATTCTCATTAATGAAACTGCCCGTTACGGAGTTCGTGCTGAGGGTGGTGCCGCCAACGGAAACAACGTTGGGAGAGGTGCTGGGATAGATAGGCCCGGGCGAATCGCCGGCCGAAGCAAAGTACACCACGCCGTGGGTTGTGAAGACGGAGTCGCCGGCCGTTTCACCGGGAAACTCGCCGCCGCCCCAGCTCATGGATGCTTCCCCGCCTCCCGCAGCCTTCACGAGATTGCCGGCAATCGTCACAGCACAAAATAAGTCGGAGAAGGAATTAGACTGCGCCTCCACCAGATAGACTGTGGCGTTAGGGGCCATGGAGTGAGCCCACTCGATATCCAGCGATTCCTCGATCTCCCAACCGCCGGTAGGGTCGGCTGGAGGTTGGGTCGCAGTTCCGGTGCAAGATCCAGGTGCGAGGCCGCCGAACGGCGCGTACACGACCTGGAAATTGCCGGCCGCTAAGCCGAACTGCGACGAAAAGGCCGCTTCGTCCGCGACTGCGGAGGGATCGTCGTACGCATCCACGATGGCAATGGCTCTGCCGCCGCCGCTTGGATTCGTAGTGACGACATTCGGATTGCAGCCCGGCTGCGGCGTTACCAGTTTGTAAATGCAGGCTATCGAAGCGGGATCCTCGTAGAAGTATCCCGGGTAAGGCGGACCAGAGACTTGAGGTTGCTCCTGGGGGTCTTTCTGAGGAACCACAAATTGGACGTTGGTGTGGGCCCGCGTGCCGGCGTCGAGTGGTTTGGAAATGCTGGAAGCGGGTCGAATGACGGTGGACCCGCCGGAGCGTGAACTCTGAGCCATTGCGGCGGGGGCGGCTGGCAATCCTGTGAGAGTTACTACCAAAGCGACAATCCAGGTCGTTTTGCTGAGCATAGTTTCGATCTCCTTGGGTGGGGGTGTTCATGACTTCACCACAACACAGGCACGCACGTGCCTTCATGTCTGCTGCGTGGTTGGCGACGGAAATAGTGGCTCACTGGTTTTGCGCCCGAGCGTCGCGGGTAACAGCCATAACTCCAAGCAGAGTTGTCGGCACTCCTGAAGAAACAATCACAGCTTAGCAATGCGTTGGAAAGGGAAGATAAACTGAATGTGGAAAAGCGTCGCGACCGCGACTGGTTTCAACGTCGGCGCAAATTTACGCTTAGTACGGAAAAACTGTCAAGAAATTTCTAGCCAGAACATGGATTCCGTCACGTCAGCGTTGGTCACTGGATCAAGTGTTTTGCTCTGGTCAATTACGGGGTCGAGTAGAAGCCGAAGCGCATGAATCGAAACGTGTTCGTGAGGACCATTGCAACTTTGGGCTGCGATACCGCCTCAGATCAGCTCAATACGCCGGGTTCCACCCGTGTCGTGGTTAATCGATGGTAAATCGTCGAGGCTCGAATTGAGCGTCGGTGAGATAGCATCCGGGGTTCCGGTTGGATGAGCGAAATTAACCGGCGAATGTTGACGGAAGTCACTATTCCGGCGCGTTTACTCTCACTGCCTACGACCCCAGCGGAAACCCGACCGACTCCTTCAGCGGTAACCTGGCGGCAACCGCATCACCACCAAAACCAAAATCACCGCGCATCGATGCAAATAAAAAGAACCCAAGGCTATTGCTTCGAGGCGCTCTGCGGAAGCATTTGGTAGCTCACGAATGCAAAGTGTCCGCCATCCGGAGCCCAGTTGGGCACATTGTCGCTCCCGGATCCGCCCACGATTCCTGTCAGATCCCGCACGATCAACGTTCCCGCATCCAGAATCCGCAGCGTCACGTTCTTATTGGCCGGATGTCCCGTGACGTCTTTTTCGTAGGAAAGGATCAGGATCGACTTCCCGTCCGGCGAGGGATGCGGTGTCCAGTTCCGCTTCTCGTCCCGGGTCAACTGCTGCACGCCGCTACCATCCGGGCGCATCCGGAAGATCTGCATTCCACCCGCCCGGTCCGAATTGAAGTAGATCCACTTCCCATCCGGTGAGTAGTCGGGATCATCGCTGATTCCGGCCCCGGTCGTAAGAGCCGTCTCCGCTCCGCCTTCAACAGGAATCGAATAGATATTTCCCGATCCGTGACTCGGGCGGGTGAAGGCAATCGTGTTTCCGTCCGGCGACCAGCTATGAAAATACGAGTCGGGCTTTTCCGTGACCATGCGCGGAGTGCCACCGGCCGACGGAACCACATAAACGCGGCGCTCGGGATTGCCAGGGGTGATGCACGTGATCGCCAGCCATTTACCATCAGGAGATAGCCCATGGCTTCCCGTGCAGTCCGTGGCATCCCCCACCGCGATCTGGGTCGCCTGCGCCAAGTCGAATGCTTTGCCTTCGCCCACGGCAACTGGCACGGTCCACATCTTTCCCAGGCGATTGAAGATCAGCGCCTTGCCATCCCGGCTCCAGTTCGGCGCCTCCATCTGGCCCTTGCCGGTCACCACGGAGAAGGCCATACGCGCGGAGCTGTCGATCGCAATCGTCTTGAGTGTGCTGTAAAGCACCTCGCTCGCCGCCCTGGCGGTCTCCGGCTGCTTCAGCTCCACATTCGCGAAGGTCGCTTTCTCCACCGCGGCCTTGTTGTGCGCACAGACGCCTAGCCCGGCATAGAACGGACTGTCAAAGTGCATCCGGATCGAGGCGCCCACTTGGTGCAACGGCTCGTCACCCATGCTCATAAAAAGGGTGATGGTGTCCCCGAGCTTCTCCAGCCGCAAGCGGCGGGGTGCGCCGATCGCAAATGCGATGTCCTGCGTGGTGTCTCCCGCGGCCGCCCGATACTGCAGCGCCGTCTCCCCGTTCCCATGCACTGCCGCATCGGCATACATGGCATTGGCGTCCAGCGTCTGGCGAAAGATCAGCAACGCCTTCCGGTGCGGGCTCGCCGTCGCATTCGCATCAGCCAGCTTTACCTCCGCAGTCAGCACTACATCTCCCGACACCTTTTTCCAGAGCAGGTGAAAGCTGTCGGTCGTGGACCAGAGGTTGGCGCCGGCCGAAGTGATCGTGTAGGCACCTGCGCCCTGGTCAAAAACCGCCATTCCGGGCGGGGTCACGCTCCCCACATCCGTCTGCCCGTCGAAAATACCCAGCGCCCCCGGCCCGCCCTGCGCGTTCCCGTCCACGCTGCCCATCATTGCCACACTAAAGACCACGGCCGCCACAAACCCGGCGCACTGCCCTCTTCTCGAATCCGCCATACAGCTCTCCTGAGTGAACCATTCACTCTACGGCATGGCCTCCGGATAGGGCCAGCACTGCCTCAGTCCACCCGCCGCGTTCTTCGCCCTACTCTCGTGCAGGCCGCCCGCATCTTGCAGAGCGAGCTGTCTACCAAGTCGTTACTTAGGCCATACACGCACAACGAATAATCAACTTCAAGTGGAAGGACCCTTACTTTATCCTTATTGCGCGGAAAACTCCGTCCTTCAGGGCGGGGATGCAGAGCGCGGCGAGCGCAGCTGGCCTTAACTCGGCGTCTGTTGCTGCTCGATGTACTGACGAATGATGGAAGTGGGGGCACC
>Ga0210394_10007026_pt1 | contig 11984 bp, 7 predicted proteins | sample IncBWC12MmetaG_FD_160121 | JGI IMG/M metagenome (GOLD analysis project Ga0210394, IMG submission 160121) | Forest soil microbial communities from Barre Woods Harvard Forest LTER site, Petersham, Massachusetts, United States - Inc-BW-C-12-M | ecosystem: Environmental > Terrestrial > Soil >... | reverse complement strand
CGAGACGTTTCGCGCCGCCCAGGTGCAGCGCCTGACCGAATGGCGCGGCCGGCTGGATGCGATCGCCGCGAGCTTCGATGCGCAGAGTGCGCTCATCGAGCGCGACGATGAGCGCTTGTTGCGCGCGCGGCTGACGCGCAGTCTCGATGAGCTGCTGGTCTATCAGACCGACCGCAAGAACTACGCCGACGCCGCCATCGGCCTGGTCGGGGTGGTGTTTACCCAGTTCCAGCATCTGCCGGTGGCGGGCGCGGAGGGCGCCACGGCGGTGGACGTGCGCCGCGCCTGGCTCGACATCACGCGGCGCCTCGCGGGCGCGCCGGCCTACCTCGCCGCCGCGCAGCAGCTGGTGATCATGCCCTGTCACCTGTACGGCGTGGTTGGCTCGCGCGAGCTCGCCGGCGCACCCGACTTCCTCAAGGTGGCGCTCTCCGATGCGGCGCGCAGCCAGCTCGGCCCGCAGTCGCGCGACTACGCCGCCTTCCTGCGCGCGCGCGATGCGGCGCTCGCAGCCCTCGCGCGTACCCGGCAGTACATCGACGCCCACGTCGCCGCATGGCCGGAGAACTACGCCATCGGGCGCGCGGCCTACGACCGCATGCTGAAGGAGGAGCAGCTGCTGCCGTTCGATTCGCGCGACGTCGAGCGCATCGCCCGCGACGAGCTGGCCCACGGCTGGGCGGAGGAGGCGTGGGTGCAGAATGCCGCGCAGCGGCGCGGCGTGGCACTCGGCGCGGCGAGCGGCGGCGGGCTGGCCCCCGGCGGCGCCGCCCTGGTCGACTACTACCGCGACTGCATCGCGCAGCTGCGGAAGTTCGTGACCGAGCAGCAGGTCGTGACGGTGCCGGATTGGCTCGGCGCCATGCGCATCGTCGAGACTCCGGCCTTCCTGCAGCCGGTCTCGCCCGGCGCCTCCATGAATCCGCCGCGCCTGTTCTCGCTCTCGACCACCGGCTATTACTACATCACCCCGCCCAAGTCCCTCGCAGAAGCCGCCGCGCGGCTCGACATGAACGAGGATTTCGACCGCGACCGCATCGAGTCGACCGCGGCGCACGAGGCGCTGCCCGGACACTTCATGCAGCTGTCGATCGCCAAGCGACACCCGGACTTCGTGCGCCGCATCGCCTTCGACGGCGTGTTTGCCGAGGGCTGGGCCTTCTACGGCGAGGAGATGTTCGTGCGGCTGGGCCTGTACGGCGACGACCTGGACGCGCGCCTGTTCGTCGCGCGCTGGGAGCGGGTGCGCGGGGCGCGCGCGGTGGCGGATCCGCGGCTCGCGAGCGGCGAATGGACCTACCAGCAGGCGGCCGAGTTCTTCGCCGCCGAAACCGGCTTCACCCGCGAGCAAGCCGAGGCCGCGGTGGCCGGCATCGCCACGCGCCCCGGCTACGTCATCGCCTATTCGATCGGGAGGCTGCAGATCGAGAACCTGCTCGCCGAGTACCAGCGGCGCAAGGGCGGCGCCGGCTCGCTGCTCGATTTCCACGACCGGCTGCTGTCCTACGGCACTACGCCGCTCGCGATCGTGGGTCCAGAGCTCCTCGCCGACCTCGACAAGCCCGCGAGCGAAGTACGCGCGGCGGCCAACTACTAGAGAGAAGAAAGAAGAGTATGAGGACCGCGGGCCGTGCGGCCGCGCTATTGTTTCTGACCTCCGTCGCGACGCTCGCGGTCGGGGCGCCGTTCGATTTCGACCACGCCCCGGGCCGGCTGCCCAAGGACGTGGTGCCGGTCGACTACCGTATCGCGGTGCTACCCGACATCGCCGCCATGACGATATCTGGAAATGAGTCGGTGGCGCTGCGGGTGCGCGCCACGACCCGCGCTGTGGTCTTCAACTCACTCAACGAGAAGCTGACCGATGTGCGCCTCGACGACGTGCCGGCCGCGGCCGTCGAGTCCGACGACGCGAAGCAGCTCACCACGGTGACACTGGCGCAGCCGCTGCCGCCCGGCGAGCACACGCTCACGTTCTCCTACACCGGCCGGCTCGAGAAGCAGCCGCACGGCCTGTTCCTGCAGCCCTACGTGAACCCCGACGGGTCGGCCGGGCAGCTGCTGTCCACCAAGATGGAGAGCACCGACGCGCGGCGCATGTTTCCATGCTGGGACGAGCCCGCCTTCCGCGCCACCTTTGAGCTCACCGTGACCGTACCGGCCGGCTGGGCCACGGTCTCGAACATGCCGGTGGCGACGCGCACGGAGCACGGCGCGCTCGCGACCGTCACGTTCCAGCGCTCACCCAACATGCCGTCCTATCTCATCGAGTTCACCGGCGGCGACCTCAAGTCGATCACGGCGCCGGCCGGCGCCGCCGCGGTCGGCATCTGGGCGGTGCGCGGGCGTGAGCGCGATGCCGAGGTGGCGCTCGCCGACGCGCAGCTGATCCTCGGCGATTACAACGACTACTTTGGCTTCGCGTTCCCGCTACCGAAGCTCGACTCGATCGCGGTCCCGGGCGGTTTCGGCGGTGCCATGGAGAACTGGGGTGCCATCACCTACAACGACCGGTTGCTGCTGCTCACGCCCGACAGCACGCTCGCCGATCGCCAGGCGGACTTCGCCGTCCAGGCGCACGAGATCGCGCACCAGTGGAACGGCGACCTGGTGACCATGGGGTGGTGGGACGACCTGTGGCTCAACGAAAGCTTCGCCTCCTGGCGCGGCACGTCCGAGACCGACCAGCGCTACCCCGAGTGGCGCTGGTGGGAGCGGCAGGATGGGGCGCGCGATGGCGCGATGCGCTCCGACACGCGGCTGTCGACGCACGCAATCGAACAGCCGGTCGCCGACGAGCTGCAGGCGGCCAATGCCTTCGACCAGATCACTTACGAGAAGGGGCAGTCGGTGCTGCGCATGCTCGAGAGCTATCTCGGGCCCGACGTGTTCCGCGACGGCATCCGCCGTTACGTGCGCGCGCGTGCTTTCTCAAACGCCACCGCGACCGATCTGTGGGACGCGCTCGCCGCCGCCAGCGGCCAGGACGTCGCGCAGGTGGCGCGCGACTGGACCGAGCAGGCGGGCTTGCCGCTGGTGAGCGTGGCGGCGAGCTGCGATGCGGCCGGCGCCCGCACCATTGTGCTGAGCCAGCGGCGCTTCACGCCGCGCGCCGACGACCGGGCCCCCGGACGCTGGAGCGTGCCGTTGCGTATCCGCGCCGGGAGTGCTGCGCCGCGCATGGAGCTGCTGACCGGGGACCCCCAGGCGAGCCCCGCCGGCCGCTGCGGCGAGCCCCTCAGCGTCAACGCCGACGCCATCGGTTTCTTCCGCGTGCGGTACGACGCGGCGACGCTCGCGGCGAACACGCGCGGCTTCGAGGCTGCAGCGGACGGCGACCGCATCGCGCTGCTCGATGACAACTGGGCGCTGACGCTTGCGGGCGTGCAGCCGCTCGGCGCTTATCTCGCGCTGGTCCCCGCGATGGGCGGTAACCGCGATCCGCGTGCCTGGGAGCAGATCGCCGCCGCCCTCGCGACGCTCGAGCATTACGAGCGCGGCACGCCGGGTCACGACGCCTTCGCCGCGCGCGCGCGCGCCATCGTGCGGCCGGTGTTCGCCGGCTTCGGCTGGGACTCGAGGCCCCGCGAGGCGGCGGACGCGGTGCGGCTGCGCCGCGCGCTGCTCGCCGTTCTCGGCGAGCTCGGCGATCGCGGCGTGCTTGCCGAGGCGCGCCGGCGCTTCGCACTCTTCCTCAAGGATCGCCGCGCGATCCGGCCGGACGACCAGGACACGGTCCTCGGCATCGTGGCACGGGGCGCGGATCCGGCCACCTTCGAGCGGCTGCACCTGCTGGCCGCGGCCGAGAAGGATTCGGGCGCGCGCCGGCGCTACTACCTGGCGCTGATGCGCGTCGGCGATGCGGCACTCGCCGAGCGTGCCGCGCGCATCGCCCTGTCGGCGGAGATTGCGCCACAGGACGAGCTGTTGCGACTGCGGCTCGTCGGTCAGCTCACCGACCGGCATCCCGCGCTCGCCTGGGCGACGTTGCGCGACAATGCCGACCGGCTGCTCGCGCCGTTCCCGAAGTACACCCCGCTCATCACCTCGGAGCAGATCCCCGACGTTTACTGGGAGGGTGCTGCGCCGCAGGAGATCGAGACATGGGTACGCGGACGGCTGCCCGCGGAAATGGCCCCCAACATCGCGCGCGGCATGGAGAGCCTCAACGAGCAGCGGGCCGAGCAGGCGGCGCTGGTTCCCGCCGTGGACGCCTGGGTCGCTCGGTGAGCAAGGCGGAACCGGGCTTCGGCGCCATCGTCGAACGCGAGCGCGGCCTCAAGCGCACGCTCGGTGCAGGCCGCCTCGCCATGATCGCGATCGGTGGCGCGATCGGCACGGGACTGTTCCTCGGCAGCGGCTTCGCCATCAGTCTCGCGGGGCCCGCCGTACTCGTGAGCTACGCCGTCGGCGCGCTCATCGCGCTGCTCCTCATGGGGTGTCTCGCCGAGATGACCGTCGCGCATCCCACCACGGGGTCCTTCGGCGCCTATGCTGAGTACTACCTGGGGCCGCTCGCCGGTTTCCTGGTGCGCTACGCCTACTGGGCCTGCATCGTGCTCGCGGTGGGCACCGAGGTCACGGCGGTGGCGCTCTACATGCACTTCTGGTACCCGGCGCCGCCCGGCTGGCTGTGGATCCTGGTGTTCTCGGGCCTGCTCATCACCGTGAACGCACTCAGCGTCGATGTGTTCGGTGCGGTCGAGTACTGGTTCTCGGCCATCAAGGTGGCGGCCATCGTGCTGTTCATCGCGCTCGCCGGATGGATCGTGCTGCGCGCCAACGGGTCCGGCCCGGCGGCGCCCGGCTTTCACTACTACCTCGATCATGGCGGCTTTTTTCCCAAGGGGCTGTGGGGCGCGTGGGTGGCGGTGATCATGGCGGTGTTCAGCTACCTCAGCATCGAGATGATCGCGGTCGCGGCGGGGGAGGCCGCGCATCCGGAGGTGGCGGTCGTGCGTGCGTTCCGCTCCACCGTGGCGCGGCTGGTGCTGTTCTATCTGCTGACGCTCGCGCTGGTGCTGGCGATCGTGCCCTGGACCGCGGCCGGCGTCGACGAGAGTCCGTTCGTCAAGGTGATGCGTGCGCTCGGCGTGCCCGCCGCCGCCGGCATTCTCAACTTCGTGATCCTGATCGCGGCGCTCTCGGCCATGAACAGCCAGCTCTACATCACCACCCGCATGATGTTCAGCCTGGCGCGCGCGGGCTGCGCGCCGCGGCGGTTCGGCGCGTTGAGCGAGCGCGGCGTGCCGCTCAACTCGCTGCTGCTATCGAGCTCCGGGATCGCGCTCGCCACGGTGCTCAGCGTGCTCGCCCCGCAACGCTCCTTCATCCTCATGGTGGCGATCTCCTCCTTCGGTGCGCTCTTCACCTGGATGATGATCTTCGTCACGCACTATTACTTCCGCCGGGCACGCGTGCGTGCCGGCGCGCCACGGCTGCCCTTTGCGCTGCTCGGCTTCCCTTACACGACGCTGCTCGGAGCGGGCCTCATGGCGGCGGTGCTGATCACGACGGCGTTCACGCCGGAGTTCCGCATGACCCTGGTGTTCGGAATTCCGTTCCTCGCGGCGCTGGCGCTTGCCTACCGCCTGAGGCATGATCCCACGCGGCGCTGAAACGGCGCCGGGGGGAAACAAGAAAGACTCGAGACCCGCGCACCGAAGCGGGCGGCGACCCTATGGTTTTCAATTCACTCACGTTCATCGTGTTCTTCGCGTGCGTGCTGCTCATGCACTCGCTGCCTTTGGGCTGGACGACGAAGAAGATCAACCTGCTGCTCGCCAGCTACCTGTTTTATTCGGCGTGGAACCCGCCGTTCGTGATCCTGCTGTGGGTCTCGACGGTGGTGGACTGGTACGCGGCCCAGGGGCTGGTTAAGGCGCGCCGCCAGAGCGCCCGCCACGCGTGGATGCTGCTGTCGGTCATCGCCAACCTCGGCATGCTCGGTTACTTCAAGTACGGCCAGTTCCTGCTCCAAAACTTCACGGCGCTGATGTCCGCGATCGGCATCGCCTATCACCCGGCGCACTACGACATCGTGCTGCCGGTGGGCATCTCGTTCTACACCTTCGCGACCATGTCCTACACGCTCGACGTGTACCTGCGCCGCGCGCTGCCGGCGCGGAACCTGCTCGACTACGCGCTGTTCGTGACTTTCTTCCCGCACCTGGTGGCGGGCCCCATCATGCGTCCCACCGAGCTCGTGCCGCAGTTCGCCGTACCGCGCCGCGCCACGGCGGATCAGCTGCGCTTCGGTCTCGCGTTGATGACCATCGGCCTGTTCAACAAGATCGTGCTCGCGGACAGCTTCCTGTCGCACGCCGCCGAGGACGTCTACGACACCAGCAAGATCCCCGGCACTCTGGATGCCTGGGCGGGCACGCTGGCCTTCAGCGGCCAGATCTTCTGTGATTTCGCCGGCTACTCGACCACCGCGATCGGTGCGGCGCTGTGTCTGGGATTTGCCATGCCGGACAATTTCCGCTTCCCGTATGCGGCAGTCGGCTTCTCGGACTTCTGGCGCCGCTGGCACATCACGCTCTCCTCGTGGCTGCGCGACTACCTCTACATCCCGCTCGGCGGCAATCGTTACGGCGCGCGCCGTACCTACGCGGCGCTCATGACCACCATGCTGCTCGGGGGACTGTGGCACGGCGCCAACTGGACCTTCGTCGCCTGGGGCGGGCTGCACGGGGTGTATCTGTCGATCGAGCGCGCGCTGCGCGCGCGCTTCGCCGGCTACCGCCCCGGGCCGGTCGTATTCGTGCTGCTCGGGCTCTTCACCTACACGCTGGTGAACCTCACCTGGGTGTTCTTCCGCGCCCGGACCTTCGGCAAGGCCTGGGAGGTGCTGCGGGGCATGCTCGGGCAGAACGGCGGGGTCGAGCCGCTGCTGAGCACCTACCGTCTGGTGTCGGTCGCCGTGATCGTCGGCGGCATCCTGCTCACGCACTGGCTGATGCGCACGCGCACGCTCGAGTCGGTGATCGCGCGCACGCCGGCACTGCTGGTGTGCGCGATCTGGGGGCTGCTGGTGTTCCTGATCGTCATCGTTCAGGGGGAGGGCAATGCCTTCATCTACTTCCAGTTCTGAGGTGCGCCCGGACCGCTACGCGCGCCAGACCGCGTCCGATCGGCCCGGTGTGGCCCAGCCGGTCCCGGTGCGTCCGGTGCCGGAGCAGCCCTGGGGGCGGATTTTCCTCGGCGCCGTCGCGCTGTTCGCGGTGCTGCTCGCGGGCTGGGAGGCCCACTGGCGCGCCTTCGGGGTCACGCCCTCCATGAACAACGACGATGGCCTGTGGGCGATCCAGCGGCGCCGCATCGATGCGGGGGAGGGGACGGCGACGGTGCTGGTCGGGTCCTCGCGCGTGTTTTTCGACGTGCGGCTGCCGGTGTGGGAGAAGCTCGCCGGCCGGCGCCCGATCCAGCTGTGCCTGGAAGGCACGACGCCGCTGCCGTTTCTGGAGGATCTGGCCGCGGATCCGCACTTCACCGGCCGCGTGCTGGTCGGGATCGACCCGCAGGTGTTCTTCACCGGATTTCGCTACCGGGAGGGAGCGCTGAAGTACGCGCGCAAGGAGTCGCCCTCGCAGCGCATCGGCCAGTGGCTGTCGATGCACTTCGTTGAGCCGTATTTCGCCTTCGATGACCCCGACTTTGCGCTGCAGACGGTGCTCGAGCGGCAGCCGTGGCCGGCGCGTCCGGGCAAACCCTGGCTGAGCGAGGTGCGCAAGCTCTCGCTGCACGAAGCCGACCGCAACTCCTACCTGTGGGGCAAGGTCGAGAGCGACCCGCAGTACCGCGAGCTGGCGCGCAACATCTGGCGCCAGGGATTTGATCCGGGGCTGTACCCGCCGCCGCAGAAGCTCAAGGAAATCATCAAGGCCCAGATCGATGGCACGGCGAAGGCGGTCGCGACGCTGCGCGCCCGGGGCGTGCAGGTGCTGTTCGTGCGACTGCCGAGCAGCGGGGAGTACCTGGCATTCGAGAACCGCATGTATCCGCGCGCACAGGCCTGGGACCAGCTGCTGAAGGTGACCGGAGCTCCGGGGTTGTACTTCGAGGACTACCCCGAGCTGCGCGGCTACGAGCTGCCGGAGTGGTCGCACATCAATGCTTCGCAGACTGAGCGCTTCACGACGGCACTCTACGCAATCCTCCAGCGTGATTTCTGGGGGCCGGCGGCAACGCCGCCCGCCGCCGGCGTGCCACCACCTGCGCCGTCCGCCGCCGCACCACGCTAGCGCTCAGGAGGGGTTCTTCACCCAGCCGCGCGGCTTCTTGTTGAAGCCGACCTGCACGTCGACCAGCTTCTTGCCGCAGCGGCAGCGGAATCTCGCGATGATCTTCGCGAGCGGCTCGTCCCACCCGGCACGGCAATGGCGCGCGAGGAACGCCGGTGTCAGCTCGCGCGAATGCTTGCAGTGGCGGCAGGTCACGACGATCACGTAGTCCCCGAAGTGATCGCGCAGCCGCTCGATCGAGTTCCAGGGAAGCATGAGCCAAGTGTGGGCAGGGCGGCGGCTGCACGTCCAACCAGTGCTAAAGTGCCTGCGCTACTGGTTGCAGTGCCGGAGACAGCCAAGCCCATGTGCGGTAAGTACATCCTCGCCCAGGCCGCCAAGGCCGAGCGCGCGCTCGGCATCCGCCGCGGGCGTTGGGACTACCCACCGAGCTATCGCGTGCTGCCCACCGAGCAGGTACCGGTCGCCGTCGCCGAGCACGGCGAGCCCACTGCGGCCATGATGCGCTGGGGCCTCATCCCTTTCTGGGCACGAGGCGTGCCGCTCAAGGCCTCCACCATCAACGCGACGGTAGAGCGTATGGAGACGGCGCCGAGCTATCGCGACGCCTGGGAGCGCCGCCAGCGCTGCATCTTCGTCATGGGCGGCTTCTACGAGCCGCACGTCGCCGAGGACGGCACGCGCGAGCAGTTCTTCATCCACCTCGCCGACCGCGAGGTGTTCGGCGTCGCGGGCCTCTGGGATCGCTCACGGCGCGAGGACGGCAGTTGGGTGCACTCCTGCGTGCTCATCACCGTGCCCGCGAACCGCCTGCTCGCGACCATCCACAACGAGAAGCAGCGCATGCCGGCGATTCTCGCCGCGAGCGCGCATGAGGCCTGGTTCGGCGGCGAGCACGGCGCGGCGCGGGCACTGCTCGCACCCTATCCGGAGGAGCTCATGGTCGGCTGGCAGGTGAGCCGGCGCGTCAACAACCCACGGCTGCCGAACGATGCCAGCCTGATCGAGCCGGTCGGCCGTTCAGAAGCCGTTCAGCCGGCGCAGGGTGTCATGGCGTTTTACAAAGGGGGCGAAGCTCCCGAGGAGGAATGATCCATGCGAACCATCTGTTCAATCCTGATCGTGGCGGCCCTGGCGGGTGGAGCGACGTGCGTCGAGGCGCAGAACGTCAGTGTCAACGCCGTCATCACGGGCGAAGTAGTGCCCGGCGTTTACGGCCAGGTGGTGCTCGGCAACCGGCCGCCGCCGCCCGTGGTGTACGAGCAGCCGACGATCATCGAGCCTGTGGGCGCCGGGCCGCCGGTGCAGCCGATCTATCTGCACGTACCCCCGGGGCACGCCAAGAACTGGCGTAAGCACTGCCACGAGTACCACGCCTGTAACCGCCCGGTGTACTTCGTGAGATCGGCGGAATACGAGCCGGGCTTCGATCGCGAGCGCTGGGAGCGTGAGCACGGACACGGTCACCACGATGACGAGCACGGCGATCACGACCACGATCGCGATCACGACCACTAGACGTGCACGCTGAGTAGCGGGCGAGAGCCGCGCCTCTCGCCCCCGGGTCTGGCCGTGCAGCTCGGTCGGCTGGCGCGCAGGGCGAAACGCCCTGCGCGCCGATCGACTCAGAAGCGCTGTGCGAACTTGATGCCGATGGTGCGCGGAGTCGCCGGCAGGATGTACACCTGGTTGTCGTTGAGCGGGTTGGTATTGGCGAAGCGCGATAGCTGCGCCCGCTTGTCCCCCGCGTTCTGGCAGTACATCTCGACGGTGAAGTTGTTGATGTGGACGCCGGCCGCGAGGTCCAGGATCCCGTAAGCCGGCATCATGCCGAGGATCTGGTCGATGTCCGCCTCCAGCTGCGGCGAGGTCTTGCTCTGGTAGACGTACGCCGCCTGGGCGTACGGCGCCATGTCGTTGACCGCCCCCCACGTATAACGCGCCACGATGTTGGCCTTGAACTTCGGCACCACGGGCAGATTCGTTCCCGTGGGTGCGAGCGGCCCGATCCACTCTCCGCCCGGCAGGAAGTCCGATATCCCGTTCTTGTTCGGACCCGGGCAATCGGTCGTGCCCACCGTGCCGCAGTAGTTCTGCGTCAGCACCGGATCGAGCAGCGTCATGTTGGTGCTGAGGAACAGGTGGTCGGTCGGCACGAAGTCGAGCTCGTTCTCGAGGCCCTTGATGCGGGCGCTGCCACCGTTAGCGATCGCCGTAATGCTCGGCGGCACCAGGAACGAGAACTGGAAGTCCTTCCAGTCCTCCCAGAACAGCGCCCCGTTCCACCGCACGCGATGATCCGCCGACTGCACCTTCCAGCCGATCTCGTAGTTCGTGAGGTAGTCCGCCCCGTAAGGCGTGGGCGTTTGACCCGGAAGCGCTGCGCGATTCACGCCGCCGGGCCTGAAACCCTTCGAGTAGGTGGCATACACCATCGCGTCGGGCGCGATCTTGTAGGTGAGGTTCACGCGCGGCACGGTGCCGGTGTCGCTGATCTCGGTGCTGAGATCGGTGCAGGGCGCGCCCGGGATGCCCGCATTGAGCGCCGGTGCGAAGCACTGCGACTGCCCCGTGTGCGAGGAATAGTTGGCCGAGTAGCCGAAGAACCCCTGCAGCGAGTTATCGTACTTGTAGTAGCGCACCCCGCCGGTAAGCGCCCACTGGGAGTTGATGTCCCACTGCACCTGCGCGAACGCTGCCTGGTCCCGGTCGACGCGCTGCTCGTCGGTGAGCCAGATCGCATCCGGGAAGTTCGGGATCGATTGCGCCGTGTTGAAGCCGTTGGGGTTACCGATGCCGACGTTGCTGTAGCCGTAGCCCGGCATGGTGTAGAGCTGCCAGATGTTGTGCAGCTGGCGCTGGATGAAGACACCCACGGTCGCCTTGACCGGCTCATCCTCGGGCGTGCTGACGCGCAGCTCGTGGCTCCACTTCTCGAAGTAGCCGCCGCCGTCGACGAATTCCTGCGGCATGACCGGTTTGCCGTTGTTGCCGACCCAGTAGGCTCCCGAGCCGAAAACGCGGTCGTAGAACTCCGAGTAGTCGCTGTACTCGCCGATCGAGGCGGTCTCACGCTTGAAGTAGCCACCCGCGTAGACGATGTCGAAGTTGTTGACCTTGCCTTCGACGGTGAGCGCCGCCTGGTACCAGGAGTCGCTGCTGTTCTCCGGTCCGAAGTGCACGACCTGCAGGTCGCCGACACCGGGGTCGTAGGCGAAGAAACCCTCGGTCTGGGTGTTCTGCGCCATGAGGGTCGGGGTGACCGTCCAGTTATCGCCGAGGTCGATCTTGAGCGCGCCGCGGCCGCCGCGGATGTCGACAGTGTTGTAGTTACCCGCCACCGAGGTCGCGTTGCTGATCGCGCCGGCGCCGACCGGTGCCACCGTCGGGCAGGAGGTGGGCGAGGGCGTCTGGCCGGCCCAGCTCGGGAAGGTGCGCACGCCGTTCTCGATACAGGCGTTCGGATTGCTGCCCGCCACGTTGCTGATGTAGCCGGCATCGTGCTCGGCCCAGCCCACCAGGCGCACCGCGGCGTTGGACGTGAGCGGTATGTTGACGAAGCCCTCGGCCTCCCAGCCGGTGCCGCCGTCGGTCACCTGGTTGCCCTGCACGTCGTAGCCGGCAGAGAAGTGGCTCGGATCGGGCTTGTTGGTGATGATGCGCACGGTGCCCGACTCGGAGCTCGCGCCGAAGAGCGTGCCCTGGGGCCCCTCCAGCACCTCGATGAGCCGCACGTCG
>Ga0210394_10007025_pt1 | contig 11985 bp, 10 predicted proteins | sample IncBWC12MmetaG_FD_160121 | JGI IMG/M metagenome (GOLD analysis project Ga0210394, IMG submission 160121) | Forest soil microbial communities from Barre Woods Harvard Forest LTER site, Petersham, Massachusetts, United States - Inc-BW-C-12-M | ecosystem: Environmental > Terrestrial > Soil >... | reverse complement strand
GACCACCAACGTTGCCACGGCGCGCGCCACCACCATGCTCGTTTCCGTGCATATCAAGGTGCTGCTCGAGGAGCGGGAAACGAAAAAGGCGCTCTACAAGAACGACGACTACCTCTTTCGCGAGCCCTACGAAATTTCCACCGATCCGGCCAAGTTTTTCGACGAGCAGGGGCCGGCGCTGGACCGCATGTCGCGCGACTTCGCCGCGCGCCTGGTATCCGACGTCCTGGAGAACTTCTGATGGCTGCTCTCTCTCCGCAAGAGCTTCTGGCACGGGTGGCCAAGGGCAAACCCGTTCCCGCGATTCTTCTGCTGGGCGCGGATCGCTATTTGCGCGACTTGTGCCGCAAGAAGCTGGTCGAAGCCTATGTCGCGGAGGGGGCGCGCGACTGGGGCGTGCGACGATTTTCCGCCGGCGAGGATGATGCCGCCGCCATCCTCGGGCAGGCGCGCACCATGCCCATGCTGGCGCCGCTGCAGGTCCTCTTCGTCGGCGAGACGGAAAATTGGCAGCGCCTGGGCGACGATTCCCGCGACGCTCTGGTGAAGGAAATCGCCGAATACCTGGACTCACCGGCGCCGTTCACGCTGCTGGTGTTCGAGGCTGCCGAACTCGATCAGCGCATGCGCCTTGGGAAATTGCTGGTGGAGAAGACGCTGACGGTTTCCGTGGAGCTTGCGGAGGAGCCCGCCGAGCGCGCCCGCCTGGCGGCGCCGGTGGCCGCGGGCATGGCCGCGGAGTTGGGAGTTACGCTCGAAACCGATGCGGCGGACGAGTTGTGCGACATTCTCAACGGCGATCTGGCGGCCATCCGCAGCGAAATCGACAAACTGGCAGCCTACGCGGGGGAGCGCAGGAAAATCACGCGCGCCGACGTCGACCTCCTGGTCATCTCCGAGCGAACGTACGAAGTATGGGACTTGGCGGACATGCTGGCCGAAAAGCAGCCGCGCAAAGCCCTTAAGTTTCTGGACCGGCTCTTGCAAGAAGGCGAGGCGGCGCCGGCGCTGGTGGGCACGCTGGCATGGATGTACAGGAAGCTTCTGGAGGCGCAGGAATTGCCGCCGGGCGTGCAAGGCTGGCAAGCGGCTGGGCGCCTCAAGATGCGTCAGGCCGGCGCGGAGCTTGCGGTGCGGCAATGCCGAAAGTTTCCGCGGGCGCAGCTCACGACAGGCCTCGCGGCTTTGTACGAAGCGGACAACCGGCTCAAGTCCGGGGGAACGAATCAGCGCGCGGTGATGGAATTTCTGGTGACGCGACTGGCCCAGTAGAACAGGCTTTGAGCCTGTTGGGTTCCATATGATCTTGGCTGGCGCGTGAGGTCTCGGCGAATTTTGCAGAACCCGACAGGCTCAAAGCCTGTCCTACAAATCTCAAAGTGGGCTTCTAGGCCTTGGGTGCGGCGGCCAGCTCATTTACCGCCACGCTGAGCCGCGACTTGTAGCGGTTCCCGGTATTCTCCTCGAGCACGCCCTTGCTGATGGCGCGGTCGATCGCGGAAAGCGTCGGGCGCAGCAGATTGCCCGCTGACGCGGAATCCTTGGCGGCGATTGCGCCGCGCAGCTTCTTCATGATGGTGCGCACGCGCGTGGTGTTCGCGCGGTTGACCTCCGCGCGCACGCGCGATTGCTTGGCCCGCTTGATTACCGATTTCTTGCGCTTCTTGACCTTGGTGGGTTGCCCCTGCGCCATTCCATTCTCCTCATTGTGTGAATTGCGATCAAATTACACTAATGGACGCGCCACTCTTTGTCAACGAAGGGGCAGAGCGGACGGGTCATAGCGCTAGAAAACGATCAGCGAGGGATGCGACGCGGGCGAGTCCGTTGTATAGTACCGCGCAACGAGAGTTTCGGGAGTGCACAATGACGTTACGAAAAATAGTCTTGGTGGGATTGCAACTGGCGATCGCGGCGCTTTCGCTCTGCGCGGCGTCGCCTTCGGCCCTGGCCCAGGCCAAATGGGATAAGCTCGCGCCTTTTCCGGAGCCGGCCGAAGAAATCCTTGGCGCTGCGGCCGGCGGAAAGATGTACGTCTTCGCCGGCCTGATTCCAATTTGGCATCCGAAGGGGCTCGTTTACGAATACGATCCCGCCACCAATCAATGGACCAAGAAAAAGCCGATGGCCCTGCCGTCACATCATGTGGCCTTCACCGAGTATCACGGCAAGATCTATGCCTTTGGCGGATTCGTCTATCCGACTTCCGGTCCGCCCGCCTGGGTGCCCATCAACAACGCCTGGGAATACGATCCCGCGGCTGACAGTTGGAAAGCGCTTGCGCCCATGCCGTCCAAGCGCGGATCGCCCGTCGCCGCCGTGGTGGGTGACAAAATTTACGTGATCGGGGGTGTGGGCCTCATGCCGGGTTCCACGGACACCGCCATAAATCAAACCACGCCTCAGCTGGTGGTTGGAACGGTGGAGGAATATGATCCGGAAAAGAACACCTGGCGTGAGCGCAGCCCCATGCCCACCCCGCGCAACCATGCGGCCATCGGAGCGGTGAACGGCAAGATCTATGTGATCGGCGGGCGGGTCGGGGCTGCCTTCATCGGCCTGGCGACAGATGTTTCCGTGGTCGAGGAATACGACCCGGCCACCGACAAATGGGGCGCGCCCCGCGCGCGCATGCCTACCGCGCGCAGCGCCCTGGGGTACGGCACGGTCAACGGGCGCATCTACATCGCTGGCGGGGAATTCCAGGACCCGCACATGATGGCCACGTTCCGCCAGGTGGAGGCCTACGAACCGGCGAGCAACTCGTGGTCGATCCTGCCGCCGATGCCGGTCAGCAGACATGGCCTGGCGGGCGGCGCCATCGGCAATCGCCTGATCTTCGTGGGCGGTGACGTGCAGTCCTCCGGAACCGGAGTGGACGTTTCCACCAGCGAAGTGGACGCGCTGGTAATATCCGACAGCAGCCACTGATCGGCAGCGGCAGGCCTGGGAAAATCGTTGCCGTCGCGATGCTGTGTGCTAACTGATTGGTGTGCAATGCCTTGCCCACATCCTTGACCCTTCCGCCCCTTTCAAGTACGCTTTCGTGTGCCCTCCCTCGGGGGGCGGAGGTTTGCCCTTCATCGGTCGGTGGCCCCTGGATCCACCGCCGGCCGAATCTTCCATGCGACGCACCGTACAAATTGCAGGCGGGGTTGAATCCCTCTTTGGCACGCTAGACGAAAACGTCAAGTTGCTGGAATCCGCTCTTCATATCACCACCGAGTTGCAAGATGACCGCCGGATCGCTATCGAAGGCGAAGCCGCTCAGGTCGATCGCGCGGTGCGAATCCTCAAGGAGTACAACCAACTGGTGGAAGAGGGGCGCACCCTGTCCAATGGCGACGTCCGCGCCATGATCCGTGTGGCTACTCAGGATCCCAAGACCACCCTGCGCCAGGTCCTGGAGCCCGGCGCGCCGGCCCGGCCCCGCGCCTTCGGCAAGAAAAACGTGACGCCGAAAAGCTCCAACCAGCGGGCCTATATGGAAGCCATTGAGAAGCACGACATGGTTTTCGCCGTTGGCCCGGGCGGCACGGGCAAGACCTACTTGGCCGTAGCCATGGCCGTTTCCGCGCTGCTTACCAAGCAGGCTGATCGCATCATTCTGGCACGGCCCGCTGTCGAGGCCGGCGAGCGCCTCGGCTTTCTTCCCGGCACCTTGCAGCAGAAGATCGACCCGTACATGCGCCCGCTGTACGACGCACTGTATGACATGCTGGACGCCGACAAGCTGGAGCGCTTTCTCGAAAAGGGAATCGTGGAAGTAGCCCCGCTGGCGTTTATGCGCGGGCGCACGCTGAACGATTCGTTCGTCATCCTGGACGAAGCGCAGAACACCACCAGCGAGCAGATGAAAATGTTTCTGACGCGCCTGGGGTTCAACTCCAAGGCGGTGGTCACCGGCGACGTCACGCAGATCGACTTGCCCGCCGGGAAAAAATCGGGCCTGGTGGAAGCGCTGGAAGTGACCGCGCGCATCGAAGGCATCGCGTTCATTCGCTTCGACGAGCGCGACGTGGTGCGCCACAACCTGGTGCAGCAGATCATCAAAGCCTACGAAGAATTTGGCGCCGGCGAGGCCCGCCGCAACGCACCTCCGGACAACGGCAAGCCCAACACGCCGAACTAAACGAAACGCTCGATCTCGATGATCTTCAACCGACAGCGCCGCGTGCCCGTCGCCATCCGCCCCTTGCAGCAGTTCTACGAGCGCGCCCGGCGCGAGCTGGGCTTCGCGCCTGAGTCCGTCACCATCGAGCTGATCAGCGACGCCGCCATGGCGCGCCTCAACGCGGCTTACCGCAAAAAAAATGGCCCTACGGACGTGCTCTCGTTTCCCGCCAACGGTGCGCGTCCCGCGCGGGGCGCGGAATATGTCGGCGACATTGCCATTTCTCCGGAGACCGCGCGCCGCAATGCGCGGCGCTTTTCGCGGCCCCTGCCCCTGGAAATGCGCGTCCTAATCCTTCACGGCATGATTCACCTGGCAGGTTTCGATCACGAGGCGGACCACGGGGAAATGGACCGCCTGGAGCGCCGCCTGCGCAAACGCCTTGGAGTTGCCGGAAGATGATGACGTTTCTCTACGTGCTGGCCGTGTCGGCTCTGGGCGTGGGCCTGGTCATCTTCTCGTATCTCGACCGGATCTACCGGGAGCTGGGCCGCGTGCATACAGGGCGCGTGCGCGAACACCTTGAAACGTTTGAGGCCGAGGTCGAACCGCACTTCCGGCTGGAGCGCGTGCGGGCCACCACGGGATTTCGCCTGCTCGCCAACCTGTGGCTGGTGCTGGTAACGGCGGAGACGGCGCGCGGCGTGATTGTCTTCGTCCCGGGCACGTGGGACGCGCTGCTGCAGGCGCTAGTGTACGTACTGGTGGAAGTGCTGCTGCTTTCGCAGTTCATTCCCGATTTCCTGCTGGCGCGCACCACGGGCCGCTGGCTCGTTCGCCTGGCCATTCCGATACGCGCGTTTTTGTGGGTGGTCTGGCCATTCCGCGTGCTGTTGGAGGTTGCCGGCTCGCTGGCGCGCGTCTCCGACGATGCGCACGCCGATGGCTCGGCCGCCCCGCAGGAGGGAATTGAAGCGCTGGTGGACGCCGCGGAACAGGAAGGCATCCTCGATGCCGGCGAAGCGCACATGATCGAGCAAGTGGTCGAGTTCAGCGACAAGCGCGTCCTGGAATTCATGACCCCGCGCCCGGAAGTAGTGGCCATCGCGGCCAGCTCCACGGTAGCGCAATTGCGCGCCTTGCTGATCGAGACCAAATTCTCGCGCATCCCGGTGTATGAAGAGTCGCTCGACGACATCATTGGCGTGGTCTTCGCCCGTGACCTGCTGCAAATCCCCGAAAGCGAGGCTTCGTCCCGCACGGCGCGTGAGCTCGCCCGCCCGGCGTTCTTCGTTCCGGAAACCAAGCACGGCTCAGACTTGCTGAAAGAAATGCAGCGGCGCAACCAGCAAATGGCCGTCGTGGTGGATGAGCACGGCTCCGTGGGGGGCATCGTGACGGTCGAGGACCTGGTGGAGGAAATTATCGGTGAAATCGGCGAGGAAGATCGCGCGCCTTCGCCTGACGCCGTGCGCGAGGCCGACGGCAGCTTGATCTTGCGCGGCAGCCTGTCCCTCGAAAAAGTGCAGGAACTTCTGGGAGTGGAATGGGATGTCAGCGGCGAGGAGTCCGCCACCACCATCGCCGGCTTGCTCAACCACATCGCCGGGCACGTGCCTGCTGCGGGAGAGCGCGTCGAGTACCGGGGGCTGCGCTTTGAGATCCTCGAGGCCAATCAGCGCAAAGTGCTGCGCCTGCGAGCGCGGCGCCTGCCCGCCGCGGTGACGGCAAACACGTAGCGGGACCAGGTAGCACAGACTTCAGTCTGTGGGGTTCCATCAGACCGCCCAGGCCCGGCGCGCCAGCCAGGATCCGTTGGAAACCCACAGATGAAACGCGCTGCGGAAAAAAACCGGTATCTGTAGCGCCCGCGTTTCTTTTCAAGCGGGCACTGCGACCGAGGCACGGATGCCCGCCTGAAAAGAAAGGCGGGCGCTACAACGCTTCAAATCATCTTGGCTCGCGCGCGGCCTGAGCCCAGGCTAAAGCCTGTGCTACAAAGTGCTACCGGCTGATCAGCTTGGCGATCAGAAACGCCACGGTGGCTGCCAGCCCGCCAATCACCACCGTCTGCAAGCCGCCCTTGAATGGACTGATCCCGGTAAAGCGGCCCTTGACCCACCCAAAAACGGCGAGCGCCAGAACAGTGACTCCCACCGAGTACCACAGACCGGTCTGCACATCGGAGAGGATGATGTAAGGGGCAAGGGGAATGAGCCCGCCGACGATGTACGACGCGGCGATGGTCAACGCGCTGATGCGAGCGCGCTTGGGCCGCGGCTCCTCGAGGCCCAGCTCGAAGCGCATCATGAAGTCCACCCAGGCCTTGTCGTTTCCGGTGATGGCCCGCACCGCGGGAGCCATTTCCGCTTCGGTCAGCCCGTAATCGCGAAAGACCTTGGCCACCTCTTCCACTTCCACGTCGCGCAGCTCCACGATTTCGCGAACTTCGCGTTCGCGCTCCGAAGCGTAGTGCTCCTGATCGGTCTTCGCGGCGAGATACCCGCCGAGCCCCATGGCAATCGAGCCCGCGGCAATTTCCGCTAAGCCCGCCGTGACCACAAGTGTGGAGGCATGCGGACTCGAGGCGATGGCCCCGGAAATCCCCGCCGCGAGCGCAAACGGAACCGTCAGCCCGTCGGACATCCCGATGACGACGTCGCGCACCGATTCCGGCGCGGTGAAGTGATGCTCCGTGTGGGGTGTCGCGGGCATTGCGATTCTCCGAATATAGGATTTTACAAAGCGGCGAAATCCTGACGTCCCGCCGGGGACCCGAAAGTGTAGCACGACGCACCCTGTGCGTTTCGACGCCTGCCGGGATATCATCAAGCACGTCATGGCACAGGAATTCAAATCGGGATTTGTCGCGGTAGTGGGGCGTCCCAACGCTGGAAAATCGACGCTGGTGAACCGGCTCGTGGGCGAAAAAGTAGCCATCGTCACTTCGCGCCCGCAAACCACGCGTAATCGCATCCACGGCATCGTGAACCGCGCGGATGCGCAGATCGTATTGATCGACACACCTGGCTTGCATCGGCCGGAGTCGGCCCTCGGGCGGCAAATGATGGGCGAAGTGGAAGCCGCGATCGATGGTGTCGACGTCGTGGTATTGATTCTCGATGCCAGCGAGGAGTTCGGTGCGGGTGACCGCCGCGCCGTGGAGCGCGTGCAGCGTTTTCAAGGCACGCGGTTCCTGCTGCTCAACAAAATAGACCGCATACCGAAAGCCAAGTTGCTTCCATTAATTGAGAGGGCGTCAAAAATCGGGAAATTTGACGAGATCATTCCCATATCCGCGCTCAAAGGCGATGGAGTGCAAGCCCTTCTCGACAAATTCATCGAATATCTTCCCGTTGGGATCCCGCACTTTCCTGTGGACCAGTACACCGACCAGCCGGAACGGTTCCTCGCTGCTGAGGTTGTGCGCGAAAAAGCGATGCAGGAAACCACGCAGGAAGTTCCGCATGCCGTCGCCGTCATTTGTGATGCGTTCGAGGAAACCGAAAAGTTGATCCGCATTCGCGCAACGATCTACGTCGACCGCGAAGGGCAAAAGGGAATTCTGATTGGCAGCGGCGGCGCTACCCTGAAGAGGATCGGCACCGCTGCGCGCAAGGAGCTGGAAGCCACCCTGGGCACAAAGATTTTCTTGGAGCTTTATGTGAAAGTCCTGAAGAACTGGCGGGAAAATCCGCAGATCGTTCGCCAGCTCGACTGGCACCGGCAGCTGGAGACTTTGTAGCGCCCGCCTTTCTTTTCAGGCGGGCATTGCTGCAACGCCAGGTGCCGCCGGGTGCCCCATCCGTGCGCTGTTTGCAGGGGTGGGGCTTTTGCCCCTACCTCTTCCGAGATCGTGAAATCAAAAGCCCCACCCTTCCAAAAGCGGGAAGGATGGGGCACCCGGCAATGCCCGCCTGAAAAGAAAGGCGGGCGCTACTCTTCCGTCTTGATCCCCAGCGTGCGCATGCGGCGGTAGAGGTGGCTGCGCTCGAGTCCCAGGGCTTCCGCGGTGCGCGTCATATGCCACTGATTTTCCTCGAGCTTGCGCAAAATAAATTCCCGCTCGTAGGCGCTGCGCGCCTCATGCAGCGTGGCGTTGGGCTGCGGGGCCGTGCGCGTGCTGGCGCGAAACAGCTCCGGCGGCAGGTGCAGCGGCTCGATCTTGTCTTGCGGAACGATAATCATGAGGCGCTCGATCAGATTGCGCAGCTCGCGCACGTTTCCCGGCCAGTGATAACGCACCATCACGCCGAGGGCCGCGTCGCTGATCTCTTTAGGCTTGCGCCCGTAGGCGGCGGCAAATTCCAGCATGAAGTAGCGCGCCAGCACCGGCACGTCCTCGATGCGCTCGCGCAACGGCGGCAAGGTGAAGGGAATCACATTGAGGCGGTAAAAGAGATCCTCGCGAAAGTGCCCGCGGGCAATCTCATCCTCCAGGGTTTTGTTTGTCGCGGCGATCACTCGCACGTCGACGCTCACAGTTTGATTCGAACCCACCGGCTCGACGCGCTGCTCCTCCAGCACGCGCAGCACTTTGGCCTGCGTGCGCAGGCTCATGTCCGCGACTTCGTCGAGGAAAAGCGTCCCGCCGTCGGCCTTCTCGAATTTCCCGACCTTGTTTTCCGTGGCGCCGGTGAAGCTGCCTTTCACGTGCCCGAACAATTCCGATTCGATCAGTTCCTCGGGTATCGCCGCGCAATTCACTTCGACGAAGCCGCGATCCGCGCGCAGGCTGGCGGCATGCAGCGCGCGCGCCACCAGCTCCTTGCCGGTTCCGCTTTCTCCGTAGATGAGGACGCGCCCGTTGGTCGGCGCGGTCAGCGCAATCTGCTGCCGCAGCGCGCGCATCGGCACGGTGTCTCCCTGCAGCTGTGTGCGCCCGCCCAGCTCCTCGCGCAGCTGCCGGTTCTCCTGCGCCAGCCGGTGAACTTCCAGAGCGTTCTTGATGACCAGGATGACTTTTTCCAGCGAGAGCGGCTTCTCGATGAAATCAAATGCGCCCAGCTTGGTGGCGCGCACAGCCGTCTCGATGCTGGCGTGCCCGGAAATCATCACCACCATGGCGTCGGCGCCCATCTTGCGAATGCGCTCCAGCGTCTCCAGCCCGTCGATTCCATCCAGCCACACGTCCAGGAGAACCAGATCGATAGAGCGCTCGCCGAGCACGGACAGGCATTGCTCGCCCGAAGAAACGGCGAGCGATTCGTATCCTTCGTCGGTCAGGATGGAGGACAGCGCCTCCTGTATCCCCTGCTCGTCATCCACGATTAGAACGGAATTGGCCATGGCAATAGGGAACTACCCGATGCGCGGGGACAAAGGCGCCGAGGGCACTTCGGCCATGGGCAGCTGCAGGATGAATTTCGCGCCGGTGGGCAGGTTGTCCTCGACGCGGATCGAGCCGTGATGCTCGGCCATGATGCGGCTGGCGATGGCCAGGCCCAGCCCTGTGCCGCGGTCTTTGGTCGAGAAGTGGGGCAGGAACAGGCGGTCTTTGTCTTCCGGCGAAATGCCGTGCCCGCTGTCGGCGACGATGATCTCGACAATTTCGCGGTCGCTGTTGAAGCGCGTGCACAGCAGCATCTCTCTTACAGATGAGCCTTCCATGGATTCCGCGGCGTTATCGATCAGGTTCACCAGGACGCGCCGCAACTGCTCACCGTCCGCGCGGATCGCCGGCAAATCCGGCGCCAGATCCTTGCGCACGCGAATGCCCTCGAGCCGGCCGTCGAACACGGAAAGCGCCTCGCTCACGATCTGATTGGGCGAAGCCGCCGCCAGCTTGGCGGTGGGGAAGCGCGCAAACTGTGAAAATTCGCCTACCAGCGACTCGAGGACGCGCACCTCGCGCTCGATCAAGCTGGAACACTCGCCCACGAGGCGCACCAGTTCGGGAGACTCATTCTGCGGGGTGCTCCCGCGATGCCGGTCAAGATACCGGGACAAACGCTGAGACGAAAGCTGAATGGGAGTGAGCGGATTCTTGATTTCGTGGGCGATGCGCTGCGCCACTTCCTGCCACGCCGCCGCTTTCTGGGCGCGTAGCAGATCGGTCAGGTCGTCCACCACTACCACGTAGCCGCGGTTGGTGCGCCGCGGACCGAGCGAGCTCACCGTCACGGCGGCGCGCAGCAGCCGGCCGGCTGCGGAAAACTCCAGCTCCTGCGTGGCGGTGCCAAGCCGCAGCGAGCGCCGCATCAGCACCTGCACGGCCCGCGCGGCGTCTTCCCCGAGAAGCTGGGTGAAGGTCATGGCCTGGCGCGAGCCTTCTCCGAACATGCGCACCGCGGCGGGATTCACGCGGCGGATGGCTTCGGTATCGTCCACGGAAATGACGCCGGTGGGAATGTTCTCGAGAATGGTCTCCATCAGCGTGCGGCGCCGCTCCAGTTCCTGCACGGCCTGCTGCAGGTTGCGAGTGAAGAGCTCGATCTGGCGGCGGCTGTCGCCCAGTTGCTCGGTCATGCGGTTGAACGAGCGCACCAGGGTTTCCAGCTCGTCTTTGGCCTGCACGTTGACGCGCGCTTCGTAATTGCCTTCGATGATTTCCTGCGTAGCCTGTGCCAGCGCCTGGATCGGCACAGTGACCTGCTTGGAGAGAAAGAAAGCGGCCCAGGTCGCGGCAAACATCAACAGAATAGTGAAGAGCAAAAGCGTGGCCAGCATTTGATTCTTGTAGGTGCGCAAATGCTGGCGCTGCTGCTCGTAGGCGGCGGTTTGCGCGTCAATATCGCGCATGCGCTCCTGGAAATCATCCGGCACGATGCGTCCGGCGAGAATGTAGCCGCTCGGAGTCTTGGCCCTGCCGGCGATGAAGATTTTGCCGCCGTATTCCCAAAGCTCGGCGCCGCCGGGCAGTTGGCGAGCCAGCGTGGGCGGAACAGGAGCAACGGGCTTGGCATTGGGTTCGGAAACGGCCTGCGGCGGGTGCAACTTGAGGTTGGGGTTCACCGCAACGGCGACAGGACGGCCGGTGCCGTTCACTTCCCAGGCCAAGTCGGCGCCGCGCGCGAAAGCCTGATCGAAGGAGTGCATGGTGTCCCGCGCGCTGTCGCTCTCCGCGCCGCCTGCTACTTCCGCGGCAATGCCGGACATGCGTTCGGCGTCGGCGCGGCTCATCTGGTTGACCAGGTCGCGGCTGGATTCCGTGGCGATTTCCAACGGGCGCGGGAACCACAACACCAGGGTGCGATTCAGCAGCGCGTAGCTCACAAAAAACAGGAGAATGACTGGCAGGAACGAAACCGCGATCGCCCCCAGCACCATTTTGGTCTTGAAGCGCGACCCCGGCCGCCGCGCCATCCTCTCCGCCGCCAGCCGCACCAAGGTCCGCGCCAGAATGAAGAGAAATACCACCAGCGCCGCCACCAGGAACATGGACAACGCGTACAGCACTACCTGGTCGCGCGGCTCGAACGGGAGCGTCAGCGAGCCCAGCGTAAACACGCCGGCCAGCAAAAAGACGGTCGTCACCCCGCCAATGGCCAGCAGGATTTGCGATTTGCGGCTGGTGCTCACGCGGGGCTCCCGGAAAGCGCGAGCTCCTGCGGAACGACGTTCGATGACTTGTAAAGCGGGGAACTCGCAGGCAGTAACGTGCGAAGCGGGCACTCTTCACAGCGCGGAGCGCTCTTGCGGCACCAGTTTTTTCCCGTGTTCACGATGAGCGCGTGGAACTCGTTGAACAATTCCGCCCGGCGCGGAATCGACGCTTCGATGAACGAGCGCACGCGTTCATAGTCGGGCCGGCCGTCGGTGATGCCGTGGCGTCCCAGGATGCGGTGCGTGTACGCATCCACGACGAATACCGGATGGCTCCCGGCGTACAGCAAAATGGAATCGGCGGTCTCCGGCCCGATGCCGTGCAC
>Ga0210394_10007024_pt1 | contig 11988 bp, 8 predicted proteins | sample IncBWC12MmetaG_FD_160121 | JGI IMG/M metagenome (GOLD analysis project Ga0210394, IMG submission 160121) | Forest soil microbial communities from Barre Woods Harvard Forest LTER site, Petersham, Massachusetts, United States - Inc-BW-C-12-M | ecosystem: Environmental > Terrestrial > Soil >... | reverse complement strand
ACCGATTCCTTTTTTTAGTGATTGAAAAAATGCGCGCGCGCGTCGCACATTTAGAGGTTTCGCGAAAAAGGATCAAGCTAGACCAAGTGTCCAGGTTCTTCCCCTCTCCAGAAGGGAGAGGGGTTATGGGTGAGGTCCTGCGCGAGATTCAGGGGTCTCCTCGGACGAGGAGAAAGCTCTAAGACTGTCCCGGCGGACGAGTCGGCGGGCGGTAGATCTCCTGCTCCGGCTCTTCGGGTTTCTCCAGTTCCCCTTCCGGCTTGATCACGTCAACCGATACGACCCCGCTCGGACGCTTGATCCTCTTTGCCGCGCCGATCTGTCGCGTTCGCATCGCGGACAAAATACTCACCGCCAGCCGCAGCATCAGCAGGATCGTGAACATCTGGCAAAAGCGGCCGAACCAGTCGTCGGTGCGCGAATAAAATGTGCGGCCGGTGCCGATCGGCAGGTCGGCGGTCGCCATCGTGTCTTCGCCATGCATCGGCACGCGCGCTGCAATCTGCCGGCCGCGCGAATCATTCGCCGAAAGCATCCCCCCGCGCGCCGCGCGCGCGAGCGAGAAGCCCGATTCGACGCCGCGCACCACCGCCATCCGCTGATGGATCACTTCCGAGCCCTTCCAATCCGACGCCGGTGCGACCACCATGCGCACGCCGAGCGCCGCGAGCTCGCGCGCGGTGTCGGGAAAGTCCAGGTCCTGCGAAATCAGAACCGCGGTGCGTCCCCATGGCGGGTCGAAGACCGCGGGCCTCGAGCCCGGCTTGTAATCCCATTCGAGACTCGGGATCAGATGATGCTTGGCATACGACGCCGCGATCTTGCCGTCGGGATCGAACACCACGGCGATATTTCTCTTTGGCGATCGTCCGATCTGGTTGAGCCCGACCACCAGCCACACGTGCGACATCTGCGCGACTCGCTGGAGCCCGAGCACCACGTCCCATTCGTAGCTCGGCGCCACCCCGATGATCTCTTCAGGCGTGATGACAATCTGCGCGCCGGTGGCGGCGGCCCGATGCACCATTTTTGCGTACTGCGCGAGAATGTCCGCGGCGTCAGCTGGATCGGTGGACTCGGATTGCGGTATCAGGCCCTCACTGGCGACCATCGCAACGCGCACCTTCGAAGTCCTGGGCGTCAGCACAATGCGCGTCCATCCAAACATCAGCGCGATCGCGAAAACGGCGAGCGCCATGATCGCCGGATGCGTCCAGTCCATGTTCCATCGACGCCGATACCACGCGACCGCCAGCCCCGACGGCAACAGCGACATCACGAACATCACGCCGCACATCCCGAGCCACGACGAAGTCTGCAGCAGCGGCAGAAAATCGACTTGCGTGTAGGCCGGGCTGCCCCAGGTGCCGTGCGGCGATTCCCCCGAGAGCGTGAAGTAGAAGGCGACTTCGAAGGTCGGGAAGACCAGTGCCGCCAGCACCCCCGACCATCGCCGGGTCGCCTCGGCCGCACACGCGACGAAGGTCGCAAATACGATCGCGCCGGCGAGATGCGACGCGAGCATCGTCGCCAGAGGCACCGAGAAACTCTCGCCACCCCACGCAATCAGGTTGCCGATAAGAAAAGCCGTGAACGAAAGCTCCGCCGCGGTTTCGGTCCGGAGTTCCGGTGCGATTGCGAGGATCGGCAGCGGCGCGAACAGCGCACACAACCACAATCCCGGATTCGCGCCCGCCAGCGTGTAGAGCGCGGCAGTGGCAATCGCGGCCAGGGCCGCCGTGATCAGCAGACTTCTCGGCTCGCGCGGGCTGCTGGATCCAATAATCGAAGTCCGAAGGTCACCCAGCCGCGACGAATCCACGCTTGGGCGGTCAGCCATAACGCTCAGACTTGATTGCGCGGCGGGCGAGTAGCATCCGCCGGCTTTGCCGCGTTCGCAATCAGGCCTTCGTTGAGCGATCCGGATCGAAAGCCCTTGAGATCGATCGCAACGAATCGAAACCCGATCTTCTTGAACTCGCGATCGATAGTTTCGCGGATCGCGGGCTCGAACACCCGCGCGATCTCGCTTTGCTCGAGCTCGAGCCGCGCGACGTCGCGATGGTATCGCACGCGCGCAACTGCAAAGCCCATCGAATGAAGCAGTTTTTCACCGGCCGCGACCTTCGTCAGCCCCTCGGGCGTGATCTCAGTCCCGTACGGAAAGCGCGACGACAGGCACGGTGACGCCGGACGATCCCACGTCGGCAATCCCATCGCGTGCGACAGCGCACGCACGTCGGCTTTGGTCATCTCGGCGTCAACCAGCGGATGGCGCACGCGTTTCTCGCTCGCCGCCTGCATCCCGGGGCGATAGTCGTGCAAATCGTCGAGGTTGAGGCCATCGACAATCTCGTCGATACCCATCTCGGCGGCCTTCGCCTCGCAAACCGTGAACAGGTTGTGCTTGCACAGGTAGCATCGGTTTAGCGGATTCGCCGCGTAGCCGGGAATCTCGAGCTCGTTGGACTCGAGCACAATGTGACGCGCGCCGATCAGCCGCGCCATCGCGAGCGCCGACTCGCGATCCTCGTCGGGCATCGTGGGCGACGTCGTCGTCAGCGCGAGCACCGCGTCGCCGAGCGTCTCGTGCGCGACCTTCAGCACGAAAGTGGAATCGACGCCGCCGGAAAACGCCACGATGAGACTGCGCATCGGCGCAAATATCGCGCGCATCCGATCAAGCTTCGCCTCGAGAGTTTTCGTTATATCCATCGGTTCTTCCCCTCTCCCAAAGGGAGAGGATCGAAGGTGAGGGACCTTATCCAGCGCGCATTTTTCGCGCGCGATTCAAGATTCTGTCTGCGCTCTGACTGCATATCGCTTCTTCAACAGACCGTTAAATTCCCTCTGCCTGGAAAAGATCCGTCGTCAAATATCGCTCGCCGGTATCGCAAAAAACCACCACTACGATGTTGCCCTTGCCGAGCCGCCTGGCTATCTGCAAAGCCGCATAGCAATTTGCGCCGGACGAGATACCGACCAGCATGCCCTCTTCGCGCGCGAGACGGCGCGAGAACAAGGTCGCATCCTCGTCGCTGACGGGAATTACCTCATCATAAACTTTCGTATCGAGGTTGGTCGGGATGAAGCCGGCGCCGATTCCCTGGATCTTGTGAAACCCGGGCTCGCCGCCCGACAGCACCTGCGAGTTCTTCGGCTCAACGGCGACGATCAGCACTTTTTTGTCGAGATGCTCGCGCAAATAATGCCCTGCGCCCGTGATCGTCCCGCCCGTCCCGACGCCCGCGACAAACGCGTCGATCCGCTTGAACTGTTGGAGCAACTCAGGCCCGGTGCATCGATAGTGGATGTCGGGATTGGCGCTGTTGCTGAATTGCTGCGGCATAAAGTAGCCGGGATTCTCGCGGCACAGCTCCTCGGCCTTCGCGATCGCGCCATGCATCCCGCGCGTATCCGGCGTCAGCACCAACTTCGCCCCGTAGGCCACCAGCAACGACCGCCGCTCCTCGCTCATAGTATCGGGCATCGTAAGAATGAGCTTGTAGCCTTTAACGGCCGCCACCAGCGCCAGCCCAATCCCGGTATTCCCCGAGGTCGGCTCGACAATCGTGTCTCCGGGTCTTAAGCGCCCAGCCTTCTCAGCCGCCTCGATCATCGCCAGGCAAATCCGATCCTTAACACTCCCCCCTGGATTAAAATTCTCGAGCTTCGCCCAAATCTCAGCGTCGTCTTTACCGGGAATCCGAATAAGCCGAACAACGGGCGTATTCCCAATAAGCTCAAGCGGCGACTGCGCAACGCTGATAGGCATGGATGCGATTCTATCCAGAAAATGCCGACGGTTGGAATGTAGGGGAGTAGGGAATCCTCAACCCACCCAAATCCGATGGGCGCTCTCGTCCCCTCGCAATCCAGCGAGAGCATCGCGCACGCTGACTCGGAGCGTCTTCCCCTCTCCCTGTAAGGGAGAGGATAAAGGTGAGGGTCCAATTACAGCGCGCGTCTTTCGCGCGCGATTAAAGATTCCGCGCTGATTCCCCGGCCCTCTGCGTTTATCTTTGTGTCATTCAGAACGAAGCGAAGAATCCGGCTCCTTCTTCGCAGCGCGGCGATGGGAGAGCCCGACGCACGTCATCGCGCGTCGGGCCAGGAACAAACGCGCGACGCGATTGCATGACCCGCCCTGATCAGATTGCACGCTCGGCTTCATCTACGGAACGCGCGGCGCACGAGCGACGATGAACTTTTCTGTTGCCGCGCGGCATCGCCTTCCGTGCTCCGGCAGGTGCAGGTATGATTCGTCAATGACGGTTCGCGCGCTCCCCTGTTTATATTGTGTGGGTTCCGGTCCTTGGAACCGGGAACATGTTCTGCAAGCAGCATTTGGTACCAGCTGGGTGTTAGACGGCGACGTGTGCGAATCGTGTAACTCGCGTTTTTCGCCGTTGGACTCGAAGCTCGTCGAGTTTGTGCGCGAGTTCGCTTATCTGGGGCATCCGGATGTGGCGAAAGTCGTGCAGTTCTTCGACGGCAAAATCGGTCTGACGCGCGATCTCAGTTCTGGTGCTTGGATGAGCGTTCGAGTCGATCCTAAAGGCAGACCAATTCCCTTTCCGCAGCTCATAATCTTGCCTTCCAACCAAATCCGTTTCATCACCGACACCTCGCGGTGGTCTGGAAATTCGCAAGCAGAGGCGTTCGGTCTCAAGGAGTACCAGCAGGTGGTCGGCGAACTCTCGGACGTCTCGCGCCTTCGTCTCAAGCGATCAATAGTTAAGGAATCAAGTGCCCAACCTGCGATCGTGCGCAGCGCTCCGCGTAGATATTTCTTGCGCGGATCTTCGGAACAGATGCTGGACGAGATAGAGACCTCAATTCGATCGGGCGTTTTGGTCGCCTCGCTAAGTACGGGAAAGTCCGACGCACCAGAGATGGGTGAGCAGCGAGAACCGGTGAGACTTGATATTGTCTACGACCTCGGCAGTTGTGCTCGCGCGATCGCTAAATCTGCGCTGAATTTCCTATGTGCCGCGGTCGACCGTGAACTAGCGAGGAGTGCCGATCTCGGCGCGTTGCGAACGTTCATTAATACCGGTGCAGGCGACTTTCAGCGATTCGTGAATTTCCGACTAGAACAAGCCGCCCGAGCCCCGGAAGAGATGGCTCTCAACTATTTGGAGAAGCCGGGTTGTCACACCGTGCTGGCCACCGGTTCGGGTGGGATCCCGCTAGTGCTCTTCTTTCTATATTCTCGGTTGTTCGCCATCATAAAGCTTAGCGACGAGCCAATATTGCCGCGTGATCGGCAAGTGTTAGCATTCTTCGATTATAGCACTCAGACATATCAGACATTTGACACCCAGCAAGATGCCGCAAAACTGGTTGGGGCTTTGTTTCCAGCAGCAATGGGAAACGCTTCTCCGTAGGCGCCGAAAGGAGGCAGTAAAGAGAACCGACCCAGAATCTTGAATCGCGCGCGGGAGAAATCGCGCGCTGCACAAGGACCCTCACCTTTATCCTCTCCCTTTCAGGGCGAGGGAATAAACGCGCAAAGCGTCCTGAGATTTGTCCCTCACCCGCGTCGGAGGCGCGGCCTCTCCCCACGAACGGGCGAGGCAATTCATCGGCAAAGTCAAAGGGTCGGAATGACAGAATCTAAAACGGTTTGTGTTTTGTTCTCCTGAACTAGACGACGTTTCACGTGAAACATTTTTGTGAAAACCTCAACAGCAGAGCACCATTTTCGACCTCTTTGCAAAGAATGACCGCCATTGCGCGCGCATGATCCGGATTCTTCGCGGCGCTCTGAATGACACTAAGGAAGGAATAAAGCTCGGGCGTCACGCACTTCAATTGATCCGTGATTGGGGGTGCGTCGGCGCGCGTCGAGAAAGATCCGGGGTCCCTCGGCTTCGCTCGGGATGACACAAGAAGAACGATGACACAGGAAAAAGAGCCTCAGAGCAAAAGGGCGTCCTCGCCATTTTGCGATTATTACTGGGTGCAGGGGTCACCCCTGCCCAAGGAAGCGTGAAACCCACGGCGGGTTTCACATTAGAGTGATACTCTGTCCGCGATGAGGTCCGCTGAGATTCGGCGTGTGCTGGTTATTTTCCCTGGCGCGCTTGGCGATCTGATGTGCCTGATGCCGGCGATGGCGGCGATTTCGCGGCGGCATCCGGGGGCGTCGGTTGAGTTGATGGCGCGGTTCGAGTTGGCGCGGCTTGTGGCGGGGAGGAGCGTCGTCGCGCGCGGGCATTCTATTGATGCGCGTGAGGTCGGTGAATTGTTCTCTGATGAGTCGTCGGGCGAAGCGCGTCGATTCTTTGGTGATTTCGATCGTATCTATTCGTTCTTCGCTTCGGACGACGCGCGGTTTCGTGCGCGACTCGCGGCGGCGAGCGATGCCGAGGTCTCGTTTCATCCGTTCCGGCCCGGCGGCGACGGCCATGTGTCGGCGGCCTATTTGCAGGCGATCGGCGAGGATGCTTCGCCAATCGATGTGCGCTTCGAACCGACCTCGGATGATCTCGCGGCGGCTGCGCGCGCGCTGGCGGAATCGAAATGCGACCGCTCGAATCTCATTGTGATTTTTCCGGGCAGTGGAAGTCCGGGGAAGAATTGGCCAGCGGATAAGTTCGTGGCGTTGGCATCGACGCTGTCGCTATCGAATCGCGCGAGCGTCGTGGTCATCCTTGGGCCAGCCGAAGCGTCTATCGAACCGATTTTTCGCGAGGCTGGCATCTGCGTCCTGAAGGATCTCGATTTGCCGACGGTTGCGGCTGTCGCGCGGCTCGCGTCGGCGTTTGTTGGCAATGACTCGGGCGTGTCGCATCTTGCGGCGGCGGCCGGCGCATCCGGAGTAGTGATTTTCGGTCCCACCGATCCTGCGCGATGGCGGCCGCTTTCTGCTGGCGGACGAATCGAGACTCTACAGCGCGAACCCATCGATTCCGTCGAGGTGCAAGACGTTGCCCGCGCTTTGGCGAAATTTGTGGAGCGGCAGCAAAGATAATAGAGTGGTTCGCTATGAGCTTCCTGAAGACTACGATGCTGCTGGGGTTGATGACGGGGCTGCTGATGCTGATCGGCGGCCTGCTTGGAGGCCGGCACGGGGTGATGATCTTTTTCGTCATCGCCGCGGTGATGAACTTTTTCAGCTACTGGTTCTCCGACAAGATCGTGCTGCGCGCGTACGGGGCGCAGGAACTCGACGCGTCGTCGGCGCCCGAGCTCTACTCGATCGTCAACGAGCTGGCGCATTCGGCGGGAATCCCGATGCCGCGCCTCTACCTGATCGATTCCGACACGCCCAACGCGTTCGCAACCGGCCGCAACGTGCATCATGCGGCCGTCGCCGTGACCAAGGGCATCATGCGAATCTGCACGCGCGAGGAGTTGAAGGGCGTCATCGGCCATGAACTCTCGCACGTGACCAATCACGATATTTTGACCAGCTCGATCGCGGCAACGCTCGCGGGCGCCGTGATGATGATCGGAACTATGATTCGATGGGGCGCGATTTTCGGACTCGGCAGCCGCGACGATGAAGAAGGCGGCATCGCGGGATTGGTGGTCGCCGGCATCCTCGCGCCGATCGCCGCGACGCTGATTCAGCTTGCGATTTCGCGCACGCGCGAGTACCAGGCCGACGCGAGCGGCGCCAAGCTGACGCACAATCCACTGTACCTGGCCAGCGCGCTGCGCAAGCTCGAAGCCGCCAACGAGCGGATGCCGCTGGACGCCAGCCCTGCGACGGCGCACATGTTTATCGTGAATCCGCTGAGCGCGGCGGGAATCTCGCGGCTGTTCTCGACGCATCCGCCGATCGAGGAGCGCATCCATCGGCTCGAGCAGATGCAGGCCGGGCAGATTGGGCAAGGGTGACGGTGTCATCGATGGAAGATCAGGAAGACAAGCGCGGATTCAAAGTTCAGGACCGCCGGCGCTTCTCAGCCGAAGGCGAGTCGAAGGAAGGCGGCGACAACGACACGCCGCCGGCGAGTAATGAGGCGATCGAGATAAAGTCCAGGCCCGCCGCAAGCGCGCCGGAGCCGGCGTCGAAGCCGCAGAAGGCCGCCGAGCATCACGCGACGAGCCACCATTCGAGCCAGCCGCCGCCCGAGCTGACGTTCGCGGCATTTCTCTGGAGCCTGTCGGAGCAGGCGCTGGCGGCGCTCGGCGAAATACCCGATCCGATGAGCGGGAAGGTAACGCACGACCTGGTGCTGGCGCAGCAGATGATCGATATCATCATAATGTTGCGCGAGAAGACGCGGGGAAATCTCGACGCCGAGGAACAAGCGATGCTCAAAGAGATTCTTTCCGGTCTGCAAATGAAGTACGTTGAAATGGCGAGACAGCCGAACCGTTGAGCGGCAGTCTTCGCTTAATCACACATGACGAATAAGTTGTTTCGACCTATCGCCTTTACGGGCGTCGCGATCTTTGCGGCGTCCCTCACGCTGACCACCTCGCACAGGCAGGCTCGCGCGGCCGATTCCGCACCGCCGGCGCCCGCGCACTTCTGGACCGAGCTCGCCGATCCCGCGCGCGCGCCGAAAGCGCAGTCGATGCCGGACTTCGTCGATCTCGCGGCGAAGCTCAGCCCGGCCGTCGTGAACATCTCGACCGACGAGGCCGATGAGCCCGCGGGAGGCGTCGAGCAGGGACCCGAAGACGCGCCGAATAGTCCGCTCGAGCCGCATTCGCACGGTCCACTCGAGGAGTTCGGCGGCACGCCGCACGCCAAGGCGCTCGGCAGTGGCTTCATCATCACCAAGGACGGCTACATCCTGACCAACGAGCACGTCGTTGACAGCCCGGGCAAAGTCACGGTGACCACGCAGGACGGGCGCAACTACACAGCGAAGATTATCGGGCACGACGAGAAGAGCGACATCGCGCTGCTGAAGATCGAGGCGAAGCATGACCTGGCGGTCGCGCCGCTCGGCAACTCCGAGGACTTGAAGGTCGGAGAATGGGTGATGGCGATTGGCAACCCGTTCGGCTTCGACCACTCGGTGACCGCGGGCATCATCAGCGCCAAGGGACGCTTCATCCCGGGCAACTACGAGGATTTCCTCCAGACCGACGCGTCGATAAATCCGGGTAACTCGGGCGGTCCGCTGATCGATCTGCGCGGCGACGTGATCGGTGTAAATTGCGCGATCTACACGCACACCGGCGCCAGCATGGGGATTGGCTTTGCGGTTCCAATAGACCTGGTCAAGGAAGAACTGCCGCAGCTCAAGAGCTCGGGCAAAGTCGTGCGCGGATGGCTTGGCGTGTATATCCAGAAGGTGACGCCGGAGCTGGCGGAATCGCTGGGGCTGGCGGACTCGCGCGGAGCGCTGGTGGCCAAGGTGCTGGACAACGGGCCGGCCAAGGCAGCGGGCGTTAAGCGCGGCGACGTAATCGTCGCGTTCGACAATCAGCCGGTGGACGACTCGCGCCAGCTGCCGTTGCTGGTCGGCCGCACCGACCTCGGGCACAAAGGCATCCTCAAGCTGATTCGCGACAAGCAGACGATCGATCTGCCCGTCACGATTACTCAGTCACGTGAGCCCGAGATATTGGCATCCGCGGAAAAATCGCAGAAGCCCGATCCCGGCGCGGTCTCGCCGTTCGGCCTTCACGTCAAGGATCTCAGTCCCGACCTCGCCAAGGAGCTCGGTCTCGACACTCCCGGCGGAGTCGTGATTGCGTCCGTGCAGCCCGGCAGCCGCGCCGACGAAGCAGGGCTGCGCGCGCGCGACGTGATCATCGAGGTCAATCGCGCAGCGGTCAAAGACGTGGACGCGTATCAGAGTGCAGTCAAGGCAAGCGCCAAGGGCAGGAGCGTCCTGCTGCTTATCCGCCGCGGCGACGCGACCGTCTACGTGCCGATCAAACCGGAGGCCTGAGCCGGGGACGCATTTCCGATGTCCCCAAAACGACTCCTGAAATTCGCGCTGATCGGCGTCGGCGCGCTCATCCTGTTCGCGGTGCCGCCGACGCTGTGGCTGTTCTTCAGCTACTACCATCAGCTCGAAAATGAGGTCGTGGCGCGATTCTCGGGCAAGCGCTGGAACATCCCGTCGCGCATCTTTTCAGACTCCATCCTCATATATCCGGGACAGAACTTGCAGGACCTCGGTTTCTTCGAGCGTCTCGCGCGCCTGAACTACCATCCTGTCGATCCGGGCAAGGTCTCGGCCCGCGGCGAGTACAGCTTCGACAAGAAACGCGGCAAGCTCGAAATTTTTCTGCACAGTTTCGCGTATCCGTACGAAAATTTCGGCGGCGAGTTGGTCGCGCTGAATCTCAAGGGCGATGCGATCGATTCGATGAGCGATCCGGTCACGCACAAACCGGTCTTCTCGATCGAGCTCGAACCCGAACTGATCAGCGGCATCTTCGAGGGCGAATGGGAGCAGCGCCGGCTGGTGCGTCTCAGTCAGATTCCGCCGACGATGATCAACGCGATCCTCGCCGCCGAGGATCATCGCTTCTACGAGCATCACGGCGTCGACATCGTCCGCACGATCAAGGCCGCATACATCGACTTCCACTCGGGGCACGTGCGCCAGGGCGGATCGACTCTCACGCAGCAATTGATGAAGAACTTTTTCCTGACCCGCGAGCGCAGCTACAAGCGCAAGGCCAAGGAAGCGATGATGGCGTACATCGCGGAGCGCGATTACTCGAAGGACGAAATCCTCGAGAACTATATCAACGATATCTATTTGGGCCAGCGCGGGCAGGAAGGCATATACGGCGTCTGGGAGGCGAGTGAGTACTACTTCTCGAAAGAGCCGCGCGATCTGACTATTGGCGAAATGGCTACTATCGCGGGCCTGATTAGTTCGCCGAACCGGCTCAATCCGCTGCACCATCCTGACGCCGCGCGCCCGCGGCGCGACGAAGTGCTGGCCTCGATGCTCGAGGACGGTTACATCGACAAGAGCGCATACGACACCGCCGTCAGCGAGCCGCTGCATGCGCGGGAAGTTTATGCCGAGGGCAACGACGCCCCCTACTTCGTCGATTTCGTCAAGAAGGAACTCGCCGAGCGATATCCCGCGCAAGTGCTGAACGGCGAGGGTCTGCGCATCTTTACCTCGCTCGACGTGCACATGGAAAAACTCGCCGAGGCCTCAATCGCGCACAATCTCAGCGACCTCGAAGCCAAGCATCCCAAGCTTGCGCGGCGCGAGGCCAACGATCGCCTCGAGTCGTGCCTGGTAGCGCTCGAGCCGCAGAGTGGCAGGATTAAGGCGATGGCCGGCGGGCGCGACTATCGCACGAGCCAGTTCAATCGCGTTACTCAGTCCAAACGTCAGCCGGGTTCGGTCTTCAAGCCGGTGACATACTTAGCGGCCTTCGACGAGACCTTGTCGGGCGGTGCGGAGAAGTTCCTGCCGACTACCTACATCGAGGATGCGCCGTTCACCTGGCAGTACGGTGACATGAGCTGGACGCCGAATAACTATCGCGACAAGTTCTTCGGCCACGTCACGCTCGAATTTGCGCTCGGCGAGTCGCTCAACTCCGCGACGGCGCGGCTGGCGAATAGCGTCGGTCTTGATCGAATCCGCGCGATGGCGTCGAAGCTCGGCTTTGGCGATTTGCCGTCATACCCGTCGATCGTACTCGGCGGAATCGAAGTATCGCCGATGCAGGTTGCGCGCGCGTACGCCGTGATCGCCAATGACGGAATGGAAATCCAGCCGTACGCCGTTACCTCGGTCGTCGATGAAAGCAACAAGGTGATCGAGGGTCACGAACTCGCCGCCGAACAGGTGATCTCGCCCGAGCTCGCGTACATGATGCAGTTCATGCTCGAAAACGTGATCAATCACGGCACCGGAGCGGCCGCGCGCACGATGGGATTCACGCGGCCGGCGGCGGGCAAGACCGGAACTACCAACGACGCCAAGGATGCGTGGTTCGCGGGCTTTACGCCGAATCTGCTGACGGTGGTATGGACCGGCTTCGATCAAAAAGAAGTGCTGGGGCTGACCGGCGCGCAAGCTTCGCTGC
>Ga0210394_10007023_pt1 | contig 11989 bp, 10 predicted proteins | sample IncBWC12MmetaG_FD_160121 | JGI IMG/M metagenome (GOLD analysis project Ga0210394, IMG submission 160121) | Forest soil microbial communities from Barre Woods Harvard Forest LTER site, Petersham, Massachusetts, United States - Inc-BW-C-12-M | ecosystem: Environmental > Terrestrial > Soil >... | reverse complement strand
CGGCCACTACGACCTGACCAAGAAGCTCCAGATCAACGCGCACATCCTGAACGTGATGGATAAGGACGCGCCGTTCGACCCGGAGGCCAACTACGGCGTGAAAAACTACAGCAGCAACTGGGCGCAGCAGGGCGCCGTCGGGCGTTTCTTCCAGGCGGGGTTGAGGTACGTGTTCTGATTTGCTGGACTTACTTCCACTGTCCGCAAGGCGCGACCTCGGGATCGAGGTCGCGCTTTTGGGCCGCTATAGCTTGAAACTGGCGCTCTTCGCAAAGGCTGGCGCACGCCGGTGGTGCGTCGCCTGCTCGAACGCGTACGCGTAGCCGATCAGCCTGGCCTCGGTGAAGGCGGCGCCGACGAACGACAGCCCGATCGGCAGTCCGGCCACGAAGCCGGCCGGCACGGTGATGTGCGGATAGCCGGCCACCGCCGCCGGCGTGGAAAAGCTGGCGACGGAGCTGTCGCCGTTGACCAGATCCGTCAGCCAGGCGGGGCCGCCGGTCGGAGCGATCAGCGCATCGAGTTTGTGCTCGGACAGCGTCCGATCGATTCCTTCTTCGCGCGCCAGGCGCCGGCACAGCGCCAGCGCATCCTTGTAGGCGGGCTCGTCCAGTCCGCCTTTGGCCTGGGCCTTCACGAACAGGTCCTGCGAGAACAGCTGTAGCTCGCGCGCGTGCTCACGCTCGTTGAAGGCGATCAGGTCGGCCAGCGTCCGCACGGCGGCGCCCGGGGCGAACTGGGGCAGGTAGTCGTTCAGCCCGGCCTTCAGCTCGTACAGCAGCACATCGAGCTCGGCGTCGCCGTACTTCTTCGTGTCCGGCAACTCGACCGGATCGACGATCGTCGCACCCAGTTCCTTGAGCTTTTCGACGGCGCGATCGATCAGCGCGTCGACCGGATCCAGGCCCGTGTAGGAGCCACGCACCAGCCCGAGCCGCGCTCCGGCCAGGGCCTTCGGGTCCAGCGACTTCAGATAGTCAGGCGCGTCGCCCGGATTGGCCTGGGTCGCCGGATCCAGCGGATCGGCGGCGGCCAGCACGCCGAGCAGGGCCGCGCAATCGGCCACGGTGCAGGCCATCGGGCCGGCCGTGTCCTGCGTGCGCGAGATCGGCACGATGCCGTGGCGGCTGACCAGGCCCACCGTCGGCTTGATGCCGACCAGGCCGCAGATCGACGCCGGCGATACGATCGAGCCGTCGGTTTCGGTGCCGACCGCGACCGGCACCAGGCCCGCCGCCACCGCCACGGCGGAGCCCGAGCTCGACCCGCTCGGGTTGCGGTCCAGCGCGTAAGGATTCAGCGTCAGACCGCCGCGCCCGCTCCAGCCGCTGGTCGAGTGCGACGAGCGGATGTTGGCCCACTCGCTCAGGTTGGTCTTTCCCAGGATCACCGCGCCGGCCTCCCGCAGCCGGGCCGCCACGCTCGAGTCGCGCGGCGCTTTTACGTGGGCCAGCGCCAGCGATCCGGCGCTGGTGCTCATCCGGTCGCCGGTTGCGATGTTGTCCTTCACCAGCACCGGGATGCCGTGCAGCGGGCCGCGCGGCCCCTTGGCGCGCCGCTCCGCATCCAGCGCCGCGGCGATCTTGCTCGCCTCCGTGTTGATTTCGAGCACCGAGCGCAGGTGCGGGCCATTGCGGTCGATTCGGTCGAGACGGTCCAGATAGCGCCTCACGAGCTGCACCGAAGTCAAGCTGCCGCGCACCAGCGCCGCCTGCAGATCGGAAACGCCGGCCTCGCCCGACTCGACGCGTCCGGCGGCCGCCGAAGTCCGCACCGTTTCGCCCACCGCCGCGGCGCCCAGCGCGCCGATCAGAACCCGGCGGCTTACGTTGACCTTCATGGCCTGGCCGACCCTTGCTAGAACAGGCTGCCGCCGCTTGCTGCGGCCGGCTCGGCGAGCCCGAAGTGACGATACGCTGCCACGGCGGCGATGCGGCCCCGCGGCGTGCGCTGCAGCAGCCCCTGCTGGATCAGGAACGGCTCGATCACGTCTTCCAGCGTATCGCGCTCCTCCCCGATCGCCGCCGCCAGGCTCTCGATGCCGACCGGCCCGCCGCCGAATCTTTCGATCACGGTCCGCAGCAGCTTGCGGTCCATCACGTCCAGCCCCAACGCGTCGACCTCGAGCATCGTCAGCGCCCGGTCCGCGGTCGCGCGGCTGATTCCGCCCGACTCGCGCACCTCGGCGTAGTCGCGCACCCGGCGCAGCAGACGATTGGCGATCCGGGGCGTGCCGCGCGCCCGCCGCGCGATCTCGCGTGCGCCCTCGGCCTCGAGCGACGCGTTCAGCAGCCGCGCCGAGCGGGTCACGATCGCGGCGATTTCGCTCTCGCTGTAGAACTCCAGTCGCGCGACGATTCCGAAGCGGTCGCGCAGCGGGTTGGTCAGCATGCCGGCGCGGGTGGTGGCGCCGACCAGCGTGAACGGCGGCAGGTCCAGCTTGATCGAACGGGCGGACGGACCTTCGCCGATCATGATGTCGATCTGGTAGTCCTCCAGCGCCGGGTACAGGATCTCCTCGACCACCGGGCTGAGCCGATGGATCTCGTCGATGAACAGGACGTCGTTGCGCTCCAGGTTCGTCAGCAGCGCCGCCAGGTCGCCTGGCCGCTCCAGCACCGGCCCGCTGGTCTGGCGCAGGTTCACCTGCATTTCGTGCGCGATGATGTGCGCCAGCGTGGTCTTGCCCAGCCCGGGGGGGCCGAACAGCAGCACGTGATCGAGGGCCTCGGCGCGACCGCGCGCCGCCTGGATGAAGATCTCCAGCTGCTCGCGAATGCGAGCCTGCCCGACGTAATCGGCCAGGCGCTGCGGGCGCAGCGCGCGCTCCACCGCCTCCTCGTTCGGTGAGGCGGGCTCGGCGGTGACCAGTCGTTCTTCGTCCACGTCGACCTGTATCGCCCTTCTCCCGCTTGCGGGAGAGGGGAGGGGGAGAGGGCTTTTTACGCCTTTGCGAGCGATTTTAGGGCGATCCGGATCCCGTCCGATACACCGGTACCAGCCGGCACCTGCCGCGCCGCGTTTGCCGCTTCGCGCTCCGAGTAACCCAGTGCCAGCAAGGCTCGCAGCACGTCGCTGCCGGTGCCGGACCCACCGGGCGCTCCGCCCGCGACGCCCTCGATATCGGCACCCAGTTTGCCCTTGAGCTCGAGCAGCAAGCGTTCAGAGGTCTTCTGCCCGATGCCCGGCAGCCGTTTCAGCGTGGCGGCGTCCTGCTTCGTGACGGCCTGCGCCAGCTCGTCGACGCTCAGGCCCGACAGCACCGCCAGCGCGGTGCGGGCACCCACGCCCGAGATCTTGATCAGCGCGCGAAAGGCGCCGCGCTCGGCCTGGGTAGCGAACCCGAACAGCTGGTGCGCATCTTCGCGTACCACCAGGTGGGTCAGCAGGATGATGCGTTCGCCGATCGCCGGCAGGCCGTAGAACGTGCTCATCGGCACATCGACTTCGTAGCCGACACCACCGGCATCGACCAGCAGCGTGGGCGGACGCTTTTCGATCAAGGCTCCCGACAGCCGCCCGATCATGCGCCCCCCTTGGGCAGTGTGGAGCGCAGTGCATAGTCGCTCCAGGCGGCGCGCGCGCGGCCGCCGCGCGAGGCAGTCTTCGACGCCGCGATCGCGCGCAATGCGGTCCGGCTATGCGCGTGACAGATCGAGCACGCCAGCGCGTCGGCAGCGTCCGGCCCCGGCGCGCGGTCCAGCGCGAGCAGGCGCTGCACCATCTTTTGCACCTGGATCTTGTCGGCCTTGCCGTAGCCGACCACCGCCTGCTTGACCTGCAGCGCCGTGTACTCGTGCACGTTCAGGCCCGCGGTCACCGCAGCGCACAGCGCCGCTCCGCGCGCCTGCCCCAGCAGCAGCGTCGCTTGCGCGTTGACGTTGACGAACACCTTCTCGACCACGGCCTCGGAGGGCTGCGTTGCCCGGATCACCGCCGCAAGTTCGGTCAGGATATGAGCGAGCCGGTACGCCAGCTCGCCGGCCGGCGCGCGGATCACGCCGGCCGCGACGTGCCTGAGGCGGCCGCCGCTGGCTTCGATAACTCCGAAACCGGTGCGATTCAGGCCGGGATCGATTCCCAGGATCCGGACGGTCGCGGCGCGGTGAGCCACGCGATTGTGTGCGGTGCGGCCGGGCGGCGCGGGCCGCTCAATGCCGGAAATGCCGCATCCCCGTGAATACCATCGCGATGCCGTGCTGGTCGGCCGCCGCAATCACCTCCGGATCGCGCAGGCTGCCGCCGGGCTGGACCACGCAACGGGCACCGGCCTCGACGATCGCATCCAGCGCGTCGCGGAACGGGAAGAACGCGTCGGAGGCGGCCGCCGACCCGGCCAACGAAAGGCCCGCTTGCCGGGCCTTGGCGACGGCGATGCGCGCCGAGTCCAGGCGGCTCATTTGCCCGGCGCCGATCCCGACGGTGGCGTGCTCGTGAACGAACACGATCGCGTTGGACTTGACGTAACGCACCACGTGCCAGGCGAACAGCAGGTCGTCCAACTCGGCTTCACTGGGCGCGCGCCGCGTGACCACTTTCAGGTCCGAGCGGGAAATCTGCGCGGTGTCGGGCGTCTGGGCCAGCAGTCCCCCGCCGACCCGCTTGAAGTCGATATCGTTGCTGGCCGTTCCGGCTGGCACGCTGAGCAGCCTCAGGTTGGCCTTGGAGGCCAGCGCGTCGCGCGCGCCCGCATCGAAGCCCGGGGCGATGATCACTTCGGCAAACTGCTCGGACACGGCGTTCGCACAGGCAGCCGTGACCTCGCGATTGAACGCGATGATGCCCCCGAAGGCCGACGGCGGATCGGTCGCGAACGCCTGCCGGTAAGCCGACTGCGGGTCCGCGCCGGTGGCCACACCGCACGGGTTCGCGTGTTTGACGATCGCGCACGCCGGCGCCGGCAGGCCGCGCACGCATTCCCACGCAGCGTCGGCATCGGCCACGTTGTTGTACGACAGGTCCTTGCCCTGCAGTTGCTCGTAACCGGCCAGCAGTCCCGGGCCCGGATCCGGGTCCCGATAGAACGCGGCCTGCTGGTGCGGATTTTCGCCGTATCGCATCGGCTGTCTGAGCATCCATTGGCGCGTCAACACGCGCGGGAACGCTTCGCGCTGCCCGTCGGCGTCGAGGCTGGACAGATAGCCGCTGATCGCTCCGTCGTAGCGCGCCGTGTGCGCGTAAGCCTTGATCGCCAGTTCCAGGCGGGTCGATGCGTTGGTGGCGCCTCGCGCCTGCAGCTCGTCGACGATGCGCGAATAGTCGGCTGGATCGACCACCACCGTGACCGCAGTGTGGTTCTTGGCCGCGGCGCGCAGCATCGCGGGCCCGCCCACGTCGATGCTCTCGATCGCATCCTGCAGCGTGCAGCCGGGCCGGGCCACGGTTGCCTCGAACGGGTACAGGTTGACTGCGACCACGTCGATCAGCCCGATTCCGTGCTGCGCCAGCGCCCGCAGATGCTCGGGCGCATCGCGCCGCGCCAGAATGCCCGCATGCACGGCCGGGTGCAGCGTCTTCACGCGCCCGTCCAGGATCTCCGGAAATCCGGTCACGTGGGCAACTTCCGTGACGGCGATGCCGCGGTCGCTCAGAGCCCGGGCAGTGCCTCCAGTCGAAAGGATCGTGAATCCCAAGCGCGCCAGCGCGCGAGCGAATTCGACCACTGCGGCCTTGTCGGACACGCTGATCAACGCGTAGCGAGCAGCCATGTTAAGAGACTACGACAAGCCGGGGCCGCGCGGCCGCCGGCGCGACCCTCGGCCCCGCTCTTCGACGCTGAGCTTCACAGCAGGCCGTAATCGACCAGCTTGCGTCGCAATGTGTTGCGATTGATGCCGAGCAGATCGGCCGCCGCCGACTGGTTGCCGGAACATCGATCGACCGCGAACTTCAGCAAGGGACGTTCCACCGCCTGCATCACGAGCTCATGCAATGCGTGAGGGCGCGCGCCGTTCAGGTCCGAGAAGTACCGGTCCAGGCTGCGGAGCACGCTTTGCTCCAGCGTCTCCTGCCGCAGCAGCTCGGGGGCTTCCTTTTCGTAGGGCTTCAAATCCGCCGCCCGCTCAATGGCATGCCGCAATGGTGTCGAGGCCACCCGTATCTCCCACCCGTTCGAGCGCCGCCGGATGCTGGACTGATTCGTCCGCATACTGCAATCGATCATGGCGTTCGCCCGCATCTTTCAGAAATTCGTCCAGAGCCTGTCGCTGTTCCTCGCGGTGCTCGAGGCGATTCATCCGGTCGCAGAAGCGCGCACCACCACGCAGTCGGCTGGTGTACCAGATGATGTGCTTGCGCGCTGTCCTGACGCCCAGCGCCTCTCCGTAGAACTGGTAGTGCTCGTCCAGGTGCTCCAGCAGCAGGCTGCGGACCTCCCGCACGGTCGGATCCGGCTGGATGGAGCCGGTGCGCAGATACGCGCTGATCTCGCGGAAAATCCAGGGCCGGCCCTGTGCGGCGCGACCGATCATGATCGCATCGGCGCCGGTGGTTTCGAATACAAAACGTGCCTTCTGGGGCGAGTCGACGTCGCCGTTGGCCACCACCGGAATGCGCACGGCCTGCTTGACGCGCGCGATCGTGTCGTATTCGGCCCGCCCGCCGAAACCGCAGGCGCGCGTGCGGCCGTGCAGCGTCAGCATCCGGATGCCGGCCGATTCGGCCATCCGCGCGATTCGAACCGCGTTGCGATCGTTCGGGTCCCAGCCGGTGCGGAATTTCAGCGTGACCGGCACATCGACCGCGTCGACCACCGATTGCACGATCCGCGCAACCAGTTCCTCGTCCCGGAGCAGCGCGGAGCCGCATGCGACCTGGCAGACCTTGCGCGCCGGGCAACCCATGTTCAGATCGATGATCTGGGCGCCGCGATCGACGTTGTAACGCGCGGCATCGGCCAGGATGGCCGGATCGGCACCAACCAGTTGCACAGCGATCGGTGCCTGCTCGCCGTCGTGATCAAGGCGGCGCGAGGTCTTGCCGCTGGCGCGCATGCGCGGATCCGAGGCCACCATCTCGCTGACGGCATAGGCGGCGCCCAGCCGCCGGCATAGCTTGCGAAATGGCCGGTCTGTGACTCCCGCCATCGGCGCAGCGAATACACGGTCTGTCAGCTCGAAGGAGCCGATGCGCATCTGGAAAATGGGAGCAGCAAAAAAAATTTAACTGCCGCAGTGGCAGACTCATTGTAGCCAAGCGGGCTGCGAAGGCAATGCGGAAGACGCCTTAGCCGACGTCAGTGTCGCACGCCGAACATCAGAATCGAGGACAAATTTCGCCGCAGCGCAGGGGCCAGATCGAAAGCCACCAACGCGATCGAACGCGCGACCACCACCGGGGCCCGCCGGGACGCGAACAGGCCGGGCAGGGCGCCCGTAAAGCGCGAGATCGCGAATCGATCCGCTTTTCGGACTGCCTCGTATCGGGAAAGGGTCTTGATCGGGTCGCCCGTCGCCTGTGCAAGGCTGTCGGCAAGGCACACGCAATCACGCATGCCCAGATTGAATCCTTGTCCGGCCACCGGGTGCAAGCTTTGGGCCGCGTTGCCGATATAGACAAGGCGGTGCTCGCGCAGCCGGGCGCGGCGCTGCTCGACCAGAGGAAAGGCGCTGCGCGGCCCGGCCCAGGTTACGCGACCGATCCGCGCCCCGAGCATGGCCTGGATCTTGCCGGTGAATTCGGCATCACTCCACGCGAGCCGCTGCAGAGCAATATCGTGATCCAGACACCAGATCATTGATTTGCGCGCGCCCGCCGCCGCGGGCAGCGGCAGCAGCGCCAGAGGGCCGTCGCGCGTGAAACGCTCGACGGCCGTGCCGGACGGCAGACCGTCCACGTCCAGCTCCGCCAGCAGAGCGGCGCTGGAGCAAGACGGCCCATTCGCGTTGCTGCCCTCGGCGTTGATCGCGATCGGCGCTTCGACGCAGCGGGAATCGTCCAGTCGAATCAGGACTGCATCGCGGCTCTGTTCCACGTCGATGACCCGGCACGGGCGCCGAATGGCAATGTTCGGGTCGGCGTCGGCCACACGGGCCAGCGCTTGGACCAGATCGGCGTACCAGATGGTCGCGCCCAGCGCGTCTGAGCCGAAATCACGACCTGTCAGCCGGGTGGCCCCGAATTGGCCGCTCGAACTGACATGCACCTCGAAAATGCGGCCGACGGACCCAAAGGCCGGCCCGAGCAGGCCGCCGAGCAGTTCCATGGTGCCCCGAGACAGAGCCAGCAGGCGCCGATCCTGGCGCGCCTGCTCCAGGCTGCGCGCATCGATCAGCTGCGACTTGATTCCGCGCGTCGACAGCAGCAAGGCGCAGGCCAGTCCGATCGGGCCGGCACCCAGGATCGCGACGCGATCGTCACTCATCTGCGGAGAGCCCGTTGACGGGATTGCGCTTCAGTTCCGCATCGACCGCAGCCAGATCCTCGGGCGTGCCGACGTTGTACCAGCGCCCGGCGAACCGCTCGGCACTGACGCGCTGCTGTTTCACCAGCTCGAACGCCCACGGAAAGAGGCGCTTGCGGACGGCGCTTTCGCCTGCGAACACGCGGGGCGCGAACACGGCGATGTTCGCATAGGTGAGCAGCGGGGCCTGCATCGTCGCCTGCATCGTCGCCTGCATCGTCGCATCCGACCCCTGCAGGCCCATATCGCCCTGGCGATGGTAAGACGGGTTGTCGATCAGTATGAAGTGGGCATCGCGCCGGCCGGTTTCGATCCCCTCAGTGGCGGCGTGCAGGCTCCGGTAGTCGAAGTCGGTCACGATATCGCCGCTGACCACGGCGAACGGCGCCGCACCGAGCAGCGGCAGCGCGTGCACGATGCCGCCCAGCGTCTCCAGCGCATCCTCGGCCTGCTCGCCCTCGCGCGAGTACTGGATGCGCGCCTTGTAGCGCGACCCGTCACCGAGCGTGCGCTCGATCAGCCCGGCCTGGTGCGCCGTGTTGATCACGAGTTCGCGAATTCCGGCCGCGACCAGCGCTGCGATCTGCCATTCGATCAGCATGCGGCCGCCCGCCGGCAGCAACGGCTTCGGGATCCGGTCCGATAGCGGGCGCATCCGTTGGCCGCGCCCGGCCGCGAAGATCAACGCCTTCATGCCGCGGCCTGCCTCTCGAGGCGATCGAGCAGCCGGCGCAGCTCGTCGAACGCCGCGTAGCGTTCGACCACCTGGCGCGTGTGGAGCATGACCAGGGGCAGGTCGGCCAGGTAACGATCCTTGCCGTCACGGTGGTACAGGCGAGCGAAGATGCCAAGCACCTTCAGGCTGCGCTGCAGCCCGATCCACTCCATCGCGCGCCACAGTTCCCCGAAATCCGAGGGCACCGGCACGCCGGCGGCCCGTGCCCGTTCCCAGTAGCGCACGGCCCAGTCGATCTGCCGCTCCTGTGGCCACTCGATGTAGGCGTCGCGCAGCAGCGACACCAGATCGTAGGTTGCCGGCCCCAGCACCGCGTCCTGGAAGTCGAGCACGCCCGGGTTTCCATGGGGCAGCTGCATCAGGTTGCGGCTGTGGTAGTCACGGTGAACGAAGACCGCCGGTTGCGTCAGCGCGCTGGCGATCAGGTGTTCGAACACCCGCTCCAGAGCTGCGCGCTCGTCCGGTCCGAGGCCTGCCTGCAGGTGGCGCGCGATGTACCAGTCGGGAAACAGCTGCAGTTCGGCCAGCAGGCGGGTCCGGTCGTAGGGCGGCAGCACATCGGCGCGGCTGGCGGCCTGGATTCGCACCAGCGAGTCCAGCGCGTCAAGATAAAGCGGCTGGGCGTCGGCGCCCGCTTGCAGGGCCTGGAGATAGGTGGTCTGCCCCAGGTCGCTCACCAACAGGAACCCCTGCGGCAGCTCCTCGGCCAGGATCTGCGGCGTCGTGACACCGGCGGCCCCGAACAGGCGGGCGATCTTGACGAATTGCAGGCTGTCCTCCCGATCCGGCGGCGCGTCGATCGCGATCACCGTCCCCGCGCCTTCGGCATCGAGACGAAAATACCGGCGGAAGCTCGCATCGCTGGACGCCGGCCGCAGCGTGCCGGGATCCAGACCGAAGCTGCCGGCTATCGACTGCAGCCAGGCGGTGAGCGCATTGCGGCGCGGGTCGGACGCCGCGGATTCCTGGCCCATGGGATGGTGAACCGGTCGTTACAGCAGATGTCTGCGCTTCCCATCATAATGCGCGGCTGTCCAAGAGAATCGAGCCGCACGGCCGGGGGCCGGACCCGCGGGCCGAAGCCGGACTCGACAGGCAGTTTCTTGCGCCCTCTCGCCCATCGTTGTAGTCCGTCACGCCGCTGCGGCGCGCGGACGGCCGTTTCGCTGCCGGCAAGGCTGGTGGCGGCGCTGGCGCTGGCCGCCTCGCCGGCCATCGCGTACTCGGACCCGGTGGTGTTGAAGCTGGAACGCTCGCTGGGCGCGCATCGCGCTGCCGGCCGCGTCAAGGTGCCTACCTACGGCAAGGCTGACCGGATGCACGGGGAGGTCGACGAGCGGGTGCAGATGGATGGGGCGGTCGAGTTGCGAAGCGCCGGCACCGTGGTGCGGGGCGATTCGGCCGAGTACCTGTGCGCCAGCGACGAGGCCAGGGTCAGAGGCAACGCCCGCCTGTATGACAACGGCACGTTGTTCTCGGGCCCGCTGCTCGATTACCGGCTGGAGGCGCGCACCGGTCAGATGCCCCAGGCTTCTTACTCGTATTCTCCTCGCCAGGGTCGCGGCGAATCCTCGCTGATCGAGTTCGTCAGCGAAGACCATTTCCGGCTCCACGATGCGACCTACACGAACTGCGCGCCCGGGGACGATTCCTGGTGGGTCAAGGCCGAGACGCTGGATATCGACCGGCAGGAGCAGCAGGCGATCGGGCACCACGCCACGATGTATTTTCAGGGGGTACCGGTGCTTTCGTCGCCGTACTTCTCGATGCCGCTGGGCGATCAGCGCCGCAGCGGGGTGCTGACGCCGAGCTACTACTTCGATTCGCGTGCAGGACTGGAGCTGACGGTGCCGTACTACTGGAACATGGCGCCGAACTACGACTATACGATCACGCCCGGACTGTACCCGCGCTGGGGGGCGCTGCTCGGAAACGAGTTCCGGTTCCTGGAACCGACCGTGCGCGGATTGATCGACTACGACGTGATGCCGTACGACCGCAAGACCAGCTCATCGCGCGAACACCTGGCCGTGAACGCAGCCTATTCCGGGGTTTCGGGCCTGGCGGCCGGTATCAACTACAACCGCGTATCCGACGATCTGTTCCTGACCGACTTCTCGCACAGCCTGGCGGAGGCCGCCCCGATCGAGCTGCCGCAGGTCGAGTACGTCAGCTACACGCGACCCTACTGGAACGCGACCGTTCAGGTCTCGCGTAACCAGACGCTGTTTTCGCTGCTCAATCCGCCCGGCACACCGGTGCCCGGAAATCCGCCGCCGTACGACCGCGTGCCGGATTTCGCGTTCAACGCCTCGCGCGCCGACTGGGGGGGCTTCGACGTGGCCACCGCCCTCGACGCGACGCAGTTTCGCAACGAGACGCTGGAAGAGGGCTCGCGCTTCATCGTCAATCCGAGCTTCAGTTACCCGCTGCTCAGCGCCGGCTATTTCGTCGTGCCGCGCCTGCAGTGGCACCTGACCGAATATCAACTGGATCCGACGCTTCACAACGGCCAGTCGAGCGCGACGCGGTCGCTTCCGATCGGGTCGGTCGACGCCGGCCTGGTATTCGAACGCGGCAGCCAATGGCTCGGGCGCAGCGCGACGCAAACACTGGAGCCGCGGCTGTACTACGCCTATATTCCATTTCGCGATCAGAGCCGGCTGCCCAACTACGACAGCACCGATCCGACGTTCACGTTCGCCCAGCTGTTCACCGAGAACGCGTTCACCGGCAACGATCGGATCGGCGAAGCCAACCAGGTCACCACGGCGATGGTCAGCCGGATGATCGATAACGAAAGCGGTGCCGAGCGCTTGCGCCTGGCGGTCGGCCAGCGCTTCTACTTCGGA
>Ga0210394_10007022_pt1 | contig 11989 bp, 8 predicted proteins | sample IncBWC12MmetaG_FD_160121 | JGI IMG/M metagenome (GOLD analysis project Ga0210394, IMG submission 160121) | Forest soil microbial communities from Barre Woods Harvard Forest LTER site, Petersham, Massachusetts, United States - Inc-BW-C-12-M | ecosystem: Environmental > Terrestrial > Soil >... | reverse complement strand
AAACCGCGCGGGTTGTAGCTGGGCGCGGTGAGGAGCAGGAAAGAGATCATCCAGGCCGGGTGCAGGATTCGAATCGGTACGAAGATCGATGCGGTGGCGAGGATGATCAGGCCCAGAATGATCGATTTGGTGGCGGCCGCGCCGACATAGCCGAGCACGGTTTCCAGCGCCGACACCGGCGCCGACAGCAGCTCATAGATGGTGCCGGTGAACTTTGGGAAGTAGATGCCGAAGGAGGCGTTGGAAATGCTCTCGGTGAACAGCGACAGCATGATCAGTCCCGGCACGATAAACGCGCCATAGGACACGCCGTTGACCTGGGAGATACGCGAACCGATGGCGGAGCCGAACACGACGAAGTAAAGCGAGGTCGTGATCACCGGGGTCACGACGCTCTGCAGCAGGGTGCGCCGAAAGCGGGCCATCTCGAATTTGTAGATGGCGCCTACGCCGCGCCGGTTGAACGCCAGCCGTTTCATGTGCGCACTCCGTGCCGATCGCTCACCAGGCTGACAAAAATGTCCTCGAGCGAACTCTGGTGGGTGTTCAGATCCTTGTAACCGATCCCAAGATCACCCATGCGCCGCAGCAGCGCCGAGATGCCGGTGCGCTCGGCGTTGATATCGAAGCTGTATTCCAGCTCGGTGCCGTCGGCCGTCAGCCGCAGCTTCCAGTCGCCCAGGCCGGGCGGGATCTCGCTCATGCGCTCCTGCAGCTGCAGCGTGAGCTGTTTCTTGCCGAGCTTTTTCATCAGCGTCACCTTGTCCTCGACCAGGATCAGCTCGCCTTTGCTGATCACGCCGATGCGATCGGCCATTTCCTCGGCCTCTTCGATGTAGTGCGTGGTGAGAACGACCGTGACGCCGCTGTCACGCAGGCCGCGCACCAGAGCCCACATGTCGCGTCGCAGCTCCACGTCGACGCCGGCGGTGGGTTCATCGAGGAACAGAATCTCCGGCTGGTGCGACAGCGCTTTGGCAATCATCACTCGCCGCTTCATGCCGCCCGACAATGTCATGATCCGATCCTTGCGCTTCTCCCATAGCGACAGATCGCGCAGCAGCTTTTCCAGGAACACAGCATTCGGCGCCCGGCCGAACAGGCCGCGGCTGAACTTTACCGTTGCCCACAGCGTTTCGAAGGTGTCGGTGCTCAGCTCCTGCGGCACCAGCCCGATCATGCTCCGGGCCGCACGGTAATCGCGCACGATGTCGTGGCCGGCGACCACGACGTTGCCGGAACTCGCGGTGACGATGCCGCAGACAATGCTGATCAAAGTTGTCTTGCCGGCGCCATTGGGACCCAGCAGCGCAAATATCTCGCTGTCGCGGATCTCCAGATTGATGTTCTTGAGCGCCTGCAGGCCCGTGGGGTAGGTCTTGGTCAGGTTGGCGATCGACAGTGCTGGCAGCATGGCCGCGACTTTAACGCAACTGGCTTGCTGTCAGCGGCCGATATTAGTGATAGGCCTGCCGGATCAAAGATCGTACTGAAAATGCAAGCGCATGGTGCGAGGAACCCCTGGGTGCACGACGTAGTCCGGCTGCGGGGCGGCCTCGTTAGCCAGTCGCGAAACGTAGTAATACTCGATGTCGTTCCACCTGATGTCAAAGACGTTGAACACATCCAGGGCCGCGTGCCATTTAGTTCCTCGGTAACCGATCTGTCCATCCACGGTCGTGTAGGGGGGTGATCTGGCAGTGTTGTCCTCGACCAACGGCGATTCACCGAAATGGCGCGCCCGCAGCGCTGCGAACCAGCCGGCCCCACTGCCTGCGGTCAAGCCCGCATCGATGACATTGGTGGGGCTATTGGGCACGTAGCGGCCGACGATCCCGATCGGTTGCGTGCAGGGATTACTCCTCGCCGCATCGGCGCACCCCAGATCATCCGCCGGCGCGTTGTGATCGAAGCGAGCCTTGGTAAAGGCGGCGTTGAGTTCTGCCGACAGCCAGCGATTGACGCGATAGGTGTTGCCCCATTCCACGCCGGTACGCGTGCTGGCGCCGCTGGGCGCGGTTACGCCGGCATCGCCGTCGAACACCAATTCCGACTTGAGTTTCAGCTCGAATATATCCAGCGAGGTTTCCCAATTGGGGATCAGGGTACTGGACAATCCGATCTCGGCGCTGGTGGCGCGGGTCAACGGCGTAACAGCGGCTACGTCAGGATTCGCGCCGCTGCGGGTGATGCCGCGCGCGTCATTGCTGTGATAGCCGTCGGCAATATTGATGAAGTAGGTGCTCTTGGCCCAGGGGCCGAGGACAAGGCCCAATTTAGGGCTGAGGATCGCCGCGCGCTTCGTTCCGGTGACACATCCCAATGGGTCGCTGTTGAGATTGCAGCTGCCATTGGCGTTGAGCATCTTGTCCTTGACGTCGAAGTCGAACGCGTCCTGCCGCAAGCCGATGACGCTGCGTATGTCGGGTCGCCATTGCAGGCTGTTTTCCGCGTAGACGCCCGCATTTGACTCAAGCACAGCAGCGTTCTGCGTGGTGCCGATAATTTGGCGTTGATAGGTGGGAAAGATGCCGACATCGCGAATGTCATCCACCCGCAGCTGTAGCCCGATGACATTGGACATCGCTCGGCCTGCGAGCTCGCTGTACCAGGTCTTTGATCCCTTGAGACCGTACACCACGCGATCATCGTGCTGCAGCACCTGATCGCCTAACACCGGATCTTTCAGGTAATAGGTGAAGGTTGACCAAAGATCGAGTTTGTAGCGAATGACGTAGGCGGAAATTTGATCCTGGGCGCTGTCGGTGTGCTTGACGCGACTCAAAGACAGGCTCGAGCGGCTCGATACACCTCCATCGGAGGGTGCCAGGCTGCCGAAACGATCGATGATGCGCTCCTCAATCGCCCGCTGCGGCACCTGATCGGTCGAACTCCACTTGCCGGAGTACGCCATTCCGGTCAACGTCCAATAGTCACTGTCGGTACCCGAGTGGTAGCGCAACACGGCATTGACACGGTTGTAGTCATCCGGTACCTCAAACGGGCCGTCGTTGTGATACACCTCGCCGGCGCCGAGCATGGTGCCGCCGCCCACAGACGTTGACCCGATGAGCAGGGCTCGGCGATATCCAGCCTCGCCATAACTCAACGTGACGCTGGTGGGCGCCTGGTTTACCAGCCCGACACGCACCGTGCCGGCAGTGGCGAAATCTCCCTCGTCGGCGTAGTAGGGGCCCTTCTTGTAGTGCAGGTCGGCGGCAAGTTCGGGAATCAGGAAGTTGAGATCCGAATAGCCCTGGCCGTGGGCATGCGTGGGCATGTTAACGGGCATATCGTCAACCTCAGAGGCAAGATCGGTGCCGTGGTCCAGATTGAAAGCCCGCAAAAAGTACTGATTGGCTTTACCTTCCCCAGAGTGTTGCGTGACGATCAATCCCGGCACGTTCTCCAGAATCGCGGCCGGCCGCAGCAACGGCTGGCTCATCATCTGTTCCTGACTGACATCGCCGGCAGAGGCGGCATTCATATTGCTGACGCCGGTGGCAACAATCGTGATCGTGTCCAGCGACGCATCGAGGCCGACGCCGCCGTCGGCGCAGGCAACAGACGCGCCGACCAGGCCCAATACCCAGGCCGCAGCGGCCCCGGCGAGGCCGATTTTCATGTCTGTAAGACTCGCATATCAGCTTTCTTAATACGCCCGGGCTGTCGCGCTGGATGCGCCTGGTATGATGATTTAGATATTTTTCATACGCTAGTCCTGTCCCCCGGGATGTTGCGATAAGCTGCAGCGGCCGCCCGTGCACGCGCTGGGGCACGAGTGAGCATCAGCAGAGGAGATATAGGGCGATGCGCCGAATAACCATTTCCGTCGATGATTCCCTGGCTGACACCTTCGACCGCATGGTGCGCGATAATGGCTATCAGAATAGATCCGAGGCGTTCCGGGATCTGGTGCGTGGTGAGCTGGTCAAGGACCGGCTACGCGCGGGCAGCGCCAGGTACTGCGTTGGCGTGCTGAGCTACGTCTACAACCATCATGAGCGTGAGCTTGCGCGACGGCTGATGGGCATGCAGCACGAGCATCACGACGTAACTATCGCAACAATGCACGCTCACCTGGACCACGATCACTGTATCGAGTCGGTGATCCTGCGAGGTCCGACCGCCTCGGTGGTTAAATTCGCGCAGCAAGTCATCGCGGAAAAGGGCGTGCGCCACGGCACCTTCAACCCCGTGCCGGCTGCTGCTGATGGTGTGCGAAATGCTCGCGGCCACCACGAGCATGTCCATCCGGTCAGTTAGCCGTGAAACTATCGATTCACCGGGCTCGGCCAGGCACCGAGCTTGAGCCGTTCGATGTCCTCGCGTAGCGCCCTTACTTCGGTTTCCAGCGCCGCCAGGCGATCGGCCGGCGAGTTATCTGGCGGCGTCGAAGGCGGCGGTGTGCCAGCCAGCGAGGCGGCGGCCGCCGAGGTGGGTACGCTCGAGGCGGCGCTTGGCGCGCCGAACAGGTGTGCGTAGCGGGCCTCGCGCTTGCCCGGTTCGCGCTCCAGGCGTCGCACCAGCGGCCCGGACTCTCTGTGTGCCAGCGCCTCCAGCGCCGCCTCCGCTTGTCCGGCATCGGCGAATTCCGCCATGCGTGCCGCGCGGCTGCGAAGTTCGCCGGGTGTCTGCGGCCCGCGCAGCAGCAGCTCGCACACGATGGCGCGCTCCTGCGGCGTGAACTGGAATACGCTGAACTCGGTGTTGCAGAAGCGCTGCTGATATTTCGGTACCCGGCTGCCGAAGCCTGACCTTTCGAGCATCAGGTGCTTGCGCGACAGGCCATCGATCAGCGCCTGCACTTCCGTTTCCGGCAGCTGCAGTACCGGATCGCGATTGCTCTTCTGGTTGCAGGCATTGGTCAGCGCATTGAGCGACATCGGATACTGTTCGGGCGTCGTGATCTGCTTCTCGATGAGGCAGCCGATGACGCGCGCCTCCAGCGCCGACAGCTCGATATTCATCCGACCATTATACAATCATTAATGGAGTGGTCATGTCTCCCGGGGGCATGCTGCAGTAGAATGTCCCGGCATGCGAACAGTACCCAGCACCGTCGCACATGCTCGACTGGTCGAGGCAGTGGTCGCGGGCCAACGCCCGGCGCAGCCGGTGGATGTGCGCGTGCGCGAATCCTGGCGCCGCTGCCTGTCGGACTATCGTCTCAGTCCCGACCAGACGCAGCATCCGGCGGTAGTCTCGGTCGCACAGTTGCGGCAACGGCGCGAACGCGCCGATCCGTTGTGCTCGATTGCACGAATTGAGATGGCCGCGTTGGCGCGGCTGCTGAACGCGCCGGTGGGAGTCATGCTGACCGATCACGAGGGCGTGATACTCGGGTATACCGGAGCGGCTAATTTTGCCGAGATCGCGCGCCGCGCCGGCCTGCGCGAGGGCGCAATCTGGAGTGAACAGGCGCAGGGCACCAACGGCATGGGCACCTGCCTGGCGATGCGCGAACCGGTGCTGATCGAAGCCGATGAGCATTTCCTGGCCAAGAACGTCGCCCTGACCTGCTGCGGCGCGCCGATCCTCGACAGTTGCGGTCATCTGGTCGGGGTGCTCAATATCTCCGGTCATCTGCGCCTATCGGCCGCGCCGACCCTGGCACTGGTGCGGCTGGCGGTGCAGAACATCGAGAATCGCGCGCTGCTGGCGCAGCACCGCCGGCATCATCTGCTGCGCTTTCATCCGCATCGCGAGTTCATATCGACAGCGGGCGAGGGCATACTGGCGATCGCCGGGGATGGCCGCATCGCCGGCGCGAATGTGGCGGCACTCGAATGGCTCGGCGTCGCGGCGCACAGCGGTCTGTGCGGGCAGCGGGTCGAGCAGGTGTTCGGCCTGGACCTGGCGATGCTCGAGAGGCTGCAGGGCGAGCCGGCATCGGCCGAGCCCCTGCCGCAGCGGGATCGGGGTTCACTGTGCTATGGCATCGTGCAGCCGCCGCAGTTACCCGGCAGGTCCTCGGCGCTTGCGATCACCTCTTCGGCCGCCACAGTGGCGCCGCCGCGCGCCGACGCGCTGGCGCAGGCGGAGCGCAAGGTGCTGCGCGAGGTGCTGGAGAGCTGTCGCTGGAACGTCAGCCAGGCGGCGATGCAGCTCAACATCAGTCGCCGGACACTGCATCGTAAGCTCAAGTCGCATGGTCTGCGTCGCCACTCGGCCTGGACTGGCGGCGACAGCGCCGATTGAACCGGCGGCAGCCACTGAGTCAATCCTGGCGCAGGGTTCTGGCCTGGCGCTGTTGGCTCTAAGATCCGCCAATACCCGAAGTCAGCTGTATCCGGTGGTGTACTGATATTGGAAGCGCTTAGCGAACATCGATGTTTTGACGGCATCCAGGGGTTTTATCGCCATAACTCGCGGGTGATCGGCCTGCCAATGCGCTTCACCGTGTTTCGACCGCCGCAGGCCGAGCACGGCCCGGTGCCGGTGCTGTTCTATCTGGCGGGCCTGACCTGCACCGAAGAGACCTTCGTGATCAAGGCCGGTGCGCAGCGCAAAGCCGCGGAACTGGGCCTGATGCTGGTGAGCTGCGATACCAGCCCCCGTAATACCGGGATCCCCGGCGAAGCGGACGACTGGGAATTTGGCGCCGGGGCCGGATTTTATGTCAATGCCACGCAGGAACCCTGGTCGCGCCACTTCCGTATGTACGACTACGTGCTGGAGGAGCTGCGCGCCACGGTGCTCGACAATTTTGCCGCCAGGCCCGATCGGGTCGGGATATTCGGTCACTCCATGGGAGGTCACGGCGCGCTGGTACTGGCACTGCGTAACCCGCAGGTCTACAAGTCAGTCTCGGCGTTAGCCCCGATTTGCTCGCCGACCCGCTGCGCCTGGGGCCAGAAAGCGCTGCCCCGCTACCTGGGCGAGGATCGCGCGGCCTGGGCGCAGTACGATACCGTGGAATTAGTCAAATCCGGTGGCCGACAGGTCTATCCGAAGATCCTGGTCGATCAGGGCCTGGCGGACAAGTTCCTGCACCAGTCGCAACTGTTGCCGGAACTGCTGGAATCGGCCTGCGCCTCGGTGGGCCAGCCGCTGCAGTTGCGCCGCCATGAAGGCTACGACCACGGCTACTACTTCATCTCTACTTTTGTCAGTGACCACCTGCTGTTCCATGCCACCGCGCTTGGGGCGCTGCCCTGAGGCCGGCTCGGTGGTGCGGCGCACGAAAGAGTAGAATGGGCCTTATCCGCAGCGGCCCGGACTTACCCCGGTCCAGGGCTCAGCATGCAAGGAGACACAGTTTGGCCACTTCCACGCCAGCGGCACCCGGCACGCAGCCGCCCGCCCGGAAACGAGCGCGCGCCACCGAGGCGCTGCAGGCGACGTCGGCACGCCTGTCATGAGCGAACGCAAGCGAGTGACGATACCGATTCGGGTGGAGCCCGGTACCGACCTGCCGGCTGCGGAACGCACGGCAGTCCTGGAGGCGGTGAACCAGAACCGCGCGCTCGAGGGCTCGCTGCTGCCGATCCTGCACGCGATCCAGGATCGCCTGGGCTGGATTCCGCCGCGCACGCTGCCGCTGATCGCCTACGAGCTGAACCTGACACGTGCGGAAGTGCACGGCGTGGTGACCTTCTATCATTACTTTCGCCAGCACCCGCCGGGTAAGCAGGTGATCTATCTGTGCCGTGCCGAGGCCTGCCAGGCGGTAGGCGCCGTCAGCCTGGAAGCGCATGCCAAGCGTGCGCTCGGCATCGATTTCCATGGCACCAGCGGCGATGGCCGCTATACGCTCGAGCCGGTTTATTGCCTGGGTAACTGCGCCAGTGGTCCGTCGCTGATGATCGACCGGGAACTGTACGGCCGCATGACACCCGAGCGCTTCGATGACCTCATCGCCGCTGATGCGGCCGGCGCCACCTCGGCCGCCGCGACCTCGGCCGGCGCCACCCGCGCATGAGCGCGACGGTATACATTCCGCGTGAGGCGACCGCGCTGTCGCTCGGAGCGCAATCGGTAGCGCGCGCGCTCGCCGAGGAGGCGGCGCGACGGCAGGATGCCGTACAGATCGTGCGCACCGGTTCGCGCGGCCTGTTCTGGCTCGAGCCGATGCTCGAGGTGGCCACGAGCGCGGCGCGCGTCGCCTACGGACCGGTGCAGGCCGCTGACGTCGCGGGCCTGTTCGAAGCGGGGTTTCTCACCGGCGGCAAGCATCGTCTGAACCTCGGCCCGGTGGAGTCGATACCGTATCTTAAGAATCAGGAACGCCTGACCTGCGGCCGGCTCGGCGTTATCGATCCGGTCAACCTCGATGACTATCGCGCGCACGGCGGCTACGCCGGACTGACCAATGCCCTGGCAATGGAGCCGGCGGCGATCGTCAAGGCAGTCACCGATTCGGGCTTGCGTGGCCGCGGCGGTGCGGCGTTTCCGACTGGAATCAAGTGGAAAACGGTGCACGATGCGCCCGGAGCGAAGAAATACATCGTCTGCAATGCCGATGAAGGCGACTCGGGTACGTTTTCCGACCGTCTGTTGATGGAGGGCGACCCGTTCTGCCTGATCGAGGGCATGACGATTGCCGGACTTGCCGTCGGTGCCACGAGCGGCTACGTCTATCTGCGCTGCGAGTATCCGCACGCCCAGGACACGATGACCCAGGCGATCGCCACCGCCTACGCTGCGGGCTACCTGGGCGCCGATGTACTCGGTTCCGGGCGTGCCTTCGAATTGCAGCTACGCATGGGCGCCGGCGCCTATATCTGCGGCGAGGAAACCTCGCTGCTGGAATCGCTGGAAGGCCGCCGCGGCCAGATCCGTTTCAAACCGCCGCTGCCGGCACTCAAGGGCCTGTTCGGCTGTCCGACCGTGGTCAACAACGTGATCAGCTTTGCCAGCGTGCCGATCATCCTCGAGCGCGGTGCGCAGTTCTATAAGGACTACGGCATGGGCCGTTCGCGCGGCAGCCTGCCGATCCAGCTCGCGGGAAATATCGCCCGCGGCGGCCTGGTCGAGCGGGCGTTCGGTGTGACGCTGCGCGAGCTGCTGTACGACTATGGCGGCGGCACGCGCTCGGGACGGCCGATCCGGGCGGTTCAGGTAGGAGGCCCCCTCGGGGCTTACTGGCCGGAATCGAAATTCGATACGCCAGTGGACTACGAGGCCTTTGCCGGCGGCGGCGGTATGCTCGGCCATGGCGGCATCGTGGTGTTCGACGATACCGTGGACATGGCGGCGCAAGCGCGCTACGCGATGGAGTTCTGTGCCATCGAGTCCTGCGGCAAGTGCACGCCGTGTCGCATCGGCTCGACACGGGGCGTCGAAGTGATCGACCGCCTCGTGGCCGGCGATCGTACTGCAATGCAGCAAACGCTGTTGCGGGACCTGTGTGACACAATGCTCAATGGATCGTTGTGCGCCCTCGGCGGTCTGACGCCGTATCCGGTACTCTCGGCCCTGGACTATTTTCCGGAAGATTTTTCAACACCTGCCGCGCTTCAGGCGGCGAAGCGTTAAGAGTCAACGAACTATGCAATCCATCGCAGAACGGGATTTTGGTACACCGAAGAGCCAGTCGGTCAAGCAGGTGAGCCTTTCGATCGACGGCCGTGAGGTGACGGTGCCGGCGGGTACCTCGGTGCTGCGCGCCGCCGCCGAGGCGGGCATTTCGATCCCGAAACTGTGCGCGACCGATCTGCTCGAGGCCTTCGGCTCCTGCCGCATGTGCCTGGTGCAGGTCGAGGGCATGAAGGGCTTTCCGGCCTCCTGCACCACACCGGTGGCCGAGGGCATGAAGGTCACGACCCAGAACGACAAGATTGGCAACATCCGCCGCGGCGTGATGGAACTGTACATCTCCGACCACCCGCTCGATTGCCTGACCTGTCCGGCCAACGGCCATTGCGAGCTGCAGGACATGGCCGGCGCGGTCGGCCTGCGCGAAGTGAGGTATGGCTACACCGGTGCCAATCACCTGGATGCGCCGAAAGACGAGTCCAACCCGTATTTCACCTTCGACGCCAGCAAGTGCATCGTTTGTTCGCGCTGCGTGCGCGCCTGCGACGAGCAGCAGGGCACGCTGGCGCTGACGATACAGGGGCGCGGCTTCGACTCCACGGTATCGGCCAGCCAGGCCGAGTCGTTCCTCGACTCCGAATGCGTTTCCTGCGGTGCCTGCATCCAGGCCTGCCCGACCGCGACGCTGTCGGAGAAATCGCTGATCCAGGCCGGGCAGGCCGAGCACAGCGTGATCACGACCTGCGCCTACTGCGGCGTCGGCTGCTCGTTCCGCGCGGAGATGCGGGGCGAGGAAGTGGTGCGCATGGTGCCGAACAAGGACGGTCACGCCAACCACGGCCACAGCTGTGTCAAGGGACGCTTCGCGATCGGCTACGCGACGCATCCGGATCGGATTACCAAACCGATGATCCGCGCCACCATCTCCGACCCCTGGGAGGAAGTGAGCTGGGAGGAGGCGATTGCCCATGCCGCCTCGGAGCTGCGCCGGATCCAGAAGAAATACGGCCGCGACAGCATCGGCGGCATCACCTCCAGCCGTTGCACCAATGAGGAGACTTACCTGGTGCAGAAGCTGGTACGCGCCGGCTTCGGCAACAACAACGTCGATACCTGCGCGCGTGTGTGTCACTCGCCCACCGGCTATGGCCTGAAGCAGACCCTCGGTGAATCGGCCGGTACCCAGGACTTCGATTCGGTCATGGCCAGCGACGTCATCATGGTGATCGGCGCCAATCCGACCGATGGTCATCCGGTGTTCGCCTCGCAGATGAAGCGCCGGCTGCGCCAGGGTGCGAAGCTGATCATCGCCGATCCGCGTCGCATCGACATGGTGCGAACGCCGCACATCGAGGCCGCCTATCACCTGCAGCTGCGGCCCGGCACCAACGTTGCGTTGCTGAACAGCCTGGCGCACGTCGTGGTCAGCGAGGGTCTGGTCAAGGAAGCGTTCGTGCGCGAGCGCTGCGAACCCGAGGCGTTTGAGAAATGGCGCGCCTTCGTCGCCGAGGAACGCAACTCCCCCGAAGCGATGGAGGCGGTTACCGGGGTTCCGGCCGCGAGCGTACGCGCGGCTGCGCGCCTGTACGCGACCGGCGGTAATGGGGCCATCTACTATGGGCTCGGCGTGACCGAGCACAGCCAGGGATCGACCGCCGTCATGGGCATCGCCAACCTTGCGATGGCGACCGCCAACATTGGCCGCTCTGGGGTTGGCGTCAATCCGCTGCGCGGACAGAACAATGTGCAGGGCTCGTGCGACATGGGATCCTTCCCGCACGAATATCCGGGTTATCGCCACGTGTCCGATGCGAAGGTGCGCACGCAGTTCGAGAAAGCCTGGCAAGTGAAGCTGCTGCCTGAGCCGGGACTGCGCATTCCGAACATGTTCGAGGCGGCGCTCGACGGTGAGTTCAAGGCGCTCTACATCCAGGGCGAGGATATCGTCCAGTCAGACCCAAACACGCAGCACGTGACCGCGGCGCTGACGGCGCTGGAATGCATCATCGTGCAGGATCTGTTTCTCAACGAGACGGCCAAGTTCGCCCACGTGTTCCTGCCGGGCTCGTCGTTCCTGGAAAAGGACGGCACCTTCACCAATGCGGAGCGGCGCATTTCGCCGGTGCGCAAGGTGATGCGCTCCAAGTCCGGCTATGCCGACTGGGAGATCACGCAGCTGCTGTCCAATGCGATCGGGCTGGCGATGAGCTACACGCATGCGTCCCAGATCATGGACGAGATTGCCAGCCTGACGCCGACCTTTACCGGCGTGAGCTTCGACAAGCTCGACCGGCTGGGCAGTATTCAGTGGCCCTGCAATGAGCAGCACCCGGAAGGCACCCCGACCATGCACGTCGATACCTTCGTGCGTGGCAAGGGTCGCTTCATGGTGACCGAGTACGTGCCCACGCGCGAGAAGGTCAATGCCAAGTATCCGTTGATCCTGACCACCGGGCGCATCCTGTCGCAGTACAACGTCGGCGCGCAGACGCGGCGCACCGAGAATTCG